>OLNJ01000269.1_pt1 | contig 48526 bp, 50 predicted proteins | sample 1672191 | NCBI WGS metagenome assembly OLNJ01 (sample SAMEA3136657, study PRJEB25190) | human gut metagenome | biome: human gut; feature: human-associated habitat; material: faeces | place: Austria | collected 2013
GGTAGGCGTTTTAATCCTTATGCCTTACGGCACCTACTGTCTTCGGCAGCGTTCTTAGGTACAATACCATAACAGTGCCGGGTGTGTCAAGTATTTTTTGTTGTTTTTTAATTTTTTATTTTGTTCCGAAAATTCTGTCCCCTGCATCACCAAGTCCCGGGCAGATATAAGCGTTCTCATTCAGCTCTCTGTCAAGGGAACCGCAGTAGATCTGCACATCCGGATGTGCTTCGTGGAGACGTTTCAGACCTTCCGGTGCTGCAATGATGCACATAAATTTAATATTCTTTCCACCCTGTTTTTTAACAAAATCAATGGCAGCCTCTCCGGAACCGCCTGTTGCAAGCATCGGGTCAACGATCACTGCAATACGCTCATCGATGGACTCCGGAAGTTTACAGTAGTACTCGTGTGGTTCGTGTGTTACCGGATCGCGGTACAGTCCTACATGGCCAACTTTCGCAGATGGCACCAGTGTCAGGATACTGTTTACCATTCCAAGACCTGCACGGAGAACAGGGATAACAGCCAGCTTCTTACCTGCGATCATTGGTGTCTTGCATGTCTCGATCGGTGTCTCGACTTCTACTTCCTCTGTAGGAAGATCGCGAAGTGCCTCATATCCCATCAGGATACCGATCTCCTCTACCAGTTTACGGAACTCGTTTGTTCCTGTATTTTTATCACGGAGCATTGAAATTTTGTGTTTGATCAGCGGGTGATCCATAATATAAACATTTTCCATTTTTTCCATCGTGATTTCCTCTCTTTGTCTGTGTTTTTTGTAAAGCGAAATTTCTCATTCCACTCTGCTTCATACACAGGAACGCAATCCTTTCGCTTTTCTGTATTCATCTTTCTACATTATAATATATATGACACTTTTTCAAAAGGGGGAAAACTATTTTCCCTGGCGTTCCAGAACCTGATCAATGGCATAGGCCACGCCAAACTCATTGTTGCTCTTTGTGATGTATTTTGCTGCCCTTTTGATCTCCGGAACTGCATTTTCCATTGCAACAGTTGCTCCGAAATCCATGGAGATCATGGAATAATCATTAAGGCTGTCACCAAGAACCATCACCTCATCCATGGTATAGCCCAGAGACTCAATATATTCTTTCAGCACCGGGCCTTTCTGCGCCTCTACTGCTGTGATCTCCTGATTATATATAAAGGAAGAAGCCACTGCAACGGCTGGATTTTCTTTCAGCTCATCGCTGAGTTTCTCCAGCTGCTCCACATCTGCCGCAAAAATGAAGATCTTATATACCGGCGCACCGCTGCTCTCCAGGGAACGGATATCGGAAATCCCTTTCGTGTTTCCGGCGATCCTGCGGTACTGCGGGGATTTCCGTACAATCTCCTCGCTGGTATCTATGTCCATATTGAAAAGACGGATCTGCTGAATGATCCCGTCTTCAATTTCTTTCTTTGTTCCAATACGGTAATCATAGCGATCCGTAAAAAATGCTACAGATACCGGGTATTTTTTTGCCGTATTGTAGACCTCCTCACACAGCTCAATAGAGATCGGTGTACTCTTTACAACCTCCTGCTGCGGATTCCGTACTTCAGCACCGCTGCTCACCACATAATCACAGGTCAGCTCTGTTCCCTTCAGTTCCTCCATGGCACCGGGGAAATTCCGGCCGGTGGCAACCATAAAGCGGATTCCCGCATCGCAGGCACGCCTGACCGCCGCAAGGGTTTCCGGTGCGATCCTATGGTCATCCCCAAGAAGTGTACCATCCATATCACTGGCAATTACTTTTATCATGAAAAAAAATCTCCTTTTATCTGTAAAAATTCCGGTCAATCATTCTGATCCATATTATCTATGTTCTTTTTTCGGAGAAATTATATCTTATATTATTGCAAAATACAATAATTTTTGCAGCAAGCATATGCCTTTCTGATTTCGAAAATACATGATATAATAAATCTTCAGTTAAGCCAGTCACTCAAAAAGCAGGAGAATATTATGTTAACTTATTTTTTTCATTCCAAAAGAAGCCACTCGCATCCCCGTTTCTTCTATTTAATATTGTGCACAGTTCTTGTCTGTCCAATGCTTCTTTTCACAGGCTGTGGAAATATCACTGACACAGATAGCTTCAACAACGAAAATGAGCCCATCAGTATCAGCAGCATCAAATTGAACACCGCCGTACAGATTACCATTTACGATTCCCAGGATAAAGCTCTCCTGGATGACTGTCTGGCACTGTGCGATAAATATGAGCTGATCTTCAGCCGGACAAACGAGAACAGCGAGCTTTATAAATTAAATCACCGCAAAGATACATCTGATGAAGATTCCAATGCCGTTGGGCAAACTACTCCATATCCGGTCAGCGGCACAGCAGGCATCTGGCATATATCCGAAGACCTTGCCTCTCTGCTTTCCGAAGGGCTCGATATCACTAGGGAATCCGATGGTGCCTTTGACATCGCCATTGCGCCTTTAACCTCTCTCTGGGATTTCACCGCAGAGGATCCGAAAGTGCCGGATGATGCAGATATCCAAAACGCCCTTCCACTGTGCAGCTCCGACGGCGTCACCATTGACAAGCAGGATATCACACTTCCCTCTGATGACATTCAGTTCGATGTAGGCGCCATTGCCAAAGGCTATATTGCAGACTGCCTGAAAGATTTTCTGGTAAAAAAAGGCGTAAACAGTGCTATCATCAACCTTGGCGGCAATGTCCTCTGCATCGGCTCGAAGCCTGACGGCACTCCCTTCAAAGTAGGCATCCAGAAGCCCTTTGCAGATCGCAACGAAACCGAAGCCGTTATGGATATCACCGGAAAATCTGTTGTATCCTCCGGAATTTATGAGAGGTGCTTTAAGCAGGGCGGAAAATTATATCATCATATCCTGAATCCCCAAACCGGCTATCCTTATGATAACGGCCTGATCTCTGTGACGATCATCTCCGACCAGTCTGTGGACGGCGATGCCTTAAGCACCACCTGTTTCGCCCTTGGTCTGGAGGACGGACTGAAATTTGCGGAGAAAAAAGGAGTGCAGGCCGTTTTTATCACAGAAGATTATGAACTGCATTATACTGACGGATTTCAGGATGAGATCAATGTCACTGATGTGGAATCCTGAAATATTCAGTTGTTTATCATATCCGGCCAGGAAAGGATCTCTGCGGAGATCTTTTCCTCATAATCTCCGTCAATGTCCTCACTTCTTCCTGCCGCATAGATGTTCGTCTCAGCTCCCCAGCCGTTATCCTCATATTCCCATACATGGAACTTCAGTCCACGGAACATGAAATCCAGGCTTCCGCAGCCATCCTCCTCTGTGTATTCGAATTTAATGTTTTTTTTATTCAGGGCATCCTGTACTTTCTGTAAACGCATGCTCCACGATCCTTTCCGGAAAAATCCTCCGTGTATTTTCTGGCAGATATCCTGATCTGCCAGTCTGTATTCCAGTATACCACGAAGCATTTTTTTCCACAAGAAAAGGGCGCGGGGCAAGTTATTTTTATTGTGCAGAATCATGAAATATGGTAGAATAAGCTTCGTGACTTTAGCGTATTACTTGAAAGAAACTCAGCGACAGTTATGGGGGAGCAAATCGGTAAGCCCTGCTGCCATGAAGTAATTTTTCTGCCGGATAATACCGGTATGTCAGACTCCTTAAAATTACCGACTGCCAGAACATGTTTGAAAAAAGCTTTCTGTAAGGCAGGAATGATTTTTCAAACACGCTCTAATCTATACATATTTATATGAGGTGAGTTATGAAAGAAAGAGAAAAACTCGGATCCCGTCTGGGATTCATTCTGATTTCTGCTGGCTGTGCCATCGGAATCGGAAACGTCTGGAAATTCCCTTACATGGCCGGACAGGGCGGTGGCGGCACATTCGTACTGTTTTACCTGATCTTCCTGGCCCTTCTTGGACTTCCTGTTATGACTATGGAGTTTTCTGTTGGACGTGCCAGCCAGAAGAGTCCTGTCAAAGCATATTACGCACTGGAAAAACCAGGACAGAAATGGCACATCCATGGATATATCACTCTGATCGGATGTTATCTCCTGATGATGTTTTACACCACTGTTACAGGCTGGATGCTGAATTACTTCTATATGACAGCCACCGGTAAATTCCAGGGACTTGATTCCGACGGTGTTGCAGGACAGTTTACCAACATGCTTGGCCAGCCCGTTACTATGGGATTCTGGATGATCGTTGTTGTTATTGCAGGTGTTTTTGTCTGCTCCCGCGGTCTTCAGAACGGCCTTGAAAAAGTCACCAAGGTTATGATGATCTCTCTTCTGGTGATCATGGTTGTTCTTGCCATCAACAGTTTTACCATGGATGGTGCCAAAGAGGGACTGAAATTCTACCTGATCCCGGATTTCGAGCGCATGAAAGAGATCGGTATTATTTCTACCATTACCGGTGCTATGAACCAGGCATTCTTTACTCTCAGCCTTGGTATCGGTGCTATGGCTATCTTCGGAAGCTACATCGGAAAAGATCATGCACTGCTTGGTGAATCCATGAATATTGCGCTTCTGGATACTTTTGTTGCGATCACCTCCGGACTTATTATTTTCCCGGCATGTTTCACATTCAATGTTGACCAGACTTCCGGACCGAGCCTGATCTTCATCACACTGCCGAATATTTTCAACCACATTCCGCTTGGAAGACTGTGGGGAAGCCTGTTCTTCATCTTTATGTCATTTGCAGCTTTCTCTACCATCCTGGCTGTATTTGAAAATATTATTTCCTGCGGTATGGAGCTTACCGGCTGGAGCCGAAAAAAATCCAGTCTTGTAAATGCCATCGCCATCATCCTTCTGTCTCTGCCATGCGTACTTGGATACAATGTATGGTCCTGGGACTGGCTCAAGGTATTCGGCGGCGCAATTCTCGACCTTGAAGATTTTCTGGTAAGCAACATTCTGCTCCCGCTTGGTTCTCTTGTATACCTGCTTTTCTGTGTTTCCAAACGGGGCTGGGGCTGGGAAAACTTCACAGAAGAAGCCAACACCGGAAAAGGCCTGAAGATCCGGAAATGGATGCGCGGATACGTTACATATATACTGCCGCTGATCATTTTGTTTATCTTCTTCTTTGGTCTGTACGATAAGTTTTTTGCATAAAAGATTCCCCTGTGCGAATAGCAGATATTTCATGTTCTGCATTCACACAGGGGATTTTTTATAAATCAGGCGATACTTATTTGCTTTTTTTATAATCCGACAGTATCGCTTTTTTCTGATCATAATCAATAGTGAGGGTATACTCCATTCCAGGTTCCAGGATCTCGATTTCTCCCAGGTCTGCGTCATGTCCCTCCAGCATCATGCAAATCACCCGAAAAACTCCCGGCAGCAATCCGATGTCCGGCTCACCTACATCCATTGAACCTTGAACCACATTATCATTACGCAGAAATATGATCATATCCTGCTGGTACTGTTCCGCGTTTTCATAAACCATATGAAGAGTTACACGGTATTTGGAACGCTCCTCTTCATCCATATGGTCACTGGGCTCCGTGACATATTTCTCATAATAATCTGCACGGTCATTAATATCTGTTGTTTCCGAATTTAATTTTTCAGGATCCAGTTTTTTGATCTTCTGATCGTCCCGACCTGTCATATTACATCCGCTGATAAATATTATACAGCATAAAATTAAAATACTAATTCTTTTTATCATGGGATTTCTTCCTGCACTTTTCTACTTTTTATAAAATGCTTCCGCTTCTGTAGTCGGAAATTCATCAAACATATCATCATATTTTTCATTCCATTCTTTTGCCTTTTCTTTCCAGTTTGTCATCTGTTCTCCTTCCATTACTATTCTCGCTTTCCAAGCAGCTCCAGTACTTCCTCTCTGCTGATCAAAGCCTGGCCGATTCCCTCTCCGCTTAAGATCTCGTCAGCCAGTTCCCGTTTCATTTCCTGTAGAGCGCGGATGCGTTCTTCTATGGTGTCTTTCATAAAAAGCCGGTAAACACTGACAACGTTCTTCTGGCCAATGCGATGGGCGCGGTCTGTGGCCTGGTTCTGCACGGCAAGATTCCACCAGGGATCATAATGGATCACGATATCTGCCGCAATAAGATTTAAGCCTGTTCCTCCTGCTTTCAATGAAATGCAGAAAACAGAAGTATCGTCCTCATTAAATGCCTGTACCATCTGCGCACGTTTTTCCTTGGAAGTAGCCCCCGTCAGCATATAAAAAGAAACCTTTGCTTTTTTCAGACGAACAGCCAGCACATCCAGCATGGTGGTAAACTGGGAAAAAAGCAGGATCTTATGTCCGCCGTTCACCGCATTCTGAACCAGCTCCATGCACATCTCCAGCTTGGAAGAATTCCCTTTGTATCCTTCATATACCAGTCCCGGATAACAGCAGATCTGCCGCAGCCTTGTGATCTCCGCAAGGATCTGCAGCTTGGAGGTACGGAATTCCGCATCGGACTGCATTCCCAGCATTAGCCGGAGCCGTTCCGTATGAGCCTCATACAGCTCCTTCTGCTCGCTTTCCAGCGGAGAAAACATATCTTTTTCAAGCTTATCCGGAAGATCTTTCAGAACATCTTTTTTCAGTCTCCGGAGCACAAACGGGCGGATCATCTTCTGCAGCCGCTCCATAGCTTCAGAATTACCATACTGCACAGCCGGAAGCTCGATCTCCTTGCGGAACTTCTCATAAGAATAAAGAAAACCAGGCATCAGAAAGTCAAAAATACTCCACAGCTCACTGAGCCGGTTCTCCACCGGTGTTCCGGTCAGTGCCAGTCGGAACTCCGAGCGGATTTCCTTCACTGCCTTCGCAGCCTGGGTTCCGTGATTTTTGATATACTGTGCCTCATCAATGATCTCCACCGCAAAATCCATCTTCTGATAAGCCTTCAGATCACGCTTCAGAAGGTCATATGAGGTGATAAGAACTTCCCGTTCTCCCGCATTTTTGATCATGGCTTTTCTTTCCCGCACATCTCCTGTAACAGCTGTGGCAGGAAGTCCCGGTGCAAAGCGCTCGATCTCGCTCATCCAGTTAAATACCAGGGAAGCCGGCGTTACCACCAGCGCACGTCTGTTTTCTCCCGGGGCCGATTCCTGAAATTCCGACCAGAGAAACGCGATCACCTGGATCGTTTTTCCAAGACCCATATCATCTGCAAGGATTCCGCCGAACTGATTATGTTTCAGGGTTTTTATCCAGTAAAAGCCCTCTTTCTGATAACCCCGGAGGATTTTTTCCTGCTGAGGCGGAACCTGAAATTTATGTTCTTCCATTGTCTGCATATTTCGGATCAGCGCCTGAAAGGCATTGTCCTTTTCCACCTTTATCAGATCGCCGCCCTTCAGCTGACTGTTCAGATACATGGCTCGATAGGCCGGTACCTGTGTTCTTCCCTTTTTCAGCTCTTTACCGTTGATCTGAAGATCGTCCTTCAGCTCAGAAAGTTCCCGCAGCTGTCCATCGGAAATATCCAGAAAACTTCCGTCCTTCAGGCGGAAATATTTTTTCCTGCGGTCATATCTGGAAAGAATGTCAAAAAGCTGTGCCTGATCCATGCCTTCCACATCTATATCCAGATTCAGAAGTCCGGCTGACAGAGATATTCCCAGCCGGATATTCGGCATTTTTGTTACACGCATCTGTTTGATCGCCTGGGAAATGTAGACGGTCCCCAGCTTCTGCATTGCCGGAATCCCTTCGGTAAGAAGCCGGTAAAGCTTTTCTTCAGGCTCCTGATGTTCCGAAACGCCAGCTTCTCCAACCTGCAGAGCTTCAACTTTTTCCGCACGGCAATCCAGTGCCAGTTCCATTCTCTGCTCATCGTATCCGTTAAAATATTTTGACAGCATCGCAAACACACCTAATTCTCCCGGGATATCCCTGGTCTGCGCGGACACGCTTCGGTCAAAAATCGAAAATTTATCTTCTCCATAGCTCACAAATGCCTTACAGATGATCCAGTCCCGTTCCGGAGCATCCAGATAGATCTCGTACTTTGCATTGTAGCATTCAAGCTCTGTATCTTCCGAAAAGCCCTCCAGTTCGCAGTGGAAGAATCTTTTCAGGGAAGGCAGAAGTTCCCGCACAAAGGATGGCACATCCGGTTCATCAATAAATGCCCGGCCCGCCGGAAGCCGTTCCAGGCATCTGGTAAACTCTTCTACAGCCCCAAGCGCCTGTCTGGAAACCAAATATACCTTTGCATCATCAAAATACATATGATAACGCACACCTGTCACACTGTAGATCGGCGTGATCTCCAGGGAAAGACCTTTTTTCTCTTTCCGGATCACAAGGGTTCTGTCAGGAATCTCCCTTACAGAATGCCAGGTGGTTTCCGGATCATTATTCATTTTTAATTTAAAACTGCTCTTATCAAGTATAAGAAGCAGCTCTTCCAGCTCTCTTGTATCAACGGAAAGCTCTCTTACCTTCACTTCCGTGCTTATATGCTGCAGCTGTTCATAACGCTCCATATATGTACCATAATGGTTCTCTACCCATTCCATGATAAACGAAAGCACCTCTCTGGACTCCTCGGTAAAAGCTTCCAGAGAATGAATAAATTCAAGGTTTTTTCCATAGGAAAATTTCTCATTGTGTTTTACGTTCCAGACGAACGCCAGAACATCCTTTACGATATATTTCTTCTCGCAGCCAACACGGAATTCAATCACAAAACAGTTTCCGACCGCTTTAAATTTCAGGCAGGTCTCAATCTCCACCCGTCCGAAATACGGATCCCCGGAAAACGGCAGCATACGATCATAAAGCTGACGGTTAAGAAGACTTTTTAACTCTATTGTCGTCTTTGTCGCGATGTTTCCCGTTCCTGATATTCCAGGCAGCAAAGCGGCTTCGCCTGCCTGTTCCTCCTGTTTTCTTGCCTCCACGCGTTCGTAAGCCTTACGGTCCCCGTACTCCATAAGTACCGCCACACAATGCTTGCAGATCCCGGAATAGCTGCGAAAAGCAAGACAGTCGCAGTATACCTCTTTCAGCCGGTCTGCCTCTGCATCATACTGGAAGCCCGTATTGTATACATTTCGCCCGCTTCCCTTCACAGTTGCAGAAACCTTATCTACAGCGCCCTCTGTCTTAATATCCAGGGACTGAATTCTCTTTCCGGTTCTGTAAATATCAAGCCCTCTCTGATACGAAGTTGTATTGCAAAGTGCCCGGATGGCTGTTCGTTTAAGCATGTATCTTTCCCTTCTTTTCTTATCACATTTCTTCCATTATAAAAGGAGACCTGCACTGTGGCAAGTCTCCTTTTAGTACTCATTGATATCTCATTCCTGATCTGCCGGTGGAGTAACCCACCACCGTTCTTCACTCATTCCCTAAATCACTTTCCCATCAAAGCAACAATTCTTTCCTTCAGCTCCCGCGCATTCTTCTCTGGATCCTCTGCCTTCATGATCGCAGAAACAACCGCCATACCACTCATGCCTGCGCCCTCAAGCACATCCATATTCCCGGCATTCAATCCCCCGATCGCAACCGCCGGAATCGGAACCGCCTCACAGATATCCTTCAATGTAGAAACCTTGGTAAGGATCGTCACAACCTTAGTAGTAGTAGGATAAATCGCCCCCACACCAAGATAATCCGCACCATCCTCATAAGCCTTCACAGCAGCCTCCACCGTCTTGGCAGTAGCTCCCACGATCTTATCCGGTCCCATCAGCTTCCTTGCCACAGCAACCGGAATATCAGAAGCTCCAACATGCACACCAGCCGCATCACAGGCCAGTGCCACATCCACACGATCATCAATGATCAGCGGCACCTGATAACGATCTGTGATCTCCTTCACCTTAAAAGCCTTATCCAGATACTCACGTCCACCCTTATTCTTCTCACGAAGCTGAACCAGAGTCACACCACCCTTACAGGCCTCCTCAACCGTACGGAGCAAAGACTCCTCCGTATGATAAGAACTATCCGTCACCAGATACAACGTTACATCCAAATCTTTTCTGTCCATCCTAATCCCCTCTTTTTCAGTACATTTCAATCTTCAACAGATCCAGCAGCTGTCGATCCGAAAGCCCATAGATCTCATCCAGCAGATTTACCTGAAAACTTCCCAGACCGCGGGAAATCTTCTCCGCTTCCTCACCAGCGATACCCATAAGTGCAGTACCAAGAACTGCCGCAGCCAGATAATTCCCGGATCTACCATTTAATTCCATCTCAACGCCGGACCAGGCACCAGCCTCTATACTATCCGTCATCTCTTTCGCAATATTATCTTCGCACCCCGGCAAAAACGCCGCAGTCAGTGCACCGACCATACAGCCGGTTCCTGTGATCCCGGATAGCGCCGCACTGCCATTTTGTACCAGAACAATCCGTTCACCATCTGTAACAAAATCCTGTTTCCCGGTAGCCAGCACGATTGCCTGATTACTCCTTGAAAAAGCCTTAAGCACCTCACTGACTCCATCGATATTTTCCTCAGTCAGGGCATCCTCTACACCCGCATCGATCCCGATCGCATGGGACGGCAGCCCGGAAACAGCCAGAAGCTCTGACATATTTCCTTTCAGCACTGCCGGATGACCGATCCTTAAAAGCTCCCGTGCCAGATCCAGCCTGAGATCACTGCAGGCAACCCCTACCAGGTCCAGCAGAACCGGAATCTTATTTTCCATCGCTGTTTTCATAGAACGCTTCATTGACTCGATCCTGGCATCGGTAATATTCCCGAGATTCAGCATCAGCGCACCGGCCGATGCCGTAATATCTGTCACCTCTGCCGGATGCTCCGCCATGATCGGCCTTGCACCTACTGCAAGGACCACGTTGGCACAGTCATGGATCGAGATCGGATTGGTGATGCAATGGATCAGAGGCTTTTCTTCTTTAATTCGCTTTCGCAGTTGTAAAATTCTTTGTCTCATATGTTTTTGAACCCAAAGCTGCCTGGAATTTCACCAGAAGGCCTGCTTTACTCAGAGCCTTCAGGAAAATATAGGCAACACATCCTCCCATTGTGGTTGCTGCAAGGAACATCGGCGTATAATAAAATGCTGTCAGTCCACCTCTTCCCATCAGGAATGCCATCACCGGATAAGAAACCATAGACCCGATGATACCCGTTCCAAAGATCTCACCGATCACCGCGCAGATGATCTTGCCTTTGGAAAGTCTGTAGAACACACCTGAAAGGAACGCGCCAAATACTGCACCGGTCAGTGCAAGTGGCGGGATTCCCATAAACATCATACGGATCACGCCGATCATGGTCGCGCAGAGAAGTGAGTACCACGGTCCCATCAGAACCGAGCATACGATATTGACAAGATGCGCCGTGGGGCACATTCCCTCAATCCTCAGAATCGGTGAAATAACGACACCGATCGCAACCATCATTGCCAGCATTACCATACGAAGCGTGTGCATCCTTTGTTTTTCCATTGTGTTTTCCTCCCTGAAATATCAGGCAGAGCCCTGTCGGAGCCCAGGCAAAAATATCCCGGCTACGGCAGTCTGCCAATAACTTTTGGCGGTCGAAGTTCCCTTACTTCCTCTCACTCCGAAAACACGGATTCCCATCGCTTACATGATCCTTCCGGAAAAATCCTCCGGAATATCACTCTCCTGCCAGACATTAAGGCGCTCCCCTTCCTGCCCGCTCGCCGCAGAAGCTCCACATGCAATCTCTGTCACCTTCATATCCGCAACACATTGCCGGATCATCCCAGTTCCATCCCTGCATCGAAAAAGAGCGCATCCCATGGCAAACTCCACGGAGACACGCTCTTATATCACAATCCCTCCGTTGGCATTACCCAAATCAGGTACGGTCGAAGATCTATCTTCCTCTCAGCCTGTCACACAAGCTCCCGCTGGCTCTTTTCTTTTCTGTTTTTCAATATAGCACACACCTATCCCGTTGTCAAACTTCTCTTATTTCGAAATCTCGTCGATCAGACGCAGCTCCTCAGCTGTAAACGGTGCACAGTGGATCGCCTTCACATTATCAAGGATCTGCTGCGGCTTGGAAGCTCCGATGAGCACGCTGGTAACTTCCTTATGCTGAAGCAGCCAGCTAAGTGCCATATCAGCCAGCTTCTCTCCACGCTGGGCTGCCAGATCGTTCAGTCGCCGGATCTGATCCAGACGCTCCGGCGTCAGCACACTTTCCTTAAGGAATCTTCCGTCTTTACGAATACGGCTGTCCTCCGGGATTCCGTTCAGGTAACGGTCTGTCAGCTGTCCCTGAGCAAGAGGGCTGAAGGTGATCAGGCCTTTTTTCAAAATGCCGGTGGTTCTCTTGAGACCGTTTTTTTCCACAGTTCTGTCAAAAATAGAATAACGGTTCTGGTTGATCACAAAGGGGCATTTCAGCTCCTTCAGGATCGCTGCTGCCTGGCTTAAGTTTTTTCCATCATAATTGGAAAGTCCCACATAGAGAGCCTTGCCCTGCTGAACCGCTGTTGCCAGCGCCCCCATAGTCTCCTCAAGCGGAGTCTCAGGATCCATTCTGTGATGGTAAAAAATATCCACATATTCCAGGCCCATGCGCTTCAGGCTCTGGTCAAGACTCGCCAGAAGATACTTGCGGCTGCCCCAGTTTCCATAAGGACCCTCCCACATATCATAGCCTGCCTTAGTTGTGATAATCATTTCATCACGGTAAGGCATCATTTCCTCTTCCATGATCTTGCCGAAATTCCGCTCTGCACTTCCGTAGGCAGGTCCGTAATTATTGGCAAGATCAAACTGTGTGATACCATTGTCAAAAGCTGTGAAGCACAGCTGTTTCATATTTTCATAATCAGATGTATCTCCGAAATTATGCCATAATCCAAGAGATACCTTCGGAAGCATCAGGCCGCTTTCTCCGCAGCGGTTGTACTCCATGGTTTCGTAGCGTTCCTTTGCAGGTGTGTACATAAAAAAGCCCTCCCATAATGTAGCATGATTTACATTTTCTGTAACTGCTTTTACTATACTTCACCGTCCCTTATTTCGCAAGACGGATCATATTCCAGCTGTGTTTTGCAAAAACTGCTTCCAGTTTACCACCATCCAGCTTTGAGCACTCTGCACCTGCTTTTACAGGAACTACATTCTCTGGCTGCGCCTCTGTATTGACCGCCTGAAGATCGTCATTATTGAGTACGATATGCTCTACAATCTTATATCCCTCAAACTGTCTTAAATCACAGGAAACTTCCATATCCTCATCCAGACTCTTATTCACTGCAAAGATCGTCAGTGTATCCTTTTCCTCATCCCAGACGCAAACGGAATCCAGATACGGAGCCTCACCATAAGTTCTGCTCTCGTATACCGGTGTGAGAACCTGTGTATTCAGTACCGTTCCTCTTCCATAAACACTTGTCAGCATATATGGATAAAAAATCGTCTGACGCCATGCACCTGTATCAGAGGTCATGATCGGTGCGATAACATTTACCAGCTGTGCCATGCAGGCAATCTTTACACGGTCTGCATGACGGAGAAGTGTGATCAGCATGCTTCCTACAAGAAGTGCATCCTCAAAGTTATAAACATCCTCCAGCTGATGTGGTGCCTGTACCCATTTTTCCAGCTTCTTATCCTGTTCATTACTGTGATACCATACGTTCCACTCATCGAAAGAAAGATCGATCTGTTTTTTTCCATGCTTCTTTGCTTTTACAGCATCGCAGATAGAAACCACACCTGAAATAAAATCATCCATGCCCTTGGAGCTTGCCAGGAAATCTGCAGTGTCTCCCGCTGCATTTCCATAGTACTGGTGAAGTGAAAGATAATCCACCTGATCGTAAGCCTCGTCAAGAACCGTATACTCCCAGGAACCGAAGGTAGGCATTTCCAGATTGGAGCTTCCACATGCAACAGTCTCAACCTCCGGATCCATAAATTTCATCAGGCGGGCAGTCTCTGCTGCAACTCTTCCGTACTCTGCCGCGGTTTTATGCCCCATCTGCCACGGGCCGTCCATCTCGTTTCCGAGACACCATAATTTAATATCATGCGGCTGTTGATAGCCGTGAGCCTTACGGAGATCACTGTAATAGGTACCACCCTTAAAGTTACAGTATTCCAGAAGATTTTTCGCATCCTCCGGTCCTCTTGTTCCCAGGTTCACCGCCATCATCACATCACTGCCGGCTTTTTTTGACCAGTCCACAAACTCATTGAGACCAAACTGATTGGTCTCGATCACGCCCCAGGCCAGCTCCGGTCTGGACGGACGCTGAGCTTTCGGCCCGACACTATCCTCCCAGCGGAATCCGGATACAAAATTTCCGCCCGGATAACGGACAATAGGAACCTGAAGCTCCCTTACCAGCTCCAGGGTATCCTTACGGAAGCCCTGCTCATCAGAAAGGGGACTGCCTTCCTGATAAATGCCCTCATAAACCGCACGTCCGAGATGTTCTATAAAGGAACCAAAGATCCTTTTGTCTGTTTTTCCGGCGAGGAAATATTTGTCCACGATGATCTGCGCTTTTTTCATTGTAAAAACCCTCCTGTGATAGAATTATCATTCAGGAAACTACCATTCTGTCTATCATTCTATCATTCCATCAGGCTTATGTCATTTCTTTTCTCAGGAAATATAATGATTTTTCAAAAAATTTCTACACTTCTGATCACAGTGCCGCATTACACTTCTCATAAGCAAACAGTGCCGCACCCAATGCACCACAAAGCTGTGCTTCATCACAGATATAAAGCTTCGCACCCAGCTTCTCCTCCAGTGCCTGGATGATACCTTTATTTCTGGCAACACCACCGGTCATCATATATTCGCCCGGATTTTTTTTGCCAAGGCGGGCAGCAAGGGCACCAACCTTGGAAGCAACCGACATGTTAAGGCCATGAATGATATCTGCCACATCCTTATTCTGTGCAACCAGAGAAACTACCTCAGACTCCGCAAAAACGGTGCACATGCTTGAGATCACCACGTTCTCTTTCCATTCCAGGCCCTTTGTGCTCATCTCCTCAAGAGAAAGTCCCAGTGTACGGGCCATCATTTCCAGGAAACGTCCGGTTCCCGCCGCACATTTATCATTCATAAGAAAGTTCTTTACTGCACCGTTGTCATCAATGCTGATAGCCTTGATATCCTGACCACCGATATCAATAACTGTACGCACATTGGGATTCAGATAATGGGCACCCTTTGCGTGACAGGTGATCTCTGTGATACTGTCATCACCACTGTCAATATAGGCACGTCCATATCCGGTAGTAACGATACGCACGATATCTTCTTTCCTGATCCCTGCTTTTTCCACGGCCATCTCCAGGCTCTTCTCTGCACTCATCATAGCGCCGCCACCTGTGGGAATGATCATGGTCGATTTAATCTTTCCGTCTTTATCCAGGATCACAACATCCGTACTTGTGGAACCGCTGTCGATCCCTGCCACATAATAAACTCCTGATTCCATTTTTTTTCTTATCTCCTCGCTGATTCCTTTTGATGGGTCCATATCCTCAGAGCCTTCCAGGGTCTCCGCAAAAGCCTGCACTCTGGTAAGAAGCTGTCCTGCACTCTGGCTTGTAAAATCTGTCTCGATCTTCAGAAGCGGAACCTTGATATCTCTCTTGATACTTGCATATTCAAAACCATAATAATCACAGAACTTGATGGTATGATAAATAATACCCTTCAGATTCGGGTCCAGATACAGCCGGTTTCTTCTGGTGCTGTTATTCATACGGAAACAGGGCATCTGGGAAAGAAGTGCATCCGCATAAGCCAGGAACATGGCATCGTCTTCCATTTTTTCCAGTTCCTCACGGATCACTGCAAGACGTCTTCCGCCTGTACAGGTCAGGTTTTCCACATCCATGCGGATATTATCCCGGATCATTTTTTCCAGGATACCGCTGACACGGACACCCAGAACGCCAATGTATGGCTGGTTATCCACATCTTCATGGGAAAAAGCGTTCAGAAATCCACTTTTATCGAAGGTTTTCCCCGAAAATTTCTCATAAGCTTTCTTAAGACGGTGGATACCCTGGGCAAGCTTCACCTTTTCACAGTCGTTATCCTCATGAGGCATGTCCAGCATATACAGAAATTTACATTTACCGGTACTTTCCACAATGTCGTACACACGGCGCATGGAATCACAGCAGTTAACAAGAACAAGCTGCTCTACCTTTCCCTCCAGCACTGCCTGGATCACGGATTTTCCGAAGCCGCAGAGATTGGCGTGTGCGATCTGGTCCGAAAGCTCAAAATTCTCCGGCATTTCCTCAAGAACCGCACATTCCTCGCCAAAGCCCTTAAACAACTCCAGCGGTGTATATTTACAGACGTAATGTATCATGACCGTTTTTCCTCCTTACCTTCTGACAGCATTTCCAGATATGCCTGAAGTCGTGTGGATACCTGGCCGTCACTGGAATTGGCCGGGTTGCAGCCGTCACCGTCCAGGACCATGGTTGGAAGTCCTGCATTTTCCAGAGAATTTTTGATCAGGCTGGAAGCTCCGATGGTTCCCTTGCAGCCCCAGTGTGCAAAAAGGATCCCGCCGTCCGTCGCTGTAAGGTCCGCCAGCTCCCGGGCACGCCGGATCCTCTGCTTCACACTTCCGTTGTAAATGCAATTGACCATTTTTTCCGCAAGAGCCTCATAAGGATCCGAGGCCTGCATCCGCTGAAAACCGTCTGCAACAAAATCACAGGCACTGATATGCACGTTCTGACTGTAATTAAATACATCCTTTACCGGATCCTGCAAAAACGGCATCATATGCATCCACAAAATATGAAGTCCTTCCCCCTTTGGTGCCTTCTTCACATCCTCAAGGAGCATTTTTGTATATTTCAGAGATTCCTCTGAGCCCGCAAGAAGGTGGCACATGAAGATTGCATACAGCTCATTTGTCAGGGAAGTCACCGGATCGTGATCCTTTCTGAGGGCAAGCTGGCGGCTGTAATAGGAGGCCGCTTCATTGCTGTTGGCAACTGCACGCTGTACCGACTGCTCGGAGATTTTTTTCCCGCCTACATCCTCCAGGAATTTCTTCATCTCGCGGAGCTGATCTGCAACATAGCTGATGGAGTCCTGATTTTTTTCATAGGGTACGTCAATATAAAAGCCCGGGATCTGATATTTCTGTTTCAGATAAGGGAATGTCATCATATTTCCATCGCAGGCAAGATTTGTGTAGATGGTACATTTGGGCTTCGGTACCAGTCCTGCCATGGACGCTCCCAGAAAGACCCTGTGATAAGAGCACATCGTCTCCGGAAATCCCTCTGATTCCGTCTGTGCCAGAAACGCCTGCTCGCATCTGGTTCCTGCAATAAAGCATGACATCGCCTCCACGGAATAGGGAGTGATCCCTGCTGCTGTCAAAAGCTCTCCCGGTACAAAAATACTCACAAGAGCAGTATCGTCCGGTTTTGCAAGGGCTTTGATAATATTCTGCATAACTACACGGGCTACATACTGTCCTGAAGCCGGTAGCTTCCTGTCAGGAAAAAGCTGCAGACGTTTTTCCTGAAGCCGGTAGCCAGTGAGAAGAAGTTTTCGTGCTTTTTCCGGATTCCTGATGGATTCCTCTCCCACCATATCCCCGAATTTCTTTATAATATCCAATCTGTCACACCCTCCGTCAAGTCAAAAAATCTATTATAAGTCTGTCAGGCACTTACCCGAAATTTTGTCTCAGACAAAATCCTGTAGCATTATCATCGTCTGGATGGTATAAAGGCTCCACCTGTCAGACCAATATTTTTATTATAAAGATATTTTTTTCAAATGTAAACACGCTAATTTTTACAAATTTGAAGCCTTTTGCACATATCAAAACATCAAAATGCAGATTTTCCACAAAACTCTCATCCCTTTTCGTGGAAAACCTGCATTCCGTTACTCTATGTCACATCTGATGACGTACCACCTTATATTCATCTCCGGAACGATAATACGGACATTCCTTATAATCACTGCTCACAAAGCGATAATATTCATCCTCATCCAGATTGACATCACAGTAATATTCGTCACACTCTTCATCATATGTATAGTTTGCACAGTATTCGCAGCTGGTTCCCTTCATATTTATTTCTCCTCTCTTTGCAGGAAAGTATTTCTCCCTGCTGTTCTCCTGATTATATAACAAAAAAAGGAAGAATTCCATTACTGAAATCCTCCCTCTTTTTTATATATCAGAACATTCCGTTCACAGTCTTATATTTGTAAAGCATCTCCGCATGGTTCTGCTCTTCCACCTGGATATCAGCCAGAAGCTTCCTCACACCACTGTCTTCAAAAGCAAAAACATCCGAGTTGTATTCTCCGGAAATCAGCTTTTCTGTTCCGATACAGTCTGTTGCAAGAAAAGCATCGTGTTCCTTATCCTCTGAGGACATCACCGATGTGTAAGCAGCCTTTGGCTGGTAATCACGGCCGTCACTGTCATTACAGTTTACCTGTGGAACTGTACCGGAAAGCACCTGGCTCAGGGAATCGTAATGCTCCTGCTCTTTTTTCTGAAGAGTCTGAAATAAGTTTTTAAGCTCCGGATCCCTGGCCTGCTGTGCGTATTTTCCGTATTTTTCAATGCAGCTTTTTTCCTGTGTCTGAAGATCCTGGATCACTGTGCGTTCTTTTTCCTTTAATATCATTATGATCATCCTTTCTTTTGATAATAATGATAGTATGGTTTGGAAACGCGATTTTATTCATATTTTACAATCCATGGAAAGAAACTCCTCCTGCCAGTCAGCCCTGGATGTTGAGATTGTGGACAGACAGTCGGTGATCTCTTTGTATTAAGTGCAGTGATTTTATCTCGACTATCTCTTATTCAAGGATCAAATCATAAAATCCCGGAACTGCTGCAGTGCTTCTGATCGCCAGCACTGGCACAGCTCCGGGATTTCCGTTACAACCCCTCCCGATACACGCTGTTGATCGTAGCCTGGGCGTGCTCCAGCTCTTTCTTCCGGATGATGGCTTCCCGGTCACTTAAGATCGCCAGCATCTCATCGATCACATCCTCCACTCTGGGACTTGTCACCCTGTATAAATACCCCAGCATCCGTGTAGCTGTGTAATCGGTATTCATATGTTTATAGGCGATTTCCCGGCACAGTTCATCGGGATAGCCCTTATCCTGAAGTGCTCTGTAAAGCTCATCTGTTCTTGTATCTGCCATATGCTGCTGAGATTCCTTTCCTATTTTTATTATAATTTCGCCAGGCGGATATTCGCGATCCGCTTTCGCTGGTTCCATCCATATTCAGTACAATAAATCGAACCTTTACCTTCCACTCTGCTACATGATCACAAACGCGACCGCTTCACGATTTATCATCTTCATCCATGTCAGTTTCTTTACCAGTCTTATATATCTCCCGGATTCCCCGGAGCAATGTTACAAAAATCCCTGCGATCAGTATCCACACCGGCCACATAGGTGCCGTTCCCAGATTCCCGCTGATTCCGGCATAAAGACATACTCCAATGGATAACAGCTTGATGACAGATATCATTTTTGACGCGATCTCAAAGATACGCTCTCTGTTCTCCTCCGTCACCTCAACCGGATAATTCCACCACTGCGGAAATCTCTGGCAGAACATCAGAAGCGCCAGGATCAGCAGCCCTAAAATCGGCTCCAGAAGAAGACTTCCCTTCTTCCCATACCGGTCCGGAATTCCATGCGCATTAAAATGTATCGGCACCCTCTCCGGCAGATTTCCCCAGGTGGCTACAAGATACATCACGTACACTAGGATCATCAGAAAACAGATCACATCTGTAATATTCCGAAGTTTTTTCTCAGACATTATCTACTCTCCCTTCATCACAAAATAAACCCGTCTGTAAATCGAATACTCTCTTTTCTGTATTTTACACACAAATTACCTGCTTGTAAAAGTATTTTACAAAAAATTACCTTACATAACAATATCTGTTAAGCATTAACGATTGCACACAAATTTTTTATATGATAAAATAGACATGTTGTCCAAAAACATATTTAAGAAAGGGAAAGAAATATGTTAGAAAAAATCTTCAAGCTGTCCGCAAATAAAACGGACTCAAAAACTGAGGTGCTGGCCGGCATCACGACCTTTATGACAATGGCGTATATCCTGGCCGTCAACCCCAACATCCTGTCCGCGACCGGCATGGATTCCGGAGCTGTATTCACAGCTACCGCACTGGCAGCCTTCCTTGGAACGCTGCTGATGGCAATCTTCGCCAACTACCCGTTCGCACTGGCACCCGGAATGGGTCTGAACGCATACTTTGCCTATACAGTCGTTATCGGTATGGGCTACAGCTGGGAGTATGCATTGACCGCAGTTTTTGCAGAAGGTATCGTATTTATCGTTCTTTCACTTACCAATGTACGTGAAGCGATCTTCAACGCGATCCCTCTGAACCTGAAATCCGCAGTCAGCGTTGGTATCGGTCTTTTCATCGCATTTGTAGGATTACAGAATGCCAATATCGTGATCGGCGGCTCCACTCTGCTGCAGCTTTTCTCTGTAGATGGCTACAACGCAGCCAAGGGTGTGGAGGCTTCCTTCAACAACGTTGGGATTACCGTTATCCTGGCTCTGATCGGTATCATCGTAACCGGAATCCTGGTTGTTAAGAATGTAAAGGGAAACATCCTCTGGGGTATCCTGATCACATGGGGACTTGGAATCATCTGTCAGTTCGCCGGACTTTATGTTCCGAACCCGGAGATCGGCTTCTACAGCCTGCTCCCGGATTTCAGCAACGGACTCTCTATCCCGAGTCTTGCTCCGATCTTTGCGAAGCTGCAGTTTGACGGAGTTTTCTCACTGGATTTCCTTGTTATCCTGTTTGCATTTTTATTTGTAGATCTTTTTGATACTCTCGGAACTCTCGTTGGTGTATCCTCCAAGGCCGGTATGCTGGACGAGAATGGTAAGCTTCCTCACATCAAGGGCGCCCTTCTTGCAGACGCTGTTGCAACAACTGCAGGTGCTGTTCTCGGTACATCCACGACTACTACTTTCGTAGAAAGTGCTTCCGGTGTATCCGAAGGCGGAAGAACCGGACTTACCGCAGTGACAACTGCCATCTTATTTGGCCTGTCCCTGTTCCTGTCTCCGATCTTCCTAGCGATCCCGTCCTTTGCCACAGCTCCGGCTCTGGTGATCGTCGGATTGTACATGCTCAGCAATGTTATCAGCATTGATTTCAGCGATATGTCCGAGGCGATCCCATGTTATGTATGTATCATCGCAATGCCGTTCTTCTACAGCATTTCCGAAGGTATCTCCATGGGAATTATCACATACGTAGCTATCAACCTGATCACAGGTAAGGCAAAAGAAAAGAAGATCAGCGCTCTGATGTATGTACTGGCAGTGCTGTTTATCCTGAAATATATTTTCCTCTAAAAAGAGTGCAAAAAATTCCCGGTGCCATATGATATGGTCCGGGAATTTTTTTATTTCTTCGGCTGATACCGCATATCTGAATTCATCAGAGCCAGTTGTTTTCCACTTCTTCCTTTAAATCCGTGAACATTTTATAAAATTCATTTTTCGCTTCATCAACAATACCCAAAGCTATTTTTTGATTGTAAGAATGTGTTACATTATTTCTCGCCTGTAATGCACGCAGCCACATATTTTCATCCTTTATCATTCCTGCCTTATAAGCAGTTTTCAGAATAATCTTAGGAGATCCCGTTGCGCCTTCTTCATAGCCATGATCTTGTAAAATTTCTTTCATCATCTTCCATGACTGCTCAAATGTGATCTCATATAGTCCCACCAGACCTGTAAGTACAACATTGTCATAGGGCTCTTTATAATTATAAATCTCTTTCATGTTTCCCAATGATGCACAGAAATTCTCATATTTTTTCATATAATATCCGACCTTCTTTTTTTATTGATTCCCGCAGCTCGTCCTGCATTTCAGCGTCCAGATTTACAATATCATATTCCAGCAATGTACTTGTCTCTTCATCCACATCCAGCGCAAAACGGTTAAAATCTCCGCCACTTACCGCCAGGTCAATATCGCTGGTTCTTCTGAAATCACCTCTTGCCCGTGATCCAAACAGAATTACTTTTCTGACTTCATACAGCTTCGCAAAATTTCTTATTTCCGCAATAACCTTCGGATTAATTCCTGTATTTTCCATCTCTGCATCCTCACCAGCTTTCTATTTCATATGCTCCCAGACAGATGGAGCTGCCAAATTTTATTTCTTCGGCTGATACCGCATATTCGATACATTATAAACCGTGATAAATGCTTTCGGGTCCTCCTGGTTTATAAACTTCATCAGCTTCTGATATTCACCTTTATCTACAATGGTAATGATCTCATACTTTTTTTCCATGTTGTAGGCGCCGATTGCCTCATAGATCGTTGCACCGCTGTGCAGGTCATGAACGATGAACTGACGAAGCTCCTCTTCTTTCTTTGTAATAATGCACACACGCCTCTTGATATTATGGTCAAAAATAAAATGATCCAGAACAATTCCGTTGAAATACGTTCCCAGAATACTCAGGACTACTGTTTTTTTATCATACACAAGCGCCGCCGAAAGTGCCACGCACATACCGGAAAGTGACATGGCTTTTCCCAGCTCCATGTGAAGATATTTGTTCATGATCTTTGCAACAATATCCAGTCCGCCAGAAGAAGCATTCCGATTAAAAAGAATACTTAAGCCCACACTGACTACCAGAATATAGCACAGAACATCCAGTTCCTGGCTGCCCGTCATAGAACCAAAGTTTGGAAAAATAATCTCAAAAACTCCCAGAAACACTGGCAGCATAATACTCGTATAAACCGTCTTAACACCAAACTCTCTTCCGCATGTAAAAAATCCGATGATCAGAAGCACCACATTCAGGATCATGGTGATCGCAGACAGCGGCAGCGGCACAAAATTGGACAGCACGATTCCAAGACCGGAAATACTGCTTATCGAGGTATGGCTTGGCACCAGGAAAAAATATACCGCAGCTGCGATGATCGCCACTGCAACGGTCAGGATCGCTCCCTCCTTAATAACCTCACCGAAATTCAGATCCTTCTTCATGGCTTTAAATACTCTTCCCATTCTTTTTCCTTCGCGCCAACCAGCACCTTATCCTCTGCTACAAGAATCGGACGCTTCACAAGCATTCCGTCTGTAGCAAGAAGGGCAAGCTGTTCCTCCTCACTCATGTCCGGGAGCTTATCTTTCAGCTTCAATTCTTTATAAACATTTCCACTGGTATTAAAAAAACGCTTCAGCGGAAGCCCGCTCTTTTCCCACCATTGTTTTAGTTCTTCTTTTGTAGGATTCTCTGTTTTAATATCTCTCAGAGTATAATCAGCACCACTCTCATCCAGCCATTTCTGCGCTTTTTTGCAGGTACTGCATTTTGGATAGCATACAAATAACATCTCATGTCCTCCTCATTTTACAATAGCAGGTCTGTCGCCATACCACTGCGTTTTTATGGCACAATATTTTTTATCTGCCATCTGCGCTCTATTTTACCATATATAGCACAAAAAATCCCCACCTGGCTGCATTTTTTTACAACCGGAAGAGGATTTTTCCTCATCTGTGTGATTATATACTCTTTTTTCTATTCATCCGCCGGGAACACGATTCCACACTGTCTCCGCACTTCGTCCATCAGCTCCAGCCCATCCAGGGAACGCTGAACATGAATCTCGGACGACTCCTCTCCATGGATCATTCTCAGAAAATGTTCCAGTTCATATTTCATATCATTTTCTGTTTCGCGATGATAAAGAACCTCTTCTTTTCCATCGCGGAAAATAATCTTCACATTCTCCGGGCTGTTTGCACTTCCATGGAACTGCCTCACTCCGTTTTCACCCTGAAGCTCGTTTGGCAATGCAGAATTGGTGATCTTGGAATAGGATACCTCTGCAATCTTGTCCTCATATTTTGCAAGAATCGTCCCTGCACCGTCTATATCCCCGTGGAGCATCACGGAAAATCCCCGGACTGCTTCCGGTTTTCCAAGAAGCTGCAGCATCATATGGACACTGTAAACACCGATATCCATCAATGCTCCGGCAGAGCATTCCCTGCGGAAAATATTGTGTTCTTTTCCTTCTTTAAAACTATCATATCTGCTGGAATACTGGCAGAATACAAACGCAGCCTTACGGATCGCGCCCAGTCTTTCCATATTATTTTTTATGATTTCCATACCTGGATCAAAAACAGTCCGCACAGCTTCCAGAAGGATCACGTTCTTCTCACGGGCCAGCCGGAACATTTCCTCTGCTTCCCGCCTGTTCGATGCAAGGGATTTTTCGCAGAGAACATGCTTCCCTGCATTCAGAAGCTTCCTTGCCTGTTCATAATGCATATGGTTAGGCGTTGCCACATAAACGGCTTCCACCTCCGGATCTGCAATCAAGTCATCCAGGCTGTCACAGAAACGCTCTGCCCCATGAGCTGCCGCAAATTCTACTGGTTACATGATAATTCCACATGGATTCACCGTCAAGAACGATTCATCTGAATTTTTATTCCGTCCACAAAACCTCCGACTCCTGCTTCATCTCGTCCACCATCTTCTCTGCCTTTTCCTGCTTTCCATCTATTTCCAGTTCGATCAGCTGGAAGAATTTTTTCCATGCGTCTTCACCCATGTAGTAAACTTCCTTTACTGTTTTTGGAATGCTGTCATCATCCGGTGATTCTTCCTCTGTCTTCTGTGAAAAATCCTGCAGCATCATGTCCTCTCCCTTCAGTTCCAGGGGGCCTGCGTAAGGCGCATCAATGGCATAGACAAATTCTGTTTTTCCATCTTCTGTGTAGTGTATCTTTATGCGATTGATCAGGTTTTTCGAAGAATACAGACCGTTATTTTTTACATACATTCCGCTGTCTTCCAGTGTCATATATTTCTCGTTATAGTACCAGTGATCATAACCGGCCGCTGCCACAGTCAATGTCAGGATCACGGCCACGGCTGCTGTGATAATCCTGCGGATACGAAGCTTTTTCCGGATCTTTTTCAACGCCGCTGCACTCCCTGCATTTTTATTTTCCGTTTCTCCGCACTTAAAAGTGGCATCCTGCCCGTGCCCGGGTTGGTTCTTTTCTTTCTCCTGGTCTGCCTGCATGATCTCCAGCATCTTCTGACATTCCTTACAGCTTTTCAGATGCTCTTCTACCAGCTCTCTGCTGTCCTCGCTTAAGATCCCGTCCACATAAGACGGCATCAGGTCCTGTATAACATCACACGTGATCTTCATGTTCCAGCTCCTCTCTGATCTTTACTCTTGCACGGTAGTAAGTCACCCGTGCCCAGTTTTCACTTTTCCCAAAAATCATCCCGATCTCACGAAAGCTTAACTCTCCGAATGTCCGCAGGGAAAAAACTTCTTTATATGGTTCCTGGATTCCATGCAGAACCTTGTGAATCTCCATGGCTTCACTTTTCTGAGCCAGTTTTTCCTCGAAATTCCCACCAGATTCACTCTCTGTCTGCTCCAGTGCTTCCTCATTCGGAAGATACTTTTTCTGCTTTTTCAGCTGATCATACAAAGTATTCTTCGCAATCTGGCAAAGCCACACCCTCACATCACACTCTCCCCGAAACTCATCTGCCTTCTTGAGTGCCTTAAAAAAAGTCTCCTGAGTAATCTCCTCAGCCAATATCTCATCCCGCGAGATCGAGCGGATATACCGATACACGATTTCAAAATATGTCCGGTAAAGCTCCTCTATGTTCATAAGTTGCTTCTTTCCTCCTTTCTCACCTGTAAGACGCACCAGTCTGAAAAACGTTACAGGAATTTACCAAAATAAGAAAGAACCCTGTTTGCAGGATTCTCCTCTGAAATAGAAAACCCCGGTACAGCTCCCGGGGTTTTCTGATTTTTAAATTTTATTTTTTGTATATTGCTTTTTTGCTCATTCCTCTGGATCGTAGCAATGACTTATAAGAACTCAGCTTTTTAGCCGGAACTGTCACCGTCGGTTTGGAGTTTGTTTTCGCAAAAGCATTTGTTCCAACATTCTTGCCTGTAAGCTTCGACGATCTTATTGTAATCTTTTTGAGGTTCCTGCATCCATAAAATGCATTCGCCCGGATCGTTGACACATTGCTTCCAATTGTAAGTGTTCTGAGCACTGTATTATTCTTAAAAGCATTTGCTGAAATCGTCACTACTTTGTAATTTTTTCCGCTAATCTTAACAGTTGCAGGAATACTTACTGTTGCTTTTTTTGTTATTGGTTTTGTGAATTCAACACAGTTATTTTTAAGTACTTTATAAACACCATTGGATGCTTTAACTTTTACTGTTTTTCCTACCAGGCTTACTACAGGAACTGAAACTTTTTTGGTTGCACCACACTTTTTACAGGTGTAAGTTTTAACTCCTGTTTTGGTAGTTGTAGGTTTCACGGTTATTTTTCCGCTGTTCCAGGAATGTACATGATTCTGTCCTACAACAACCTTTACCGTTGTTGAAATATTCGGATTAAAGATCGAAGTCATTGTGATCTGGGCAGTACCCTGCTTCTTTGCAGTTACCACACCCTTGCTGTTTACAGAAGCAACACTGCTGTTGCTGCTCTTCCAGGAAAGATCACCATAGGAAGCACCATATCTTGAAGAAAAATTCTCTTTTATCTGGAAAGAATTTCCAACCTTTTTATTATAGGTATATTGATCCGGAACAATGGAAGTACTCGATGTTGGATATCCATTAGCACTGCTGCATTTATAAATAGAAAATATCTGTGCATTGGTTCCATTGGCTTCATAGATCTCAATGTTGGTATCTACAGTAGTATAACCACCTGTTACATCCAGTCGCTTATCCGGTGACAACTTCGGTGCCAGTTCGTATGCTATTGCATTTCCGATAACATACCATTTCTGCGCCCCGTTATCCGTTCCCCATTTCGTATATGTACCGACATTGGTTCCATTCGCTGAACTGGCACCTGTTACATCAAGCGCTTTTCCATCCTGAAGGGATGTAATAATATAACTTCCATCTGCCTGACGTTCAAAATGCCAGTGATTTCTTGCATATGCTCGGGTATTATGTGGCCCGAGAAGTACATTTCCGTCTGACAGTCTCTTATAAATAGGCATCCAGACATCGGAACGTATAATCAGCGCATCAAACGACTGTCCAATGTTCATGGCATTCGGTGCGGAATTTACAGCCGCAAAATCCGGTCGGATAAAACAAGCCGCACTCTGCGGATTTCGCTCATAATAATATGCACCATGTCCCTGTCTGGCACGTGTCTCCACTGTTGTGATAGATCCCCAGGAATTCTTTCTCACAACAAGCCCTACATGACCGTAACTGCTGTCTGCATAGGATATTGAATTTCCCCATCCAATCGATGCACCTGCATTCCATACTACAATATCTCCCGGCTGCGGATCACTGTATACTCGTTTCCAGCCACTTGGAAGCGCATTATATGCATATTCATTTGCATTTCCACGGACACTTCCGACTCCCAGCCAGTTATAATATGCAACGATCAGACTGACACACCAGGTTTCACCATATGAATATGTCCAGTGTTCATTTCCTCTGGCACAGATCCAGTTGAACGCGTCATCCTGCGTTTTCCCGTTGGTTGTTGCTGAAACAGAAGCCGGTGCTGCACCTGTAACTAACAGTACACATAATAAGAGTGCTGTTATTATTTTTTTAATGCTGCTGTTTTTGAATAGCTTTTTTTCTTTCATACATTTCTCCTTCCTGTTCATAATACAGTGCCAGAATTAAAGTTCCGGCTGCACTCCTTTAATTCTGAACATTTATATAACTGACTATATCATATTCCCTTTAGGTAATCTACTATAAAAGCCTGATAAATCCCTGTTTCAGCAGTATTAACCAACCATTGAAACAGGGATTATTATTTTGTAATATCTTAAAAGATATCCTGATTTTTATAATATCGTTTTTTCTCTGTATACATAAGATCATCTGCTCTCTTCAGCATAACTTCAAGATCAGCCGGTGCTTCTTCCCATACTCTTCCGACAGAAACACTGACATTTTTTTCAGCAATGTTCTCGCAGATCCGCTGGATCTTTTTGCGGAAGATATCTTCTTCTATATTGAAACAGATAATCACGAATTCGTCTCCGCCTACACGGTAAGCATTCTCAGGCAGAACCTCTATAATAGAACGTCCGGTGTTGATGATCAACTGGTCGCCTGCCTCGTGTCCATAGTTGTCATTGGTCTGTTTCAATCCGTTAATATCAATATAAGCAACTCCAACCTTACTCAGGACCTCACCCCGGTAACTGTCTACAACCTGAATATACTTATTTCTGTTATACAGCGTTGTCAGCATATCACGATAACTCATATATCGAAGCTGTTCTTTCTGCTCCTTCGCCTTAATACTATCCGTCAGAAAGTACTGTAAAGAAGATAAAAGCGTATGATCGTCATAATGCAGTCTGGGGTTGTCCACACCAAGAAAACCTGTGATTTTTCCCTCTCTGCTTAAAGGCACCGCCAGAAGCCTGGTAATATCCTGCATCTTCAACGTCTCATAATATGGCTGCCCTTTTTCTGTTTCCAGGTCTGCAATATAATACAGACCATTTTTTTTGAAGCTGTCCATCCATATATCCAGCATATCCATCGGTACTTCCTGAAGATTGTCTTTCTCCTCAGTTACTCCGTTCGCAACATATTCATATGTATTAACAAAAACCTGCTTTTCCTCATTGAGCACAACAATATAACTTCGGTCTCCATTAAAATACTCACTGATAATACCAAGCAGGTTACAGATTGCCTGATCATCCTCCTTCTCTGACAGAAGCTCTGCAATACACCGGTTCAGCACAGTAGCAATCTCAAGTCTCTCTTTTATCTTGCCATCACGTCTCATCAGAAAATACATCTCCTGATTCATCTCCGCCATGGCAACAGTAAACATAAATATCATAGAGATTCCTATGGAAAAATTGATCAGCGAAATCCCATACCAGAATGTCTGTATCCCTGCTGCAATTACGGGAAGCAGGATATACGACAGCATGGACACCAACACCATCCTGCTGACCCTTTTTCTGTACTGTATCAGAAGTGTAAAATCTATGATCATACAGACCACCGGCAGCATAAATGACAAAATATACATTGGCATTCTGTGGTAATAATTGTCCGCATCAATATAATAGTACAGATTCGTAAACTGCGAGATGATCACAAGTACGATTCCTGCACATGCTATTATATATCCGGCTTTTACCCTTAAAAGCGCTCTGCGTTCTTTTTGGGTCAGCAGATAAATACCTGCATAAGTGTGAAAGCATATCAAAACAATCTCACTCATAAAAAATACAAAAAAGTTGGACACATGCACCATCACACTTCCAACACTACCTGGATACCCCCGGAAAATATAAGCTGCCGCATCCATCAGCAGTAATATTGCCGTAGAGCTTTCCATCAAAATAAAATATCTGCGCTTTTCCCTGTTATAGTTGCTGCTCAAAAACATGCACAATGCCATGATCAGACAAAACGCACCTCCCCATACAAGTATCGCAACCTGTATGAATTTCATATCTGGCATAAAAATTTCCTCCACTTTTGTGACCTGCAATAATTATCATATTTTACCGTGTAAAAATCAACCTTTCTATTAAAAAATCCCGGAGCATATTTTCTACGCTCCGAGATCTTCTTTCTGTTTTTCTCAGATTTCTTTTCCACGTGTTCCGATCGCGTGTACGATAAACGGGACAAACAAAGTGATAAAGGCAGCATATCCAAGATATGCGTATCCTTTTTTGACAACAGTCATCAGGCCGAACTGTGCGATCGCAAATGCCAGGAATGTGAATACAGCTGTGAAGATCGCGTTTCTCACAAGATGACCCTGAGCCTTTTTCTCCGGGCTGTCCATACGGCGCTCTACTGCGTTTACACATCTTGTTACGATACCGGAGATCATATTTACTGCTGTGGAGATTGCTCCCAGAATGATCAGCAGTGAAATGATCGGTGTCAGGATTCCGGAGCCAACTCCGTTCTGAACCAGTACAAGCATCGGAACAGATGCTGTTGCAAGCTCACTTACATATGCAATAGCCAGCAGTCCGAGAATAGAAAGCTCTATTGCACAGAAGTTGCAGATAAACATCCAGATAGCTGCTTTGTTGATCTGTTTCACATCAGTTACATCCTCCATGTGCTGATACATAACAGAAACAGAAGCCAGCTGGAAGAAAAAATACAGTACTGCGGAATAAAGGGCCGGGCCAAATGCTCCGCTTTCGGAAGAAAGTACGGACATTTTTCCGGAGGCCATGCTCTGAATCGACGCTGTGATATCGCCCCACTGTGCAATGATGTTCGGAACAAGCACCAGTACCAGTCCGATAATGATCAGTACACTTAAGGTAGAAGCACATTTTCTTACAACGTTGGTACCAAAAAGTGCGATCACGAAAATAAATACAGCAATGATCATCGTGCAGAGCCAATATGGAATTCCAAACAGAGTCTGTAGTGTGGAACCGCCTGTAGCAAATGCTGCTGCAGATGCTGTTCCGATCATGATCAGGTAACAGATCTCATAAAGATTCGACATCACCGGTTTTGTTTTTCCGTAAAGACTGTCGGAAAAGCTTCTGTAATCATAGGTTTTGTGTTTGTAAGCGTAACGCATTCCATACCAGAAAAACAGTGCATATAATCCCTGTGTTACAGCCGGAAAGATCAGACACCAGATACCGTAGTTAATAAAATACTGGTAAATCTGAGCTCCGGATGCGAATCCGCCGCCAAACTGTGTGGTAAATGCAACAAATGCAAGTCCCATGGCCAGAGGCATTTTGCTTTGTAATGATTTGTTCTGACTCATCTCTCTTTCCCCCGTTTTTATTTATTATATTCGATGACTTTTCCCGGATTCAGGATCAGTTTGTCATCAAAGGCCAGCTTGATTGCTTTGTAAAGCGCGATCATACGCGGACCTGCAAACTCCTCCAGGAATTCCAGACGTCCGTTTCCAATACCATGCTCACCGGAAAGCTGTCCACCCAGTTCCTTGGACAGTGCATACAGCTCTACAAGGCTTGCATGTGTGGCTTCCTTCCACTCCTGATCGCTCATTTCCGGTCCGCGGAGCATCTCTGTATGGATGTTTCCGTCACCACAGTGTCCGCATGGCTCCACGCGGATTCCATGTGCACTTGCAATCTTCTTGGCAGCTTTTACATATTCTGCGATCCTTGCACGTGGAACAACTACATCACATTCTTCCTGTGCCACAGAATCTGCTTTCATTCCTTCCAGGATTCCGCCTCGCACACTCCATACAGCTCCGGCACGCTCCGGTGTCCCTGCGATACAGCAGTCCAGAGCTCCATTTGCAAGAGCTGCTTCTGCTGCTGCTTCCACTGCACTGTCCAGCTCCTGTTTGCTGGATGCATCGTACATAACGATCAGCACTGCCTCGCCCTGTTTTACAGGGAACATCTTGTTCAGATTACGTTCTACGATATCGATCAGTTCTCTCTCCAGAAACTCGATGGCAGTCGGCACAAACGGAAGTTCCAGAACCTTCGGAACCATATCTGCACATTCCTCAAGGCTCTTAAACGGCATGACCAGCGTACAGGTGCAGGTCGGTGCAGGAAGCAGCTTTAATGTTACCTGTGTCAGAATACATAAAGTTCCCTCTGATCCGATCACCAGATCTTTCACATCGTATCCCGTGGTGTTTTTTACAACATTGGATGAAAAATTCATGATCGATCCATCCGGCATGACAGCTTCGATGCAGCGCACAAAATCTCTTGTCAGTCCATAGCGTACTGCCTTCATACCACCCGCATTTGTGATAACATTTCCACCAATGGACGCTGTTTTTTCTCCCGGATCCGGCGGGTAAAAAAGTCCTCCTGCTGCAGCGGCAGCCTGAATATCGATGAGCAGAGCACCAGGTTCTGCTGTGATCGTCTGGTTCTTTCTGTCAATTGGAAAAATCCTGTTCATACGCATAACAGACAACATGATTCCACCATATTTACAGGTGGCTCCGCCTGCCAGTCCGGTTCCTGCTCCACGGCATACGACCGGAATATTTTCTTTATACGCATATGCCATGATCGCAGAGATCTCTTCTTTATTTAAGACCTCCACATACAGCTCCGGCGGGAATACACCGTACTCCGGCATCTCGTCGCGATAATATTCTTTTGCAATTTCATCTCCGACCCATACACGGTCTGAAGCCGTAACAGAACGGATATAGTCAAAATCTTCTGAAGTCATTTTTTTGTAGGGATATGCCATGACTTAATCCTCCTTCCGATTTTTTATCAGTTCTGTCAGCTCCGGCACAACCTGATACAAGTCATCTACGATACAGTAATCTGCCACATTGAAAATCTGTGCATCCGGATCATTATTGATCGCTACGATACAGTCAGAACCCGTCATACAGGAAGTGAACTGAATGGCACCGGATACACCGCAGGTAATGATAAGCTTCGGACGTACCGTTCTTCCGGAAAGTCCGATCTGATGTGCCACATCGCCGAATCCGTTCTCGATCATCGGACGGGTAAATGCCAGCTGTCCGCCAAGAGCATCTGCCAGCTCTCTGCACATCTCCACATCTTTTTCGTTTCGCACACCACGTCCTGCTACAACCAGAACATCCTCTTCCTCCAGACTCTTTTCCTTGTCGATCACCTCAGAGGATAAAATATGTATTCTGGAATCTGTCATCTTTTCATTTACATGACAGACAACGATCTGACCTTTCGGGTCTTTTACCTTTTCTGCCTTATCCATGACCTTATAACGGACTGTAGCAAACTGCGGTCTTGATTTTGTGATTCCGATCTGCGCCATGATATTTCCGCCAAAAGCAGGTCTGATCTGGATCATATCTGTATTCGGTTTGATATCCAGTGTGGTACAATCAGCAGTCAGTCCTGTGTGGAATCTTGTGGAAAGTCGCGGTGCCAGGGAACGTCCCAGAGCAGTTGCTCCGATCAGCACAGAGCTTGGCTTGTTGGCTGCGATACAGTCTGCAACAGCATCCGTATAGCAGTCTGCACGAAAGCCCTCGAAGCCTTTGTCCTCATATACATAAACATTATCCACACCATATGGGAGAAGTTTTTTCGCATTCTCTGTTGTTCCTTCTGCTCCCACGATCACACAGTTTACCTGATAGCCTACTTTTACGGCCATCTTTCTCGCTTCTCCGATCAGTTCAAATGTGACCGGATGAATCTCGCCTCTTTCCTGCTCTACATAGATCAGGAAATTTCTCCATTTATCCTTGTCAACCGACTTCGCTTTCTGTTCAAAGCGGATCGCTTTTTCCGGGCAGTTTCTGACGCAGAGGCCACACATACGGCAGGTCTCACCCACAACAATTCCTTTTCCCTCTATTGCAAGGGCTCCAAAAGGACATTTCTCCACACAGATACCGCAAAGCACACATTTATCTGCGTCAAATTTCAAAAATTCCATGTTCCTCTTCCCCCTATATGATTTTCTTTTCAGTCAGAATCGCTACAAGCTTATCTGCTTTTTCTTTCGCATTTCCTTCAAGATAAACCTGTTTTTCGCTTTCCGGAGGAGCAAACATTTTTTCTACGGAAGTAGGGGAACCGATCAGTCCATAGCGGCTCAGATCGTGATCTAACATATCTTCAAAGCTTAAGATACGTACCGGACGTTCTGCTGTTGCTTTCTTTAATAAGTAGGAAGGCAGGCGCGGTACACAGGTGTCTTTATCGATTGTCAGCAGACATGGATACGGGATCTCGGAAACCTGTGAAACACTGACCAGATCCTGACGGACCTGAATGCTTTTTTCGTTTACATCCATGATCTCTGCTACCCAGGCTGCATGTGGAAGTCCCATATGCTCTGCGATCGCAGGGCCTACCTGTGCAGTGTCACCATCGGTTGTCTGCCGTCCGCAGATGATCAGATCCGCTCCGCCGATCACCTGGATTCCCTGAGCCAGCGCATAAGAGGTTGCCAGCACATCGGCTCCTGCAAATTTACGGTCAGAAAGGATCACGCCTTCATCTGCTCCCATTGTATATGCGTCGCGGATCATCTCCTCCGCCTGAGGCGGTCCCATGGTCAGAACTGTTACAGTCCCGCCTGTTTTTTCCCTGATCGCAAGAGCTGTTTCCAGTGCAAACAGGTCATATGGATTAGTTCTTGTCTCACCGGACATTCGTTTCATGGCACCTGTTTCCGGGTCGATATCAACCTTGGAAGTTGCCGGTACCTGTTTCATACATACAACGATCTTCATTTTCTATCTTCTTTCCTGTATTTTCACTTTTATTTTTCGCTTTAAAACGTTAAACAACTGTATAAGTATAGCATTAACGTGGTGTAAAGTCGAGAGGGTTTTGGTAAATTCTACACAAAAAAGCATTGAAAAAACTTTTAAGCATGCTATAATTACTCTCCGTTATCAAATAAAGCAGACATATGAATCTTTACAATATCATATCGACCAAGGAGCATATATGTAATGGAAGACATCCGTGCAATCTACAGAATTTTCAACAATCTAAAATATGAAATGGAAAATAATGGATGGGTCTATCAGTGGCATTTAGGCGATGAACCTATAAAAGTAACTCATAAATTTAACCCTCCTGTAACACCTGAAGAATTTCAGCTGTTTGAAAAATATTTTCCCAATATGAAACTTCCTGCCTCATACAAAGCTTTTTTATCCTGCTCAAATGGCATGGAACTTTTTTGCGGAGAGGAAGGCAGTTCTTTAGTCAGCTGTACCATTTATTCTTTAAAAAGAGCGCTCAAAGAAAAGGAATCTTGGAATAGTACGCCTATTTTATCTGATCCGGAGTTTACATATCATCTTCCTGTTCTTTGCTTACAGGACATCGGCGATATAACCATGGATCTTCAGGCTGTATCAGAAGGCAGAGACGATTACCTATGCTATCCAGCTCCAGATACTGATCGTTTTAATATCCCTTTTAATGAATGGCTGGAAAGATATATCGTATGCCAGGGGCATGAATTCTGGTATTTCTTGAATCCATAAAACAGAAATTTTATGAATATTTTTCGTAAAAATACCCCGGAACCCATGGCCCGGGGCATTTTATTATTCGAATCTTAAAGTCACATCCTGCGGGATATGATAAAAATCTTTGAAATCTTTTTCCCATTCTTCTGTAGGTGGTACAGTTTGCCAGCAATATTCCGAATAAGGAAGAATCGGAAGCACGATTTCTTTCTGGTTCTGCTCTATTCCGGCCTGGATCAGCTGCGATCTGTAATCGTTCACCTGACCAATCGCCAAAAATATTCTTATATATATAACAGCTAATATACAAACGATCACACCCGTCGCCAGTACCGGATAAAACAAATCTGTTTTATATCGGATCACCAGATACCTGAGAAGTTTTAATACAACCAGTGCCTGAAAAATATAGGATATATAAAAACATCTTGCACCGATCGGATTCGCCGCAAGAAGCGGTGCAGCCACAGCTCCTGATGACAGATAAAGAATACACATGGAAATCCGCTCGTTTTTATCCACTACATTCCAGATACACAGAAGCACATTTGCAAAAAACAGAATTGCAAGTATCGTATTGATCCCGTTATTCAGCATTTCATTACTGTCAAACACCCACTGCGGATATACTTTATGAAAAACACTGTATACACTAAATCCGCAAAATACTACGGACATCTCTGCAGTCAGGAAATTCTTTTTTCCTCTTTTTATGATCAAAAATAAAAGAATTCCTGCAAGAATCACATTCAAAACCCAGTTATTGATCAATAAATGATACCAGATCTTACTGATAAACTGTTCTGTCATTCCGTTAAATGATATCTTTTTATATCCGGTACCTGTTGCTGCTTTTGTGTAACTTCCATCTGAAAACATAAAATATGCTCCAAGTATTGAAGACCAGAGGAAATTCACCTGTATAACCGGAAGTTTTCGATACCTGACCAGTGTATAAACTGCCACCCACACTGCATACAAAAGCACAAATATCGTAACATGTTCACTGAACAGCTGAACAGAAATACCTGCCGGAATCACCAGAAAGGTTTTCCACAGAGGAGTTTTCTGATATCCACAATAAATCCACTCTGTCCAGTTATAATAAATAAGAAACAAAAATACCGGTGGAAAAAAATTTACAAATGCTGCCGGCCATCCATAACTCTGCTGGAATAAGGTTGCCGGAAGAGACAAAATCAGAAAAGCACAGCTTAATAATAAAAACAGATTTTCTTTTGTCTTTTTCTCTTCTTTGAAATATATATTTTTATACATTACATGAAAAAGCCATACTACTCCGACAGCAATTACCAATGTCTTCGCCATTACACTTCTTGTGATCAGAACTGCCAGAAGGTTGCCAAGATATCGTCCATTATAACCAGCAAACCCTCTTTTCATAAGTTGAAAACGGGCGTCCGTCCCCCACCTCCACTCATCATGACAATAGGGTACTTTATACCCGATATACAGAAATAATGCAAATACCAGTGCGTAAACAAACCACTGAATTTTTACTCTTTTCTTCATAAGTTCTCCTTAACCTCGTCTGCTATACGGTCTTCATTTTTACTGTGCCAGATTTTTCGTCTGTTTGTACTCCATTTACATTTCAAGCTTCATCTGCTCCACTGGATTGTTGATATTATCGAATCCATCTTACCCTCTTCCTTCTCTGCCCTTTTTTATAATTTGCATTATACATGTACAATAAGAAATACCTTTGCATATTAATTTTCATCTGTATCTGTGTTACTGTTTACGGCCTGCTCCTGTTTCCAGCATAGCCTGATATTTTTTTCAAATCCGGAAATCTTCTCCTGATCCGGCTTATTATCTATACTGTCTTTCAGGTAACGCAACACATGGGCAAAGCATTCCTGGTAATCTGCACCATAATTATAAAAGGTAACATCGTAATCGTGGACAAGGATTCCCTGATAATCCATTTTGTGTGTGATAAAGCATTCTTTTTCTTTGCCATAAAATCACATGATCCTCTCACACGTAATATAATCCACACCCCAGTTCCTGTAGCAGTCTGCCACTTTAGAATCTGTAAACAGCCACAATGCAACACGGATATTTCTGGAATGAGCTCTTTTAATAATGGATTTGTTTGTGCACCGGTACTGTGCACTTACGTCAAATTTATATCGGCTGCATTCATCCAATGCTGCTTTTGTGATCCGATCTCGTAGAATCCACTGTATGCTTACGGTTTTGTTGATCTGCCGGAGCATCTTTAATGGTTCTTCCTTAAATGAAATCACCACAGGGCTCTTTTTTGACATTTTTATGATTTGGTTAAATTTAGCTACACTTTCACTGTTCAGCTGTGATTTGATCTCGATCACTGGTACTGCAGAGTATTTATTACAGCAAGCCAGATACTGTTTCAGTGTGGGGATGGTGTTATTTTTGTATGCAGAAGCATTGGTTCCGGTAATAATAGGATATTTTTTTACTTTCTGATATGTAAGATCCTCTATTTTCTTATTCACCCCGCACATGCGCTGAAGATTTCCGTCATGAAAAATCACGAAAGTTCCATCTTTCAGCTGCCGCACATCCGTCTCTATATACTGCGCGCCTTTTTGCCCGGCAAGTTCAAAAGCAGGGAGGGAATTCTCCGGTGCCTCCAGGCTTAATCCTCTGTGCAAAATAGTTCCGGTGCTGCCATTAAGAGGCGTATCTGCTGTTTTTATGTATTTCAGTTCCGCCACAACTGTAACTTTCAGCGATGCTGTATATCTGTATTTTCCCAAAGATACGCAGGTTATATTTACAGTTCCTGGTGTTTTTGCAGTTAAAACTCCATTGGATGAAATTACTGCTATTTTAGGATCTGATGTTTTATATATCGTTGTTTTTCCCCTGAGCTCAGGTTTCAGCTGCAGCTTACTTCTGACTTTTATTTTTGCTGAAGATGCTTTATATCCTTTAAAATTCGTACGGGCATTTTTATTATATGCATACACGGTACAGTAAATGGTTTTTCCGCCGTAAACAGCGGAAATCCTGGCAGTGCCCCAGTTTTTTGCAGTAAGAGTACCTTTTGTTACAGATACTTTGTTCGGATTGCTACTTTTCCAACGGATTTTTCCCGGATTTACTTTCCTTCCATTATTATAGGCAATAAGATTTTTGCTTTTTCCAACCTGCAAAGATACTGTTTTCTGCTCAAATTTGTATCCCTGCATTGCTGCCGCAGCTGGAACTGCTATACATATCAATAACATAAATGCTAATATAAAACCACTGATCTTCTGTTTCATACCGTACCCTCCTGTAAAGCTGTTAAATTCTTCTGATATGCAAAAAACTCTCTTACATTCTCACTGTTTTTCATCTGCAATTTTTAATTGTTACAATCGAAACATGGGTGCTGCCATAACGGTAGGCGGTTAGTCCTTCTCCTGAGGTTGCTGAGTGCCACTGGCACTCGTTTAGCAACGACCGAACGGAATGTAGACCTGTGACCTTCTGATTACATAGAAACCTGTAAAGGAATCCAGTGGAAAGGAGAGCTAAGCCAATGAGTATTGTTGACTTCATAGCAGTAGTGAGCTTCGGCTTAACCTGCTTTAGTATCGGATATACATTTGGCAAGGATAATACTAAACCACAAAAATAGCCGCCCTGGTCTGGTAAACTAAGCGGCAATTTTTGTCAAAACATATATCGGACTAACCGTCTATCGGTAGCACTCTTTTTCTATAATCATATTAGCACGCATGTGCAGAAATGTCAAAAAATTATTATTCTACTTTTTGAAGTTTTGACATATCCAATCCATGCCGGATCATCATCAGAATATCCCATTTTTAATTCTATGTACATTAAATTGTTAATCATTCTTATTCTCTCCTGATTCCAAATTTTGCAACATCTCAACAAACTGGAAGCTGTAAACCTGATTGTTCCTAAATTAACTGTGGCATACCATTGATAAACATATGCCATGCCTGTCATTTTTCGCACTAAGTTTCCATCCGTGCATTTCAACGATTTCTTTTGAGAGGGCAAGCCCTATTCCGCTGTTTCCGTTTTGTCCCGTATGAAAACGTTCAAACATATGGGAAAAATCCTCTGTGCTAAGTTCTCCTCCATCGTTCCAGATGGAAAGGACTTGATTTTTCCACGATATTTCGATTTGACTACACGCATATTTTACGGAATTAGTTATCAGGTTAGCAACAGCGTGTTCCAGCTTCTCCGGGTCTCCGTTGACATATCCTTCGTCCAGTTCTAACGACACTGAAAGGTTTCGCCTGTTCACAATTCCTTCAAGCGGCATCAAAATATCTTGAACCAGTGATGCCATTTCTATTGGTTCACACTTTAATGGTTCCGTACCGCTTTCCATTTTTGATAAATACAGGATATCCTCAATAAGTTTACTCATACGCTCCGTCTGAGACACTATCATTCTGCCCGCTTGAGAATAATCGGTAATGACTCCCATTTCAATCTCCTCCGCATATCCGCAAATTGCCATAAGCGGGGTTTTTAATTCGTGAGATGTATTTTCAAAAAAGGTCTTCTGAGCTTTGTCATTTTGTTCAAGTTTTTTCCCGAGAAAATATCCAATGGCAGCACCGAGAGCGGCAATGACAAAAGCATCCAGCAAAACACCAAAACTGATTTCTTTTATGAGTTCTGGTTCGCCGGTAACATCCACATAAGCAAGTAATCTCTCATTGCTGTCTTCGTAATACTCTGTTCTGGCTTTCATATAATAAGTTGCTTCGTTAATTTTTGCCCTTTGCATTTCATCAGACGGGTGTGTTTCATACCAGTCAATAAGTTTCTTCTCTTTGGATGTCAGAATCTGATATATGTCATCCCTGTTTTCTGAATCTGCCCCCATATATACAAGTGAGGCATAATATAAAGAGCCCGTATCATTTTCAGATTCGTAATTCAAATATTCGTCTGAATCCAAAGTAAAAACGTTTTTAATTGCATTCTCAGCTCTCAGCTCTATTTTTTTATTAAAAACTATGTTCAGAATCAGCAGGCTCAAAAGCATGGCTGCCATAACGGCGGAACCTGTAAGTGTGGCAATTTTATAACGTGTCTTATTCATTACAATCCTCCAGTTTATAGCCATAGCCCCAGACAGCACTAATGCGAACTTTGCTGCCTGCGGTCTTCATTTTCTGCCTGACTCTTCTTACTGTCTCATCGACAACTCTGGTTTCTATCTCCGTAGAATCTATTCCCCATACTTTGTCGAGAATTTCATTCCGGGGGATTGCCGTTCCACCATGTTCCATAAGACATCCCAGAAGCGAAAATTCTGTCATAGTCAGACCAATATCATTCTCTTTCACAATGGCATTATGCTTCTCCCATGAAAAACACACATCACCAAAGGAAATATCTGCCTTTACCGGTATATTCATTTCAACTCTTCGGAACAACGCATTTACCCGGACAACAAGAAGTGACGGCGAAAATGGCTTAATCAGATAGTCATCCCCTCCATACATAAATCCCTTCATATGGTCAGACTCTGAATCCTTTGCCGTCAAAATAATAATAGGAACTGATGATATTGTCCTTAGCTTTTTACATATGGAAAGACCGTCTGAACCCGGCATCATAATATCAAGAATAACAAGATCACAGGGCTTCTCCTGAAAAGCAGAAAAGAGTGTATCACCATTCTTGTATGCTGTTACCTCATATCCGGCATTGGATAAAAATTCTGTGAGTATTTCTCGTATATCCTGTTCATCATCTGCCAAATAGATTTTTTTTGCCATATCTTTAATCCCACATGAGGGGAGTCCCTCAGAAATTCCGTGAGATTCCCCATATTATATCTTTCAAAATCAGTATGTCTGTATTTTAGTTCCACCTGCTTTCGCTTCAAGAGCGATTGCCTGTGCCTCCAAAGCATCAATCTCATCTGAATACTCCGCATAGCGAGAAGCAAATTCCTCTTCAGAGAGGTTATCAGAGCCGTTATAAATATTGTCATAGATTGCATCAATTTTATTGTAAATACTGTTAAGCTGATTGATTTCATCTTCGCTCAAATTTCCATAGTATCCCTCATACCAACCCGCTTTCTTTTCAAGCGTTTCAATCTGTGCGTTCAGTGATGTAATCTCGTCATCATACTTTGCATAGCGGGCTTCGATCTCATCGTCTGAAAGATCATCGTCCGTCCACACTTCCGCATCAATTTCTTCGATTCTTTCATATGCTTTCTGAAGCTGTTCTGCTTCCTCTGCGGTGAGCTTGCCTGTATCGTACAGAGCATTATACTCATCCTCGGAATATTCATATTCCTCGTTGTCGATCCACCCGGCTTTTTTATCAAGCTCCTCAAGGCGATCCATGAGGGTGTCGGTTTCATCCTGATACTGATCGTATCTGGCATAGATATCTTCATCAGAAAGACCATCTGCATCTTTCATTACCTCTTTGTCGATAGCGTCAAGTCGGTCATAAATGGAGTTAAACTCTTCAATCTCCTTCTGAGTGAGAGAACCATAATCTACATTTGTTTGTGTTACCTCTGATGTAGTCACTGTCTCCTCCTGTGTCTCCTTCTGGGCAGCCATGGCAGGAATACCTGCGGATGTAGTCATTGCTGCTGCAAGTGCTATTACCATTCCTCTTTTGAATAATCTGTTCATCATTTTAGTTCCTCCTGATTTTTTATTTACCGGTTGTTCGGTATGGCTAAAGTATAGCTCAGGCAAATGTAAAAATATCCTTAGAACAGTCATGAAAATGTCAAGAAAGTGTAACAGCACAAGATTTCCTATAAACCATATTTACTCTCTCCTCTTAAGGGTTACAATCTTTTTTCAAATACCCACAATTTTTCTAAATCTGCAATTCCGATTTACCTTCACCTTATTATACCATAGTGCTTTCTAAAGTGCTATTCTTCAATGACTGAGACTTGTCCCGGAAATAGATTTCTACAAACTCTTCCATTGTCATATCCATGTCCGCTTTCGCTGTTCTTTTGTATTCCATTTCGAAGTTTAACGCTTCTTTCTTAGTGCGGAATCCTCTTTTTACTTTTCGCTTTTTGGCTCCTGTCCAGTCCTCATAATAAAATGAGACATACCAGGTTCCTCTTTCTTCATCTTTGTATGCTGCCATACTTTCTCACCCCCTTTACATTGCAATCTGGGAATATCCATAAAATTTCTTTTCCCAGAATGCTCTCGGTATCTTGCCCGCAACGGTCACATATCCCTGATCTGCAAGCTCTTTGTTCAGTTTGCGAAGCAGCTTGTAAGCATATCCAAGTGAAATTCCCATGCTCTCTGCAACTTCTTCCGCTGTAATCATATAGTTCTGTCTCTGCATATCATTTCCTCCTTGTCTATAATTATCATTTTCACTGATACTATATCATTTTGAACAATCATTGTCAATAATTTTTATCTGTATGAATGATATTTTTCTATATTGTTGATTTTTATCATTTGTGATATACTGTTCTTAGCTTTTAAGGAGGTGGCTAATATGCAGGAATCATCTATTTCAGAAAAAATAAAAGAGCTACGAACTGATCTGAAGATGAATCAGAAAAACTTTTCCGCAGCTATCGGTATACGTCAATCAACTTTATCCAGTTATGAAAATGGTGTGGTTACTCCCTCCAATGATGTGTTATTGACTATTGCTCAAAAATTTCATGTCTCTTTGGACTGGTTATTTGGATTATCTGAAAATAAAGTACAGATTTCTACTCTCAGCGATATTATTTGGGTTTTACTGCAGATGAATGAATCCAATGAACTCCGGTATGAACTGGATATAAATAATAAACTTCCCGGTGATATAGAAACAGAAACACAGAAATGGTATGCCGGACTTCGCTTTTATGGAAATGATCCGGAACACTCTTTAAATGCAGATATGTGCAATTTTCTTGCCGATCTGCAGGAGAACAGAGAAAGCCTGGAATCTTATTTCACAGGTAAAGATATGTTTGATATGTGGAAGAAACAGACGTTGGAATACTACACTTCCAAACCTGTCACTCATAAAGAAATTGAAGAACTGGATTTTGAAACACGAATCCGTAAACGAGATGAACTTTTAGCACAGAAATTTTCCAATAACGAACAGAAATAGTATCATAACAGTATCACAGGCAGATATGCGAAGATTTTCATTTTCTTCCTATACCTGCCTGTTTTTAATTTATTCGCTATTCTTTACAGCCTTATTTTAAACTTTTTGCACAACAAAAAACCCCGGAAACCTTACGGTTCCGGGGTATCTTACGTTTGGACACAATATACCTTGCAGTACTCTATTTGTATAATTAAGATGTTATGATAAAATTATTCGATAACTGTAGCAACACGTTCACTTTCCTCAAATATATTTAGAAATTCTTTATAACTTCTTTACGCTATTTAATTTCTAAAATATTCACTCATTCTGTTAAATATTTTTCATAAATTGAACTCTTGCATCTCAAAAAATTAATTTATTAACTCAAATCTATACTTTTGTACTATATCTGGATATTTTTTATGGTCAACTTCAGATATAAACATATTATACGGTCTAACATAAATTTCTTGTTTTCCATATAATGCCTTATACACTACATACTTTTCTCCAGTTTCTGAATGTGTTGCTATAGCCAATATCAGATACTCTTTATTTTTAAAATGCTTATATTTTTTTCCAACTTCAATTTGTCTCATTTTTATCCTTTCTAAGCATTTTTATCAATTCTGAAATAAACATATATGCAAAAATTATTATGCATATTACTAATAATGCTACTGCTATTCCTACAGTAATCCAAATATTAGATGCTTGAAAGCTTCCTTTCCAATAGCCAATAATATCTGTCGATTGATTCACCAACAAACCAACAAAAAAGGCAACTATTACACCATTGATTGCCAATTTTCTAAATTCATCTATACGCTTTAAACCCGCTTTTTCTTCAATAATTTTTGATGCATCAGCTAATGCTTCGTCTCGTACCTCAGCACGGATTTCATCATAAATTTTATCTGTTAAACTCTTTTTTATAGCATCTACATAGCCGTCTTTGTCTTCTGGTACTGCATTCTCTCTGAATACTACTTTATTCTGAGACTCTATGTATTTATCAAGCACTGTTTTTAAAGTTTCTGACATTTAATTTTCCTTTTTCAATAATAAATTTACCGTATCTAAAACCTTTGCCTCAAATTCATCAGATAATTTTGCGCCAATAAACTTTTCTTCATTTTGATATGCTGCATTTTTTTTGTTTTTATATTGTTTCATCTCTGATGGCCTTGACTTTAATTCTTCAAAAACCATCTGAGCAATTCTGATTCCCGGATAAATCTTTATAGCATAATCTGTTGCATTAAATAATCCAATTTTTAAATTGCCCGTATATGTAGAGTTACAATGTTGGTCACTTACAAGCAATCCTAATCTTGTAAATTTGGTTCTTGGTCGAATATGCGCTGTAATATTATCTGGAAGATTAATTTTTTCAGATAAAGACACCAAAAGATATTCTTTAGGAGAAATTGTATATCCAGAAATTGGCAACTCTCTTTCCTCATACATACTGTCAATGTCATTCTGATCGTATAAACTAATACACTTAACCTCCTTTTTCAAAACAGCAACCATGTTTCCAATTGCTAAATCATAAGATTCACTCTGCAATGCTGTCTCTGAAAAAGGGCTTATTAATGACTCACTATTTCTTTGAAATTTTGTGTCAATACATAACTTCCTTATCTCTTTATCTGTTAAAATCATAATCCTCACCTGCGTTCAATAATATAAATATAATAATACACTTTCCTCCTAAATACAATGTTTAAATCTCAAAAATTTTAATCGGATCACTTTATCCAATTCAATACTAAAGTTTTTCTGTATTTACTTGAATACTTATGTTCTATATACTAAACTACATTGCAATTGTGCACTTCGACTCCCATGCTTTTATGCCAGATACACATTTTCTAAAAACAATAACAAGATACAAAATAATCACTTCGGATCACAAATATTGAACAGTTATTTTTATCAATTAATTTTCCAATAACGAACAGAAATAGTATCATAACAGTATCACAGGCAGATATGCGAAGATTTTCATTTTCTTCCTATACCTGCCTGTTTTTAATTTATTCGCTATTCTTTGCAGCCTTATTTTAAACTTTTTACTCAACAGAAAAACCCCGGAAACCTTACGGTTCCGGGGTATCTTACGTTTGGACACAATGTACCTTGCGGTACTCTATATTTATATTAAGATGTTATGCTAAAATTACTCGATGATTGTAGCAACACGTCCTGATCCTACAGTACGTCCACCCTCGCGATATCAGACCGGTGTATTGCGGTATACGAATAGTGATTTTTTATGTGATTTGTGTGGAAAAATCCGGATTTTCCGTTGTGTCCGTGTGGTTTTCCGGAATTTTTGTTATCATGGTGTTATCACTGTATTTTTAGTTTTTCTGGCATATTTTTTCTTACATTCGTAATCTCTTTATTTAAATCTTTTATATATTCTTTACACACATCTATATATAATCCTGTTTTATATTCTGGTTTTTCCAAAAACTGTAATTCAATTGGATACTTTGTAATCTCCGTAAGTAACTTTACAAATATACTTTTCAAATTATTTTGACTCTCATCATCATTAAGACATACTTCTGCAACTTCTTCAAAGCCAAATACTAAATAATCTTTATTTTCTCTTTTCTCCAAATGTACATTAATCACTTTACTTTCCTGATTCATAAATATCCTTCCTATCATAAAATGCATTTTTACCGCCCTCAAGAGTATGCATACTTTCTTGAGTCCAGTTTTTAGTGTCTGTTTCATCATTTATATTTCTAAGTTCATCATAAAAAGGATTACCAATATACGTTTTATATACTCCATTCTCATGAGTTCTTAGTATACTAATATACGGAAGTGTGCCAACTGCAATATTAGCATTATGTGTTGCTATAATTACTGTTTTTCTCCGTTTTGCAAGATCAGTTAAGTGTTTGCTGTTTACACTTCGGACAGTAGAGTGGAAAGTTCTTTAATTCGGTATCTTCTTGCATTATCGTTCGGGTTTTATTTCCACAGATAGGACATAGAACCCATTTTATAGTTTCCATATTTTTCTCAATCCTTACTTCTAAATATTATCCTACTAAATTTATAAAATTTATCGCAACGGTTTTTAAGTTTTTGCTTCTTGATTACTTAACGGCGGAAAAAGAATGTTTTCACATAGAGCTGTTGTTTACATGTCATTTTTTTGTTTTTTTAATTCTATACCCACCAGTACAACAGATAGCATAAACGCTGAAAAATCAGCAACAGGTCCCGCAAGCAATACTCCCATAATTCCGAAACGAAGCGGGAGCAGCAGGGTAAGCGGAATCAACACAAAGGTCTGCCTTGTTAATGCCAACAGAGCACCTTTTAACGATTTTCCTATTGCGGTAAAAAAACTGGAAGAAAGCAACTGCACACCATTTACCAACACCATGAAAAGATAGGTACGCATGAACAAAACAGCAAATTCAAAATACAGCTCGTTCCCATCTCCGAATAGCGAAATGATAGATTGCGGGAAAAATTGAAATGCGATGAAAGCAATTGTGGAAACAACAAGGTTCCATTTTACCGCAAGCAGGTAAGCCTCCCGTACACGATGGTATTGCCTTGCCCCATAGTTGAAGCCGATAATCGGCTGTGTTCCCTGCGAGATTCCTACAACAATCGCAAGGATTATGGCATTTGTTTTCATAACGATTCCGCAAGCAGCTAAGGGAATATCTGTTCCATATTTTGTTAATGCGCCGTAATAAGTCAACGAATTGTACTGAATGATTTGAATCACGGTAACTGCAATCTGGTTTGAGCTGCTGCTGATTCCCATGCTGCAAATTTTCATACTTTCTTTGATGTCCAATAAAAACGACTCTTTTTCAAAATGGATTGTTTGGAAACGCCATAGATAACGGAGTGCGAGTATGAAGGAAAAAATTTGCCCAATAACTGTTGCCCAAGCTGCGCCGGCAATCCCCCAATCGCAAGCAAAAATAAAAATAGGGTCAAGAATGGTATTGATAATAGCTCCCATAACCATGCAAACCATTGAATACTTTGGTTTTCCATCTGCTCGAATCAAATTGCTCATACCATTCGTTACAATAAGAAACGGCATTCCAATCAATGTTATGCTGGCATACTGCTTTGCATATGGAAATACATCTGTCGTTGCCCCAAATGCCTTTAGGAGCAAAGACAGAAAAGCTTCACCAACCAATAAATAAATAATTCCGAAAATCCCCATCAGAACAATACCATTTCCCGCTGCTTTGGCGGCAGCTTTCGGCTCTTTGCGTCCAAGACAGAGGGAAACACGGGAAGCACTGCCAATTCCAACCAGCAGTGCAATAGCAAGGCAGATGGTAGAGAACGGGTAGGCAACATTGGTTGCTGCATTTCCCAGATAACCGACCCCTTGACCAATAAAAATCTGATCCACAATATTGTAGATTGAGCCGACAAGAGACGCCATAATACTGGGAATGGCAAAATCTTTCAACAGTTTTGAAATTTTTTCATATCCTAGGGGATTCTCAGTCATTAAATTCATCCCCCTTTCTTTCTATACGGAGTTCCGCTGTAATATTTTCACCTGCCTGAATCAGCAAATCAATAAAGAGGTTTTTATCAGATTCCCTGAAGCCTTGCAATAAAAGAGCTTCTGTCTTTTCACATACCGTCTGTATCTCATCAATTACAGACAGCGCACGTTCCGTAGGATACAGCTTACACGTCCGCTTATCCTTATCATTTGGGGAACGCATAATCATTCCCTGCTTTTCTAATGCCGCAACTGTCCGTACAATATTGCTCGGATGAACATAAAACATATCAATTAAAGAATCCTGTAAAATGCCAGGCGAACGACAGATTTTAATCAAAAACATATATTGGCTGTTGTTGATTCCAAAGGGGGCAAGCTGTTTATCCAAATAGATTTTGTAAAATCGGTCTGTTACTGAAAGCCATTTTAATAGTTTCATAGATATATTCCTCCTAACCACCAGTATTATAATACAATATGCGTGCGCACGCAACTACTTTTAACATTATATCTGCCGCTTTGTCCTCCTAAACACAAATCAATTCTACATCTATAATCTCTACTACTCTGCTACGAATATTATTCATTTTCCTAACCCATTCCATCTGATCCTGCATCTTCAGTTTTTCTGTCACGCCCCACTGCTCAGCCATCTGTTCCACCAGCATTTCAACTTTTTCTCTCGCTTCTTTATCGACCTGATTCAAATGCTCCGTCAATTTCCCGGTAAGTACCAGATACTGATACCTTGCACTCCTGTGTTCCTTCAGAAACTGTTTTCGCATTATTCCATATTTCCCATATGTAGGTTCTT
>OLNJ01000271.1_pt1 | contig 48431 bp, 45 predicted proteins | sample 1672191 | NCBI WGS metagenome assembly OLNJ01 (sample SAMEA3136657, study PRJEB25190) | human gut metagenome | biome: human gut; feature: human-associated habitat; material: faeces | place: Austria | collected 2013
CGGAACAGCGCTCCGCTCATGCGGAGCGAGTGCTCTGTTTTTGCGGAATATGCATTCTACAAATGAGAAACAACAGGATATTAACAGACAGGTGCGAGAACTAAAAGAACAGGGGGCGACAGATAAAACAACTTATTTAGAGTATGAAAGTGGGACAAAGGTAAATCGTGCAGAACTTTTGAAACTTCTTGATGTTGTACGGTCAGGAGATACGATAGTCGCAACCGAAGTTAGCCGTATCACACGTAGTACCAAACAACTTTGTGATATTATAGAACTTGCGAAAGAACGTAAAATAAAATTAGTTTTAGGAAGTTTTGTGGTTGATTGTAGTCGAGAACTTGACCCTATGACTGAGGGAATGTTAAAGATGATGGGAGTGTTCGCTGAGTTAGAAAGAAATATGATTAGTCAACGTGTTAAAAGTGGTATGGAAAACGCAAAAGCAAAAGGAAAATCAATAGGAAGACCAAGTACGACAACAGAAGATATTCCCAATATTTTTTACAGGCATTATCCGAAGTATAAACAGGGAGAAATAAATAAAAAAGAATTTTCTCGATTGTGTTCTTGTTCTTATCCTACAATATATAAATATTTGCGAATTGTTGAAGAATTTGATAGAAACGAAAGAGGGTAACATGAAAGTAGAAATTTATTCAAGAAAAGCGATACAAGAATTATTAGATACGAACTTTCCAAAGCATACAGCGGTGATTAGTTTCTATGATCCACAGGGGAGTTTTCACAATAAAGATTATAGACCTGTGGATTATAAGGGGAGAGCGGAACGCTTATTTCAAGTAGCTGTTCATGATATTGATTTGGCTGTGTTGCCTGATTTTGGATTGAACTACGAAACGTATTTTCCAGAAGCTGATAGATTAGGGGAATTTATATATCAGGCTAAAAATGATGGATTAGATATTATTTGTCAATGTGAATATGGAGAAAGTAGAAGTTCAGGGTGTGCGGCGGCAATACTGGAATATTTTTTCAAAACAGGAATTTCCGTTTTCGCAGATTATAGATATTATCCTAATCAAGTAATATATCATAAAGTATTTGAGGCATTGGAAAAATTTAAAGACAGGAAAAAACAACTAGCAGAGGGTTAATCCTCGCTAGTTGTTTTTTTCTTAATACGTTCGTAAGGAAGAAAATCAGGCATAGACTTGTAATCGTTTACCAAGTTTTCTTTAAGTTTTTTCAACATAGATGGCGTTGGGTCTAAAGTACGAAATTTTTGAATGGTTTCGTATTCCTGAAAAAACTGCAAAATAGTTTGTGTGGAATATTCAGAAGAACATTCAGATAATTCCTTGGGACAATCATTTTTTGGAGAGAGAGTTAAAGTAATAGTATTTCCGTCAATATGAACTTGTGCTTTTAATTGTTCCAATACCGTTATAGTAGTAGCTGCAAGATGACGTTTGATATATTCTTCCGCTTTAGTTTCTTCATCAATACCACACAATTCGTTAAGAGTAATTCCTAGGACATTTGCAAGCTTTATGAGGGAAGTTAGTTTTGGCTCTTTAGATTCGTTTTCATAGGCTGAAATAATAGTTGTAGATGAAGCGATGGCTTCAGCGAGTTTTTCTTGAGTGAAACCAGATTCCTTTCGATAGTCTTTCAAGTTATTTGCAAAAGATTTTCGATATTTATTTGATTCTTTTTCATCTGAATTTTTCATTTGAAGTCCTCCTTTAGCTTGACTATTGCATGAAATACATTGTTACATAAACTAAAGGGGAAGTCAATATATTAAAGTTGAAAAAATAAACTAAAGTAAAGTACAACTGCCGATAGTGGATTTCAAGTAGAAAAAAACATACAATATAGGTGTATCAAACATGAGATACAGAAACGAGGTGGTCGATATGGACATAAAAAATACCATCTGAGAGTTGCCGCTCTCAAATGGTATAGTCGATAAGTAACTATCAATGATTGTAGTCTTATCATGGTAGTCTTATCTCTGATAACATTTATATTATAGGGCGAATGATAAGAAACTGCAATCCTCAAAAAAGAGGAGGAAAAAAATGGAATCAGTCTATGAATTACTTCCATATTTTAAAGGAGTAAAAAAATGTGGGAATGGTTTTATGGCACGTTGTCCTGTCCCAGGGCACGATGATAAAAATCCAAGCGTGCATATTCAATTATCGGATGATGGAACTAGAATTCTTATTCATTGTTTCGCAGGGTGTACGACAGAAGAAATTATGTCCGCAATAGGTTTAAAAATGTCAGATTTATTTATTAAAAGGAGTTATACTACAACAGTTATGAAAGAAACTAAAAAATATACGTATTCATATTATGATGAGAATGGAACGTTGTTATATTACAGGTTTCGTATGGAAAGAGGTGGTGAAAAAACTTTCTATTGTGAACAGCCTGATGGAACAAAAGGGATACAGGGTATTGAAAGACCTTTGTATAATCTTCCAGATGTTATTAAATCAGATGTAGTATATTTCGTAGAGGGTGAAAAGTGTGCTAACGCTTTAATTGAGAAAGGTTATTGTGCAACGACCCTAGACAGTGGAGCCAACTCAAAGTGGTCACCTGATTATGATAAATATCTTAAGGGAAAAGAAGTGATTATCATTCCAGATAACGATGAACCAGGTATGAAATATGCAAAACGTATCAAAGAACATATTACGTGGGGACGAATTGTTCCGCTATCAAAGGAAAGATACATGGAAAAGGGATACGATATAGCCGATTGGTTTGAAGAAGGAAAAACGATGGAGGAATTTATGACCTTACCAGAGCTTAAAGAAGATGAAAAAAATAATGAAGAGATAGTTCAAAACGATTATACACAAGAAAAGAAATCACAAGCAGAGAAATTGTTAGACATTGTTGATAAATATGAAACTAAATTGTATGTGAACCAAGTTAATTCGGTTTATGTTGCGGTTAATAATAATGGACATAAAGAACTGTGGGCTATCGAAAGTAGCTCTTTCCTAGAGTGGCTACAGGGGATTTACTACAAGGAATTTGGAAAACCAATCAGAATGGAAAGTGTGAAGCAAGTAATTTCGATTTTATCAGCAAGAGCAAAATTTGAGATAGGAGAGAATATTACATTATTTAATCGGGTAGCAGAACAAGAGGGTGAAATATGGTATGACTTGAGTAATACAATGTGGCAGGCAATAAAAGTGACGAAGAACGAATGGAACGTGATAAATAATCCCCCTGTTCTTTTTGAACGATTCGGGCATCAGAAAGAACAGGTGTTGCCTGTGAAAGGTGGAGATATTCGTAAAATATTTCGATATGTAAATGTAAAAGACAATCATATTTTATTTTTATGTTGGTTAGTGTCGTGTTTTGTACCTGAAATACCACATACAATTTCTGTTATATATGGTGAAAAGGGAGCGGCTAAAAGTACAGCGTGTACGATATTGAAAAGATTGATAGACCCATCAACATTAGATACATTGACATTACAAAATGAGCAGAGAACATTAGTTGTTAATTTATCAAATCATTGGTATTTACCATTTGACAATATTTCTACAATCAATATAGATACAAGTGATATGCTGTGTCGAGCGGTTACAGGAGGAGGAGTTCAACAGAGAAAATTGTGTACAAATGCGGAAGATTATGTTTTTACATTTAAACGTTGCATATCCCTTAATGGAATTAGTAATGTGGCAAGGAGAGCAGATTTGTTAGACAGGTCAGTCTTATTTGAACTGAATAGAATTTCCGAAAAGGACAGGAAAGAAATACGAGAGATATATAGCGACTTTGAACATGATAGAGGAGATATTTTAGGAGGAATTTTTGATACATTGGCAAAGGCAATGAAAATATTTGATTCTGTTGAGTTAGAGAGACTTCCTAGAATGGCAGATTTTGCAAAATGGGGTTACGCAATTGGCGAAGCTCTTGGCGGACATGGCAATCAGTTTCTCGAAGAATACAAAGCAAATCAACAACAAAGTAATCTAGAAGTAATAAATTCAGATATAGTAGCTATGCTGATTGTTATGTTTATGGAACAAAGGGAATGTTGGCAAGGTTATGCCCATCAATTGTTAATCGCTTTGCAGAAGGTTGCGTCAGTACATGAGATTGATTCAAAATCTCAAGGGATACCAAGCCAACCGAATGCATTGACACGTAGAATGGGGAATATAAAAAGTAATTTGGAAGAGGTAGGAATTTCTTTTAGTAAGAAATATACGTCTAAAGGAACACAGTTAATGTTAAAAAATTTAAAAATATCACCATTACCACCATACGATGTCTTTTGTGGAATAAGTGGAGGGCAAGACAATGGTGATATATATGGCGATACAAATGACGATAAACAATGTTTAGAAATGTTATCACCATGCGACAACATAGGAAATAATGGTATAAATGGAGACAATGGTGATAATGGTGATGATTTTACAGAAGAGGAAGATAATGAGGTGGAATTTTAGGAGGAGTATGTGTGGAAGAAAGAGTGCCGATATCCGATAAACTTTTACTGACGATAAAGGAAGCGGCAGCTTATACCAATATAGGAATAAATAAAATAGATAGTTTGTTAAAACAACCAAATTGTTCATTTGTTCTTCATGTTGGAACAAAAAAACTTGTAAAACGTAAGGAGTTTGAAACATTTCTTGAAAGACAGTTGGTAATTTAACCGTTGAAAAAATAATGTAAAAAAGAAGTTGAGGGAAAAGAATGGATATGATAGAATAATCTATTGAATCAGGGTTCTTTTCCTTCTTCATTACAGGAGGAATTCTGATATATGGGAAAAGATTTAAAAGGACGTGAATGTGGAAAAGGGTTATCCCAAAGAAAGGATAAGAAATATTCTGCAAGATATGTAACAAAGAGTGGCAAACGTGTAGAAAAGTATTTTAATACATTACCGGAAGCACGAAATTGGCTGGAGGATGCTAGATATGAAGATAAACATAAAGTATTTGGCATACAGTCATCAATGACGGTAAACGAATGGTTTGATTATTGGTCTAAATCCATTATATGCGATTTATCACCTAATACTTGTCGAAATTATAGAGAACGGTTTGAAAAAAACATTCAGCCTGTAATCGGTCAGATGTGTATTTCAGATGTGAAACCCATGCATTGTAAAGTGGTTTTGAATCAGATGATGGAAAAATATGCCGGCTCTACAATACGACAGACGTATATTGCAATGGGAACGATGTTTCGGTCGGCAGTTAAGAATGATATAATTGAAAAACATCCTATGGATGGAGTACGATATACAAAACCTGTTCGGGCAGCAAGTGACCATAGATTTTTAACGGTAGAAGAGCAACAAAAGTTTTTAGAGGTTGCAAAATCTTCTCACAATTATCAGCAATATGCGTTAATTTTAGAAACGGGATTGCGTACAGGAGAATTGATTGGCTTGACGTGGGATGCCATAGATTTTTCTAGACGAACGTTGACAGTTAACAAAACAATGGAATTTCGTTATAAACAAAAGTATTGGAGAGCGGGACCACCGAAAACATCAACTAGTTATCGGACAATACCATTGACAAGTACAGCGTATGAAATTTTGAAAGAACTCTATGATATAAAAGACACACAAAAGAAATCAAAAGATTTAGCACAAGTGTTGACGTATATAGACAGACGTTCTGGAAAATCAGCCAATCTTGTTATGAGTAATCTGGTTTTTATCAATTTCCGGACTGGATTACCAGCAAAAAACAGTTCTTATGATACACACCTATATAAACTTTGTGAAAAAGCAGGAATAGAACCATTTTCTATGCATACACTTCGGCATACTTACGCAACAAGGGCGATTGAAAGTGGAATGCAGCCGAAAGTGTTACAACAGCTTTTAGGACATGCCAGTATTCAAACAACTATGGATACATACGTGCATGTAACAGAGGACTCTCTGACAAAAGCTGTAAAACAGTTTGAAAAAAATAATATAAAATAAGGGGTATTAAATCTCCATGTCTTGAAAAATGGCGTAGAAATGGCGTAGACATTACGAGAACCCCCAAAAGATAAGGAGATGTGATTATATATGAAATTAGGTATCGTTGGACTTCCAAATGTTGGGAAAAGTACATTGTTTAATTCACTTACTAAGGCAGGCGCAGAGTCGGCAAACTATCCGTTCTGTACTATTGATCCAAATGTAGGTGTTGTAACAGTGCCGGATGAGAGACTGAATGTATTAGGTGAAATGTACCATACGAAGAAGATCATCCCGGCAGCAATTGAATTTGTAGATATTGCAGGTCTGGTAAAAGGTGCATCCAAGGGCGAAGGTCTTGGAAACCAGTTCTTAGCAAATATCAGAGAAGTAGATGCGATCGTTCATGTTGTCAGATGTTTTGAGGACAGCAATATTGTTCACGTAGACGGAAGTATCAATCCGCTTCGTGATATTGAGACGATCAATCTGGAGCTTATTTTCTCTGACCTTGAGATTCTGGAGAGAAGAATTGCCAAGACGACCAAGGTTGCAAGAAATGATAAAGCAGCAGCGAAGGAGTTAAAGCTTCTTGAGAAGATCAAAGCGCATCTGGAGGATAACCGTTTGGCTAAAACCTTTGACGGAGCAGAGGATGAAGAGGAAGAAGAGTGGCTGGAGAGCTACAACCTTCTTACTTATAAGCCGGTGATCTATGCGGCAAATGTGGCAGAGGATGATCTCGCAAATGATGGAGCTGACAACGAAGGCGTGCAGAAGGTGCGTGAGTATGCTTCAAAAGAAGAAAGTGAAGTATTTGTTGTATGCGCGCAGATTGAGCAGGAGATTGCAGAACTTGATGATGATGAAAAGAAGATGTTCCTTGAAGATCTGGGGCTTTCTGAATCCGGTCTTGAAAAATTGATCAAAGCAAGCTACAAACTTCTCGGACTGATCAGTTATCTGACAGCCGGTGAGCCGGAAGTACGTGCATGGACGATCAAAGAAGGAACAAAAGCGCCGCAGGCAGCAGGTAAGATCCATACAGATTTTGAACGTGGCTTTATCCGTGCAGAAGTAGTTTCTTATGATGATTTGATGGCATGTGGAACACATGCGGCTGCAAAAGAGAAGGGACTTGTCCGCCTGGAGGGTAAGGAATATGTGGTAAAAGACGGAGATATCATGTTGTTCCGTTTTAACGTATAAGTTCCGGGAAATGCTATTAAGAAAGTACATAAGAAGATGTATCGCGGAAAGGAAGTGGTACATCTTCTATTTATTGACTGATCAGGAGGGAAACAAAGATGCACAAAACGATTGACTTCCCGAACATAGGGATTCATTTGAAAAATGTGGGAGACCATATTACAGTCTTTGGATTTGACATTGCCTATTATGGCATGATTATAGGACTTGGAATACTGGTAGGTATTTTTATAGCGGCAGCTGAGGCGAAACGAACCGGACAGAAAGAGGAAGATTATTTTGACTTGTCCATTTATGCGGTGATTTTCTCGATCATTGGGGCGAGACTTTATTATGTGGCGTTTTCTTGGGACATGTATAAAGATAATCTGAAAAATATTTTTAATATCCGCGAGGGTGGACTTGCTATTTACGGTGGTGTGATCGCGGCAATTATTACTGTGATTATTTTTGCAAAGGTAAAAAAGCTGTCTGCGCCAGTGATTTTTGATACGGCATGTCTGGGTTTGGTTGCCGGACAAATGATCGGGAGATGGGGCAATTTTTTCAATAGAGAAGCGTTTGGAGAATACACAGACAGTCTGCTTGCCATGCGGCTTCCTCTGGATGCGGTCCGTTCTTCTGATGTGACAGAGCTTATGAGAGAACATATAGAGACAGTGAAAGGGGTATCTTATATTCAAGTTCACCCAACATATCTGTATGAATCACTCTGGTGTCTGATGGTGCTTGTACTTCTTTTACTTTATCGAAAACACAAGAAGTTTAACGGGGAGGTTTTTCTTCTTTATCTCTTTGGATACGGTCTCGGAAGAGCTTGGATCGAGGGACTTAGAACGGATCAGTTATGGATTCCACATACGCAGATTCCGGTGTCACAAGTATTAGCGGGGGTGCTGGTATGCGTATCACTTGTGTTAATCTTGTATTTTCGATATAAAAGCAAAAAGGCAAATACAGTGAGGAAATAAAAACGAAATATAATCAATACAGAAACGAGCAGGGAATCCTGCTCGTTTCTGTGTTGAAGGGATAAAATTAGTATTGCGTCCAGAGTTATTTGATAATTCCAAATACATTTAACAGAATGATAATCATAAACGCTGGAACAACAAATTGAATCAGAATTTTATCAAATTTGCGCAGTTTTCCGTCACGTCCGTTGGCAAAAAGTTCTTTTTCGTAATCTTTGAATCCCCATACTTTTGCAACGAAGAAGCATGTGAGGAGACAGCCAAGAGGCATCAGTACATAACCGCTCAGACAATCGAACCAGTCGAAGAGTCCATACATGGAAACACCGGAGAAACTTGGCCATGGAAGTTTGAAGTTTGACAATTTACCAAAACCAAGAGATACAAGGATATTGCCGGCAAATGTAATAAGGGAAACGACAACGACACCTTTCTTTCTGCCAAGTCCCAGTTTTTCGTCGAAAGTTTTAATGATGATCTCAAGGAATGTGAACAGGGAAGAAACGACTGCAAAAATAACTGCAAGGAAGAAAAAAGAACCAAGCACTCTGCCGCCAGGGAAAGAGCGGAAGATTCCGGCCATAACTTCAAATAACAGTCTTGGTCCTGCCTGTAGATCTACACCTGCGCCATAAGCAACCGGAATTACAACGAATCCTGCGACAATGGCTGCGGCTGTATCACAGATACTGACAAGGATCGCGTCTTTTTTCAGGTTGTTCTTTTGCGGGATATTTGAGCCTAAGGTTGCATAGATACCCCAACCGATTCCAACGGAGAATAATACCTGAGTTGCCGCATCGGCGAATACTTTTATGGAGAAGTCTTTTGGGTTAGGAAGAAGATAATATTTCAGCCCCTCTATGGCACCGTCCATGCTGACACAGGCATATACGCCGCACACGATCAGAAGAACAAAAAGTGCAGGCATAATAACTTTTGTAATTTTTTCTACAAAATTGGTAATTCCGAACAGAAGCATAATAGATACAAAAGCAAGAAGAATACCGGCCCAGATTAAAGGCTCTACAGGTTTACTGATAAAATTATTATAATAGACCGTTACATCATCGCCGAAGTCGCCGCTGATCATAAATTGTACAGCATATTTAAGAATCCATCCGCCGACAACGACGTAATACATGTTGACAAGCAAAGTACAGAGGTTGGCGATCCAGCCGACAAAACCCCATTTCTTATTAATCTTTTCAAAAACGGTTACGGTATCACTTTTTCCATGACGACCGATGGCAGTTTCCATTTCGACCATTGGGTGTGCCATGAGCGCGATAATGATGATATATACAATCAGGAAGATTCCGCCGCCTCCCCGATAGGCAAGATACGGGAATTTCCATATATTTCCCAGACCGATCGCTGCTCCTGCAGCAACCATGATATAACCAAAACGCGAGTTCCATTGAGACGGTTCATTGTAATTACTGTGATTACTCATAATATCCCTCCATTCTATCGCTTTTACGGTTGTCATTTGATAAGTGAAAATAAAAAAAGATGCGCTCACCAGCGTTGTGAGAGCATCTTCATTTATTTTAAACCTCTTCTTTATTATAACTGACAAATAATCAAATGTCAATAAATTATCTGCCATTATATGAAATAGATAGAAAATAGCATTTGTGCATTGAAAAAGGAACAAAATAAAAGTAAGAATCACTAGACTTAAAAAGATGGACGGGTTATAATAATTATACATGTCAATGTTTATTATTTTTTAAGGAGGAACAACAAAAATGGCAAGAAAAATGAAGACCATGGATGGTAATCAGGCAGCAGCTCACGCTTCTTATGCGTATACCGAAGTTGCAGCCATTTACCCTATCACACCATCATCTGTTATGCCGGAGCATGTAGATGAATGGGCTACCGAAGGTAGAAAAAATATTTTCGGACAGACTGTACAGGTAACAGAGATGCAGTCAGAAGCAGGTGCAGCAGGAGCTGTGCACGGTTCTCTGGCAGCAGGAGCTCTTACAACAACCTTTACAGCTTCTCAGGGCTTACTGTTGATGATTCCTAACTTATATAAAGTAGCCGGTGAGCAGCTTCCGGGCGTATTTAACGTATCTGCACGTGCGCTTGCGAGCCATGCTTTATCTATTTTCGGAGATCATTCTGACGTGTATGCATGTCGTCAGACAGGAGCAGCTATGCTTTGTGAATCCAGCGTTCAGGAAGTTATGGACCTGACACCGGTTGCACACTGCGCAGCATTAAAAGGAAAACTTCCATTTATCAACTTCTTTGATGGATTCCGTACATCTCATGAGATCCAGAAAATCGAGACATGGGATTACGAAGATCTGAAAGATATGGTAGATATGGACGCAATCGACGAGTTCAGAAATCATGCGTTGAATCCAAATCACCCATGTCAGAGAGGTTCTGCACAGAACCCGGATATCTTCTTCCAGGCAAGAGAAGCATGTAATCCATATTACGATGCTATGCCGGCAATCGTTCAGGAGTACATGGACAAGGTAAATGAGAAGATCGGAACAAACTACAAATTATTCAACTACTATGGAGCACCGGATGCAGAGAAAGTAATCGTTGCTATGGGTTCTGTATGTGACACAATTGAAGAGACTATCGATTATATGCTGGCAGCAGGCGAAAAAGTTGGTGTTGTTAAAGTTCGTCTTTACAGACCATTCTGCGCACAGGCATTAGTTGACGCTATCCCAGAGACTGCTAAGGTAATCAACGTTCTTGACAGAACAAAAGAGCCTGGAGCACAGGGTGAGCCATTATATCTTGACGTAGTATCTGCATTAAAGGGAACAAAATTCGAAGCAGTTCCAGTAAACTGTGGACGTTATGGATTAGGTTCCAAAGATACAACACCTGCACAGATCGTTGCAGTATTTAATAACACAGAAAAAGCAAGATTCACAATCGGTATTGTGGATGATGTTACAAATCTTTCTCTTGAGACAGGAAAAGAGATCGTTACAACTCCAGAAGGAACCATTAACTGTAAGTTCTGGGGACTTGGAGCAGACGGAACAGTTGGAGCAAATAAGAACTCCATTAAGATCATTGGTGATAACACTGACATGTATGCACAGGCTTACTTTGACTATGACTCTAAGAAGTCTGGCGGTGTAACAATGTCTCACTTACGTTTTGGTAAGAGCCCGATCAAATCAACATACCTGATCAAACAGGCAAACTTTGTAGCTTGTCATAACCCATCTTATGTAAATAAGTACAACATGGTTCAGGAACTTGTTGATGGCGGTACTTTCCTTCTGAACTGCCCATGGGATATGGAAGGACTTGAGAAACACTTACCAGGACAGGTAAAAGCTTATATTGCTGACCACAACATCAAATTCTACACAATTGATGGTATCAAGATCGGTAAAGAGATCGGACTTGGCGGACGTATTAATACAGTTCTTCAGTCTGCATTCTTCAAATTGGCTTCTATCATTCCAGAGGAAGAAGCAATTGATCTTATGAAGAAGGCTGCTAAGGCTACTTACGGAAGAAAAGGTGACAAGATCGTACAGATGAACTACGATGCAATCGATGCAGGTGCAAAAGAGGTTGTTGAAGTAGAAGTACCAGAATCTTGGAAGTCTTGCGAAGACGAAGGATTATTCTCACCAGAAGTTAAAGGTGGAAAAGAAGACGTTGTTGATTTCGTTAAGAATATTCAGACTAAGGTTAATGCTCAGGAAGGTAACTCACTTCCGGTATCAGCATTCAATGATTATGTAGACGGATCTACACCATCTGGATCTTCTGCATACGAGAAACGTGGTATTGCAGTAGATATTCCGGTATGGCAGGAAGAGAACTGTATCCAGTGTAACCGTTGTGCATATGTATGTCCACACGCTGTTATCCGTCCAGTAGCTCTTACAGAGGAAGAACTTGCAAAAGCTCCGGAAGGAACAAAAGCAATCGACATGATCGGTATGCCGGGAATGAAATTTACAATGACAGTATCAGCTCTTGACTGTACAGGATGTGGCTCTTGTGCTAACGTATGTCCAGGTAAGAAGGGTGAAAAAGCTCTTGTTATGAAGAGTCTGGAAGAGAATGTAGCTTCTCAGGAAGTATTTGATTTCGGAAGAGAGATTGAAGTAAAACCAGAAGTTGTTGCTAAATTCAAACCAGAGACAGTTAAGGGAAGTCAGTTCAAACAGCCACTCCTTGAGTTCTCAGGAGCATGTGCAGGTTGTGGTGAGACACCTTATGCAAAACTTATTACACAGTTATTCGGTGACAGAATGTACATTGCAAACGCAACAGGATGTTCTTCTATCTGGGGTAACTCTTCACCTTCTACACCATACACAGTAAACTCTAAGGGACAGGGACCTGCATGGGGTAACTCACTGTTTGAGGACAATGCTGAGTTTGGTTATGGTATGTTACTTGCTCAGAAGGCAATCAGAAAGAGATTAAAAGAAGAAGTTGAGGCTGTTGCAGCATCTGATGCAGCATCCGCTGATGTAAAAGCAGCTTGTCAGGAATATCTTGATACATTTAACTGTGGCGTATCTAACGGAGATGCAACAGATAAATTAGTTGCAGCTTTAGACGGATGTGATTGCGATACATGTAAGGATATCGTTAAGAATAAAGACTTCCTCGCTAAGAAATCTCAGTGGATCTTCGGTGGTGACGGATGGGCTTATGATATCGGATTTGGTGGTGTTGACCACGTATTAGCAAGTGGAGAAGACATCAACGTTATGGTATTCGATACAGAAGTTTACTCTAACACAGGCGGACAGTCTTCTAAGGCTACAAAGACTGGTGCTACAGCACAGTTCGCAGCAGGCGGAAAAGAGACGAAGAAGAAAGACCTTGCAGGAATCGCTATGAGTTATGGTTATGTATACGTAGCACAGATCGCTATGGGTGCAGACTTCAACCAGACTGTAAAAGCAATTGCAGAGGCTGAGGCATATCCGGGACCATCACTTATCATTGCTTACGCTCCATGTATCAACCATGGTATTAAGAAAGGTATGAGCAAAGCTCAGACTGAGGAACAGTTAGCAGTAGAGTGTGGATACTGGAATAACTTCAGATTCAATCCTGCAGCAGACGGTGCTAAGTTTACATTAGACAGCAAAGAGCCTAAACAGGAAGATTACCAGGCATTCCTTGACGGAGAAGTTCGTTACAATGCTCTTAAGAGAGCAAATCCGGAAAAAGCTGAAAAACTCTTCGCTCAGAACGAGAAAGAAGCTATGGAAAGATATGCATATCTTAAGAAACTTGTTACTCTTTACGGAGAGGAATAAGATTAATAATTTAAAATTGCTCGTAAGAGTATAGAAGAAGCGGCGGGACAAGTTGTCCCGCCGCTTTTTTGGGGAAATCAGAGATATGGCTCTGATGGATTTCTCCGGCAATCGTGTAAATATATATTGGAAAATAAATGGAAACATTAAAACTATAGAAGAAAAGAAATGGAATAAAAATAGAAATAATATGAAGTTTTATATTGATAAATGGAAATAAATATGCTATTATAATAGCACAAGCAGGACGCGGATAATATTAAAGGCAAGGTGACATATATGACGATACAGGAGATGAAACAGAAGAAAAAGGAACTGGGATATACGAATGAGATGGTGTCTGCGTTGTCGGGAGTCCCTCTGGGAACAGTGCAGAAAGTATTCGCAGGAGCAACGCCGCATCCGCGCTATGAGACGCTGCAGGCACTTGAAAAAGCGTTTAAAGATGAAAAATATTACTCGAAGAGTATGGGAGAGGAAAAAGTACAATACAATGCAGACAGGGTAAGCGAAGCTGTGACAGCGTACCAAGTGAAGAAGCAGGGAGAATACACGGTGGATGATTATTATGCGCTGCCGGACGAGCGAAGAGTGGAATTGATTGACGGTGTCATTTATGATATGGGTGCGCCTACGTCCATACATCAACTAATCGTAACAGAGATTTGGAAGGTTTTAAGGGAGTATATCGGAGAGAAAGCAGGGGACTGTATGCCACTTGCATCTCCTATTGATGTTCAGCTTGACTGTGACGATAAGACAATGGTGCAGCCGGATGTTCTTGTTGTGTGTGATAGAGAAAAAGTTATAAGAAGGTGCATATATGGAGCACCGGATTTTATTATAGAGATATTATCTTTGGCTTCCAGAAAGAAAGATATGTTTACGAAATTAGCGAAATATAAGGAGGCGGGAGTTCGTGAATACTGGCTGGTAGATCCGGATAAGAAGAAAGTTCTTGTATATGACTTGGAACATGAAGAACTTCCGATTATCTACGGATTTGATTCGAAAGTGCCGGTGATGATATTGGGTGGGGAATGTGTGATCGATTTTGCGGAGATTTATGAGTATATTAGTTTTCTGTATTGACTTTTTATGCAGAAGATGGTATATATACTACTATATGAATAATGAAGACTTGATAGAGGCGCGGATTTCATCAGTATTTGGGAAACGATAGTTTGGAAGACTGTTTACAGAGAAAGGGAAATCTGCCGAAGAGAGAAAATGATTCCAAGTTTTGTCTCTGGGACGTGGGTAGAAGATGCCCCGTACTGTCACAGCAGTGGAGAGCTATCAGTGTTGATTATCTACAGAAGATTGTATGAGTTAGATGATTGAGCCATGAAAGCGAAAGACTGCGTTTTCATGGCTTTTGTAATGTATACACTTTTTATATTACAAAGTCTCCGGCAGGATACGCAAGACACTCTTTATTCATAGAAGTATTATAAAGAGAAAGGAAATGAGATAATGAGAGGAAAGAAAAAAGTCCTTTGGGGAACACTTACAGCTTTATGTATTCTGCTTTGCAGTTCTATGACGGTATTTGCGGCAGAGGAAGCGGCGGAGTATGTACCGAAAATGTATGCGTCGTTTTGGGCGTTGGTTCCGCCGGTTGTTGCAATTGTACTGGCGTTGATCACGAAAGAAGTATATAGTTCTTTATTTGTAGGGATCTTGATCGGAGGTGTATTTTGGTCAGGGTTTAACTTTGAGAAGACAGTGACACATGTATTTCAGGACGGACTCGTAGGAGTGCTTTCTGACAGTTACAACGTAGGAATTTTAGTATTCCTTGTTATTCTTGGAATCATGGTCTGCATGATGAATAAAGCAGGAGGTTCAGCTGCGTTCGGTCGTTGGGCAAGCGAACATATTAAAAGCAGAGCGGGAGCACAGCTTGCAACAATTGCTCTTGGAGTGCTGATCTTTATTGACGATTATTTCAACTGTCTGACTGTGGGAAGTGTTATGCGCCCGGTGACAGACAAACATAATGTGTCTCGTGCAAAACTTGCTTATCTTATTGATGCAACAGCGGCTCCGGTGTGTATTATCGCACCAATCTCATCGTGGGCAGCGGCAGTGACAGGTTTCGTAGAAGGGGAAGACGGATTTTCCATGTTCATAAGAGCAATTCCATATAACTTCTATGCGTTGTTGACAATCGTAATGATGCTGACAATTGTATGCCTGAAGTTCGATTACGGTCCGATGAAACTGCACGAGAGCAATGCAATGAAAGGGGATCTTTACACAACGCCGGATCGTCCATATGCCAATGCGGAAGAGGAAGTAAATGAGACAAAAGGAAAAGTGATAGATCTTGTATTCCCGATCATTGTATTAATCGTGAGTTGTGTAATTGGAATGATCTATACAGGAGGTTTCTTTGATGGCACTGGTTTTGTAGAGGCATTTTCTAACAGTGATGCATCTGTGGGATTGATGTTCGGAAGCTTCTTCGCATTTGTAATTACAATTGTATTTTATGCAGTTCGTAAAGTTTTAAAATTCAGTGAATCTATGGCGTGTGTGCCGGATGGTTTTAAAGCAATGGTGCCGGCGATTTTGATTTTATCATTTGCATGGACACTGAAAGCAATGACAGACAGTCTTGGTGCAGCAGAGTATGTGGCAGAGATTATGAATTCGGCAGCGGGAGGACTTTTGAATCTTCTTCCGGCAATCATTTTCCTTGTAGGATGTTTCCTTGCATTTGCGACAGGAACATCATGGGGAACCTTTGGTATCCTAATTCCGATCGTTGTTGCAGTATTCCAGGGAACGAACGAGACAATGATGATTATTTCAATTTCTGCATGTATGGCAGGAGCAGTGTGTGGAGATCACTGTTCACCGATTTCTGATACAACAATTATGGCATCGGCAGGAGCTCAGTGTAATCACGTAAACCATGTGACAACACAGCTTCCATATGCAATTACCGTTGCGGCAGTATCTTTCGCATGTTATGTGATCACTGGTTTTGTACAGAACGCATTTATCTGTCTGCCAATCGGAATTGTACTTATGGTTGGTACACTTTTCGTTATTAAGAGAATGACAGCGGACAAATAGAAATAAAGAAATTATGGGTGCAGCTTTTTATAGGCTGCGCCTTTTTGCGCTATCGAAGAGGCAGGCACATATTGTTTATGACAGCCGATATTTGCCAGAGCACATATTTGTGGTAGTATAATATAGAGGTGAATGAAATGGGAATATTTAAAAAGGAAGAAAGATTAGAAACCAGAACAATATCGGGACAGGAATTAATTCAAGTTTTGGGATATTATGCAAGACGCATGCGCCAAGCGATTGACATGAATACATATACAGCGGAAACAGCTGCAATGGTTGAATATCATGGTCAACCTTATGAAGTGGGACTTAAGTATCATACAAGGCAGGCACGCAAAGAAGGTCAGATTGGATTTGATGCACGTTATGCTTCGTTTTATATAGGGAAAGAAGTATATTATTCACTGGGAGAATTTATGCAATATGCACGTATGGATGGCTGTAGGATTGCAGATATTACAGGCGGAATTGAAGTGTTTCCGGAAGTGTTAGAAATTTTAGATAGTAATTTGTAAGGCGATAAACGGAGAAAAGACGATGGATGAGAGAAATTTAAATATAGAAAAAGAAAGACGAATATTTCGCAAAGCAAAGACTGAAGATATTCCGGCAATTGTTGAAGTTTATTCGCAAATTCATGAAGAAGAGAAGAGGGGAAGTTTGTATGTTGGATGGCTTCCGGATGTGTATCCGACAGCTGATACAGCGGAAACTGCATTAAAGCGTCAAGATCTGTTTGTTTGCGAGGAAGAGGGAATTGTACTTGCTTCTGCAATTATCAATCAGCTTCAAGTAGATGTATATGAAGATGGTGACTGGAGATATTGGGGATCAGAGGAAGAGGTCATGGTATTGCATACATTGGCAGTTAGTCCGAATGTGGCTCGTAAAGGGGTAGGAAGCGGATTTGTAAAATTCTATGAAGAATATGCACGAAAGAAAGGCTGTAGCGTGCTTCGCATGGATACAAATGAACAAAATATAATTGCGAGAGAATTGTATCGAAAGCTCGGATATTTAGAAGCAGGAATTGTGCCATGTGAATTTAATGGAATTCCCGGAGTAAATTTAGTGCTGTTAGAGAAAAAACTTTAAAAAGAACGACAATGAAAATGAATGCTTTTGAAGAAGGAGATAAATAATGATTCGCAGATTAGAAGAAAAAGATTTAGAAGAAGTAGCACGTATTTGGTTGGATTCCAATATCGAGGCACATAGCTTTATTTCGGAAACATACTGGAGAGGAAACTTTAAAATAGTAAAAGAAATGTTTTTGGATACAGAAGTGTGTATTTTCGAAAAAGCAGGAGAGATTCAAGGTTTCATAGGAATGATGGATGATTATATTGCCGGAATTTTTGTAAAGTGTGAAGCGAGATCCGGAGGTGTCGGCAAGGAGCTATTGGATTATGTCAAAGAGAGAAAACCTCATTTGACATTAAGTGTTTACCAGAAAAATGAAAAGGCGTTTCGGTTTTATCAGAGAGAAAACTTTGTGATTGAGGCAGAAGCTGTGGATGAAAATACTGGTGAGAAAGAATATAAGATGGGATGGGAAACGACTTTGCATTCCTAAAAATAGGTGATAGAATAATAGTAAATACATGTGAGTCAGGAGGAATGGATGATGTTATCTTTTGAAAGTGATTATATTGCAGGAGCGCATCCAGAGATTTTGAAACGTTTGACAGAAACGAATCTGGAGAGCCTTTCGGGTTATGGAAATGATATTTATTGTGCAAGCGCCAAAGAAAAAATTAAGAAGGCGTGTGATTGTCCCGAGGCTGAAGTTGAATTCCTTGTAGGTGGTACACAGACTAATGCAGTGGTCATTGCTTCCATGCTGAAGGATTACGAAGGCGTGGTGGCTGCTTATACCGGACATGTCAGCGTACACGAGGCAGGGGCAATCGAGTATACGGGAAATAAAGTGTTGGAGATTCCGCAGGAGGGTGGTAAGATTCAGGCTCCGGTATTGAAAAATTATATTCAAGATTATTATGCAGATGGAAATTATGAGCATATGGTATTTCCTGGCATGGTATATATTTCACATCCGACAGAATATGGAACCTTGTATACAAAGAAGGAGATGACGGAGATTGCGGATGTGTGCCATGAATTTAAAATCCCGCTCTTTTTGGATGGAGCCCGTCTTGGATATGGACTTATGAGCCTTGACACAGATTTGACCTTGCCGGATATCGCAAGATTGTGTGATGTGTTTTATATTGGAGGTACGAAAGTTGGAGCTCTCTGCGGTGAAGCGGTTGTATTTACCAAGAAAAACAAACCATTACATTTTATCACTTCTGTAAAAAAGAGAGGAGCGCTTCTGGCAAAAGGACGACTTCTCGGAGTTCAGTTTGATACATTGTTTACAGATGATCTTTATTTTAAAATTTCGAAGCATGCAATACAGATGGCTGAGAAATTAAAAGAAATTGTTCGTGATTGTGGATTGGAATTTTATTTGGAGTCTCCGACGAACCAGCAGTTTGTTGTATTGGAGAATGAAAAACTTAAGAAGTTGAAAGAAAAAGTTGCAGTTGGCTTTTGGGAAAAATATGACGATACGCATACTGTGATTCGTTTTGCAACAAGCTGGTCGACGACGGAGGAAGACTTGAAGGCATTGGATCAGATATTGAGAAATATGTAAAATATTGTGATAGAAATTAGCACAGGGGTTGTTTACCCTCTGTGTACAAGGAGGATGTTTTCTCTTTGTACGCGGAGGGTATTTTCCTGTTATCGGAATGTGTGAAACTTTTTCTGTAAAAGAATATTGGGCTATAGTTCTGTTCCTAACTTGTAGGCTACCTTCATTATATCGTTATGTTTTGCGGCTGAGCCAGCATCATCAATTCCGCCGCCCATCACAATGCCTTTAAGTGTTGCCTTTTCGAAACAATCAACCCAGCCTTGTAAACCGTTATATGCCTTGTCAAATGCACTGTCTTCATTTTCTGCGGCTGTTGCAATCAAATAGATTTCTCTAAAAGCGTAGTCGGAAGCATATAAAGGATTTTTCTTCATACTTTTTTGTTTCCCTTTCTCTTTATTGTAAATATTTCTTGAAAAATTCCTCGATTTTATCAAAAGGAATGACTGTAAGGTTATCGTACAAATCGGCATGAACAGCATCCGGTATTGTTAATAATTCCTTATTGTCTGTATATTTACTCTCTTTTATCATAGCATCATATGCATCTTTTCCAAAATAATAACTGTGCGCCTTGTCTCCGTGAAGGATAAGAACAGCACTTCTGATTTCATTGCTGTATTTTAAAATCGGTTAATTCATAAAAGATTGACAGCCAACGCTATTCCAGCCATCATTGGAGTTAAGGCTTCGAGGATGATAACATCTCCCCTTATAATATTCACTATAATCTTTTATGTAAAACGGAGCATCTTCAGGAACAGGTAAAGGCATACATCCGCCGCCTCTTGAGTATTTGCCGCTTTTATATTCTTCCGTTCTAAGAGTATTTAATGCTTGTTTTTTTGCAAAACGTGCTTCCTCATTATTTTCAGCATCAAAATATCCGTTTGCGTTTACTCTTGTCATATCGTACATGGTAGAAGCTACCGTTGCCTTAACTCTGGTATCTAATGATGCTGCATTAAGTGCCATTCCACCCCAACCGCAAATACCGAGTATTCCAATTCTGTCAGCGTCTACATCGTCTTGCACAGAAAGAAAATCAACTGCAGCCATAAAATCTTCTGTGTTGATATCTGGTGATGCCATATATCTCGGTAGCCCGCCGCTTTCACCTGTGTAGGACGGATCAAAAGCAACGGTTAGAAACCCTCGTTCTGCCATTGTCTGTGCATAAAGACCAGAACATTGTTCCTTTACAGCGCCAAACGGACCACAGACAGCAATTGCAGGCGACTTTTCATCTGCATTTTTAGGTTTATACATGTCTGCGGCAAGTGTGATCCCATAACGATTAACAAACGTAATCTTCTTATGCACGACTTTATTGCTTTTTGGAAATGTTTTATCCCATTCTTCGGTCAATTTAAGTGTTTCGGTGTCCATCATAATCATTACCTCCATACAAAAATCTCTTGTAATAAATTGATGTGTATATTACAATAAATACATCATACAACCTAAACCTAACTTTAGGTCAAGCTTTTTTGTCAGAAAGGAAATTATTATATGTATACAATTGGTCAGGTCTCAGAGATGTTTCATCTTCCTATTTCTACATTGCGATATTATGACAAACAGGGATTTTTTCCCAATCTCAAACGAAAAGGAAATGTGCGTTATTTCAGTGAAAACGAGCTTGAAGCACTTCGCATCATTGAATGCTTAAAAAATTCCGGACTTGAAATTAAGGATATTCAACAATTCTTTGTCTGGGTAAAAGAAGGAAGTTCCAGTTATGAAAAAAGGAAAGAATTATTTGAGGCGCGTAAATTGGCAGTTGAAGAAGAAATCAACGCGCTTCAAAAAACTCTTTCCCTGTTAAAATTCAAATGTTGGTACTATGAAACAGCAATTGCAGATGGAAACGAAGATGGCGTTAATGCTATGTTACCTGATAAACTTCCGGATAATATTCAAAAGCTGTATGACGCAAGTCATCAGTAAGATGTTAATCTTCCAAAAGTCGGTCGTGATTGATCGTCTGATAAAACAGTTCCCGGATCTCTTTTTGATCTCCCGTTTGTCCGAGAATCCACATTAATTTAGCAACGATAGATTCAGTTGTCATATCACCGGCTTGTAGAATTCCTGGATGTTCACTGTATTTTTTACCAACTTTATATACTTCCATATCACAGCCTTCTTCCGGAACCTGTGTGGTCACAGCGAGAGTTTTCCCGGAATTTACCCAGTCGAAAATTGCTTTTTCAAAAGTATCATCATATTCCGGAATTCCGCCGATTCCGAATGTTTCTAAAATAATCGCATCATAGTGGCTGGAAAGAAGTTGGAAAATATCGGCTTTTACTTCCGGTGTCAATTTTAATACGAATACACGGTCATTTAAATCACGGTATGTTTTTAAGTCATCCATAGAAGGCTCTCTGTCGCGGAAATAGCGAAGAATTTTATCGTCATGGATCAGAGAGAGAACTGGAAAGTTCATGCTTTCGAAGGCTGAAAAACTTCTGGTCCGTTGCTTTCTTGCTCTAGTGCCGGCAATTGCCTTCCCATTAAATACAACGGTAACGTCACAGGAATGGTCGTCCAGTGCATATAAAATACTTTGGTACAGATTGATCTTGGCATCTGTGTAAGGATTTCCCATTGGTTTCTGTGAACCGGTTAAAACAATAGGTTTCGGAGAATCCTGAATCAGATAGGATAGGGCAGCGGCAGTGTATGCCATTGTGTCCGTTCCGTGGAGGATGACAAATCCATCATAATTATTGTAGTGTTCAATGATCGTGTCGCTCATCAATTGCCATAATCTTGGGCGCATATTTGTACTGTCAATATTCATCAGCTGCATGACAGTAATTTCGCATTTATCCTTAATGCCCGGAACGCTTGCCGCAAGTTCTTCCCCGGTCATGGCAGGTGCCAGTCCATTTTCAGTTTCTTTAGAAGCGATTGTGCCTCCGGTTGCTATCATAAGTATTTTCTTCATAGATCTATACCTCTCGAAATAAAGTCTTTACCATAAAATATTCCATAGAGTATGGTATCGGTGAATAGAGAAGATGTCAAGTGGGACAGGTCATTTTTCAATTTGGGACACCCCATATTGTAATTTGGCACGTAGCTCTTTGCAAAAGAGCTACGTGCCAAATTACGTGCCAAATTACAAAATTACAATAATCTTCCTTGGTGTGGTAATAGCAGGTATGCTTCTTGTAGATGTTGTGTAATACACGATCAGTACATGAGCGCCCAGTCCGCAGGTGTAGCGTTGCCCGTTCGAAGTAACGATTTCTGTGTTCTGGTCAGGTGTCAGCTTCAATGTTCCGTCTTCGGATAATAGATCATCATCGAAAATGCCTGCATACATATTTTCCCGCGAATTATTCCGCCCAATAAAGACAGCACGGTATTGTGGTGGGTAGATTAGGGGCATCGGAGCAGCGCCATCGTAAAAGGCGGTGATCGTCATACCGGGGCGCAGTCGGAAGGTTCCGATTACGTAAGTGTCAGAGTCTACGATAAAATTAGTAATCCCATCGCTGTTTCGGATTGATATAAGATGCTGAGTACATTCATTTGTCACAGGACGTACTTGCTGGATCATTCCAGTGACCGGTACATAAATAGTTGCCATAAAATCACTTCGTTTTTTATTTAATATATGCGTTTTTTGTCAGAAAGTTCTTCTGGGCGGATATCAGATGCTTTTCCACTTGGCGGTAGAAAATGATATAAGTCTTCATAGGCTTCTAACTCTGCGCGCTCGGAAGGACTTGCAGGGATCAGTCCTGTGCAGTCCCATGTGGAAGCTGCATTGGAGAGGTAGTCAAAGGAATCAATGATGTCTTGATTTTTCTTTTCATTTTTTGGGCTCATGAAAGCACCTCCTGTTTTGAAAAAAGTTTATGAATAGAATCGGTAGAAAAAGCGAATTGTATACTGTATAATAATTCCAGTAAATAAGATGGAAAGAGGGATTCTCATGAAAATTGAAATTGATACACATGCACATACACTGGTAAGCGGACACGCTTACAATACGATTCGTGAAATGGCGCAGATGGCAGCAGAAAAAGGATTGAAAGGACTGGCGCTTACAGAACATGCTCCGGCGATGCCGGGAAGTACGAATCTATATTATTTTCAGAATCTGAGGGTAGTTCCAAGGGAAATGTATGGCGTAAAACTTCTTTTTGGGACAGAGCTTAATATTTTGAATGAAGAGGGGGAGGTGGATCTTCCGGAAGGTGTGTTGAAGTCTCTGGATATTGCCATTGCGAGTATTCATCCGCTCTGCTTCCAAGAAGAACGTGGAAAAGAAAGTATTATGTCCGCATATAAAAAAGTGATGGAAAATCCGTGGGTTGATATTATTGGGCATCCGGATGATGGGAGATTTCCTGTTGATTATAAAGAACTTGTAAAGGCAGCAAAACAAACGGGTACACTGTTGGAGGTGAATAATTCTTCCTTAAAGCCGGGAGGTTTCCGTAAAGATACAAAAGACAATAGTGTGGCTATGCTGAAAGAATGTAAGGAGCAGGGCGCGATGGTGGTGCTTGGAACAGATTCCCATGTGGATGTGACTTTGGCGGATTATACTTATGTGGAAGAAGTTTTAAAGGAAACGGATTTTCCGGAGGAGCTTATTGCCAACATTTCTTATGAAAAATTACTAAATTCTTTAAAACGCAGCAGAAACGTATAGACTTTAAAGTTTTAGTGTGTTAAAATGTAACAGTGATGAATTTTGTTGCAAAAAGGAGATAATGCGTATGAGTAAGAAAATAAGGACTGAGGCAGTAGATTATCTTTTTGAAGCCATCTTAAGCCTGAAAGATAAAGAAGAGTGTTATACATTTTTTGAGGATATATGCACGATCAATGAGTTGTTGTCCTTGTCTCAGCGTTTTGAAGTGGCAAAAATGCTGCGAGAGCAGAGAACCTATCTGGATATTGCCGAGAAGACGGGAGCTTCCACCGCGACAATCAGCCGCGTGAACCGTTCATTAAATTACGGCAACGATGGCTATGATATGGTCTTTGAACGCCTTGATAAATAGATATTGGCAAGAAAAAGTGTAAGATATACTCCATATAGTTCATTGGAGGGTGAATTTGTTTAAGTTGGAAACAATAGCTGGATAAGACGGCAGAATGAAAGGTCGGCCTTCTTCTCCGGCTTTTTTCTGTGCAGGGAACATATGTTGTCATTAAAACGGAAAAACTTATAGATAAAGTCTATAATCAGTGCCATTTATTAATATTTCCAATTTCAAGATAAAAAGCTGTAATGTTAAAATGAAAGAAGCATATAGAAAAGATTAGGAGGAAATGACATGGAAATTATTAAAGATTTGCCGGAGGTTTTTGAGGAATTCGCAGAGCAGCGTAAAAATTCCTTTCTTGCGGTAAAAGAGTTAAAAGATAAAGGGGTGCCGGTAGTAGGTTCTTATTGTACTTATTTTCCGCAAGAGCTTGCTATGGCAATGGGAGCAGCCAGTGTAAGCCTTTGCTCTACTTCGGATGAGACCATCGCAGAAGCAGAAAAGGAACTGCCGAAGAACCTCTGCCCGTTGATCAAATCCAGTTACGGATTTGCGAGAACTGATAAATGTCCGTTCTTTTATTTTTCCGATGTAGTTGTTGGGGAGACTACCTGTGACGGAAAGAAAAAAATGTACGAGTACATGGCTGAATTTAAAGAAACTTACCTTATGGAACTTCCGAATACACAGAGAGAGGATGCGCTTGTTCTCTGGAGAAATGAAATGATTCGTTTCAAAGAATATTTGGAGAAACATTTTGAGACGACGATTACAGAGGAAGACATTCGAAAGGCGATTAAGGTCAATAACGAAGCACGTCTTGCACTGCGAAAGCTTTATGGAGTAATGAAGCATGATCCGGCTCCGATTACGGGATATGATCTTTTTAAAGTATTGTATGGAAGTACCTTCAAGCTTGATCGAAGCCTGATCGCAGGAGAGGTGAATGCACTGGTAGAAAAGATTGAGAAAGAATATAAAGAAGGAAAGATGCAGCCGAAGAAACCTCGTATTCTTGTAACAGGATGCCCTCTGGGCGGAGCCACAGAGAAGGTGATCCGCGCCATCGAGGATAATGGCGGAATTGTTGTTACTTATGAAAATTGTACAGGAGCTAAGGCGATTGATAAGATGGTGGATGAGGATGATCCGGATGTATACGGCGCTTTGGCAAGACGTTATCTGGACATCGGATGTTCTGTAATGACACCGAATCCAAACCGTCTGGAACTTCTTGGAAGACTGATCGATGAGTATAAAGTGGACGGTGTTGTGGAAATGACGCTTCAGGCATGCCATACTTATAACGTTGAGTCATTCGGAATTCGCAAATTTGTCAACGAAGAGAAGAAACTTCCGTATATCAGTGTGGAGACAGACTATTCACAGGCAGATATCGGTCAGTTAAATACAAGAATCACAGCATTTATTGAGATGCTTTAATAGATATTTTCTATAAATATAACAACACATAAAGATTATCTATTGGAAGTACCTTCTTGCTATTGTTAAAATATATATTGTAAATATATAAGATAAGGAGAGGATTTCGTATGAAAAAGAAACTCGTAAGCATTTTGCTTGTTGTGTCAATGTGCGCAGCAATGATCGCAGGATGCGGAGAAGAAGAGAAAAGTGAAAAGCCAAAAGAGGACAAGGGAGATTCTATTACATTGATGGCTCCGGACTGGGCAATTCCGACAGATGATCAGTTAGCATCATTTACGGATGAGACAGGAATCGAAGTGGTTGTAAATGAAGTGGGATGGGATGATATCCGTGAAAAACTTGCAACAGCAGCATCCGGCGGACAGGCTGTCGCTGACGTAGTAGAGGTTGACTGGTCATGGGTAGGAGAATTCTACGCGGCAGACTGGTTAGAACCATTGGAAGTGTCAGAAGAAGACAAAGCTGATATGCCGACACTTGAGACATTTACAAAGGAAGATAAAGTATTAGCGATTCCTTATGCAAACGACTATCGTCTTTCTTACTATAACACAGAGCAGTTCAAAGCAGCAGGTGTTACAGAAGAACCACAGACATGGGATGATGTATTAGAGACTTGTAGAAAATTAAAATCTACAGGAACAGTTGATTATCCATTTGCAATTGCACTAAATGCAGAAGAAAAGACTTCTACTTGCTTAATGTGGCTTGCATATGCGATGAATGGCGTCGTATGGAATGAAGATGGAACATTAAACGAAGAGTCTGTTATGGAAGCTCTGAAATACATGGAAACACTTGTAAAAGAAGAGTTAGTTGCTCCAGAAGATAAGACATCTTCAGGAATGGATGCTTACAAGCGTCTGACAGGCGGAAGCGCAAGCTTCTTAACAGGACCGACTTCTTTCGTATCCAGAAGCACAAACGAGGAAGAGTGCAGTGTAGTTGGACAGATCGCACCAATCCTTATGCCGGGTAAAGAGGCAAAATCCGAAGTGACAATGGCTCTTCCGGAAGGACTTGGAGTAACAAAATTCGCTGAGAACAAAGAAGCTGCTAAGAAATTCGTTGAGTGGTATACATCTGCGGATATGCAGAAAGAATTAAATGCTTCCAACAGCGCTATTCCGACAAGAAACTCTGTTTTGAAAGCACTCGTTGAAGACGGAACAATCAAAAATGCAGGTGCTATGATGGATGAAGCAGAGAGAATCGTTTCTCCATTCCCGAATGGTATTCCGGCTTACTACGCAGAGATGAGTTCTGCAATGTACAATGCGATCAATAAGATGGCTCTTGGTGAGATGACCGCAGAAGAAGCATTTGAAGATATGAATACTAAGATTACAGAATTAGTAGAACAGGATAAATAAAAAATGAAAAAAAAGATATTACCTTATCTTTTACTTGCACCCATGATATTAATCATGGGTGTATTAGTATTTTACCCGATAGCGGCAACATTTTCATACAGTCTAAAAAAATGGAAGCTGACTGCGCCGGGGGATATCCGCTTTATCGGATTTGACAATTATAAAAATATTTTGAAATCGGAGTCATTTTGGTATAGCCTTCAGAATACGCTCTTTCTCTTGGTACTTGTTGTTGTGGCAACATCCATTTTAGGCGTGCTCGTTTCTTTGTTTTTAAATATTCAAGTGAAAGGAGCAGGTATCCTCTTGGCAATAGCGGTATTGCCGTGGGCGCTGCCGCCTTATGTGAATGGTATTTTATGGAAATTTGTTTTTCACTCCGGCTATGGTTTTATGAATAAAGTATTGATCGGGCTCGGCATGGTGGACAAGCCGGTGGAATGGCTGACTTCCCGCTGGATGCTTCTTGTTATCGTGGCGATTGTAGTTGTGTGGAGAAGTGTACCTTTTATGACGCTTGTATGTCTGGCGGGCAGACAATCGATTCCTCATGGATTATATGAAGCGGCTAAGATTGACGGTGCAGGTACGTTTCAGATTTTCCGTCGGATTACCTTTCCTTTGATGCTTCCTTTTATTGGCATAGGAATCACTTCAACGTCTGTGACGGCGGTCAATGTATTTGACGAGATTATCGCATTGTCCGGTTACAGTGATATGGGAAAAAATATATTGGTGGAAAGTTATCTGACAACCTTTACTTTCTTAGATTTCGGTAAGGGGAGCGCGGTGACCTATCTTGTAATGTTTGTTGCCGCTATCCTTGGAGTATTCTATCTTAAGAGTCTTAATAAGGAGGTGGAATACTGATGAAATACTTGAAGAAAGCAGGATATTTTGTGGCGCTTTTGGTGTTTTTATTTCTGGTTCTTGGTCCCTTTATTTGGACCTTTGTGATTTCGATTACTCCGGAGTATGCCATGTTTGCCAAGACGACAGAACTTCTTCCGGAAGCAGTTACCTTTGGTAATTATGCGGAGATATTTGGCGGAGGAAGAAGAGGCGGACTTGTACTTACCGGTATCACGAATTCATTGAAAGCGGTTTTGTCTACTTTGATCGTGGGGATTCCGATTTGTATGATGAGCGCTTATGCGCTTAGCAGAATGGAATTTAAAGGCAGAAAGCTGATCAAAAATCTCCTGTTGATTACGATGGTCATTCCGGTAATGGCAACAATTATACCGCTGTTTCGCTTGTTTGTGGCAAGGGAACTTCTTGATAATGTATTTTGGCTAAGTCTTGTGTATGTGAGCTCATACCTTCCGCTCATTACATGGTTGATGTCCAATTATTTTGCCACGATACCTAAGGAACTTGAGGAAGCGGCTTGGATTGACGGGTGTGGGAGAATGAGCACGTTCTTCCGCATTATCGTGCCGGCTTCTTATCCAATTATTTTATCGGCAGCGTTGATCATGTTTTTGAATACATGGAATCAGTTTCAGATTCCATTGATTCTTGCATCTTCGCTAGAGACAAAGCCGGTTGCAATCGTAGTGTCTGAATTTATGACGAAAGATTCTATTCAGTATGGGCTTACTGCAGCGGCAGGAATCGTGGCGGTGATTCCGCCTGCAATTACAGCGCTTATTTTCCGGCGGTTCTTGATTTCCGGCATGATGGGCGGCGCGGTAAAAGGATAGTGAATTCTCATTGACAAATAGAACGGATGTTCGTATAATTAATACAGAACATTCGTTCTATTTTTGCGAGGCGATAAGAATATGAGAATAGAAAAATCAATGACGTTATATGAGAAACTTAATATTTTAACGGATGCGGCTAAATATGATGTGGCTTGTACATCAAGTGGTACACAGAGAAAGAATGACGGAATGGGATTAGGGAGCTGTCAGCAGTCTGGAATCTGTCATAGCTTTTCGGCAGACGGAAGGTGTATCTCATTGCTTAAGATTCTCTTTACCAATGAGTGTATCTATGATTGTAAATATTGTGTGAATCGTAGAACCAATGATGTGGTGAGGACTTCTTTTACGCCGGAAGAAGTATGTACGCTTACTATGGAATTTTACCGAAGAAATTATATTGAAGGATTGTTTTTAAGTTCCGGCGTTTTAAAAAGTCCGGACTATACAATGGAGCTTCTTTACGCTACACTTTTTAAGCTTCGGAAAGAGTGTAATTTTCAAGGATATATTCATGTAAAAGCAATTCCCGGAGCCAGTCAGGAGCTGATAAGACGGGTTGGCTTTTTCGCAGATCGAATGAGCGTGAATCTGGAACTTCCGACCGCAGAAGGGCTGAAACTTTTAGCGCCTCATAAGACTCGGAAGAATATTCTTATGCCGATGCGCCTTGTACAAAATGGAATGGAAGAGAATAAAAAGGAATTGGTTTTGTATCGCAATGCGCCGAGGTTTGTTCCGGCAGGACAGAGTACGCAGATGATTATCGGAGCAACGCCGGAGACTGACTATCAGATCATGCAGGTGACCGAATCCTTATATCAGAACTTCGACCTAAAAAGAGTGTTTTATTCGGCATTTGTTCCCGTGAATGAAGATGCATTGCTTCCGGCGAGAACCGATGAAGGTCCTCCGCTTCTTCGGGAACATAGATTGTATCAGGCGGACTGGCTGCTTAGATATTATCATTTCCGCGCGGAGGAACTATTGTCGGAAGAAGAACCGAATTTTAATGTGCTTTTTGATCCGAAATGCAACTGGGCATTGAAACATCTGGAATTTTTTCCGGTGGAGATTAATCGTGCCGATTATAAAATGCTGTTGCGTGTGCCGGGGATTGGCTATAAATCGGCGACGAGAATTGTGAAGGCAAGACGTTTGGGAGTGCTTGACTTTCCAGATATTAAGAAAATGGGAGTTGTGTTGAAACGAGCGCTTTATTTTATTACTTGCAATGGAAAAATGATGTATCCAACAAAGCTTGAGGAAGATTATATTGCAAGAAATTTGTTAGACACGAAAGAAAAGCTTCCTAAAGAGGTTGTTCATATGGGATATCAACAGATGTCGTTATTTGATGATGTAAGATTTCGGGAGGACTTTTATGAAAAGAATCTATGTGTGCAGTGATACGGTGACCGGAATCCTCTCAGCTATTTACGATGCGTGGAAGAGGGAAAAGAATAGTGAGAATTGTTCCATTGCGCTCAGAGGCAAGGTGGAAGCAGAACTTTTTTGTGATTATGTAGAAGTGGAAGAGACAGAACACAAAGCAAGAGCTGTGGAGGCAATGATTTGTAAACATTTAGGTATGGACGTATATGGAGATCTTTATCAGGCAATGTTGTCAGAAGATGAAGAAAAGGGAGATGCGGTGCTTGGAACAATGTTGGAGGCCAGAAAGATACCAGACAGCCGGAAGATTATGGAACACTTGAGCCACCCAAAAGTGGAGAAGGTATTTGAACTTGGCAGAAGTGTGGGGGCAGAGGCTCATTCGCTGAAAGGTTTTGTGAGATTTAAAGAGTTGTCCGGCGGTATTCTTTATTCAGAAATCGCACCGAAGTCACAGGTTCTTACATGTCTCGCTCCTCATTTTGCAGACCGGCTTTCTACAGAAAACTGGATGATCTGTGATAAGACACATGAGGAGTATGCTGTTCATGAAGCGGGGAAACGTTGGGTGCTTGTTCAGAATGAAGGGATTGATCCAGCGATGGTGAGAGATGTATCGGAGAGAGAACTTATGTATGAAAAATTGTGGCGGGGATTCTGCCATACGATTTCGATTAAAGAACGTGAAAATTTAAAAAGTCAGAGAGGACACCTGCCGCTCAGGTACCGCCCTTATATGACAGAGTTTTAACGGGTACTTTTATGATACTGCCGGATGTGGTAAAATGGACATTAGACCACAATGAGGGGATGAAAGACGATGGAGAAAGAACAGCCTTTGATCCGTATATCCGTGCGGAATCTGGTGGAATTTATTTTAAGGAGCGGAGACATTGACAATCGAATAGCGGCAGCGGATAAGGATGCCATGCTTCTTGGCGGAAAGATTCATCGCAAGATCCAGCGGCGTATGGGGGCTGATTACCATGCTGAAGTAACACTGAAATATGAAGTGCCTTGCAAGGGATTTATATTGTCAGTAGAAGGAAGGGCAGATGGAATCATTGACACTCCTTCCGGAATTGTAATTGATGAGATCAAAGGAGTTCTTAAAGATCTGGATATGATAAAAGAACCGGTGGCAGTACATCTTGCACAGGCAAAATGCTATGCGTACATCTATGCATCCCAGAAGAAGTTGGAAGAAATCGGCGTGCAGATGACCTATTGCAATATGGAGACGGAAGAAATAAAACGGTTCCAGAATGTGTATGTGTATGAAGAACTTGACCGTTGGTTTTGGGAATTGATCGGTAAATATGAGAAATGGGCAAGGTATCAGATTCGATGGAAGGAAAAACGAAATGCATCGATTAAAGAGGTTGGATTTCCGTTTGCATATCGAGAGGGACAGCGCGATCTTACAGCTTCCGTATATCGAACGATTCTTAGAAAGAAGAAGTTATTCATTCAAGCGCCGACAGGAGTAGGGAAAACCATTTCCACCGTATTTCCCGCAGTAAAGGCTGTGGGAGAAGGCTTGGGAGAAAAGATTTTCTATCTGACAGCAAAGACCATTACGCGAACAGTGGCATGGCAGGCGTTTGATATATTAAAGGAACAGGCGCTTCGCATGAAAGTACTCGTTCTGACAGCGAAGGAGAAGATTTGTTTCTGTGAAGAGACAAATTGCAATCCCGAAGCATGTCCTTATGCAAAAGGACATTACGATCGTGTAAATGATGCGGTTTATGAACTTCTCACTACTTCTGATGAGATGAATCGGGAGATCCTGGAGGAACAGGCAAGAAAGTGGAAGGTATGTCCCCATGAGATGAGTCTGGATGTATCGGAATGGGTAGATGCGGTGATCTGCGATTATAATTATGTGTTTGATCCAAACGCCCATCTTCGTCGGTTCTTTGGTGAAGGAATAAGTGGAGAATATCTTTTCTTGATTGATGAGGCGCACAATCTGGTAGAACGTGGAAGAAGTATGTACAGTGCAAAACTTTGCAAGGAAGATTTTCTAAAAGTGAAACGTTTGGTGAAAGACGAAGATGTAAAGCTTGCGAAAAGGATTTCCGAATGTAATCAGCAGCTTCTTACATTAAAACGGGAGTGTGAAGACTATCAAGTATTGAATAGTGTTTCGCATATTTATTTAAAGTTGTTGAATTTGATGGGAGAGTTGGAGCGTTTCCTAGAGGATTGTAAGAAAGAAGATTTACGAAAAGAAGTGCTAGACTTTTATTTTGATGTCAGACGTTTTGTGGCGACACATGATCGTCTGGATGAAAACTATATGATCTATTCAGAGCTTCTTAACAATGGACACTTTGAAATTCACTTGTTTTGTGTGAATCCGGCAAAAAATCTTCAAGAATTTCTGGATAAAGGAAATAGCACCGTGTTTTTTTCGGCGACTCTCTTGCCCATTCATTACTATAAAAAGTTATTGAGTACAGCCAGTGATGATTATGCAATTTATGCGGAATCCCCCTTTGATATGGAAAAGAGGCTTCTTCTTCTGGGGACAGATGTAAGCACGAAATATACGAGACGTGGAGAAGATACGTATCGTAGATATGCAGAGTATCTTTATCAGGTGGCGTTGACAAAACATGGGAATTATATTGCTTTTTTTCCTTCTTACCGTTTTATGGAAGATGTACATGAAGAATTTCTTGTAATCGTATCCCAAGGTTCGGTGGAAGTGGATGATGTGATCCAGTCTCAGTATATGCCAGAAGAAGCAAGAGAAATTTTTCTTGAAAACTTTGAAGAGGACAGAGAGCATAGTTTGATGGGCTTTTGTGTGATGGGAGGAATTTTCTCGGAAGGAATCGATCTTACCGGAGAGCAGTTGATTGGGGCGGTGATTGTTGGAACCGGACTTCCGCAGGTATGTCGGGAACGGAAACTTCTCAAACAGTACTTTGATGAACATGGTTTCCACGGATTCGATTACGCTTATCTCTATCCGGGGATGAATAAGGTGCTTCAGTCCGCAGGGAGGGTGATCAGAACGCAGGAAGACAGGGGAGTTGTACTGCTTCTTGATGATCGGTTTCTTGATATGAGATATCGAGAAGTATTTCCAAGAGAATGGGGAAACTATAAGCTGTGCAGACAGGAAAATGCCGCTGATTTTATGAAAGAATTTTGGAGCCGGAAAACATAAGGTTTTCGGCTCCAGTATTTATTCTCATAGCGATTAAGAATTAATTGAGGTTGAGCTTTGTCTGCAATAACCGGTAAGTGATGACATATAGAATCACACTTGTAACAGCGGCAAGAATCATGGATAAGTTGAGTGTCTTTACCATATAAGACACGGTGTTAAAGTATTGCATTGACATAGAAGTGTCATGGACTTTCAGGCTTATAAGACCCAGAGCAAACAACAAAGCATAGCTGACAATGGACAGAATCGTTGTAAGTCCGATGTAACAAATGACAGCTCCCAGAACCCGGTGATTAGTGAATAACTGTCCAAGAACGACGGATGCATAGATCATGATTACGGAAGACAGCGCACTAATCAACAGGAAGATAAGAAGGTAGAGAATGATTTTCCAAAGTGCGAGATTTGCATAAGCACCGGTAAATCCTAACTCTTTTAAAAGCTCTGCCTTATTTGCGTTGAACAGATTGCGAAGCGGCTTGGCGTGGAAGATCAAAAAGAGACTTCCAAGTAAAAGGATCTGATCAAGAAAGTACCATGTGGAGCCGGCAATCGTCTTGGAAAGCAAGTGCTGTCCCCTTGTAACGGGCAGTGTATGGGTTAAGTATCCTTCGTCTGAAAACAGGTTTTTATAGAAACGAATCGCGGTCAACAGGCCTGTGGCAAAGGAGATTCCCACTGCAATCAACACAAACAGGATCATTCCAAATGTTGACACGATTATGCTCTGCGAGTCGCCTGGGCGCAGAGGCTCTGTCAAAAAGATTCTTACGGCAGCGGCAGCAGCAAGCAAGAAGGCGTGAATAAGAATCAGATAACGGTTTAATGCCTTGAAGTCATATTTCATAAGTTTTGTTAACATTTGAACACCTCCCGGAAGAGTGAATCTACCGATTTTCCCTGCTGCATACGAATCTCATCTACCGAAGCATTTAAGACAAGCTCTCCCTGACGGATGAAGACTACTTGATCTAAAATATTTTCGATATCGTGAATCAGATGTGTGGACAAAAGGATGGTAGCTTCTTCATTATAATTATTTAAAATCGTGTGAAGGATATAGTCTCTGGCAGCAGGATCGACTCCGCCGATCGGCTCATCAAGAATATATAGTTTTGCATCTCTGCTCATGACAAGTATGAGCTGCACCTTTTCTTTCGTTCCTTTTGACAGGTTCTTTAGTCTGGCATTCTGGTCGATATTAAGATCTTTCAGCATGGTAAATGCCCGTTCTGTTCTAAAATCTTCATAGAAATCAGAGAAATATTTAATTAGATCTTTGATCTTCATTGTTTGGTCTAAATGTGTGCGCTCGGGAAGATAAGAGACCATTGCTTTTGTCTCTACACCCGGCAGTTTTCCGTCGATTAAAATCTGTCCGCTTGTGGGGGTAAGAAGATCGTTGATTAGTTTGATAAAAGTAGTCTTTCCACTTCCGTTTGGACCGAGAAGACCGATGATCTGCCCGCGCTCTAATGAAAGGTTCAAGTTGTTTAAAGCATAACAGCCAGAAGTGTATTGTTTGGAAAGACCTCTGCATTCTAAAATAGGGTTCATGTTATGCGTCCTCCTTTATAGTCTCTTTAATCAAGGTAAGTGTTTCCTCCGGTGGGAATCCAAGTTGTTTCATAGTTATCAAAAATTCTCGGATATGTCCGGCTGCAAGTTCCGTTTTTAATTGTTTTAACATATTTTTATCCTCCGTAATAAAGCGTCCACTGGTGCGCTGAGAGTATACAAGACCGCTTCGTTCTAACTCCGACAGAGCTTTTTGCATTGTATTTGGGTTGACCGCTGCATCAAGCGCCAGTTCGCGAACGGAAGGAAGTCTGTCGCCTGCTTGATAGACTCCCGATATGATATCTTGCTGTATTTTCTCCATTAACTGTAAGTAGATTGGGCGGTTTTCATCTAAGTCCCATGGCATATCATTCACCTCACTTCGAATAATGTATTGTATTAAGATAATAATACAATAATACAAAAAGAGAAAATTGTCAAGAAAGAAAAAGTTTTCCGGCATTATAAAAAATCAGACGAACTTTCGGGGAGAAGGTTCGTCTGATAAAATCTTTTTATGTTTTCACGGCTATATTCATTTTGTGAACGACGAGACTTACCCTTCATTTTCAGCAAGGATTGTCTCCTGTATTTGGGGCTGAAAGCTGCCTGCACGAAGCATTTCAATTTCATGCTTATACGGCGCATAAGATTTTTTCTCTTTGACGAGAGATGGGACATACGGCGTCTCTAAAATCTTTGGAACATCTGTAAAATCAGGATGGTGGACAATATAAGAGAGGGCATCAAAGCCAATCTCACCAAAACCGATATTAGCGTGCCGGTCTTTAGAGGCGCCGCAAATATTCTTGCTGTCGTTGATGTGGAAGACTGCAATCTGATCTTTCCCGAGAAGATGGTCAAAATTTTCAATGACGCCATCAAAATCATGGATGATATCGTAACCACTGTCATGAGTATGGCAGGTGTCGAAGCATACCCGAAGCCTCTCGTTATAAGTGACACCATCGTAAATACGCGCTAGCTCTTCAAAGTTTCGCCCAAGTTCGGAACCTTTTCCAGCCATCGTTTCAAGAGCAATACAAAGATTCGTGTCTCTGGTCAGCACTTCGTTGAGTCCTTGAATGACCTGTTTTATTCCGGTGTCTGTTCCGGCTCCTACATGAGCGCCGGGATGAAGAATCAAAGTACGACTCTTGCACGCCTCGGTGCGTTCGATTTCTTTCGCAAGAAATTCAACAGCCAGTTCATATGTCTCTGGTTTTACAGAATTCCCAAGATTGATGATATAAGGCGCATGTACAACGATATCATGAATACCGTGTGTTTCCATATAGTTCCATGCAGCGTCAATGTTCAGTTCTGAGATGTCTTTTCTTCTTGTATTTTGCGGAGCGCCGGTATAGAACATAAATGTATCTGCACCGTAGGATACGGCTTCTTTTGCAGAGCCAAGAAGCATATCTTTGCCGCTCATTCCTACGTGTGAACCTAAAATCATAGTATGGAAAACTCCTTTCTAGTCTTCTGGCAGATAGGTTGGTGCATTTTTAGGGCTTTTCCCTTTGATGACATTGTGGTAATAAGCATAAGTCATAGGCGGAGCTGATTTCAAAGTGTCAGCGTCTACGACTTCTCCTAAAAAGACAGTATGTGAAGAAGTCTCCATCCGGTCAACCACCTTGCAGACAATGTATGCACAGGCATCGTCAATCACCGGAACCCCTTCTTTGACAGAGTAGTTAATTCCATCGAATTTATCCATATCTCTGCCGGACATGAAGCCGAAGCGTCCGATCAGCGTGGAATCTGATTCCTCAGACAGGATGGAAATGGCAAAGACACCGGATTTGTCTATACAGGAATTGGTATAATTGTCATGATTGATACTGACTGCAATTGTTGCAGGAGATGAAGTTACCTGCATGGCACTGTTGGCAGTACATCCGGTAGGACGCTCCTGATCCATTGTGGACACAATATATACACCGTAAGATAAGTTTCGAAATGCTTGTTTGTTCATAAGATACCTCCGATCAAAATAAAATAGGAATAATTACTAATATATATAGTAACATAGAAAAGAAGACATGGCAACAAAAGTTTTACAGGTCTTCCAAATTAATTCCTCTTGGAACTTCCATATGTTTCAAAGTAATTTCATAAATATGTTCCGTATCGCCTTGTTTCATAGCATTTAAGATATTCATATGTTCTTGGTAAGTATCTTCCATACGCCCCTTGTGGGATAGAGATAACGCTGCAAGCCTTCTCATCCGGTACATAAAAGTGGCAAAGACAGAGGCGAATTGTTCGTTATGCAGATATTCAATGATTTTTGTGTGAAATTGAAAATCATATTCGCTGAATTCTTCAATGGACTTTGTGGTTTCTAAAATTTCTTTTAGACATTCCATAATAAAATCAAGTTCACGGAATAGTTTTTTTGAATTTCGGCTTTCGTAGGAACGGGTAATTTGGAGCGTGCAGTAACATTCCAGAGCAGAACGGATTTGAAATGTTTCATTTACATCCTGTTTCGTCAGTTGGTGGAGTGTGAAGCCCTTGCTGGGGATAATATCAATATAACCCTCCTGCGCAAGTCGATGGATGGCATCTCGAAAAGGTGTGCGGGAAATGCCAAGCTCTTTAGAAAGTTTTGTCTCGGAATAGATTTCCTGATAGGATAATTGATCGGTGAGGATCATATGTTGTAAATGACGGTATGCCTGTTCGTTTAATGGTATCATATGCAAACTCCTTAACATTGTTCGGATAAATATTTTTTTAACAAAAATCCTGTAAAAACAATAGAAAAATGAAGTGTTTTTACAAGAATATCATACAATAAACGAGAAAAACGGTCAATATCACGTTGATAAAAGAAATGAAAAAATTGTATATTGTGTTAAGAAAATAACGAATAGGAAGATATAGATATATTAATTTTGCACAAAAATAAGGGGTGAATTATGTAGAAAAGGGAGAAAGAGAAACAATCTATTGACCGGTATACCGGTGCGTAGTAAAGTGAAGTTAGAAAACGAAATAATGAACAGATTATTTCAGAAAAAACAGAAACAAACAATTTCAAAAGAAAGGAAGTAAGAAGTATGAAAGTAGGATTTATCGGACTTGGAATTATGGGAAGACCAATGGCAAAAAACATGGTAAAAGCAGGTGTTGATCTTGTTGTAACAGATTTAAACAAAGAGGCGGTTGCTGATGTAGTCGCAGCAGGAGCAACCGAAGGAAGTTACGCAGAAATCGGAGCTACCTGCGATGTTGTGTTTGTTATTGTTCCAAGCGGAGATATTGTAAAGTCTATTTTATTTGATGAGAACGGAGTTGCTTCTACATTGAAAGAGGGAAGCATTGTATGTGATATGAGCTCTGTTACACCGGTTGAATCCAAAGAATGCTATGCAAGACTGAAAGAGCAGGGAGTTGGTTTTGTAGATGCACCGGTATCCGGAGGAGAGCCGGGAGCAATTGCAGGAACACTTGCAATTATGGCAGGAGGAGACGAAAAAGATTTCAATGCATTAAAAGAATACTTTGATGTTCTTGGATCTTCGGCACTGTTGATTGGTGAATCTGGAAGTGGAAGCGTAACCAAACTTGCAAACCAGATTATTGTTAACAATACAATTGCTGTTGTATCGGAAGCATTTGTACTGGCTGCGAAAGCAGGAGCAGATCCACAGAAAGTATATGAAGCAATCAGAGGTGGTCTTGCAGGAAGTGCAGTGCTTGACGCGAAGATTCCGATGATTGTAGAGCGTAATTTCAAACCGGGCGGACCAATCCGTATCAATCACAAAGATATTAAAAATGTAGTGAATACGGCGCACGCGATTGATGTTCCGATTCCTTATACTGCTCAGCTTTATGAAATTCTTCAGACACTTAAGATTCATGGACATATGAATGATGACCACGGCGGAATCGTACAATACTTTGAGAAACTGGCAGACGTAGAAGTGAAAAAATTTGACTAGGCAGAAGGAAGAGACAAGGAGGATGCAGATATGGCAATCAGTGCAGAGATATTAACATCTTTTCAGAAAATTGATGAAGTGTACATCGATAGCCTTCTGAAAAAAGAGATAGAGGCAAACAATAAGAAGATTGTTGTACTGGATGATGATCCGACAGGAGTTCAGACGGTTCATGACATTTCCGTGTACACAAACTGGGACAAAGACAGTATCCGTCAGGGGTTTGAAGAGGAGAACAACCTGTTTTATGTGTTGACAAATTCCCGCGGATTTACAGAAGAGCAGACAACAAAAGCACACCATGAGATCGCGGAAGTCGTAGATGAAGTGGCAAGAGAGACAGGAAAAGAATATATCTTTATCAGCAGAAGCGACAGTACACTGCGTGGACATTATCCGTTGGAAACACAGCTTTTAAAAGCTGATTATGAGAAGAATACAGGAAAGACGATTGATGGAGAAGTGATGTGCCCGTTCTTTAAAGAGGGCGGAAGATTTACCATTGATAATGTACACTATGTAAAATACGGCGAAGAACTGGTTCCGGCAAATGAAACAGAGTTTGCAAAAGATAAAACTTTTGGTTATACAGCGTATACCATGCCGGAATATATTGAGGAGAAGACAAAAGGGGAATATAAGTCATCAGATGTAACCTGTATTTCTTTGGAAGACATCCATAATATGGATATCGATAAGATCGAAGCACAGTTAATGGAAGTAAAAGATTTCAATAAAATCATTGTAAATGCAGTTGATTATGCAGATGTAAAGGTATTTTGTGTCGCACTCTATCGCGCGATGGCAAAAGGAAAAGTATTTATGTTCCGTACAGCCGCTGCAATCGTAAAGGTGATGGGAGCAGTTACAGACCAACCGCTTCTTACCAGAGAACAGATGGTAGTGAAAGAGACGACAAATGGTGGAATCGTTGTAGTAGGTTCTCACACAGATAAGACAACGAAGCAGGTTGAATGTTTAAAAGAACTAAAAGACATTGAATTTATCGAACTGGATGCAACATTGGTGAAAGATGATGCGGCATTTGAAGCTGAAGTTCAGAGATGTCTTGACAAAGAGGAAGAATGTATCAGAGCAGGTAAAACTGTATGTTGTTATACAACACGTGTTTTGATTACAGCAGATACAGGAGATAAGGAAGATGAACTTCGTTTGTCTGTAAAAATTTCTGATGCAGTACAGGCACTGGTTGGCAGACTGAGCATTACACCAAGTTTTGTTATTGCAAAAGGTGGTATTACATCCAGTGACGTGGGAACAAAAGCGTTGGCAGTGAAAAAGGCAAATGTACTTGGACAGATTAAACCGGGAATTCCGGTATGGCAGACAGGAGAGGAAAGTAAGTTCCCTCTGACGCCATATGTGATCTTCCCTGGAAATGTAGGAGAAATTTCTACATTGAAAGAGGCGGTAGAAGTCCTAATGAACAAATAATAACATTATATTGTGCAATTAGTGGAAAAAGATTGATAAAAAATAGATTATATTGACAAAAATAAACAAAAGGAGTACAATACGAACATAAATGAACGTAACATACGTGCGAAAGGAGACAAAAGATTATGCCGCAGTGTGTTGTGATAGCAGATGATCTGACAGGGGCGAATGCCACTGGTGTACTTCTGAAAAAAATGAATTACAAAGCTTATACGGTTATGAATGCCGAGAGGATTGAACTTTCTACATTATCTGATTGTGATTGTGTTCTGTATCCGACGGACAGTCGTGGAGTAGATGCACAGATTGCATATAACCGTGTACATAATGTATGTAACCTTTTAAAAAATGATGAAGTAAAAGTATACGCTAAGAGAATTGACAGTACGTTGAGAGGCAATCTGGGAAGTGAGACAGATGCTATGCTGGACTGTTTGGGAGAAGATTATGTAGCCATTGTGGCGCCTTGTTTTCCGTCTTCTGGGAGAATTGTGATCGGCGGGTATATGCTGGTAGATGGAATTCCGCTTCATAAGACGAATATTGCAATTGATCCCAAGACACCGGTAAAAGTGTCAGAGGTAGAAGTGTTATTCCGCGAACAAAGCAAATGTCAAGTATCTTCTATTTATATGAAAGATTTAATGCATGGAAAACATTATCTGGCAAACCTCATGAATGATTGTGTGAAATCTGGAAGCAGAATTATCACTTTGGACTGTGTAACGCAGGAAGATTTAGATTTGATCGCAGACGCAGTGATTACAAGCGGGTTAAAGGTTGTTGCAGTAGATCCGGGTGTCTTTACGGCAACTTTGTCAAGAAAGCAGATTGTGCCGACGCAAAAAAAAGAAAAGAATAAGATTTTGGCGGTTGTAGGCAGTGTAAATCCAAATACAACGGTACAGATGGAAGAGTTGTGGTTATCCCAGAGAACACATAACGTATTTGTTAAGACAAGAGAACTTCTGGAAAGTGATGAAAGAAGAGAACTGGAAATTGCCCGTGTGACAAAGGGAATTTTGGATGAATGTGACAGAAACGTCATATCCACGGTTACAGGAGATGGGATTTATCCGGAGAATCGAATTGATTTTGCGCCTTATATGGAACGTTATCAGTGCTCCCTGGATGAGGTGACAGGAAAGATTAACCGTGCTTTTGCGGAGATTACTTATCGAATTTTTAAGGCAGAACCGACATTTAAAGGACTTTATACAAGTGGCGGTGACGTAACAGTTGCAGTATGTCAGAAATTTGAGACAGCCGGATTAAGTCTGATGGACGAAGTCCTTCCGCTGGCGGCGTACGGGCAGTTCTTAAAGGGACAGTTTGAAGGCGTGCACATTATTACAAAAGGCGGTAGCCAAGGCGGAAGAGACGCGATTAACCGCTGTGTTACTTATTTGAAAGAAAAATTATACATTTAATCTATATTTATCAAGAAAGGATGAGACGTTATGAAAAAACCATTAATTGCAGTACCTATTGGGGATCCGGCAGGAGTTGGACCGGAGATCGTAGCAAAATCTGTTGCATCAGGAGATGTGTTCGAGGCGGCGGATTGTGTGATTGTCGGAGATAAGACAATCATAGAAAATGCTATTAAGATTGTCGGTGAAGATTTAACTGTTCACGTGATCTCAGAGCCAGAGGAGGGAGATTACCGTAAGGGAATCCTGAATCTGATTGATCTTGGCAATGTTGACATGGCCAAATTTGAATTTGGCAAAGTCAATGGAATGTGCGGTAAAGCCGCATATGAATATATTGCAAAGTGTATTGAGCTTGCCAATGAAGGCAAAGTAGATGCTGTTGCAACGACACCGATCAACAAAGAATCCTTACGTGCGGGAGGTATCAACTACATCGGACACACAGAAATCTTCGGAGCGCTTACGGGGACAGAAGATCCGTTGACGATGTTTGAGACGAACGGAATGCGCGTGTTCTTCCTGACAAGACATGTGTCTTTAAGAGAAATGCTGGACATGATCACGAAAGACAGAATCATTGATTATGTAAAGCGTTGTATGAAAGCTCTGGAAAAACTGGGAGTGACAGACGGAACAATGGCGATTGCAGGATTGAATCCTCACAGTGGAGAGCATGGACTTTTTGGATGGGAAGAAGTCAATGAAATCATGCCGGCTATAGAGAAGCTTCAGGCAGAAGGATATAAAGTTGTAGGACCGATCGGGGCAGATTCCGTGTTCCATCAGGCAGCGCAGGGCAGATATAATAGTGTATTATCGCTGTATCATGATCAGGGACACATCGCAACGAAAACGCTGGACTTTGAGAAGACCATTGCGATTACAAATGGAATGCCGATCTTACGGACTTCCGTAGATCACGGAACGGCATTCGACATTGCGGGAAAAGGAATCGTAAGTGCGGTCAGCATGATCGAAGCTATTTTACTGGCGGCAAAATATGCACCAAACTTTACAAAATAGTAAAAAAGGAAAAAGAGGAGGTCTACTATGGTAAATGGGCTTAGTGGAGAGAGAATGTTAATTGGTCTGGCAATTGGTATTGCGGTCCTGATATTCTTGGTATTGAAAACAAAGGTACAGGCATTTCTGGCATTGATCATCTGTACAGTGATTGTTGGAGTTGTTGGCGGTATGCCGTTACTCAACACAACGATTGAAGTGGATGGCGTTGAGAAGACGTTTGGTATTGTCAATTCGATTACATCAGGGTTTGGTGGAACACTTGGAAGTATCGGTATTATCATCGGTTTCGGTGTTATGATGGGACAGATCTTTGAAGTGACCGGAGCAGCAAAGAGAATGGCTTATACATTCTTGAAACTGTTTGGTAAGAAGAGAGAAGAGGAAGCTCTGGCGCTGACAGGATTCCTTGTATCTATTCCGATTTTCTGTGATTCTGGATTCGTAGTGCTTGCGCCGATTGCAAAGGCGATTTCCAGAGCGACTAAGAAGTCATTTATTGGACTTGGAGTAGCATTGGCAGCAGGACTTGTAATTACACATTCCTTAGTACCGCCAACACCGGGCCCGCTTGGAGTCTGCGGTATCTTTGGAATTGATGTAGGAAGCTTTATTCTTTTGACAATTGTTCTTGCGCTTCCGATGACAATTGCTTGTATCGCATATTCAAGACTGTACTTATCAAAGAAATATTATCGCATTCCGAACGAGGATGGAGAGGTTGTAGAAGCTCCATATCGTGAGCCGGATTACGACGGAGCATTTGCAATGGATATGAGTGGTGTGCCAGGAGCATTAGAATCCTTTATGCCATTATTAGTTCCAATCGTATTAATCCTGATCAACACAGTTGCAACAGCAGTCGGCGCGACAACAGGAATCATGGAAATCCTGATCTTCCTTGGACAGCCAATCGTTGCAGTTGGTATCGGTCTTTTAGTAGCAATCTTTACACTTGGAAGAAAGTTAGACAGACACACATGTCTTAGTGAAATGGAAAAAGGTATGATGTCTGCAGGTATCATCATGCTGGTTACTGGTGGAGGCGGAGCTCTTGGACAGATTATTAAAGATTCCGGTCTTGGTAATTTTATGGCAGAAGGTCTTGCACAGACAGCAATTCCGATCGTTGTTCTTCCGTTACTGATCTCTACAGCAATGCGTTTCATTCAGGGTTCAGGAACAGTTGCAATGACAACAGCAGCAAGTATTTCTGCACCGATCATCATTGCATCAGGAGCAAGCCCGCTTCTTGGAGCGATTGCATGTTGTGTAGGTTCTCTATTCTTTGGATACTTCAACGACAGCTACTTCTGGGTGGTAAACAGAACTCTTGGAGTAAGCGAGGCGAAAGATCAGTTGAAAGTATGGTCTGTGACATCTACGATTGCATGGGCAGTGGGTGTTGTAGAAGTTCTGGTATTGAATATCTTCATGTAATAAGATAGTATTATATACAGTGGGAAGTTTTCCCACTGTATATTTTTTGATAGAGGTGAAAATATGCTGGCGGCAGAAAGACAGTCCAAGATTATAGAAATGACAGAGAGAAAAGGAAGCGTTCAGGTTGAAGAGCTGGCGTCTGAATTAAAGGTTAGTGCAATGACGATACGAAGAGATCTGGTGAAGCTTCAGGAAGAAGGAAAGCTGGAGCGCTGTCATGGCGGAGCGGTGGCAAAGCAGGAAGAAAACTATGCACAAAAACAGACAAGCAATAAGACTGAGAAAGAAAAGATTGCCGGAATGTGTGCTTCGTTTGTAGCAGAAGGAGATATTATTTTTCTGGATGCTGGAACAACTACATATGAGATTGCTAAAAGAATCAAAGGAATTAAGAATACGCTCATTGTTACCAATGATCTTGAGATTGCAAGATTGTTGGAAGACGGAGAGCCGGAACTGTTTATCTGTGGAGGAAGAGTACAGAAGTCCACGGGAAGTATGTTTGGCAGATATGCAGCAGAGATGCTGTCAGATTTCAAATTTGATCTGGGATTTTTCGGAGCGGCGTCTATCAATGATGCCTTTGAAGTTACGACACCGACGATTGAGAAGATGAGAGTAAAACGAGAGACACCAAAACAATGCAGAAAAGCTTATCTTGCAGTAGATCACTCGAAGTTCGAGAAGCAGGCAATGGCAAAGGTAAATTGTCTGGGGGATTATACCGGAGTAGTGACAGATCAGAAATTCACGGAAAAAGACCGGAAACTTCTTAATAAATTGGGAGCTGTGATCATTGAAGTTTAGCCTTGTGAGCAACTTTCACTTGTGTTAAAATAAAAAATAACGCTGAAATACAAAGGTTTATAGATTTTGAGGAGGAACAGCATGAAGAAAATCATAGATTTGATTGAACAGGAGATCGGGACAGCATTTGAAAAGGCGGGATATGACCGTTCTTATGCAAGGGTGACGATTTCGAATCGTCCGGACCTGTGTGAGTACCAGTGTAATGGGGCGATGGCAGGTGCAAAGGCATATAAGAAAGCGCCGATCATGATTGCAAATGACGTGATCGCTAATCTTACAGAGAAGACGTATATTGCAGAAATCGAAGCGGTAAATCCGGGATTTATTAATATAAAAGCAGACAAAGATGCAGTGGCAGAATATTTAAATGCCATGAAGACTTGTGATAATCATGGAATTGAACAGGCGAAAGAACCAAAAACAATTCTTGTGGATTACGGTGGACCCAATGTGGCAAAACCGCTCCATGTAGGACATCTTCGTTCTGCTGTCATTGGAGAGAGCGTGAAGCGTATTGCGAGAAAGATGGGGCACAAAGTGCTTGGAGATATCCATTTAGGAGACTGGGGATATCAGATGGGATTGATCGTGACGGAGCTTAAGAAGAGACAGCCCAATCTTCCGTATTTTCAAGAAGATTTTGAAGGAGAATATCCGGTAGAAGCGCCATTTACGATCGGAGAGTTGGAAGAAATTTATCCGACAGCCAGTGCTAAGGCAAAAGAGGACGAGGCTTATAGGGAAGAAGCATTGCATGCGACTTATCTTTTGCAGAATGGACACAGGGGATATACCGCAATATGGAAGCATATTATGAGTGTATCAGTAGCGGATCTTAAGAAAAACTATCAAAATCTGAATGTGGAATTTGATCTTTGGAAGGGTGAATCTGACGCACAGGCTTATATTCCGGATATGATCAAAGAATTAAAGGAAAAAGGATATGCACATGAGGATCAGGGGGCGCTTGTCATTGATGTTCAGGAAGAGACAGACACGAAAGAGATTCCGCCATGTATGATCCAGAAATCAGACGGTGCTTCTCTTTATGGTACAACAGACCTTGCGACACTGATTCAGAGAGAGCAGGATTATCATCCGGATCATGTGATCTATGTGGTAGACAAGCGTCAAGAACTGCATTTTGTTCAAGTGTTCCGCGCAGCTAAAAAGACGGGAATTGTGCCGGAAGATACAAAGCTTTCATTCCTTGGATTTGGTACGATGAATGGAAAAGACGGAAAACCATTTAAGACAAGAGAAGGCGGTGTGATGCGTCTTGAGAATCTGATTGCTGAGATCGAGGAAGAGATGTATAAGAAAATCACAGATAATAGAACTGTAGAAGAGGAAGAAGCAAAAGAGACTGCCAAGATTGTAGGTCTTTCCGCTATTCGATACGGAGACCTGTCTAATCAGGCGTCCAAAGACTATATTTTTGACGTGGATCGTTTTACTTCCTTTGAAGGAAATACAGGACCGTATATTTTGTATACAATTGTGCGTATCAAATCAATTTTAAATAAATATAAGGCAGAAGGTAAAGAACTTGCAGGACTTACAATGACTGCAGCAAAAAGTGACAGTGAGAAAGCATTGATGCTGGAAGTTGCTAAATATAACGAAGTGATTGAGAATGCTTATGAAGAACTTGCGCCTCATAAAATCTGTGCGTATATTTATGATCTGTCTAATGCCTTTAACCGTTTCTATCACGAGACAAAGATTCTCTCTGAAGAGGATGAGACAAAGAAGAAGAGCTATCTTGCACTGCTGACACTTACGAAAGAAGTGCTGGAAGAGTGTATTGATATGCTTGGCTTTAAAGCGCCGGAAAGAATGTAGTGCAATGACAGAAAAATTATTTTACGAGGACAGTCATCGGACAGAATTTGTAGGAAAAGTTCTTGCCTGTGAAGAGAAGAAGGATCGCTATGAGATCGTGTTGGACCAGACTGTGTTTTTCCCGGAAGGCGGCGGACAGTATGCGGATACGGGAACAATTGGTGAGGCAAAGGTCTTGGATGTCCATGAAAAACAGGGAGTGATCTACCACTGGTGCGATAGAGAGGTAGAAGTGGGAAGTACAGTTGTGGGACAGATTCAATGGGAAGAACGGTTTGAGAAGATGCAGCAGCACAGTGGCGAGCATATCGTCTCCGGTCTTGTCCATGAGAAATTCGGCTATAACAATGTGGGCTTCCATCTGGGAGGCGATTACTGTACTATGGATTTTGACGGTCCGATCACGAAGGACGAGTTGAAGGAAATAGAAAGGCTTGCCAATGAGGCAGTCTATCAGAATTTAAAGATCGAGGTATCTTATCCGTCCAAAGAAGAGTTAAAGAACATGGAATATCGAAGTAAGATCGAGATTGACGGACAGGTGCGTATTGTGACAATTCCGGGATATGACGTGTGTGCTTGTTGTGCGCCTCACGTGAAAGATACCGGAGAAATCGGGATGATCAAATTAGTAAATATGATCAACTATAAGGGTGGTGAGAGGATCACCATGCTCTGTGGAAGAAGGGCGCTTCGGGATTATGATGCAAAAGATGAAAACGTGAAAGAAATTTCCGCACTTCTCTGTGCAAAAGAATTGGAAACAGCAGAAGCGGTGCGTCATTTGAAGGAAGAACAGGAATCTCTAAAAGGAAAGTATCATTCTTTAAAACAGAAGCTTCTTCAATATCGGGCGCAGGAAATTTCGGTGGAAGAGGGCGGTAAAACAGCGGTGTTTGCCTGTGATCTTACAGGAAATGAACCGCGAGAACTTATGAATCTTCTGTTGGATAAAGGAGCCAAGATCTGCGGTGTATTTGCGGGTACAGATGATGAAGGATACCGCTATGTGATTGGCAGCAGAACCGAGGATGTAAGACCGATCGGAAAAGTGATGAATGAAGCCTTTGAAGGAAGAGGCGGTGGAAAACCTGTGATGGTACAGGGGACGCTTTGTGGAAAAAAAGAAGAGATGGAAAAGGCCTGGAAAATCCTCGAACCGTAAAGTATCATATAGATGGAGAAAATCTTTCAGTACCGGGAAAGCGGTGCTGAAAGATTTTTTTAAGCGCTTTTCAGGTATCTGATTGACTTATTCTTTCGTTCGTTATAAGATAAACTCACCTTTATTCAAGGAGACGTTCGTCTCCTGATAAGTTCTGAATTTTAATCTCGGGTGCAAACCCTCAGAAAAAGACTGGATTTACAGTCTGTTTCATACTTGAAATTCACCGGAAACAGTTGCATAGGAAAAATGAGTTGTATTATAGGCGTTTGCGAAACGCCAAAAGCCGCATAAATACGCAATGTCATTAACTTAAAAATGAAGCCCCGTAGACAATAGAATTGTCTTGGGTTCATTTTTAATGATATTCTATGAATTTTTATTTTCTTTATACGTGACACTGCTAGAGTAATGCG
>OLNJ01000274.1_pt1 | contig 48333 bp, 40 predicted proteins | sample 1672191 | NCBI WGS metagenome assembly OLNJ01 (sample SAMEA3136657, study PRJEB25190) | human gut metagenome | biome: human gut; feature: human-associated habitat; material: faeces | place: Austria | collected 2013
ATTAGCATGAGGGGAACATGTGTTCTATCGAGACACACTTTTTGTCCTATAAGCCCCATGAGAGCCTATGCGTCAAAAGCCGCGCGGAATACGAAGGCCCGATGGGTGTATCCATCGGGCCTTTTTGCCTCGATTTCTAATCAATGAAAAGGGGCAAGGCGCGCTCGAGATGCGCGGAACGGCCGGCCAAAGCCGGGTTTCGCGCTGCTGAAGCGTGCCCTTTGAGACCGGAGCATGTCGAACGTTGGCTATTTTTCGTAGGTGCAGTCGGCGGGCGTCCAGCTTTTCAGAATGGGAATCATCTTGCGGGCGATTGCTTTGGCGCCTTCGAGGTCTTGCTCTCGGAAGTTGCCGCACTCCTTTTCGGTGGCACCGGGCACATCGCCCTCAAAGCTGGCAATGAATGCGAGCATGTCATTAACAAGCTTGATGGCAACCTCGGGTTCCATGTTGCGCACGAGGAAATAGAAACCGGTACGGCATCCCATGGGGCCAACGTATATGACTTGGTCGGAAAGCTCGCTCGAGCGCACATAGGTTGCGAACAAGTGCTCGAAGCTATGGATGGCGGGGTAGGGCAGATAGGTGCCGCAGTTCGGCTTAACCATGCGAATGTCATAGGTGGTCACGTCGCCGTCAACGCGTGAGGTGTACATGCCTTCAACGAGCTTGGTGTGATCGACGGCGAAGCTTGCGATTTGTTTGAGTTCCATAGGTCTTCCTTTGCAAAGGTTCGACGTAACGTTTCTTGGCCAATATTGTATCGATGCTTTTGACTGCGTTGTGACTCTTTACGAATTTCGCTCAACGCCGATAGTGCAATTATGCGACGGGTCTGTCACACTGCCCTTCGTGAATATGGCAAGGGTAGGCGTCGCGCGTTTGATGCATGCCTTTTCTTGAGGGAATGAATGGAGCCTGACATGGCGTTGTCGAAAAATACGAGGGGCGTTTTCTTCGCCATCGCCGGCGGTATTGGATGGGGCTTTTCTGGTGCCTGTGCGCAATTTCTTTTTCAGGAATACGGCCTTGATCCGTTGTGGCTTACCAGCACGCGCATGACATGTGCTGGGTTGGCTCTTATCGTCGTGGCGCTTGTGTGGTATCGACGCGCGCTGAAGGGCCTTTTCTCTTCATGGCGAGATATCGCGCAGCTTATGGTGTTTTCGATATTCGGCCTTATGCTGTGCCAGCTTACCTATTTGGTTGCCATTCAATATTCGAATGCGGGTACGGCGACCGTGCTTGAGTATATCGGTCCGGTGCTTATTGTGGCAGCGACGTGTTTTTCGGCGTGCAGGTTGCCCACGGCGCGCGAGTTCATTGCCATGGGATGCGTGGTGATGGGCACGTTTTTGCTTGCGACCCATGGTGACCCTACGAATTTGGTGATGTCGCCGCAGGCGTTGCTGTGGGGCCTGGGCGCGGCGGTGACCGTTGCGATATATACCATTTCGCCTGGGACGCTTATGCAGCGCCACGGGAGCATTCCCGTGGTAGCGTGCGGCATGCTTATTGGTGGCGCCGCGCTTTGCCTAGTGACGCAATCGTGGAACTTCGCACCCGAATTTGGTGAAGGCGGGCTCGATGCGGAAGGCTTCGTGGCGTTATTCGTGGGGCTCATTCTTTTCGGAACGGCTTTTGGGTTTACGGCATATTTGCAGGCCGTCAAAGACATCGGAGCTGCGAAGGCGAGCCTTATCGCAAGTGTGGAAACGGTGTCGGCGACGGCGTTCGCGGTGCTGTGGCTGGGTACGGCATTTGAAGCGATGGATTTTGTTGGGTTCGTATTCATTATGTCGACCGTTTTTCTACTCGCGAATTTTAGGGGCGAAGAAGCGGTGCGGGAATAGCCTTGCCACGAAAGGCCGTCGCCAGGCGTTCGTGCCGCAAGATCGGGGTGCGTGGCGAACGCCGCAATTGCGACTCATGGCGATTCATGCGCGCGATGTCGCCTGCTTCCAAATAGGCGATAACCACGGCGTTTTCGCGTGAAATACTCCGCTCGCCGCTCGATATGGTTTGGCGGTCTGGCGTGCGGTGCATTGCGGCCGCGAGTGGTAGAATACAAAAGTTCGAGGGGCGCGCGGGCGCCCTTTGCCATCTTGCGAGGCGATGCTTCAAGGCTTTGCGAGAGAGCTTTCACAAGGATTGGAGAAGCAATGGCCCGACTTTTTGGAACCGATGGCGTGCGTGGCGTGGCGAACGTCGACCTTACCTGCGAATTGTCTTATAGGCTTGGGCAGGCTGCGGCATCGTTTATGGGCAAGACCATTGTCGTGGGCAAAGACACGCGCAAAAGCGGCGACATGCTCGAGGCGGCGGTGGTTGCCGGCATTACGAGCGCAGGCGGCGATGCGCTGCTTACGGGCGTTATTCCTACGCCGGCTGTGGCGCTGCTGGTTCGCGAACTGCATGCCGATGGCGGCATCGTGATTTCCGCATCGCATAATCCGCCGGAGTACAACGGCATCAAATTCTTCGACGCGAATGGCTTCAAGCTTCCTGATGCGGTCGAAGACGAAATCGAGAAATTCATTGCCGAGGGCGGTGTTGAAGGCCAAATCGCGCGTGCGAAAGAGGCGGGCGAGGAAGCCGAAATGCCCGTGGGCGACGAGGTTGGCGTTGCTCTTGAAGTCGAGGACGCGTGCGAGATGTATATCAACCATGCGGTCGAAACGGTGACGAGCCAGGGAATCAACTTCGACGGGCTTCATGTCGCGCTCGATACGGGCCACGGCGCGTCGTCCCTCACGAGCGCAGAGGCGCTGCGCCGTTTGGGCGCGGAAGTCACCGTGATCAACGATGACTATGACGGTACCGACATCAACGTCAATTGCGGCTCCACCCATTTGGGTCCCCTGACCGAGCTTATGGCCGAATGCGGCGCTGACGTGGGCATTGCCCACGATGGCGACGCCGACCGCGTGATGCTCATGGCAAAAGATGGCACCGAAATCGATGGCGACATCGTCGAGGCGGTGCTTGCGGTCGATTTGAAGAATCGCGGCGAGCTGCCCCACAACACGGCGGTCTCCACCGTTATGACCAATTTGGGCTTCGTGCGCGCAATGGAGGCTCATGGCATTGACGTGCTGCAGACCAAGGTGGGCGACCGCTATGTGCTCGAGGCGATGCGCGAAGGCGGCTATGCCGTTGGCGGCGAGCAGTCGGGCCATATGATTTTGCTCGAGCACAATTCCACGGGCGATGGCCTGGTGACGGCGTGCCAATTCCTCGCTGCCGTTCGTCGCAGCGGCAAGCCTGTCGAAGAAGCCATCAAGGTTATGACGAAGTTCCCGCAAACGCTGATTAACGTGCGCGTGAAAGATAAACATGCGCTCGAGGGGAACGCTCCCATTTGGGATGCCGTGCATGCAGCTGAAGCTGAAATGGGCGATACCGGTCGCGTGCTCGTTCGCACGAGTGGAACTGAGCCCTTGGTGCGCGTTATGGTCGAAGCCGAAACTCAGGAATCGGCCGACGCCCACGCGAAGGCGATTGCTGAAGTGGTCGAGCGCGAACTCGCGTAAATCGACGAAACGGTTGCGCTTGGCGGCACTTAACGCCATGATGGACGTGTGAAGTCGGCATCAACGATCCGGTCCAGCATAAACTTTGAGGCGTTATACACAGCTCCGGCATATGCCGGAGCTGTTCTTATATGGGCACTCTGTGCGGGCTTGCCGTGTGCGACGAATGCGTCAAACGGCTCTTTCGCTGCTCTGCTTTGGCGCCCGATTACTTTTGCATCTTGGTTTCGCGAATCTTTCAAACCATGAAGGCTATCTGGCATAGCGGCGAATCACGGGACATTCGCCGAATAAATGTGTTACGCATCTTGAATTCGTAACACACTATCCTTTACTATGTGTGTTACGAAATAGTATTCCGTAACACTAAAAGGGAAGGAAGCGGAAATGGCGATACATGAGCAGGATGTTGCAATGTGCAAAAGGCGCGATTTTCTGAAGCTGGCCGCGTGCGGCGCTGCCGTCGCATCGTTTGGCGGCGTGCTCACGGCATGCACGGGAGGGTCTTCGACGGAGGGCGGCGAAAGCGCCGCGGCTACCGATCAGGTTATCGTGGCCATGAACACTGGCAGCGAGCCTGCCGCCGGTTTCGACCCGTTGCGTGCGTGGGGTTGCGGCGAGCATGTCCATGAGCCCCTTATTCAGTCGACGCTTATTACAACCGACGAGAATCTGGAATTCCAAAACGACCTCGCGACCGACTATTTCTGCTCGGATGATGGTCTCACCTGGACATTCGCCATTCGCGACGACGTGAAGTTCACTAATGGCGATCCGCTTACCGCATCTGACGTCGCCTTCACTATTAACGGCGTCATTAAGGGTGAAGCTTCCGAGGCCGACCTCTCGATGGTGCGTGAGGCCGTCGCCACCGATGCCACGCACGTTGAGCTGTATTTGACCAAGCCCTACAACATGCTTCTATACACGCTTGCCGTGCTGGGCATCGTTCCCGAGAAGGCATATGGTGACGATTACGGCGCCAATCCCATTGGATCGGGCCGCTACATGCTTGAGCAGTGGGACAAGGGTCAGCAGGTTATTTTGAAGGCGAACCCCGACTACTATGGCGAAGAGCCGAAAATGAAGCGCGTCGTGGTCGCGTTCATGGAGGAAGATGCGGCTCTCGCCGCCGCTCGCGCCGGCCAGGTTGACATCGCGTTTACCGCCGCTGTGTATTCCGACCAGGAAATCGCCGACTATGAATTGCTCGCATGTGAGACGGTTGACTCTCGCGGCATTTCCCTTCCCACGCCGCAGCCGGGCGGTACCAAGGAAGGTGACAGTGGTGTTGCATACCCCGTAGGCAATGCGGTGACGAGCGATATTGCCGTGCGTCGCGCCATCAACTATGGCGTAGACCGCGAAACCATGATCAAAAACGTTATCAATGGCTACGGAACGCCTGCGTATAGCGTGTGCGATAAGTCGCCGTGGGGTTCCCCCGATATGAAGGTTGAGACCGACGTGGCTTATGCCAAGCAGCTTCTTGACGAGGTCGGCTGGGCTGCCGGCGCCGATGGTATTCGCGAAAAGGACGGCGTGCGCGCTGCATTCGATTTGTATTACGCCAGCAACGACTCGGTGCGCCAGGCGCTTTCGGCGGAATTCGCGAATCAGATGAAGGAGCTTGGCATCGAGGTCTCTATTAAGGGCGCGAGCTGGGATGACATTTATCCCCATCAGTACAGCGATCCCATTTTGTGGGGTTGGGGTTCCAATGCTCCCGTTGAGACGTATGAGCTCAACTATTCCACTGGCTGGGGCAACTATGCATGCTATGAAAACGAAAACGTCGACTCATATCTCGACGAGGCTCTCGCGATGCCGCATGTGGAAGATTCTTACGAGCTTTTCCAGAAGGCCCAGTGGGACGAAGCGACCCAGCAGGGCGTTGCGCCGCAGGGTGCCGCGACGTGGGTTTGGCTTGCGAACGTGGACCACTTGTACTTCAAGCGTGTTAACCTTAACGTCGCCAAACAGAAGCCCCATCCGCATGGCCATGGCTGGAGCTTGGTAAATAATGTCGATACGTGGAGCTGGTCGTAATTTCGTGGTTCGGTATGCGCTAGAACAAATCGTACGCTTCGTCGCGCTCATGTTCGCGGTGAGCTTCGTCGTGTTTGCGCTCGTGTCGGCTTCGCCCATCGATCCCGTTCAGATGAACGTAGGCCAGGCGGCTTATATGACGATGAGCGAAGCCAAGCGGGCGCAGCTCGCCCAATACTGGGGCGTGGGCACGCCGTTGCTTGAACGCTATGCGAATTGGCTTGCTTCCGTTTTGCAGGGAGACTGGGGCACTTCGCTGCGTTTCAACGCTCCCGTGATGGAGGTTCTGGGCAATCGCGCGGCAAACTCGTTGGCGCTTTTGGGCATTGCGTGGGTCGCAAGCGGCGTGCTCGGCCTGCTGCTCGGCGTGGTCGCGGGCGTCAATCGTGATCGGTGGCCCGATCGATTGGTGAAAGGCTATTGCTTCGTGCTTGCCGCGACGCCGACGTTTTGGCTGGGGCTTGTGGCCCTCATGGTGTTTTCGGTGTGGCTGGGCTGGTTCCCTCTGGGCTTTTCGGTGCCGCTCGGAAAATCGGCGGCCGATGTGACGCTGCTCGACACTGCTCGCCATATCGTGCTGCCTGCGATCGTGCTTTCATTCGTGGGCGTGGCGAACATCGCGTTGCATACGCGCGAGAAGCTCGTCGATATTCTTGAATCCGATTATGTGAAATTTGCCCGTGCTCGCGGTTTGTCTACGTGGCAAATCGTGCGTCGCCACGGTATGCGCAATTTGCTGTTGCCTGCGATGACGTTGCAATTCGCCTCTATCTCGGAGATTTTCGGCGGTTCGGTTCTTGTCGAGCAGGTTTTTTCGTATCCCGGCTTGGGCCAGGCGGCGATTACGGCTGGCCTCGGCGGAGATGCGCCTCTTCTGGCGGGCATCGCCGTGGTTTCAGCCATGCTTGTGTTTGGCGGAAATTTGATGGCGAATATTCTTTACGGGGTGGTTGACCCGCGTATTCGCCGTGGGCAAATGCGCGAACGCGCAGGCAGGCCCCGCATTGCGCGCGAGGCTCGCGATTCGGCACGGGCCGAAGAAGTGCTCGCGCCTATGCCGGCGATGGTCGGTGCGGGTGCAGGCCAGGTGCCGAGCGCTGGCGCCCTGCCGAGCGTGCGCCGCTCGGTGGCGCAGGCGTCGAGCGCGGTTCGCGAATCGTTGCAGCTGGGCACATTGTTGCATGCGCCTCGTCGACGAGGCGCCAATCGCGTCGCGACGTTTGCCAAGTTCGTGGTGGCCGCCATTCTGCTCGTGTTCGTGGTTATCGCGGGTATGGCGCTTTCCGATGCGGCGACCACGACCGATTTCTCGTTGAAGTCGCTTGCTCCGTGCCTCGCTCATCCGTTCGGCACCGATTGGATGGGGCGTGACATGTTCGCGCGTACGCTTTCGGGCCTTTCGACGAGCGTCGTGCTGGGTTTGGTCGCCGCATGCGTGTCTTCGGTTATCGCAGTGATTTTGGGGGCGGCTGCGGCGCTTTGCGGCCCGAAGGTCGACGCTGTGGTCAGTTGGCTTATCGACCTCATGATGGGCGTGCCCCATATCGTCTTGCTCGTGCTTATTTCCTATGCGCTCGGCAAAGGCTTTTGGGGCGTTGCTGTTGGCGTGGCGATTACGCATTGGCCGAACCTCGCTCGCGTCGTTCGCGCCGAAATTCTGCAGTGCAAGCAGTCTGACTTCGTGATGGCGGCGCGCCGCATGGGGAAGAGTTCTGCATATATCGCCATTCACCATATGGTCCCGTTCGTGTTGCCCCAATTTGTCGTGGGACTTGTGCTCATGTTCCCCCATGCGATTTTGCATGAGGCTTCGATTACGTTCCTTGGCTTCGGCCTTCCGCCCGAGATGCCTGCGATTGGCGTTATTCTGAGCGAAAGCATGGGATATCTCACCACGGGCATGTGGTGGCTGGCGGTGTTTCCTGGCGTCGCGCTTGTCGCTGCGGTTATGTTGTTTGATGCCGCCGGGGAAAGCCTGCGTAAGCTAGTCGACCCGCATACGAGTCAGGAATAGAGGTGGCGAACGTGAAAGACGAACATCTTTTGGCTCACGAGGCGCATAAACACGGCGACGCCTCTATGCACCATCACCATTCCCATGCGATGTCGTCGCACCATGCGCATGGGCATCATTTGCTGCAGGTTGAGGATTTGTGCGTGTCGTTTTCCATGTACGACCCCGATGAAACGCATTTTTTCCGCGCTCGCAAGAAAGACGTGAGCGTGATTTCCGATCTTTCGATTTCAGTGCATGCGGGCGAGATTATGGCAATCGTCGGTGCGAGCGGTTCGGGCAAGAGCCTTTTGGCCGATAGCGTTTTGGGTCTCTATGAGCCCAATGCCATCGTCTCGGGAACAATCTGGTTCGACGGCGTGCGCCAAGATGCCGCGTCGCTCGCGCAGCTGCGCGGTCGTGAGATTGCGTTCGTTCCGCAGAGCGTTGCCAACCTTGACCCTCTTATGAAAGTGGGCCGACAGGTTCGCGGCGTTGCTTGCGATGCGGCCGATGCCGAGCGTCGCGTCGAACGCCAGCGCGCGCTGTTCGAGCATTACGGGCTTGCCCCCGAAGTTGAGGACATGTATCCGTTTGAATTGTCGGGCGGCATGGCCCGCCGTGTGCTCTTGGCGAGCGCCCTGGTCGAAAGTCCGCGTCTTATTGTGGCCGATGAGCCGACGCCTGGCCTCGATTTGGATTTGGCGGTGCGCGCCCTCGACGATCTTCGCGCATTCGCCGATGCGGGTGGAGGCGTGCTGCTTATTACACACGACATCGAGCTCGCATTGCGCGTGGCCGACCGTATCGCCGTATTCAAAGACGGAACGGTCATAGAAGAAACCGCCGTCGAAAGCTTCAACGACCCGAGCCAGTTGCGCCACCCGTTTTCGCGCGAACTGTGGCGCGCGCTTCCCGGCAATGGATTTTCGGTGCCCGAGGAAGCGATTGGGTAGGTGGCCTTTGGGCGATGCGCGTTTGAACGCACGGTGTGCGGCGCCATGGTTTGGCGATGGCTGGCTCGCTGCGTTTGTCGATAATGCCGCGCATGGGGAAACAATGCGTAGGCGAGGTTGGTATGCGGAAGGGAATGCAAAAGATGCTCGAGGCGAAGGACATTTCGTTTGCGTATAGCGGAGGACGCGTGCTCTATGACGGCCTTTCGCTTCAAATCGCGCCCGGCGAACGAGTCGCTCTGTGCGCGCCTTCGGGTTTCGGAAAAACGACGCTATGCCGTATTCTTGCTGGTTATCTGAAGCCTACGGCAGGCAGCGTGATGGTGGACGGCTCTCCGTTGCCGTTGCGGGGAATGTGCCCCGTCCAGCTTATTGGCCAGCATCCCGAGAATATGGTCGATCCGCGTCAGGCCATGGATAGCATGCTGGCGGAGGCGGGCGATACGCCAAGCGAGCTTCTTTCGGGGCTCGGCATTCGTCCCGAATGGCGTCGCCGCCACGCCCACGAGCTTTCGGGTGGAGAGTTGCAGCGCTTCTGCATCGCGCGTGCGCTGGCGTGCGCTCCGCGCTATCTTGTCGCTGATGAAAGCACAGCTATGTTCGATGCAGTTACGCAGGCGAGGGTCTGGCGCTTCCTTATGCGATGGTGCGAGAAAAACGGTGCGGGTCTCGTGTTCGTTTCCCATTCGCCGGATCTTATAGATCATGTAGCGACGCGTACGATTATGCTCGGCGCGCGATAGCCTATTGAGCGTTTTGGGTCATGGCGGCGTGCTCCTTGGCGATCTCTGCCATGAGCACGTGCACTGGCCAGAGGCGGTTGTGGGCAGTGACCTGCGCTTTGTGGGCGATACTCACGTTCGCTTCGCGCATGGCGGCGAGCATCTCGTTGATCAGCGCGTTTGGCATGGGGCATACCAGCATGAATTCGTCACGTGGCGCCTGGCCTTCGAAGGCGTTGCGCGCGGGCCTCATGCCGGGCATGCCGGCTATGGCCCCAACGGGGTTGCCCAGATGTTCAGGCGCGATAGTGCGCACGCGAATTCCTAGGTCGCGCAGAACGGAGCGAACGGCATCGCCGCGCGGAGTCCCCTCGTCAAGGCCGTAAAGCGCGACCATGGGTTCTTGTTTTTGAGCGTTGCGCGCTTTTGCGCCCGATCCTTTTTTCGCCACGGTTTTTTTCTCCTGCTTCCCCTTATTAAAAACGCCCCGCATTCGAGCGATGCAACGAATGCGGGGCGTTGTGGTCGATTGCCTTGCGACGCGCTTTGGGCTTAGCCGAAGTAGCGGTCGAGCAAGCCCTTCAGGGCGCGGCCGTGACGAGCCTCGTCGCGGGCCATTTCGTGCACGGTATCGTGAATGGCGTCGAGGCCGTTCTTCTTTGCGCAGGTGGCGAGCTCGGTTTTGCCGTTGCATGCGCCGAATTCGCACTCAACGCGCCATGCGAGGTTCTCTTTCGTCGAGGCCTTCATGTTGGGCTCGAGCTCTTCGCCAAGCAGTTCTGCGAACTTCGCGGCGTGCTCCGCCTCTTCGAAGGCGGCCTTTTCCCAGTACAGACCAATCTCGGGATAGCCCTCGCGATGCGCGATGCGAGCCATGCACAGGTACATGCCCACCTCGGAGCACTCGCCGTTGAAATTGGCCTTCAGCTGATCGAGGATGAACTTCTTGTCCTCGTCGGAGATGGCCTCGTTGTCCTTCACGGTTTTGGCGTAGATGCCATATTCGTGCTCAGCGGCGAGCGTCTGCTCACCTTCGAGCTTCTTGAACGCGCTTGCCGGAGCGTGGCATACGGGGCATTCCGCGGGAGGCTCGGCGCCTTCGTAGATGTAACCGCATACACTGCAGACCCATTTGGTTTCCATATTCATTACCCCTTTACTTTGTGGTTCCTGCGGCGTTGCCGCCGCGGCTTGTATATTTTCACTGCCGTGTTCATTTGCGTACACGGGCTCGAAATCTTCGGCGCCGTGTTTGCAAATTGGGCAGATGAAATCGGATGGAAGGTTTTCGCCTTCGTAGATGTAACCGCAAATCGTGCACTTCCATGCGACGATTTCGCCAACATTGGCTGCCGTGCGGGATGCGCTCGCCGCAGCTCCCGTCTTTCTTGTGACGTTGCGGTAGTAGTCGTAGGTGATGGGCGCCTTATCGGAAAGGCGGCGCGCCTCGACGACTTCGCCCACATACATCACATGGCTTCCCATGTCGATGCTCTCGACGACGCGGCAATCGAAAAACGCGATGGCACTTTTCTCGAAAACGAGGCCGCTTTCGGTGCGCGATGGGTTCGCTCCGGGAATGGAAGCGTCGTCGCTCGCGACGAATTTCTCGACGTCGTGCCCGCTTTTCATGCCGAAATGATCAAAATACTCAAGCGGCGTGGATTCGTCGAGCACCGAGACGCAGAACCGATTTGAAGCGGCGATCGTCTCTTGCGTGCACGAGCCCTTGATGCATGCGACGCTTACCTGCCGAGGCTTTGATGCTGCCTGGATGGCGGTGTTCACGATGCAGGCATTGTCGCGGCCATCGGCTTGCGAAGCGAGCAAGAACAGCCCATAGCTGAAAGCGTGAAACGCCTTGGTGTCAACGGAATCGCTCATTATTCCTGCCTTTCTTGGGCGCATGCGGAGCATAATCCGCAGAAGAGCAGCTCATAGCCTGTGATGGTGAAACCGGGCGCGGTCGCCTTGCCCAATGATTCTGTGACGCTGCTTGGTAAGTCAACCTCGACGTCGTCGACGCGGCCGCATTTCGCGCATACCACGTGGTAGTGGGGGCGCAGGGTGTCGTCGAAGTGATCGGCACCGCTGCTTACGCGCACTTTGAGCGCTTGGCCATTGTCTGACATCTTGTTGAGGTTGCGATATACCGTAGCCCTGCTGATAGAAGGGTATTCGTCCTTCATGGACTGATACACTTCGTCGGCGGTGGGGTGGCTGCCATGGAGTTTGGCGAGTTGCCCCGCGATGATTTTTTGCTGAACGGTGTTACGCTGCGCCATGGTGACCTCCTCTCGGTATGTCTAATACTATATGCCAATTGATATCAAATATCAATAAGAATTTTTGCTTGATGTCAAAACCGCGCAGGAATGCAGGCCCGCAGGCCCCGTTTTTTTTGAAATGGGGTACTATCGATGCTTTCAAGTTATCTATGTATGGAGGAAGTCATGCGCACTGCCGCGTCTCGTTTGCCAAAGGGCTTTTCGCTTGAGGAGCGTCTTGCCGCATGCGCGAGCAATGTCGAATCGCACCCAAAAGATCGTGCGGGCCAGTGGCGCTGTTGGGCGCCCTTGGGCGAACGGCGCGGCGATCCCTATGCCGCTGTTGTGCTCGATTTGGGTTGCGGCAAGGGCGAATATACGGTCGAATGCGCCGCCGCGCGCCCCGATGTGTTGTTCGTGGGGCTCGACGTCGATGGCGTATGCGTGATGCGCGCGGCGGAACGCGCCATTGCGCAGGGCGTGTCGAACGCCGTGTTCGTGCTGCACGACGACTCCGATTTGTCGGAAACGTTTGGCGAGGGCGAACTTTCCGCAATGCTGCTGAATTTCCCCACGCCGTTTCCGAAAAAGAAGAAGGCGCACTACCGTCTCACGCATTTCGAGCGACTTATGTCGTATCGTCCGCTGTTGGCGCCGGGCGCATTCGTTCGATTGCGCACCGACAGCATGCCGCTGCGCGATTTCTCGCTCGCCCAGCTCAAGATCGCGGGCTATGACGTGCAGTGGAACACCGACGATGTACGAGGGATGTTTCCCAATGAGCCGTGGAGCGGATACGAGCATAAGCTCGTGGCGCAGGGCGCGCCCGTATGCGGGTTTGCGGCGGTGCCAGGGCCTGCGCCGGAAAACCCGCAGCAAACCGCGCCACTCTCGCTTGTGAGCTATTTGCCCGAAGATATCGAAGACCTCGCGTACGTGCCCCATGGTATGCAGGGGTGCGTCGAGAACATGAAGGGCCGACGCGCGAATCGTCGTGCGAAGGGTCTTTCGGAATGGACGCGTCCGATTATTTAGTGCGGTGGGGCCCTCGTCGCATGGGCATTTATCGAGAATTGCGCACTGTCACCCTCGCGCTGGTATACTTTCCCTGCTAAAACGCAACCGATTCGAAGAAGGTTTTTTATGACCGCGAAAGCGTTGATTCTTGCTGCGGGCGCTGGAACCCGCATGAAATCCGACAAGCCTAAGGTTGTCCACGAGGTACTCGGCAAGCCGCTCGTGCGCTGGGTCGTCGACGCCGCCCATGATGCCGGCATCGAAGATGTGGTCACCGTGCTCGGACATATGTCCGAAAAGGTTGCTCCTCTTGTTGAGGGCGATACGAAAATCGCCATTCAAACCCAGCAGCTCGGCACGGGCGACGCCGTGAACGCTGGTCGTGAGGCATTCACGCAGGCCGACGGCTCGATCGCCGAAGGTTCGCTCGTGGTTCTTTCGGGCGATTGCCCGCTTATCACTCCTGAAACCATTCAGGCCCTTATCGCCAAGCGCGAAGAGACGGGCGCGGCCGTGGTCGTGCTCACCATGCATATGGACGACCCGTTTGGGTATGGCCGCATCGTTCGCGAGGGCGAAGCTGTGGTCCGCATCGTTGAGCAAAAAGACGCCACGCCCGAAGAGGCCGCTATCACGGAATGCAACTCGGGCTTCTACTGCTTCGATGCGCCGGCGCTTTTCGATGCGCTTTCGCGTGTTTCGAACGACAACGCCCAGGGCGAGTATTACCTTACCGACGTGCTGGAAATTTGCCGAAACGACGGCCGCGAGGTGCTCGCGCTTCAAACCGCCGACGCCGAAGAGGCTATGGGCGTGAACTCTCGCGTGCAGCTCGCCCAGGCTACGCGCGCCATGCAGCATCGCATCAACAATCGCCACATGATGGCCGGCGTAACCATGTGGGACCCCGAAAGCACGTTCATCGGCCCCGATGTCGAAATTGCGCAAGACGTGGAGCTGTGGCCGCAAACCTACCTGCTTGGCGCGACCAAGGTTGGTTCGCACAGCGTCATTGGCCCGAACACGCGCCTGACCGACACGCAGGTTGGCAGCGGCGCTCGCGTTGACGAAACGGTCGCCATCGAAGCGCGCATCGACGATGCTGCCGAATGCGGCCCTCGCGCGTACCTGCGTCCTGGTACCCACCTGTGCGAAGGCGCCAAGGCTGGCACGCATGTCGAAATCAAGAAGTCGACCATTGGCAAGGGCTCGAAGGTACCGCATCTTTCCTACATTGGCGACACCACGATGGGCGAGAACGTCAACATCGGCGCCGGTTCAATCACTTGCAACTATGACGGCGTGAACAAGAACCACACCGAAATCGGCGACAACGTGTTCGTGGGTAGCGACACCATGATGGTGGCTCCTGTGAACATCGGCGCGGGTGCGATTATCGGCGCCTCTTCGTGCATCACGCGCGACGTGGCTCCCGATGCGCTGGCGCTCGAGCGCGCCGACCAACGCGAAATCGAAGGCTGGGCCGCCAAGCATATGGCGAAGCTCAAGGCCAAGAAGGAAGCTGCGAAGTAGACGTTTTCCAATGGCGGCAGTTTTGACCAGCCCGCTCGCGTTTATGGTCAAAACTCGCGCCATTTGCAACATTGAAGGCGGCCCTGCGCATCCGGGGCCGCTTTTTTTTCGCGCGAACTTCTGCAGAGCTGCGGTTTTCCCGGCAAATTGCCAAGGGAAACTTTCCCAGAGAGCAGCTTGGGGTAGGGCATTTTTCAACGGTGGCGATTTTGGCCAGCATATGCGGCTAACTTGGTCAAAACTCGCGCCATTGGAAAACGCTTCTGCCCGGCCTCGCCTCTGGTCTCGCTTCTAGCTCCGTTTCCCTTCTTGTTATCTGACCAGAATCTTTTGTGTTTGCGGTTCTCTTCCTGCGACGGCGTGGGTACAATCAGAAACAGCATGCATTGCGCCTGCGGAAGGGGCGCAGAATCGAAAAATTGCGAAGGAGCACGCGCATGACCGAGATGACAAAGAGCATGGCCGTCTTCACGGGTTCGGTAAACCCGAGTCTGGCCGATCAGGTTGCAACTGAGCTGGGAACCACGCTTGGCAACGTGAAGCTCGAGAAGTTTGCCAATGGCGAGATTTACGCTCGTTACCTCGACTCGGTGCGCGGCGCCGATGTCTTTATTATTCAGTCTATCGCCGGCGAGCACATCAACGATGCGCTCATGGAAATGCTCATCATGATCGATGCGGCCAAGCGCGCAAGCGCCCGCACCATTTCTGCTGTCGTCACGCACTACGGCTACTCCCGCCAGGAGCGCAAGGCCGCTCCTCGCGAGCCCATCACGGCAAAGCTCGTAGCCGACCTCATTACCGTTGCCGGCGCCGATGACATCATCACCATCGATCTGCATCAGGACGCAATTCAGGGCTTCTTCGACATTCCGGTGAACCATATGACCGCCATGCCGATTTTCGTGGACTATTTCAAGAACAAGGGCATCGATCCCGAAGAAATGTGCGTCGTATCTCCCGATGTGGGTCGTGCGAAGGCCGCTAAGAAGTTCCAGGGCCAGCTCGGCTGCGATATCGCAATCATGCACAAAGACCGCCCGAAGCACAACCAAGCTGAAATCACCGCGCTTATCGGCGACGTTACCGGCAAGGTCTGCATCCTGAACGACGACATGATTGACACGGGCGGGTCTCTGGTCGCGGCGGCCGAAACCCTTATGTCCAAGGGTGCCAAGAAGGTGTACGCGTGCGCAACGCATGGCCTGTTCAGCGGCCCGGCATATGATCGCATTCAGAATTCCTGCATCGAGGAAGTCGTCGTGACTAACGCCGTCCCCGTGCCGCTCGATCGCCAAACCGGCAAGATTCGCGTGCTCTCGGTTGCTCCTCTTCTGGCGCGCACCATTCAGAGCGTGTACAGCAACGGCTCTGTGAGCAAGCTGTTCAACAAGTAGCGAGAAACATTCATGCATATTATTTGCGGCCTGGGCAATCCAGGCGAAGAATACGAGCATACGCGGCATAACGCCGGCTTCGATTCGGTCGACGCGTTGGCCGAAGAACTGCGCGTGAACTACTGGAAGAACGAATGCGGCGCTCTTACGGCGAAAACGACGTACAAGGGCGAAGATTTGCTTCTGGTAAAGCCTCAGGGCTTCATGAATACCTCGGGCGGCCCTTTGAAGAAGGTATGCCAGGCGTATAGCGCCACGGCCGATGACGTTATCGTGATTCACGACGAGCTCGATATCGACCCGGGCACGATTCGCGTGAAACATGGCGGCGGTCTTGCAGGCCACAATGGCTTAAAATCGATTGCCGATAAGCTGCAGACGAAAGATTGGACGCGCATTCGCGTGGGCATTGGACGCCCGCCGGGACGCATGCCAGTGGTCGATTGGGTACTTGGCCGTCCCAAAAAGGAGGGGTGGGACGATTTCGTGCAGGGCACGCACCTCGCGAGCGAGGCGGCGCTGTTCTATCTCGAGAGCGGCCTGGAGAAAACCCAGCAGCGATTCAACTAATGCAAGAAAGGACGGCTTTGATGCCGTCCTTTTTATTTGCCGGTGAAATTACGGTCGTTTTCTTGCTGGGTGCTTTCTGCGTTGCGTTTTTTCTTTTCGGAATAAGACGGCAAGCATCGTTTGGTTTTGAACGAGACATTCTGCGGGCGCATCGCCGCCGCCATGTGCCGTCAAGTGTGCGACAATGTTCGATGGAAAAGAAACTACGCGAAAGCAGCGTGCACATTATGACAGCCCAATTCAAGCTCATGCCGGCAGACCCGGCGCTTGTATCGTCTATTCAGCAAGAACTTGGCCTACCGCATTTCGCGGCGCGAACCATGGTTGCCCATGGCGTGAATTCGCTCGAAGAGGCGCGTGCATTCCTTGCGCCCGACATCGAGCGCGATTGGCTCAACCCCTACACGATTCCGCAGCTTGGTGCGGCGGTCGATCGCCTGGAGCGCGCGGTGCGCGACGACGAACGCATTGTGGTATTCGGCGATTTCGACCTCGATGGCATCTCTGCCACTACGGTGCTCACGCGTGGCCTACAATTTCTCGGGGCCAATGCCGCGCCCCTCATTCCGAAGCGTTTTGAAGAAGGCTACGGCATAACGCCGCCTGCTTTCGAGCGCGCGAAGGCGTTCAAACCCGACTTGATCGTGACGGTTGACTGCGGCATCGCTAGCGGGGATATCGCTCCAACGGTTTTGGCCGAAGGCATCGACTTGGTAGTGACCGACCATCACGAGCCGGGCGATTTGGTTCCTGAGGGCGTTGTTGTATGCGACCCGAAGTGCGACCCAGAATGCGAAAGCGGCATTTTGGCCGGTGTGGGTGTTGCACTGAAGATCATCCAGGCTTTGGGCGCTCGCTTTGGAAAGCCCCATCTGTGGCGCGAATACACCGATTTTGCGACGTTGGGAACCATCGCCGACCTTATGCCCGTGCGCGACGAGAACCGTGCGCTCGTTGCCGATGGGCTGGAGCGCATGAACAAATATCCCCGTCCGTGCATCCAGGCGCTTATTGACGTGTGCCACGCCGGCGACAAACAAATAACCTCGACGGGGCTGTCGTTCTCGCTCATTCCGCGCTTGAATGCCGCAGGCCGCATGGGCGATGCCGATTTGGCGCTCGATTTGCTGATGGCCGACGATTTCGAAGAGGCGCAGGGCCTTGCCGCCGAGCTCGATAAGGTAAACGATAAGCGCCGGCGCGTCGAGCAAAATCTTGCGCAATGCGCCGAAGAGGCGGCTGCAAAAATCTACCACGGCCAGCGCGCGCTCGTGGTTGGCGGTGAAGGTTGGCACGAGGGCGTGAAGGGCATTGTCGCCTCGCGTTTGGTGAATGAATACGGCGTGCCGACGATTCTGTTTACCATCGATGGCGACGAAGCGCGCGGCTCGGGTCGAAGCGTGGGCAGCGTGAATTTGTTCAAGGCCATAGAGTCGTGTTCCGATTTGCTCACCCGCTTTGGTGGCCACGGGGGTGCTGTGGGCATTACGCTTCCTGCGGCGAAGCTCGATGAATTCTCGCACCGTTTGTGCGAATACATGGATACGCTTCCCGAAGACAGCTTCCATCCTCAAATTGAGGTCGAGGCGCAGGTCGGGCTGGGGGAGCTTACGCTGCAGAACGTCCAGGCGCTCTCGCGGTTGGCGCCTTTCGGCCGTACGAACCCCACGCCGCGTTTTTTGGCGCGCAACGTGCGCCTGCTTTCCCGTCATGCCGTGGGCGTCGAGAAAAACCACCTGTCGTGTCAAATGGTCGATGGCGCAGCCAAGGTTGGCGCCATCATGTTCCATTGCGGCAAAATCGAGTCGCTCATGTCGTGCAATACTGTGGTCGATGCGGCGTTCCAGGTGCAAATTGACGAGTGGAAGGGCCGCCGATCGGTGAAGTGCCTGCTCGACGAGGTGGAGCCCGCCATGCCGTGCCCCGGCTTGCGCGCGTGCTTGCCGACCGAAGACCTCGATTTCGTGGGCGAGCTCTATGAAGATACCGGCATTTTGTCCAGCTGCGACGACGAGACGAAGCGCATTGCCGAAGAGCGCCGTGAACAATGGCGCGAGTTTGCGTCGGAGAACCCCGATGGTTTGACCGATGCCCTGGTCGCGCACGCGATTGGCGACGCTTCGAACCTGCATGATGCGCAAAGGCGCGCGCTCGATATGCTCGCGCGGGGCGAAAGCGCGTTCGTAGTTATGGGCACCGGACGTGGCAAGTCGCTCATATTCCAAATTCACGCTGCACGCGAGGCGCTGCTCAATGGCGGGGCGAGCGTGTTCGTGTATCCATTGCGTGCGCTTATCGCCGACCAGGCGTGCCATGCGGCGTGCTTGTTCGAAAGCTTCGGGCTGTCTGCCGCGAGTCTTACGGGTGAAAGCTCTTCCGATGAACGTGCGGAAGTGTACGCGGGCTTGGCATCGGGTGCTATCGATGTGGTGCTTACCACGCCCGAATACCTCGCCTTCCACGCAGATGAGGTCGCATCGTGCGGCCGCGTGCGATTCCTCGCGGTTGATGAAGCGCACCACTTAGCCGACGGTGGCGGCCGTCGCCGCGATGCATACGCCCAGCTGGGCGAGCTCGCGCGTCGTTTGGGGGTGAAAACGGTGCTCGCCGCTACGGCAACGGCATCGTCGCAGGTAGCGAATCAGGTTCGTGAAGGCTTAGGGGTGCAAGGCTTTGTGGGCGATGCCCATGTGCGCGATAACTTGCTGCTTGATGACCATCGCAATGCACGCGACAAAGAAACGTATTTGGCGAATATCGTCGCGACGGGCGAGAAGACCATCGTGTATGTGAACTCGCGCACCATGTCGGTCGACATCGCGCGCGTACTTCGCGCGCTCGCACCTCATGTCGCCATGCAAATCGGCTTCTACAACGCTGGGCTTTCGCGTGAAGAGCGCGCCCGCATCGAAAAGCTGTTCCGCGACGACGTGCTCCGCGTGCTCGTGTGCACGTCGGCGTTTGGCGAGGGCGTCAATATTCCCGATGTGCGCCATGTGGTGCTGTACGCAATGCCGTTCTCCGATGCGGAATTCAATCAAATGAGCGGCCGCGCCGGCCGTGATGGCAAGCCTGCGACCATCCACCTTGCGTTCGGTAAGCGCGACGTGTACTACAACGATCGCATTCTGGCCCAGTTCGCGCCCGATTACGATCGCATGGGGCTTATCTACCGAGGCCTCCGGGCCTTTTCGCGCCAGGCCGCGGGAGGCCACGGAAATGGCGCGGCTGACGAATCGGGCTTCTTCACCCTGTCGAACGAAGACCTTATTGCCGCCTGCCCGCCGACCGACATGCGCTTTACGCTCATGCCCGGTGCGGCGTCGTTTGCGCTCTCGGCGTTTTCCGAGCTTGGGCTGGTCGATGTGCGAACCGAATGCTCGCACGATGGCTCCTCGGTTCGCCGGGTTCGGCTTCGCGAAGTGCAAGGCAAGGTGAACCTTGACGACAGCGTGCTGTATTGCGAGGGTCGCGCTGAAGCGGAAGAATTCAAACGATTCTCCGATTGGATTCTGAATGCCACGCCCGAAGAGCTGCGTGCGCGTATTGTTCGCCCCATCATGCCCGATGGAAATAGCGAGGAAGGGAATAGCTATGACCGATGAAGCCACCGAGCGTCAAACGGCGCTTCCCATAGAATCAGAATTGGCCGAGGCCATTGGCGCGCTTTCCGCCGACGCATTCGAAGGGGGCATCGCGCCTTCGCCCGAGGCGGGTGCTACGGTAACGCCCGAGTCGCGTTTCGCGGTGCTCGTGGAGAAAACGAGCTATCTCGACGACGCTGCGGCTGAAAAGCTCAAGCGCGCCTACGAATACGCAAGCACGGCGCACAAGGGCGTGAAACGTAAGAGCGGCGAGCCTTATATCATCCATCCTATCGAGGTCGCGCTCATTCTGTCCGATTTGCGCATGGATGTCGACACGCTGTGCGCTGCCCTTCTTCATGACACAATCGAAGACACTGACACCACGGCTGTGGCCCTTGAAGAGCAGTTCGGCGCGCAAGTGTCGCAGCTTGTGCAGGGAGTCACGAAAATCACGCGCATCGAAGTCGAGAGCCTCACCGATGAGCAGGCGGCGACTATGCGCAAGATGTTCGTTGCCATGAGCAAAGACATTCGCGTGATTGTTATCAAGCTCGCCGACCGCCTGCACAATATGCGCACCTTGAGCGCGTTGAAGGAGGATCGACGCATCTTCAAGTCGCGTGAGACGCTTGAAATTTATGCGCCTATCGCGCATCGGTTGGGTATTGGCTCCATCAAGTGGGAGCTTGAAGACCTCGCGTTTTATTACCTTGAGCCTGCGAAGTTCAAGCAAATCAGCCGCCTGGTCGCCGAGAGCCGCAACGAGCGTGAGACGTATTTGGCTTCCGTTATCGAAACGCTCAATACCGAGCTGGCGCGCGTGGGCATCGCTGACGCGCATATCGCCGGCCGCCCGAAGCACCTGTATTCCATCTATCAGAAGATGACGAAGCGCGGCAAGGGCTTTTCCGAAATTTACGACCTCATCGCGGTGCGCGTTATCGTGAAAACGGTGGGCGACTGCTATTCGGTTTTGGGCGCCGTGCATACGCTGTGGCACCCCATGCCGGGTCGCTTCAAGGACTATATCGCCATGCCGAAGCTCAATATGTATCAGAGCCTGCATACCACGGTCATCGGCCCCGCTGCTCGTCCACTCGAAGTGCAAATTCGTACCGAAGAAATGCACCGCATGAGCGAATACGGCGTCGCTGCGCACTGGCGCTATAAGGAAAAAGGCTCGAAGGCCGATGCCGCGTTCGATCGTCAAATCGCCTGGTTGCGCCAGATGGTCGACTGGCAGGAAGAAACGAAAGACTCGCGCGAATTCCTCAACGAGCTCAAGGTCGATCTTGCGCCCACCGAAGTGTTCGTGTTCACGCCGGCGGGCGAAGTCATGAGCCTGCGTGCGGGCTCGACCCCGGTCGATTTCGCGTATTCCGTACACACCGAGGTGGGCAACCACTGCGTCGGTGCGAAGGTAAACGGGTCCATTGTGCCGCTTTCCTATGAGCTGCAAACGGGCGACCGCGTCGAGATTCTCACGCAGAAAAGCGCCACGCCGAGCCGCGACTGGCTAAAGATGGTGAAAACGCCAAGCGCGCGAAGCAAGCTGCGCCAGTATTTCTCGAAGGTGAGCCGAAGTGACGATATGATCGTCGGTCGCGAAAAGCTTGCCCGCGAAATGAAGAAGCACGGCCTCGGCTTGGGCTCTACCGCGAGCATTCGTGCGCAGAAGCAGGTGTGCGAGACGCTCGGCTACAAAGATATCGACGATATGATGGTGGCGATAGGCGCGGGCAAGGAAACCGTGCTGCATATCACGAATCGCCTGGTGAAAATTCTGAATCCCGAGGTGGAGGAGGAATCTCATCCCGAACTTGCGATGCTCCCCAACGGCGCCATGCCGCCCATGATCACCACGGTGCGCCGCCAGCCGAAACGTCGCGCACACGCTTCAAACGGCGTGGTCGTCGAAGGTATCGACAGCGCTCCGGTGCGCCTGTCGAAATGCTGCAACCCCGTTCCGGGCGACGATATCATCGGCTTCATCACGCGCGGCCGCGGCGTATCGGTGCATCGAGCCGACTGCCCGAATGCGACCGACCTTATGCGCGATCCGGGCCGCCTTATCAAAGTGGCGTGGGAAGATACGGCCGAGACAACGGCTTCGTATCAAATCGAAGTGTTCATTGAAGCGCTCGATCGCATGAACCTGCTGCGTGATATCATCAACACGCTCAGCGATACAGGGGTCAATGTGCTCGCTTCGAACACGGTGAGCCATTCCGATGGCATCGTGGAAATGAAGTATTTGTTCCAGGTTTCGCAAATCTCGAACATCGAGTACATTTTGGGCGAGCTGCGAAAAATCGACGGCGTGTTCGACGCGCGTCGTATGCTGCCGGGCGATTCGGCCCACAGGCGCAAGTAGAAAGGTATGCGAATGCGTGCAAATTGCAAACGCCAAGTGACCATCGATGACGGCTGCGTGCCCGTTACGGCGCTCGTCATCGGCATGATGGATAACAATTGCTTCATCGTGGCTGATGGCCGCGAGCAGGGCGCACCGGCTATGGTCGTCGATCCTGCCGGCGATGCCGAGGCCATTCAGAAGGCTCTTGGCTGGTTCAAGCTCGAGACCATCGTGTGCACTCACGACCACAACGACCATCTGGTTGCCTTGCCTGAGCTGGCGGCGGCCACCGGCGCAAAGGTTATTTCCAGCAACGCCGATAGCCGCATCATCGAAAAGGGCCAGCCGGGCTACTTCGGCGACTGGGATGCTGTGGCACCCGTGCATGTCGATCGCAAGGTCAACGACGGCGACACGATCAAGCTCGGCTCGCTCGAGTTCAAGGTCATGCTTACCCCGGGCCACACGAAGGGCGGCATCTGCCTTTACCTTCCTGGCTTTGACGGCAAGCCTGGCGTGGTGTTCACGGGCGATACGCTGTTCCGTGGCGCAACGGGCCGCGTCGATTTCGAGGGCGGCAACGCGAACGAGATGCGCGCGAGTCTGAAGAAGCTCGGCAAGCTTCCCGATTCGACTATCGTATTCCCAGGCCACGAGGGCCTTACGACCATTGGCATCGAACGCCATCGTGTTATCGAGGCGTTTTAAAGCATTGACTTTTTTCGCGTGAGAGGGCGAACATGGCAAAGCACAAGAATGGTAAGAAGCTCGATTATTTCGAGGCATTCGAAAAGCAGGCAGAGCTTGCGATTGCCGAGGCAAAGCTGCTCGTAGAGGTCATCGAAAACTATAAGGGCCCCGACAGCCTCGACGATTACATCGAGCGCGCGCATGAAATCGAGCACGCGGGCGATAAGCTCGTGCATTCGGTATTCGACGCGGTTACGGTCGACTTCGTGACGCCCATCGATCGCGAAGACATCATTTCGCTCACGCAGAAGCTTGACGACGTGCTCGATTACATGGAGGGCACGGTACAGCGTTTCTATATGCTTGATGTGAAGGAAATGCATCCCAAGGCGGGTGAGTTCGCGGAACTGTTGCTGAAGAGCTGCGAAAAACTCGGCAAGGCGTTGGAAGATTTTGACGAGTTCAAAAACTCGAAGAAGATCAACAAGCTCATCATCGATGCGGGGTCGGTTGAGGAAGAGGCCGACGAGCTGTTCTTCCATACCTTGCGTGAGCTGTACTCGCATGGTGAGGAAAACCCGTTGTATGTGTTTGTGTGGGATAAGCTGTTCCAGCGCCTCGAGAACACAGCAGACGCTTGCGAGCAGGCTGCCGATACCATGGGCACCATCATCATGAAGAACTGCTAGTCTCGCTCTTTTCCGAACGGCGGATTCGTCCGATACCGAAAAGCCTCTGGCTGTCGCCGGAGGCTTTTTGTTGCCTTCAAACCTGTTAAATGCTCGGAGCTTTTATAGGTTTGAAGTGCGCATTTCCTTCGCGCGCCAGGGCTCAGCTCGTTGTTGGGGGGGGTAATCGTCCTTTTCCGACAATCTGTTAAACGCTCCGAGCGTTTAACAGATTGTCGGAAAAGGACGCACAATTGCCGCCGCCGCACAGAGGTGCGGTGCGTTGTCGAAAAATCGATTGCTTTTTTTGGCGAGGAATAAAAAAGAAAACCCTGCCCCCAGCCTAAGGATGAACCCACCTTCAATAGGTGGGTGCCCGCAACGAGGTTCAAAGCTTTCGTGCCAACAGGCGCGAATCCCTGTATCCCCGCGTAATCTAGGGCTCCCTGAAAAAATGCATCGGTCCATCGCAAATGATGGCTTTGGAAGCAGGGTCTGATTTGAGTATATCCGAGCATGGCCGAAAGAAACCCCTTGAATTATTTTTCATTTCGGCATAGGGAAGCATCTCCTCTTTGCCGAAGCACACATTGGGTTATTCTGCCATCTTCCCCTCGCGCTACGGCTGGGCAACGTTACCGCTCCTTTTCGCGCGGTTCTTCTTCCTGCGCTACAATGAACGAACGTTCGAAAATGAGGGAAGGGGTGCGCATGGCTCGCGCGAAAGACGTGGCGAAGCTGCTCCGCGGCGGCGTAAACGACAAAACTTCGCCGGCTCGTCTCGCCGAAATCATGAAGGCGCTGCGCCACGCGGAAATCGCGAAGGGCATTACGCCCGAAAAACTCGTAAGTCTGCTCGAGGAGCTCGGCCCCACGTTCATCAAGCTGGGGCAGATTCTTTCGGCTCGATCCGACATGCTTCCCCAGGAATACTGCAATGCGCTGCAAACCTTGCGTTCTTCCACCACGCCTGAGCCGTTTTCGCTGGTGGAGCGCCGGCTGCGTGACCTTTACGATGGCGATTGGCACGACGTGTTCAGCGACATCGCCGCCGAACCGCTTGGATCGGCTTCCATCGCGCAGGTCTACAAGGCGACGCTTGCCGAAAGCGGCGAAACCGTGGCCATTAAAATCCGTCGCGACCATGTGCGCCAAGACATGGTGCGCGACATCGCCCTTATGCGCCGCGCGTCTGACCTGCTCAACCTTACCGGGTCTACGATGATCCAGGGCGTTGACATCAATGTGGTGATTGATGAACTCGATCGCACTGTGCGCGAGGAAATCGATTTCAACGTGGAACGCGAAAACCTCGAGCGCTTCGGTCGGGGCCTTGCTACCGAGCCGGGTGTCACGTGCCCGAAGGCATATGACGAATATTCCGACGAGACGGTGCTTGTGATGGAATTCGTCGACGGCCTCTCGCTTGAACATGTCGATGAGCTTCGCGAAGCGGGCTACAATCTGCGCGAAATCGGCGATCGCATCGCGAATTCATTCATGCGGCAAATGGTCGAAAACGGCTTCTATCATGCTGATCCGCATTCGGCGAATTTCATTGTGCGACCGGCGCTTTCCGATGAAGAGCGCGCTGCGGGCAAGAAGGATCCAGGCGAGGTCGTGTGGATCGATTGCGGCATGATGGGCGAACTCTCGCCTTACGAGCGCAGGCTGTTCTTTGAAATGATGAAGGCCATGATCGCGCAAGATAGCCACAGGCTCACGAATTTGTTCGTTGAGTGGGGGCGCGTGAAGGACGTGCCGGGCAAGAGCTTCGATTACAGCGCCCTTTTGCAAGACCTCAGCGCATTGGTCAATCGCTATAGCTCCGAAGACGCGCATTCGATGGACGTGGCGCAGCTGCTCAACGACATCATGGGCATCCTCGACCATGCGAATGTGATCATGCCCCAAAGCTTCGTGATGCTCGTGCGTGGTTTGGCGTCGCTGCAAGGCACGCTCATCTCGCTGTCGCCGGAAATCAGCATTCTGGCCGTGGTTGAGCGTTACGTGAAAAGCTACTTCGTGCGCAACTTCGACCTTATTGACGAGGCGGAAGACCGCGTGTTCACGTCGATGGCTGCAGCCGATAAGGCGCTGCATTTGCCCGAGCGCATCTCCAACGTGCTCGATATGGCGGAAAAAGGACGTCTGCGCATCAAGTTCGACGTGGAGGCGCCGCGCCCCATGGAGAAAATCGGACACATCATCGACCGTCTGAGCTTGTCCATGATTACGGCGGGCCTGTTCGTCGGATCGTCGCTGATTTATTCTGCGGGTATGGAGCCGAAGCTCTTTGGCGTGCCGGTGATTGGCTTTTTCGGCTTTATTGGCGCGGCGGTTTTGAGCATGTACATCGTGGTTAAAATTCGAAAAGGGCAGTAGGGTCGGTTTTGCGCATGCTTATGTCAAATGCTCGTAGCGTTTAACACCTGCTGCGTGCAGTTGCAATTGTGTTAAACGCTACGAACATTTGACACGATTATGACGTTGACGTTTCCGGGCGTATTGAAGCGATAGATGGGTGGAAGTTGGACACGCTGTTCACTGAAATAGAGAACGAGAAGAAATTTGCTGCCGCGCCGCTCGCCGTGCGTATGCGTCCGCGTTCGCTCGGCGAGCTTGCGGGGCAGGAAGACGCGGTGGGGCCAGGCAGCTGGCTTCATGCGGCAATTGAGGCCGATACGCTTTCATCCATCATTTTGTACGGACCTGCAGGTACGGGCAAAACGAGCATCGCGCACATCATCGCAGAAACGACGCGTGCGACGTTTGTAGAAGTTTCTGCCATCGGCGGCACCGTCGCCGATTTGCGCCGCGAAATCGCTGCGGCGGAAAAGCGCCTGCTGGGCACGGGCGCTCGCACGATTCTGTTCGTGGACGAGATTCATCGTTTCAGTCGCAGCCAGCAAGACTCGCTTTTGCATGCCGTTGAGAATCGTACGGTGGTGCTCGTGGGGGCCACGACCGAAAACCCATTTTTTGAAGTGAATTCCGCGCTCATTTCGCGCTCCCGCGTGATCGAGCTGCATTCGCTTTCCGACGCCGATATCGAATGCATCGTGCGCCGTGCGCTCTCCGACGAAAAACGAGGCTTGGCGGGTTCCTGCTCCCTTACCGATGAAGCGCTGGCCGCTATCGTGAATTTGTCGGGTGGCGACGGACGTTCGGCACTTACCACGCTTGAGCTGGCCGCAGGCTTGGCCAAAGAAAAGGGCGCGCGCGAAAAAACCGAGCCGCCGTTTGTCATCGACGACGATATGGTTGAGCTTGCCACGCCGCATCGGGCGCTGCCGTATGACAAGAATAAAGACATGCATTACGACGTGATCAGCGCGTTTATCAAGTCGATGCGCGGCAGCGATCCCGACGCTGCGCTGTATTGGCTCGCTCGTATGCTCGATGGCGGCGAAGATCCGAAATTCATCGCGCGTCGTATCTTCATTTTGGCAAGCGAAGACATCGGCAACGCCGACCCTCAGGCTTTGCTCATCGCCGAGGCGGCGTTTAAGGCCGTGGAAGTGATTGGCATGCCCGAATGCCGCATCAACTTGTCGCAGGCTGTGACGTATATGTGCCTTGCCCCTAAGAGCAATGCGGCCGAAGCGAGTATCGACGCCGCCCTTTCGGAAGTGCGGCATGGGCCGAAGCGCGACGTGCCGAGTTATTTACGCGACCGTCATCGCCCCGGTTCGGAAAACTACGGTGAGTATAAATATCCGCACGATTATCCTGGCCATTGGGTTGAACAGCGCTATTTGCCCGAAGGCCTTGAGCGTGGGTGCTTCTATCAACCGAGCGAGTCGGGCTGGGAGGCCTATCGGGTTGATGCCGCATCGCGCGATCGGGCCACGCGGGCTGCGAAGCCGTCGAAGGGCGAGTAGCGGGCGGGGCGGGTGATTTGCCCGCTCGGATCTGCGCGGCGTGGGCGCCCAAGGTTGCATCGTCGATTGGCCGCCTGCGTCTGCTGGTCCAGCAATCGCTGAACAACGCTCGATGCACCTCGTTTATCGGCGAGCGACCTGTCGCTGTGTGCTGCGCTGCCGTGCGGGCTCTTCTTTAACGTTGCGGAAACGCAGCGCTTCGTCCATGCGCGCCTTGCTGCGTGCTGCTATTATTCAAGGAAATCAAACGGGCGCCATATGGGCGCGATATCGAAGGGAAATGCCATGGACGCTGGATTCATCTCGGAAGTCATTCTTCCCGTAGTGTTTGTGATTGTCGGCATCGCGCTTGTTTGGGCAATCGTCGAACTTGTACTGGTGTTGCGCCGCACGCGCAAAACGGTGGAAACGCTCGAGACGAGCGTGAAGCCGATTATCGACGATGTGCAAAAGGTCGCAGCCGATGCCAAAGAAATGACCGCCTCCATCAAGCCCGCGATCGATCGCGTCGATCCCTTGGTCGAGCGTGCTTCGCTGGCCGTTGATGCCGCGAATTTGGAAATCATGCGCCTCGACGGCATTCTGGAAAACGTTGATGCAATTACCAGTTCGGCAGCCTCTGCGACCGAGGCGGTTGACACCGTTGCGAATGCGCCGTTGAAAATCGTGAACGCCGCTTCCGAAAAGCTTCGCGAAGCCCTTTCGGGCAAGAAGGCGTCCGACGAGTCGGCCAAGCTTGCTGCCGCGGCTGAGGCTGCGGCGCCTGCTGAGTTTGCGGCTATCGAGGGCGACCAGGCGGCAGCGTGCGCGCCCGAAGCCCATGCCCCTGAAGCCGCCGCCGAAAAGCCCGCGTCTGAACCTGAGCCGCAAACTGCTGGCGGCTACTTCACCTATGGCGCATCGAAGGAGGACTAGCCGTTTTGACACGCCCCTTCGACAGCGGTGAGCGAGAGCCACAGCTGAAAGCCACACGAGAGAAAACCACCGCCGAGCGCACCGATGATGCGCGCCGCCATTTCTTTCAGGTGTGGATGGTTATAGGCGCTGCGGCGCTCATCTATATGTTCGGTTTCGTGCTCGACGTGCTGTCTCTGCCGGTTGCCATCATCGTATGGACGATCGTCTTCGTGCTCGTGCTGCGCTCGCCCGTCGATGCACTTGAGCGTCGCGGCGTTCGCCGCGGTTTGGGCACGACCATTGCATTTGCGGGCATGTTTGCGGTGCTCGCCGCACTTGTTGTGATCATGTTCTCGCCTATGTTCGGCGTGAATGACCAGTTCGCGAACATCTTCTCGGCGCTGCCCGTGTATGTTCAGGGGCTTATCGACTGGGCGAATTCGTTTTACGACAGGTACGCCTCGCTTCTGCAGGACGACACGGTGCGCGGTTGGATCGACGCGGGCTCGAAGTCGCTCGCCGATTGGGCGTCATCTGTCGCGAAACAGTCGGCCAGTGGCGTGGTGCTGTTTGGCACGGGCATCGCGAATGTCTTCGTCGTTTTGGGTTTTGCGCTTGTGGTGGCGTTTTGGACGCTTATGGAATTGCCCGCGATTGATCGCGAGGTCGATCGATTGGTGCCCGATAGCCATAAAGAAGAGGCCGACATGCTGCGCATCGCGTTTACGCGCATTATGGGCGGCTATATTCGTGCCACGGTGCTGCAGTGCTTCATCATTGGCACGGCGTGTGGCATAGGGTTTGCGGTGTTGGGTGTGCCGAATGCCGCCGCGTTGGGCCTGATCACGGGCGTTTTGAACCTGATTCCTGTCGTAGGTCCCTGGATTGGCGGCGCGGTTGCGGCCGTGGTCGGTCTGTTCGTGAGCCCCATTACCGCCGTGCTCGCGCTCGTGCTCACCGTATGCGTGCAGCAGTTCGTGTACACGTTCATAGGGCCGAAGCTCATGCAAAATTCGGTTGACGTGCATCCAGCGATCGTGATTGTGGCGCTGCTCGTGGGCGGCGCCATTGGCCAGAGCATGGGCGGCCTTATGGGCAATATCGTTGGCATGCTCTTGTCTATCCCGTTTGCGGCCATTGCGAAAACGGTGTTCGTGTACTACTTCGAGAAAAACACGGGCAGGCAAATCGTTGCCGAAGACGGCGTGTTCTTCCGCGGCAACCCTTCGGTTCTCGATGGCGAAAATGGCGAACCCGATGCTATGGCCGATGCGATTTCTCCCACGCCGAGCAAGCCATTTGCGCCCTCTTCGCTTGTTGCAGCTTTAAGCTCCCATGGCGAAAAGGGCGTCGATGCCGAAGACAAGGGCGAGAAATAGGCGAAAGCTATTCTTTTCTGGCTTCGCCTACCGACTCGCCGCCGCGCCCGATGCGGCTATTCGCCTTCCTTGGCAGGCTGCTCCTGCTCTTCTGCAGCTTTCGGATCTTGCACCGAAGGCAGGGCCATAAACTCGGCAAACAGCGTTTGAACCTTTTTCTCGGCTCGGGCGAAGCTCGCGTATGTGCCGGCCTCTTCACGCTCGGACTCGCCGCTTGCGTCGGTGATCAGGCGAATTGCCCACTCGAAGCGCCCCGTGTCGTTTTTGCGAATGAGGGCTTCGCAGTCGAAGCGGTAGCGGTACACGCCGCAAAACCAGCTATTTTCGGCGATTTCTTCCCAAGGGGTATCGTCAAGCGGCTCGGGGGCAAGGGTTTCAACGTCGGTATCGGTCATGGTAATTCCGTTCTGTATTGATGAATGTGCGCGTGGGCGCTTGAATAATCGCACCCCATGATAAGACATTTCGCGTCGTATCGGCGCGTGACGAATCGCGCAAAGCGCGGGGCGCGGCGATTTCGCGCATTTTCCAGGGCAATTCATAGAATTCTCGCGACGTAGCGAGGTCTGGCGTGACGTGGGCGCGCGCGTTGGCTATCATGGGCCAGTTGGAAATGATCGGGCCTTGGGCCCGCTAGTCCGAAATATGAGAGCGAGACCTGTCCAATGAAGTACATGACTACAGCGGAAATTCGCGAGAAGTACTTGAAGTTCTTCGAGGAGAAGGGCTGCAAGCGCATGCCTTCTTCGTCGCTAATTCCCGACGATCCGAGCCTTTTGCTCACGAGCGCTGGCATGGTGCAGTTCAAGCCTTACTTCCTGCATCAAAAAGAACTCGATCCCCAATACATCGGCACCACGACGGTGCAGAAGTGCGTGCGCACCAACGACATCGACAACATTGGCGATGCGCGCCACCTTTCGTTCTTCGAGATGCTGGGCAACTTCAGCTTCGGCAAATACTTTAAGAACGAAATGTGCACTTGGGCGTATGAGTTCTCGACCGAAGTGCTCGGCTTGCCGAAAGAAAAGCTGTACTTCACCGTGTTCGAAGACGACGACGAGACCATCGAGATTTGGAAGAGCCTCGGCGTTGAAGACAGCCATATCTCTCGCTTGGGTGAAGATGACAACTTCTGGCGCGCTGGCCCCACCGGCCCGTGCGGCCCGTGCTCCGAGATTTACTTTGACCAGGGTCCCGAAGTCGGTTGCGGCAGCCCCGACTGCGCGCCTGGTTGCGATTGCGATCGCTTCCTCGAGTACTGGAACTGCGTGTTCACTCAGTTCGATGGCCAGGAAGACGGCGCGCTTGCTCCGCTGCCTTCGAAGAACATTGACACCGGCATGGGCCTGGAGCGCATCGCGGCCATTATGCAGGGCGTCACGAACAACTACGACACCGACGTGCTGCGCAGCCTGATTGCCGTGGGCGAGCGCCTTTCCGGCAAGGAATACAAAACCGATGCCGATGTTGACAAGTCGCTGCGCATCATCTCTGACCACAGCCGCTCTGTTACCTTCATGATTGCCGACGGCATTCTTCCCTCCAACGAGGGCCGCGGCTACGTGCTGCGCCGCTTGCTGCGCCGCGCCATCCAGAAGGCGCACACGGTGGGCATCGAAGGCCCGTTCCTCAACGAGTACGTCGATGAAATCGTGAAGCTCATGGGCGACGTGTACCCCGAAATCATCGACAATCGCGAGCTTATTCGCCGCGTCATTCTTTCGGAAGAGGAGCGCTTCGGCGCGACCCTTCGCCAGGGCCAGGTGTATTTGGCCGAGGCATTCGAGAAGCTCGAGGGCGATACGCTTTCCGGCGAGCAGGCGTTTACTTTGCACGATACCTACGGCTTCCCTGTCGAGGTTACCGAGGAAATGTGCGCCGATCGTGGTGTGAAAGTTGACATGGAGGGCTTTGAGCGCTGCATGGAAGCCCAGCGTGAGCGCGCTCGCGCGGCAAACGTGAAAGACGCGGAAGCTGCATGGAGCACGTATGGCGGCGTGCATGCCGACATTCTCAAAGAAGTAGGCGCTACCGAATTCGTGGGCTATGACCGCATGAGCGCAAGCTCGGGCGTTCGCGCGCTCATCAAAGAGGGCCAGCGCGTCGACTCTATCGCTGCGGGCGATACCGCCGAAATTGTGCTAGGCCTGACTCCGTTCTACGCCGAAATGGGCGGCGAAGTGGGCGACACCGGCGTTATCGAGGGCGAAGGCTTCAAGGCTGAAGTCGTCGATACGAAGGCCCCCGAAAAGGGCCTTACCTGCCACAACGTGAAAGTCGTCGAAGGCGAGCTTCATGTGGGCGACACCGTTCGTGCAGTTGTCGACGAGCTTCGCCGCAAGCGCATTTCGCGCAACCATACCTGCACGCATTTGCTCCATGCAGCGCTGCGTCAGGTTCTGGGCGACCATGTGAAGCAGGCTGGCAGCTACGTCGGGCCCGATCGCCTGCGTTTCGACTTCACCCACTTCGAGGGCGTAACGCCCGAGCAGTTGGCCGAGGTCGAGCGCGTCGCAAACGAGCAAATCATGAACGCCGTTCCCATGAGCACGTATGAGACTTCGCTCGATGCTGCTCGCGAGTCGGGCGTCACGGCTCTCTTTGGCGAGAAATACGGCGATACCGTGCGCGTTGTTGAGGCTGGCGAGTTCTCGCGCGAGCTGTGCGGCGGCTGCCACGTTGCCAACACCGCAGAGATTGGCTTCGTGAAAATCGTGTCTGAGAGCAGCGTCGGCGCAAATCTGCGTCGTATCGAGGCTGCGACGAGCTTCGATGCTTTGGCCTACATGAACAAGGTCGAGGAAGAGCTCAAGGAAACTGCAGCTGAGCTGCGCGTCCCCTTGTTCGACGTTTCCGAGCGTACGGCGGCGAACATCGCCACCATCAAAGATTTCGAGGCCAAACGTAAGGCCAACAAGAAGATGGCGGCTGAGGGAAGCATTGCCGAGCATCTCGAGAATATGGTGAACGTGGGCTATCCGCTCATTGTCGCCCGTATCGACGGCTTGGATGCCGGCGGCCTGCGCAACGCGTGGGATATTCTGCGCGGCCGCATGCCCGAGCCTGGCGCGTGCGTTATTGGTACTATCAATAACGGCAAGCCCGTGCTCATGGCTGCCGCGACCGATGAGGCCGTTGCCGCTGGCTTTAACGCTGGCAACGTGATCAAGGCTATCGCAGGCAACATCAAGGGCGGTGGCGGCGGCAAACCGACCATGGCTCAGGCTGGCGGCAAAGATGCGGCCGGCATTGACGCCGCGCTCGACGCCGCGCGCGAGCTTCTTGCAAAATAGTCTGGTAAAAGCCCCGTTCGCGGGGCTTTTTCGTAAGTTGGTCACGCCTGCCCGCCTTCGCCCTCGGCCGCCGAAGCCTCACGCAGCCACGGCTCGCTACCGTTCGCTTCGCTCACTACGCGCTCGCCTGGCTTCGTTTAACTTTTTAAATAAAGGGCAAATTTGAACTCAGACGGCTGCGTGAGGCTTCGGCGGCCGAGGGCGGCGGCAAAGAAAGGATATACATGCGTACATTGGCGCTTGACATCGGCGAGGTCCGCGTTGGTCTCGCGGTTTCCGACTCGGCGGGCAAAATCGCCACGCCCCTTAAGGTGCTCCCTGCCGATGTGGTGCTCAACCACGGCGCTGAATTCCGTCGCATTGTTGAGGATTGGGAAATCGAACAGCTGGTGAGCGGTCTTCCTATGACCATGGCCGGCGAAGAAGGGCCGCAGGCGGCATCGATTCGCGAGAAAGCGCAAAGAATCGCGAAGGCGTGCGGCTTGCCGTTGTTTTTTTGTGATGAACGCCTGAGTTCTCGCGAGGCAAAGCGTATTTTGCGAGAAGAAGGTTTGGATGAACGCGCCATGCGCGGTAAAGTAGACATGATTGCTGCCAGCTTGTTCTTGCAGGTCTGGCTTGATTCTCAGGTGTAAAGACGCGTCTCGCGCGTTGCGCGAGTTAAGGGAGAAAACAGTATGCCCCGTAGACAGGTTACGTACTCGAACCACCCCAACCATCGTGCGCGTATGGTGCACGCTCAGGGCGAGCGCCAATTCCGCACCTACGATACGTCGCATATTCGTCCGCGCAAGAGCAAAGGCCCCGTCATTGTTGGCATTGTGTTCGCCATTGTTGTGGTGCTTGCTCTGGTATTCGGCGTTTCCGCCGCCTTGAAAGGTTGTTCGGGCGATAACGTCGATGGGTCTGCCGTTGTGGTTCAATCGACTGTTTCTGCAACCATTCCCGACGGCTCTTCCGCAAACGATACCGCTTCTATTCTGCAGAGCGCGGGCGTGGTTCCCGACTCCAAGGCGTTTTTGTCGCGCGCCAAAACGATGGGGCTTGATAGCAAATTCCAGGCTGGTACCTACACGTTTTCGAGCGGCATGACGCTCGACGACGTGGTGAAGGCGGTTGCTTCGGGCGATTTCGGCACTGTTACAATGGCTATCCCCGAAGGCTATAAACTCTCCGATATTGCTGCTGCGGTCGATGCGGCCACGGGCGGCAGGGTGAGCGCCGATGAATTCACCGACGCCGCTTCCGATGCGAGCGTGTATGCTTCCGACTACGATTTCTTGGCCGATGCGGGCACGAATTCGCTCGAGGGCTTCCTGTTCCCGAAGACCTATTCGGTAAGCGAGACCGATACGGCTGACTCGCTTATTCGCGCCATGCTCAACCAGTTCCGTACCGAGACCGCGGGTTTGGATTGGTCGTATGCGCAAAGCCGCGGCCTTTCGATTTACGATGCGGTGAACCTTGCGTCGATCGTCGAGAAGGAATCGAGCGGTGACGAGCAGATTCGCGCGCAGGTTGCCGCCGTGTTCTACAATCGCCTGTCTTCGAGCAATAGCGAGACGAATGGGTACCTGCAATCGGACGCCACGACTGCTTACGAGGTCGGCCATGACCCGTCTGCCCAAGAGGTGCAGGCCGCAACGCCGTATTCCACGTATTCCAACCCCGGCTTGCCCCCGACGCCCATTTGCTCACCGGGCCTTGATTGTTTGCAGGCCGTGTGCGCTCCCGCAAGCGATTACGACGGTTATTACTACTTCATTTTCTGGAACGACGATTCCGGAAAGCTGCAGTATCAATTCAGCCGCACGTATGAAGAGCATCAGCAGGCAATTGCCGAACATCTTCAGTAAACGGAGCTTCGCCCTCTATGGGCGTTGATTCGAGAAGCGGGGCCGACATCGCGTTCGATGCCGGCCCTGATTGTCTTTTTTGGGCGCAGCGTGGTGCATTTTGACGATCGAGCGTTTGGCTCGCTGGGCGAGCCGGCTTCTGGCGCTCGCAGCGGCCTTTTCTGGTATGGTGAACGCAAAATATGCGCCCAGTTTTTCGCCACCTATTGATTGACGAGGGGATTCAATGCCGTTTACTCCTGATAGATTCTTTACGCGCGTGACGCAAATCGATATTGAGCGCGATATCGTGTCCCGTGGCGTGAAATGCGTGCTTATCGATTTGGACAACACGCTTCTGCCGCGCGATACCCACCAGGTTCCCGACGACATTCGCGCATGGCTCAAGGCGCTTTCGGCCGCGGGCGTTCGCGTGTGCATTCTCACCAACAATTGGCACCATGGCGCGCATGAGTGGGCGCAGCGTTTGGGGCTGCCCATTGTGTCGCACGCGATTAAGCCGCTGCCGTTTGCGTATGCTCTTGCGCTGCGTAAGATGGACGCGCGTTGCCGCGAGACCTTGTGCATTGGCGATCAGCTCATAACCGATGTGTGGGGTGGGCATTTCATGCACATGCCGGTGTATATGGTCGAGCCGCTCGTTTCGGTCGATCTGAAGCACACGTTGCTTTTGCGCCATGTGGAAGCGCTGTTTATGAAGAATATGCACCCAGAGAAATAATGCATCGATGGCCGCCGCAAGGTGGCCATTTTTGCCATATGCGCGATGTTTTCGCGCCAAATTCCGCCGCGCTAAAGTGTCTCTCTGTCACGTGCTAGAATCTTCTGCGAAAGATGAGATACGTTGCACGTTGGGAGCAACCATGAAGTACATGACCGCAGGGGAGTTGCGTGGCGCAAGCTTGGTTGCCATTGTTGACGACGTTCCGGCCGGCCTGCGCCTTCAGGCTGCTTCAATCCAAGCCGATTTGGACCGATGGTCGCACGGTTGCTCATGCGGCGAGCGACGTGAGGTCGATTGCGCCGCGATTCTTTCGGGCGTTTCGACGGATGGTCGCACAACGGGTTCGCCTTTGTCGCTCGTTGTCGACAATGCGGCATATCGAGCGTCTCTTGAAGACGAATCGCCTGGCCAAGCCGCCGTTCCGCGTCCGGGTTCGGCTGATTTGGCGGGTCTTTTGGCGACTGATGCTAATGATTGCCGATTCATCGTCGAGGGCTCTTCGGCACGTTCGCAGGCTGCGCTTATCGCCGCATCGGCGGTGGCGCGTGAATTCTTGGCCGAATTCGGCGTTGAAATCCAATCCTACGTCACGCGCATTGGCGCGGCTGCCATGCGCGAGCAGCCAATCGATTTCGAGACCCTGCGCTATACACCTCTTGAAATCGAATCTTCTCCCGTTCGTTGCCCATCGGCGCAAGCTTCTCGAGCTATGGAGGAAGAAATCACTGCGGCGCGCGTGGCGGGCGACACGCTTGGCGGCGAGGTCGCCGTGGCGATACACGGCGTTGCTCCCGCCTTGGGGTCGTATCGCGGCGGCGGCATGATGGCCCGCCTGTCGAAGGCGGCGTTTTCTGTGAATGACGTGGTAAGCGTGTCGTTCGGCTCGGCGCGCGACATGATGCGCCGCCGTGGTTCTGCAGCATATGATTCTGCCGTGCTCGGCGCACATGGCTTTGCTCATGCCACGAACATATCAGGGGGTATCGAGGGCGGCCTTACTACGGGAGCGTTTGTGGTCATGCGCGTGGGCGTGGCTCCGAGCGCTTCTCTTCGCGCGCCCCAGAAGAGCATCGATCTTGAGACGCTTTCCGATGCTGAAAGCTCTTCCGCCGCATACTCGCCTTGTTTGGTGGGCGGCGTTGCGGTGGCGATCGAAGCGGAAATCGCGTTTGCGTTGGCGAGTGCGTATCAAGAACGCTTTGGTGGAATGGCGATGTCCGATATCCATTCGTCATATGATGCCTATATGCGTCGTTTGAGACTCGCGGCTCGGTGACGTTTGTGGGTACGCTAAAGAAAAATGTCTTCCTGGTGGGCTTCATGGGCGTGGGCAAAACCACGGTTGCCCGCCGTATGGCGCGCGACATGGGCGTGGCCTGCGTCGATGTGGACGCCTTCCTTGAGCGAAAACACGGCAAGTCGGCGGCGGAGCTGTTTGGCGAACTTGGCGAAGATGCGCTGCGTGAACTTGAATATGAAGCCCTCGTCGAATGCGCGAATATGGGGCCTTCTCTTATCTCGTGTGGCGAAGGCATCGTTGCCTACGATAAGAGCCGAGAGTTTCTGAAGCGCCGCGGGTTCGCTGTGATGCTCGAATCGAGCGAGGCGACTTCTTTGGGGCGCATTCATAATCTGAGCACGCGCCCGCTGCTTGCGCACGATTGCGACATTGAGGGCCTTTGGGAGCAGCGCAAGCCTCTTTACGAGGAGGTTGCGCGCGCGAAGATTAATGTGCAGGGCCGTTCTACGGGCTCGGTTGCGGACTTTGTGGCAAAGGTGCTTGCGCGTGCGGGCGTCTATACGCCCGATTCCGAAGACGCCGTCGCGAAGAAAATCGAGGCCGACTCGCTTAAGCGCCATAAAAAACATCGGCATTCGAAGAGCGGAAGGCCGCGTTCGGCTGCGGAGCGTTCAAATGCTTCGCACAAGGGCCAAAAGGCTGCAAGAGCTTCCAGGGAAAACGCAGCCGCGTCAAAGAAGCACGCTGCGCATGCGCCCGCGAGCGGGCAAGGCGCGGCAGAAAAGAAGCAGAATGGTTCTGGTGCGCCTAAGCACCGTCGCCGGCGAGGAAGCCGCGGGCGAGGCAAGATGCGCGCCTCGAATAATCGGCAAAATGGCCAGCGCGGCGCGACGCCGCCCGCCAATTAAATCAAGAAAGGGAGAAAGCCCCAAAATGGCGAACTCAAGGCTTGAACGCATGCGCGAGAACATGTCGGCATGCGGCATCGACGATTTTTATTGCCGCGATATTTCCAATGTGCAGTGGCTCACTGAATTCGAAGGCGTCTTTGACGACGAGCCGGCTCATTTGGCATTTGTGACGCCGAAGAAAGCCTTCGTGCATACCGATTCCCGCTATGCCGATGCATGTGATCGCGCATCGCGGCATACGCCGTGGATCATTGACGCATGCGGTGGCGCCCATGCTGCCTGGGTTGCGAAGAAATTCGCGGCATTCCATGCGGCAGCGGGCACTCCCGAGGGCGAAAACGTATGCGCCATGGGCATTGAGGACTCGATTGAGCTGCGCGAATTCCGCGAGCTCGAACGGGCATTTAGCGAGGCGAAGTGGAAGCCTCGTTTTGCCGAGACCGATGGTTTCGTGAAAAAGATGCGCGCAGTGAAAGATGAGCGCGAGCTTTCGGCCATGCGCGCCGCCCAGGCCATCACCGATGCGGCGTTCGAGCACATCGTTGAGTTTATGAGCGAAGGCATGACCGAGCTTGAGGTGAAGCGCGAGCTCGAGGAAACCATGCGCCGCCTTGGTGCTGAGGGCTTGGCGTTCGATTCTATCGTCGCGAGCGGCCCGAATGGCGCCGCCCCGCATAGCATTGCGGGCGAGCGCCGTTTGCAGGCGGGCGACATGGTGGTCATGGATTTCGGCGCGCGCAAGGGTGGCTATTGCTCCGATATGACACGTACCGTGTGCGTCGGCGAGGCCACGCCGCTCGCGCGCGAGGTGTTCGCTGCCGTGCGCGAAGCGAACGAAGCCGTGGAGGCCATGATTCGTCCAGGTCGTACGGGCGCGGCCATGCATCATTTGGCCGAAGACGTGCTCGCCCATAATGGATTCGCGGGCAAGATGGGCCACGGTCTAGGCCATGGCGTGGGCATCGATATTCATGAGCTCCCCGTGCTTTCGCCGCGCAATGAAACTTCGCTCGAGGTTGGCAATGTCGTCACGGTCGAGCCTGGCGTGTATTTGCCTGGCGAAATCGGCTGTCGCTTGGAAGATTTTGGCGTCGTCACCGAAGACGGTTTTGAAGTCTTCACTAAATCGACGCATGAACTGGTTATAATCTGATAGTTTCATTAAAAAGGAAGGATTCTCGATGGCAACTGTTTCTACTGCCGACTTCAAGAACGGCATGTGCATCGTCTATAACGGCAAAATGTGCATCATCACCGAATTCCAGCATGTTAAGCCTGGCAAGGGCGGCGCGTTCGTTCGCATGAAGATGCGCGACATCAAAACCGGTCGCGTGCTTTCCGACACCGTCAACTCTGGTGTGAAGTTTGACACCGTTCGTCTTGAGCAGCGCGAAATGCAGTATCTCTACAACGACGGTTCCGATTTCTACTTCATGGATCCCGTGAGCTTCGACCAGATTTCCCTGCCCGCCGATCATGTGGGCGACACCGCTCAGTGGCTCAAGGAAAACGACACCGCCACGCTCGAGTACGCCGATGGCGAGCTGCTTGGCGTCGAGCCCAAGATGTTCGTTGAGCTCGAAGTCACCGAAACTGAGCCCGGCTTCAAGGGCGATACCGTTCAGGGTTCCACCAAGCCCGCGACGCTCGAGACGGGCGCCGAGGTGAAGGTCCCCATGTTCGTCGAGGTTGGCGACGTGCTGCAGATCGACACGCGCGACGGCCGTTTCATCAAGCGTATGTAATTGCGAAAGCGCCGTTCTAGCGAACGGCGTTTTTTCATGTGGGGTGTCCTGACGCTGCGCGGCAATCTAACGGCTAACGGCCAGTTTGGTCTTCGATTGTGGCTCGTGTACCGAGTAAAGCGCTCTTCCCAATTCGTATAAAGAAGGCTCGCAACCGTGCTGGTTGCGAGCCTTTTGTTTTGTCGTTCTTGCAGGCGGCATCAAATAAAAATGGCCGCGACCCATGCGGGGTCGCGGTCATTGGGTGCGCTACGGTCGCTTGGAGCCGCAGTTTCCGCAGAAGTTGCCGGTGTTCTGCATACCGCATGAGCATGTCCAGGGGCCGGCCGGCGCGGGCTTCGGCGAGCCGCAATTGCCGCAGAACTTGCCGGTGTTCTGAGTGCCGCACGAACACGTCCACGTATCTCCTACGGGCGCGGGGGCAGGAGTAGGAGCGGGAGCAGGAGTAGGAGCGGGGGCGGCGCCGACGCCCATCGCGGCGCCGGGCGTTTGCGCTTGAGGCTGGGCGAACCCGCCGCCAGGCGCGGTTGCATACTGGTTCTGCGGGGGCACATTGCCCGCGCCCATGCCATAGAGGCCTTGCGGGTTCATGCCGCCCACGGCGTTCGCCATGCCCATGCCCATGAAGCCCATCATGGCCCCGTTTTCGTTGCTCGCGGCCATGCGCATCGCGTCGGCCTGCGATGCTGCCAGGTTCGCGGCCGCCATGCTGGGATCGCGCATAACCGCGGCCTTCTGCAGCTCTTTGATCATCGCCTCGTCTTCGGGCGACGCGGCAATGGAATTCACGCCGAACGACGCGACCTGAATGCCGCGCAAATCGGTCCATTCCTGGGAAAGCACCTCGTTGAGGGCCTTCGCCACATCGGTGGTGTGCGCGGGCACCGCAGAATAGCGACGCCCATGGCCGAAATTTTCGCGAATGCGGGCTGAAGCGCCGTGAGCAGCTCGCTTTTCAGCTGCGAGTCGATCTTGTCGCGCGTGTATGGCTCCTCGACGTTGCCGCACACGTTCTTGTAGAACATGAGCGGGTCGACGATCTTGTACGAGTATTCGCCGTTGCAGCGAACCGAGATGTCGACGTCTAAGCCGATGTTGTTGTCGACGACGCGGAAGGGCACGGGCGAGGCGGTGCCATATTTGTTGCCCATGATTTCCTTCGTGTTGAAGAAGTATACGCGCTGGTCTTTGCCCGTGTCGCCGCCGAACGTGAAGCGGGTGCCCACGCGCTCAAACGACGCCATGAGCCTATCGCCGAGGCTCGCTTCGCCGAAGAACAGGCTGGGTTCGGTCGACTTGTCGAAAACGAACTCGCCCGCTTCTCCGCACGCTTCGACGATCGCGCCCTGCTCGACGATTATCATGAACTGGCCTTCATTGACCGCGATGATCGAACCGTCGGAAATGATGTTGCTTTCGCCTCGCGTGTTCGAGCTGCGGCTCTTGTCGCTCGTGCGTTTCTGGCCCTTCGCCACCAACGTGTTGGCGTCAAGCGCGTCGCAGTAGAAATACTCACGCCACGAATCGGCGAGCACGCCGCCCGCGGCGCCGATGCCGGCTTTCAACAAACCCATGGTTCTTCCTTTCTCGAGGTCGGGAAATCGAAGCGTTTTGCGCGGTTGCGTGTGCGATAGGGCACCCTGCGCGCTGCGTCTCGTTATGCCTGAAGAATCTCTCAAAACGTCGCGTCACGACATGCCCAGTCGGCCCAAATCGCGAGGGCAACATGAGCCAGTCGACCAAAAACGAAAAAGCGCGAGCGTTTATACTGGAGCTATGCTGCGCATGGCCAACATATCGAAGCGGAAGGCGCTCGTTATCGCGGGCGTAGTTGCGTGCGTTTTTGCGTGTGCGATTGTCGCGCTGCTCGAGTTCGATTCGCTTGGGCGGCCGACCCCGTCGGGCCCGTCGAAGGGGCCATCGGCTACCGCCGGCTACATGATCGCGCTCGGCCCCCTTTCTGCGGTATGGGGCTTCTCGATGTATATTCGATGCTCCGATGCGAAAATCCGCCGCTGGCTCGTGGGCGTGGCGGCTCTTGTTGCGTTCTGGATGCTTGTCGTGTTGCTGAAATACCCTATTCGCGGCGATTTGGCTACCGCCCTGCTGTGGTATTGCTACTACATTCCCATGACGGCGATCCCAACGTTGTGCGTGCTGTGCGCGATGCGCGCCGCCTCGCTCGATGAAGTGGCTTGGGCGCGTTGCGCGCGGTGCGTTATCGTGGCGATATCGGCGTTCGCCGTGTTTGCCGTGCTTACGAACAACGTGCACCATTTCATATTCGCCTTCGATTTCGCCGACCCCGATTGGGGTGGCAATTATCGCTACGCTTTTGGCTATTACGTGCTCGTGGCCTGGTATATCGTGCTGTTCGTAATATTTTTCGCCACGCTGTTCCTTTCTGCGCGCAGAAGCCTTCGCAGCATGCTTTTCCCTATTGGCGTTATCGTTGGCGTTGGTGTTGTTTACGGTGTAATGTTTACGCTCCGCCATGTTGCGACGCTGACGTCGAACGTCGCGCTTACCTATTGCATTTTGGCCATGGTGGCCATAGAACTCACGCTCGATTTGGGCTTCTTCCCGTCGTATGCGTGGTATACCCTGGCGTTTTCCAAGCTGCCCTTCGATTTGAAGGTGCTTGAGGCAAATGGCGATACGGTTTTCCAAACCGAAATGGCGCAGCCTATGCCCCAAGCTGCGGCGGACACCCTGAAAACGGCGGATAAGGGGCTCGGCGAGTCGTGGGCGTTTCGCACGACAGGGGCGCCGCATACGTTGTTCAAGGTTTACCCCGTGAGCGGCGGCCGTGCTGTTTTGGCCGAAGACGTCGCGGCGATCGATGAGCGCCGCGAGGCGCTTGCTGCAACGCAGGAGCGCTTGCGGCGCAGCAATGCCGTGCTTGAGCGCGAGGCCGAGGTGCAGCACGAGATGTGGCGATTGCGCAGCGAGCGCGAGCTGTTCGTCGAAATCGAGAAATCCCTCGAAAGTAAAACGCGCCGCATCCAAATGCTGCTCGATAGCCTTCCCGACTCCAATGCCCCAGATTCCATTGCGCGTCGCCGCGAGATGCTCGTTGAGGTGAAGCTGCTCGTCGCCTACTGCAAGCGCAAGGGCGCGCTCGTTCTTGCCGAGAAAAGCGACCCCGAATTCAATCGCGAGCGATTGCAGCTTGTGTTCAACGAAACAGCGGCCGATTTGCGCTCGATCGGCGTTGAATGCGCGGCGCTCGTACAAACCAATACGTCGCTGCCGGCTTCGGTAGTAAGCGTGCTCTATGATTGCCTGTACGATTTCGCGACCGTCGCGAATGCGGCCAGCGATGCCGTACTCATGCTGTTCGTCCAGCAAGATGAGCGGCGCGTCCAGCTGCGCGCAATGCTCGACTCGAGCGACGCTGAAAGCGAGCGCATGGCTGCCACGTTTGACGAACTGCGTGCCAGCCTCGAAAAGCATAGGGTTGAATATTCCATCGAGACCGATTCTTCGTCGGCGTCGCTTGTCGCGTATGTTCCCCTTCCGACGAAAGGGGGCAAATAATGGGCGTTCTTTCGCATATGCCCCTCGTTGTGCTGCTCGCGCTCCTGTCGGTGTTTTTCCTTGCCGCTTTCACGCAAGCGGTGCATGCATTGTTTATCGCTACGCGGCGTGAAGTGTCGCCCGCCAGGGTGATTTTCGCCTACGAGATGCTGATCGTCGTGCATCTCGCGCTCGCCTGCTGCACGGCGAATTCGGCTTCGCGAGGGTTCGTCGTTTTGCTGGCGCAGTTTCGTCCCTATGCGTTTTCGCTCGACGCGCTTTTGTGGGTGAACCTCGCGATAGCTGCGTTCGGCTTGGCTCTCGCGATTGCGAAGCGCAGGCCTGTTATGACGTTGGAAATCGTTCTTATCGCGTTGTGCACGCCGCCCATTATTTCCCTTTTGGGCGACAATTGCGTGTACCTCTTCATTCTCGACGCCGCGTTTTTCCTCTTCCGAACGAGCGCCGGCCTCGTGCTCGATATTCGCCATGTATCCGATTCGATCACGCAGCTTTCGCTCATCGGCGCGCTCGATAATTTGCCTGAAGGCTTGGTGTGGGCGAATGGAAATGGCCGCATCCAGTACATGAACGATGCCATGCGCGCCGATTTGGCTTCGCTCGGTTTCGCTACCGATCTTTCCGAGACGAGTGGTTTATGGGCCGACCTTGGCGATATGGCGCGCGAAAAGAGTGGCAAGGTGCTGCCCGAGGGCATTCGACTCGAGGTTTCGCCGGATAAAACATGCCTGTTCATGCGCGACAAGGTGAGCTTGCGTGGTGTGAGGTGCCGCCGTTTGATCGCTGTCGACGTGACGGGTGAGGAGGCCTTGAACAGAGAGCTTGAAGAGGCGAATGGCCTGCTTCGAATGGCGAACGATGAGCTGCGCGAATCGCTTGCGCATGTGCAAAGCGTCGCCCAGGACGAGGCCATTGTTCGCATGAAAGCACGCGTGCACGATACCATTGGCCAGAGGCTCTCTATTCTGCATCGCTTCCTTGAGGCGGAAAATCCCACGCCTGAAGCGTTGGGCGAGGTAAAGCGCCTCGCTGGCAGCATCGTCGACGATTTGTCTGAACCGGAAACGCCCGATCGCGCATCGCAGCTCGATTCCATCGTGGGCGCCTTCGCGCTCATCGGCATTGAGGTATGCGTGAAGGGCTCGTTGCCGGAAGACGATGATGCCGCGAGCGTTTTCGTGAATATCGTGCGAGAGGCTGCCACCAACGCGGCGAAGCATGCTCAGGCAAAGCATGTGGACGTGAATATTTCCCGCATTGGCAATGTGACGTTGCTGCGCGTCGTGAACGACGGCATGCCCGCGCCGGCGAATTTGTGCATGGGTTGCGGTATTCCTGGCATGCGTCGCGCGGTGGAAGCCATCGGCGGCACGTTCGACGTTTCCTCAAATGATCCGTTCACTATCGAGGTTCACCTGGAGCGCCCCGAAAGTGCGCATGCGCCAAGCGTTCGCGCCGTCTACGAGAAGGAGTTGTCATGATTAGGCTCATGATTGTCGAGGACCAAGCCATGTTGCGCGATTCGCTCGCGTGCACCATAAATACGCAAAGCGACATGGAAGTGGTTGCTTCGCTGGGCGACGCCGCCGAAGCCCTGGAGGCCCTTGAACGCAGCGGCGCGACATGCGCGCTGCTCGATGTGTGTACCGAAAACGACTCGAGCGGTATTGTCGCGGCGCGCAAGATCAAGGAAGCGCACCCCGAGGTGAAGGTCGTGATTATGACGGGCATGCCCGAAATCACGTTCGTTGAGCAAGCGCGTACGGCGGGCGTGGACAGCTTCGTCTATAAAAATGTGGGCACCACCGAGCTTTTGGGCATCATTCGCTCGACGGTCGAGGGATATTCCACCTTCCCCTTGGCGCAGCAAAGCATTTTCTCTGACGCGGCGCAGCTCACCGATACCGAGCTTGCGATTTTGCGTTTGGTGTGCGAAACGAAGACGCGCAAAGAAATTGCCACTGAGCTGTATTTGAGCGAGGGAACCGTGAAGCGCCATATTTCCGAGATTCTCGCTAAAACCGGATACGACAATATCTTGCGCCTTGCGGTGCATGCCGTATCGACGGGCCTCATCGTTCCGAGCATGACGAAGGGCGCCAATGGGGAATAGCCGCCACGGCATTCGATAAATCCCAGCTCAATCGCATGTTTTGTGCGCTCGATTCTGAAATGTGCCGAAGTGGGTGCGCACCTATCGCATAATCGACCCAACCTTAGAGACAAACGTCCATGCCCCGCCGCCTTCCTTGGGCCGCGGGGCACTTCTTTCTGCGCGCAATGCGGGGCATCATGAAATCAGAAAGAACGACATTGAATCGGCCAACACGAGTGACGGGAGGCTTCCGATGGGACTTTTCGGAAAGATGTTCGAGAAGAAGAACTGCGACATCTGCGGCGGTGAGATCGGCCTTTTGGGCAACAAAAAGCTTGAAGACGGCAACCTTTGCAAGGAATGCGCGTCGAAGCTTTCGCCGTGGTTCTCTGATCGTCGCCGCTCTACGGTCGATCAGATTCGCGAGCAGCTCGACTGGCGCGAGGCCAACCAACAGCGCGTTGCGCAGTTTAACCCCACGCGCACGCTCGGCAACGACATGAAGGTGATTCTCGACGAGGATGCCGGCCGCTTCATCGTGACGCGCAGCTCGCGCTGGCGCGAGGCGAACCCCGACGTGCTCGATTTTTCGCAGGTCACCGGCTGCGATACCGAGATTCGTGAGTCGCGTACCGAGCTGCATTGGAAAGATTCCGACGGCGAAGAGCACGATTACGATCCGCCGCGTTACGACGTCGATTACGACATGTATCTCACCATCCACGTGAATGTGCCGTATTACGACAGCATCACGTTCAAGGTGAATGGGTCGCGCATCGAGGAGCGCAATTCGGTCGAATATCGCGAGGCCGAGCGACAGGCGAACGAAATTCGAGCCGCGCTCACCGAACTTCGCGAGACCACGCGCGAAGCCGCCGCTGCCGCTTCGGCTCCCAAGGTTGCACGCACGTGCCCCTTCTGCGGAGCCACCACCACGCCGGATGCTTCTGGGCGCTGCGAATACTGTGGCGGCGCCATGGGTGCATAAGCTACAAGGGGAGGAACCCAAGAAAGGAAGTGGAGCAATGAAACGTACCACGAAAATCGCAATCGCAATTGCTGCCGTATTCGCGCTGTGCCTGGGCCTTGTTGGCTGCGGTGGTGGTGATGGCGCCGACTACACCAAGAACTTCACGGGCGATTGGAAACTTTCCGGCATGACCGAAAACGGCGAGGCGATGAGCGGAGACGACATCGCGTTTATGGAGAGCTTCGGTATGACGGTGACCCTCACGCTGAATGAAGACGGCACCGGTTCGCTCGTCATGTTCGACGAGGCTATGGACGTTTCTTGGGAGCCGAAGAGCGCGACTGAGCTCGATGTGACCATCGACGGCGATACTACGACTGGCAAGCTTGCTGACGACACCATCACGCTGGAAGCGGGCGGTGACGCTATGTCCTTCGTACGCGTTGAGGCCGATGCGGGCAAATAGCCGATTGTGCAACGCCAATTGAATATCGAATCGAAGGAGCTTGTGGCCGAATGGCCGCAAGCTCCTTTCGTTTTGCTTGGACTCATATTGCAGCTGGCTCGTTTTTCGGTGGGCGTATATGCGCCGCTGGTTACGGGGCGACTTTGGGTCGAGTGGGTCGTGTCGGGGGCTTATTTTGGGCCAACGGGGAGTGATGGGGTGGGGCGTTTTGCGCGACCCTGTTTTCGAGGCGAGAAAGGAGTTCTCATGGCTGTCGAATCGGTGAACTACCAATGCCCCGCATGTGGTGGACCCCTGCATTTTTCTGAGTCGAAAGGTCTCATAGTCTGCGACTACTGTGAAAGTTCTTTTGAAGTTGCGCAAATTGAGGCGCACTATGCCGCCAAGCAGTCTAAGGCCGATGCGTCGGCGGTGGCCGCAGCCGAGCGTGCGGCTTCCGGCGAGATGAGCGCGTTTGAGGCCATGGGCGCAACCGACGGCGTTGCGGTGGCCTTGACCGAGGATGTGCTGAATGCCGCTGCCGCGACAAGCGGCCACGCAAGCGAGGGTGACGAGGCCATTGCGTCGTTTCTCTCGCGCGCCTCGTGGAACGAAGGCGAGCGAGACGGTTTGCGGTCGATGACATGCTCGTCGTGCGGCGCGGAGATTACGTGCGATGCAACGACTGCGGTTTCGGAATGCCCATATTGCGGCAACCCCGCGCTGGCCCCGGGCGCGTTCGTCGACATGGCACGCCCCGATGGTGTGGTGCCGTTCAAGCTCGACAAAGACGCTGCGGTTGCTGCGTTGAATGACTATTACAAGGGTAAAAGGTTCCTGCCAAAGAAATTTATCGCCGCGAACAAAGTCGAGCATATCCAGGGCGTATATGTGCCGTTCTGGCTTTACGATGGTTCGGTTGAAGGAAACGGCACGTTTGAGTGCCGCAACGAGCGCACCTATCGCTCGGGTGATGAGGAGGTAACGCGTACGACGGTCTACGAGGCCTATCGTGCGGGCGATTTGGATTTCGAGCGAGTTCCCGTTGACGGTTCGGCGAAAATGCCCGACGGGCACATGGATGCGATCGAGCCGTACGATTTCGACGAGATGAAACCTTTCTCGGTCGCGTATTTGCCGGGCTATGTTGCCGAGCGCTATGACGAAGATTCGAAAGCGTGTTCCAACCGCGCCGAAGAACGCATGCGCCATTCCTTCGAGCACGATTTGCGTGCAACGATTACGGGCTACGATTACGTCGATACGGGAATCGTGCACTCCACGACGCAGATGACGGGTTGCATGCAGACGCTTCTTCCGGTGTGGATGCTGCATACCACGTGGGAGGGCAATGACTACCTGTTCGCCATGAATGGACAAACAGGCCGATTCGTTGGCGATTTGCCCGTTGCAAAGTTCAAGGTTGCGGCGTGGTTCTTCGGTATTTTCGTTGCGCTTGCCGCCGTGCTGTTCGGCCTCGATATGGGCGTGTTCCAATTCGATGACACCCTGGCGAGCGTATTCGTGGATGGCGTGATTCCTGCAGTGGTTGCGGCGTTTGTGTGTATCGTTTTCTACAATCAAATGAAAACCGCCGAAGTGGCGAGCGATGCCCAGGCCTATCGATCGTTTGAGGGGTTGAATCTTACCGGCGAAAGCGAGCATTTCGTGCGTGAATACGAGACGCGCCGCCGCATCGAGAAGAACGACGATTAGCCAAACCCAGCAATTAGCGAAACCCAAGGTTTCAAGTCGAACATATGTCGCGGCGGCTTTCGGTCACCGCGACATATTGCCTGTTGGGCATTTTATTGGTTTGGCGTCGTAAAGGGCTTAGCGATTTGATTCGCTCGGGTTGCGGTTCGAGCTTCGCAAGCATAGCTGCGCCCAGTTTCGAGGTATTGCTCATCATCCAGCGTAAAAGAAAAGTGCAAATAGTGACAAAAGTTGTGAATTCGGGGGGTCTGTAAGATTGTCTGTGTAAGTCCCCTCAAGGGGCAACGTCTCCGGAGG
>OLNJ01000275.1_pt1 | contig 47977 bp, 40 predicted proteins | sample 1672191 | NCBI WGS metagenome assembly OLNJ01 (sample SAMEA3136657, study PRJEB25190) | human gut metagenome | biome: human gut; feature: human-associated habitat; material: faeces | place: Austria | collected 2013
TTATATATCTTAAAGTATTATTATAAGTAATGTGAAAAATTAATAGATTGATGGAGGTCTTTTTATGAATATAAGTATTATTGGAATGCCTCTTTTTTATGGTTGTGATAAACCTGGAGTAGAAAAGGGCCCTGAAGAGTTAAGAAAAAACAACCTCATTGATATATTTGAAAAGAATCATAATGTTTATGATTTAGGAGATATAGAAGTTGAAAAAGTTAGCGAAAAAGAAAAATATAAAGGTGATTTAAAATTAAAATATTTAACACAAGTTGTTAATGCAAATAATGGACTAGCTTCTAAAGTTTTAGAAGCATTAGAAAATGATACCTTCCCATTTATAGTTGGTGGAGATCATTCTTTAGCTTTAGGATCACTTGCTGGTACAAGTAAATATTTTGGAGATGATTTAGCAGTAATTTGGATAGATGCTCATGGAGACATTAATACAGACAAGACCTCACCTTCAGGAAATATTCATGGTATGCCTTTAGCTGCTTCAATGGGTTATGGTTATGAAAAATTAACTTCAATTTTCTTTGATAAAGCTAAAATCAAACCAGAAAATGTTTTTATTTTGGCTTGTCGTGATTTAGACAAAGGTGAAGTAGATTTAATAAATGAATTAAATATGCATGTATGGACTAATGAACAAATCAATAACTTAGGTACAAAAGAAGTATTAAATCAATTATTATCATTAATTAAAGAAAAGAATATAAAAAATATTCATCTCTCTTATGATATTGATTGTTTAGATCCTGATTATGTTCCTGGGACAGGAACTCCTGTAAGCGATGGATTAAGTTATTCACAAAGTAAAGAACTTCTTCAAGGAATTATGAGTACAAGCTTAGTAAGTTCTATGGATTTTGTAGAATATAATCCTGATTTAGATAAAAATAATAAAACAAAAGAAACATGTGTTGAATTACTAAAGTTAATCTCAAATGAATTGAATTAATAAAAATGCTTTTTACTTTCAAGTAAGTAAAAAGCATTTTTTTATGAAAAATTGTTAATTAACATAACTTATGATATTATAAAATCAATAAAAATATTTTTGGAGGCACAGATGAAACTTTTATTTTTTGATACTGAAACAACTAGTGTAAGACCTGGCCATATATGTCAGTTAAGTTATATAACAGTTGATACTTCAACTAAACCCCAAACTACAACAGGGAAAAATTTCTTCTTTACAGTGGATGAAATGGATCCGGCAGCCGAAGAAGTTCATGGTTTTTCATTAGAAAAATTGTATGAATTATCAAATGGTTTAGAATTTCTTGAACAAATTCAAGATTTTATGTCTGACTTCTTTGATGCTGATTTTGTAATTGGTCATAATGTTCAGTTTGATGTTAAATTCTTAAAGCACGAAGTTAATTCTCTATATGAAGCTGGTATGATTGATTGTTCTTGGGAACCTAAAAAGACATTTTGTACTATGGCTTACTATAAAAACATTTGTCAAATTCCTTCTCCAAGTGGCAATGGCATAAAAAACCCTAAGCTTTCTGAAGTAATAAACTTCTTAGGAATCTCTGACGATACTATTGCAAAAAAAGCTGATGAATTATTCCAAGGTAGTGGGAATTATCATGATGCAAGATTTGATACTGCTGCCGTTTATCTTTTAGTTATAGAAGGTATGAAAAAGAAATATATTAAACCTGGATTTTTTTCTAGTCAACTTTAATTATAAACCTAAAAAGAGGATGTTAATTAAAACATCCTCTTTTATACATATTTTTTATATATCTAATAACTTGTATAGTTCTTTACATTTTTCTTTGTCCATTGCTGGAGTTCCCTCTAATCTATACTTTATTCCCATAGTTTCATACTTATTTACTCCTAATAAGTGATATGGTAATAATTCAACTTTTTCTACATTATTTAAAGTTTTTATAAACTTACCTAATTCAGTAATATATTCTTCATTATCTGTTAAACCTGGAACAACTACTTGTCTTATCCATAATTTAGTATCACATTTTTTACATGCCTCAAGGAATTTTAAACTTTCATCAATATTAATTCCTGTCATATACTTGTACCCTTCTGCTGTTAAATGCTTAACATCAAAAAGAACTAAATCTGTATATTTTAATATTTCTTCATAATTTCCAGCCCCTACACCTGAAGTATCTAAAGTTGTATGTATTCCTTTTTCTTTACATAGCTTTAAACATTCCTTTAAAAACTCTGGTTGTCTTAAAGGATCTCCACCTGAAAAAGTAACTCCACCACCTGATCTTTCAAAGTAAGATCTAAATCTAACTATTCTATTAACTAATTCTTCTGGTGTTAATTCTAAATTATCTTCACCTTTATCGCTCCATGTATCAGGGTTATGACAATATTGACATCTTAGTGCACATCCTTGCATAAATACTACAACTCTTATTCCTGGTCCATCCACAAGGCCCATTGTTTCTATTGAATGTATTCTTCCTTTTAGCATTATACTTCCTCCAATTTATCTATAAGTTATTAACCAATTAATTTTACTTATATCTTTTTATTTAATTATTAAATTTTTTCTTTCTTTCATTATACACCTTAACCTTATATTTGTTAATACTTCATCATAATCATTATTTATTCATAATAATTATTATTTGTTTAAAATATGTTTTGCAGCTTCTTGTCCAGAAATTCTTCCGAATATTACTGATGCTGAGTAAGCTCCTGATGTATCAACAACTTCACCTGCAGCATATAAACCATCTACAACATTTCCATCATTGTTTATAACTTGTGCTTTTTCATCAGCTACAACTCCACCCTTAGTCATGTGAATAGCTGTTTCAACTTGAACTCCATAGTATGGACCTTCAGCTCCAAATGTTTCTGTGAATGCTTCTTTTCTAAATGGATCAGCAGCTTCACCAGTTACTCCTTTGTTGTAACCTTCAACAGATGCTTTTAAGTTTTCAGCATTAACACCTAATTTTTCAGCTAACTCTTCTAAAGTATCAGCTTTTACGTGGTATCCTAAGTCATTATGTTTCTTTAATCTGTAAGCTGAATCATATAATCTTTGATCATAAATGTAGAATGCTTTTCCACCTTCTTGATCTAAGATAGCATTACCTACCGCCATTGAAGCAGAGCTTTCGTCAACGAATCTTTCACCATTCTTGTTAACTAGTAAGAATCCATCTCCAGCACCAGTTAAATCTCTTCTACCACTGATTATAGTTTTGAATACACTTAGTTTATCCATGTGATCCATCTTTATATCATGATCTTGGAATACAGAAACGAAATCTCCTGTAGCACCCATTTGGTTAGATGTTGCAAGTCTTTCTGCTCCTGGAGCATACTCAGCTAATAATTCTTTATTATGAGAGAATCCACCAGTTGCAACTATAACAGCATCTGCCTTTATATCATAAGTTCCTTCTTTAGATTCAACCTTAATACCAGTAGCTTTTCCATCTTCCATTATTAAGTCAAGACCTTTAGTTCCTGTTCTAACGTCTACACCTAACTCTTGAACTTTCTTTTCTAAGTTATCTTGAATATGTTCTCCAGCATAAGCATCAGCTTCTGCCATATGACTTCTTCCTGAATAGTTGAAGTTTAATTGTATTCCCATGTTTCTTAACCAACCATCTACAACAGAAGCTCCTTCAGCTTGTGCTTGTAAACGCTCTGCAGAATCCCAAACTGAATCCTTTTTGTCTTCAATAAACTTTTCAACTGAATCTTCAATACCGTTTGCTTTTTGAGCTTCAGTATTTATTATATCAAAGAAGTTCATGTCGAATTTACCATTACCACTTAATATATCTAATTTCTCAACTAATATTACGTCTTCAACTCCGTTGTCTTTAGCTTCTATTGCTGCTGAAAGCCCTGCAGGACCTCCCCCTACGATAACTAATTGAGTTTTAACTTCTTCTAACTCTTTCTTTTCAACCTCTGGACCTTTAGTATCCATAGATATTTTTTCAACTTCTATTCCAGCTTCTCCTAAAGCATTAGCAACAGCACTCTTAACAGCAAATGATGTAAAAGATGCTCCTGATACGCTATCCACTACTGGAGTTTGAGCTTCTACTATTCTATCAACTATTATTGGTAGAGCTCTATTACTTACTGGTGCAGTTTCATGATGTTCTACTACTTCAATTCCTTTTATAGTTTCACCTTCAACTTCAACTGCTACTTTGACTTCTCCACCATAACCATGTCCTATTCCTTCATAAGTAGCTAATCCTGACCCTGCATTTGTAGTTGTACCGTTTTCAGTCTTCGCACAACCAGCTAAAACAACAGAACTCATAATTAATAAACAAATAAGTTTCTTTTTCATAATTATCCCCCTAAAATTACGTTCTAAACAATTAAATTTTCTTTCATTTCAGAACTAGATATTGTTAATTATTATACAAACAAATCCGTAAAATAATATTTTCTTATCTATCTATAATGTTACATTGTTCAAAACTTTTTTTATAGTTGTCAAAAGTCCTTACTATAAAAAAAAAGTCCCTTAAATTAGGGACTTTTGCCTTATCCAGTACATAGCAGCCTCTGTTCTATTATCTACATTAATCTTCTTTAAAATAGTACTAACATAGTTCCTAACTGTCTTTTCTGCCACATATAATTCAATTGATATCTCTTTATTTGTCTTACCTTCACTTATTAATTCTAATATATTTCGTTCTTGTTTCGTTAATAAAATATCATCGTTATCAGTATTTTTGTCCTTGTTTTTAACTATATCTATAAATTTATTTAAAACATTTTGATCTAATATTTTATTACCATTTACAACATCTCTTATAGATGAAATAATTTTTTTACTATCTATATTTTTTAGTAAATATCCATCAGCACCTACTTTAATAACTTCTACTATTAACGAATCCTCGCCATATGCAGTAAGTACAATAACCTTCGATTCTGGTGAAAGCTTTTTAATGTTCCTACACCCTACTATTCCATCTCCATCAGGTAGCTTCATATCTAATAAAACAACATCTGGTTTTATCTCTTCAATAATCCTGTACCCACCTTCTAAAGTGCCACTTTCTCCGCATACTATCATATCTTCATTTTTTTGAATTAGAGTCCTAATTCCTAATCTTACGATATCATGATCATCTATTAATAAAACCTTTATTAAATCATTCGTCATCTTTTATATCCTCCCATGGGACTATTAAACAAACTGTTGCTCCATTTCTTTTACCATCAATACTTAATACCCCATTAATTGATGTAGCCCTTTCATTCATGGATAGTATGCCACAATGTCCTTCTTTTCTTATGTTATTATTATTTAATCCAATTCCATCATCTTTAACTATCACAACTAATTCTTCTAATGTAGATTGTATCTTTACACAAATTCTACTTCCTCTTGAATGCTTAATTGAGTTACAAATCGCTTCTTGAATAATATAATATATCTGCTCTAAGGTATTAGATGATAGATTTCCTATAGTAGCTTCAGAAACTTTATAGTTAAGCTTTATTTCTATATCACTAATATTACTCATTTTTTCAATGAGCCCAGCTATCTTAATTTTAAAATCATTAATTTCAAGCTTTTCTAATGATGATTTACTAATAAATCCTCTTATTTCACCTATTACATTATTGAGAGTTGACTTAACATATATTAAACTTTCTTTTTCAGTTCCATCTTTATCTTCTATAATGCTTTCTAAAGCTAATCCACTTGCAAATAAATCCTGAATAACTCTGTCATGCAATTCATATCCAACTTTTCGTCTTTCTTGCCATATTAACTTTTGCTTAGTTAGTTTCTCAATTTTATATTCTGCTTCCCATATAAAAATATCTATTACATTTATAAATAATAAAGCTATTACTACAGCTACAATAGTTCTTGAAAGTTCAAGTCTAAATCCATATCTACAATAAAAAGTTTCAGTATTTATTATTCTAACTGGATATAAATCAACATTCGAAACCATCAATCCTGCTAATATACTATATAGTCCAAAAAATATTGATAGAATTTTAAACTTAATTACTACCTTTCTAGCCTTTATCTTACTCATTATTTTACCATTTCTATAAAGTCCTATACATACAGTTATCCCTGCTGGTAACCCTATAAAGTATCTACCTATAACTCTAAATACATAAATATACTCTACAGAACTCTGATATTTAAATTTATAAAATAAAAAATATAATATAATCCAAATTCCTATAACTATAAATGGTATTAATCTATAGTAACTTATTTTATTATACTTTTTCTTAAAAAGCCTTGTACCAAATATCCATAGTAAAGTAAATGCTATTGCATTTAGTAAGTTCGTAAAAAATAGCATATACATAACCAAACTATTATTTCTATCAATCATAATAAATATTAATAACCATTCTCCTAGTCCATGAATTACTCCAAAAGCTCCTAATATTTTAATTGAGTTTAATAAAGGAATATCTGTATCTTTAAGAGCTCTTTGTTGAAGTGCTGAAATCCCTAAAGAAAAGAATGATAGCCCATATATAAAAAACAATATACTATAAATGTCCCTACTAAACATCAAGTCCTCCTAAGCTGCTCATTAGAAAAGAAAAACCATGATTTAACGTGGTTGAGTATCTAAAATAATAGATATACATTCTTCTAAATTATTAATTACATGCTTTGTTTCTTTTTGTACATCTACTGGTGAATAAGTAAATGTAAATGAATTTTCTATAGTTTTAAACATCGGTAAATCATTCCAAGAATCACCTATGCAATTCATATTATCCTTATCAATTTTATAATAATCCATTATCATTTTTAAAGCATTGCCTTTTGAGCAACCTTTAGGCGCAAAATCTAAATTATTAACATTCTGATAAACGTCAATTATATCATTATATTTTTCAATTATATCATTATATTTTTCAATTATATCATTATAAACCTTTGTAGTTTCATCTATATCTTTAAAATGAAATGCTAATCCTTCTATCTCATCTTCATTAATCTCATCCATTGATGAAATTTCAATAATTTTTATAGGCCAATTATTTTTTCTATTAATAGCATAAAATTGATTATCTATAATAAATGTAACTTCAACTGAACTATCTACTTCATCAACAACTTTCTTTGCTACCTCAGTTTTTATTACATTCTTTTGAATTATATTTTTATCTTTATCTAAAATAATTGCCCCACTATTTACTATATAAAAATCATAATTCACTCTATCTCTTGTAGGCTCTATTATTCCATTTAAATGCCTTCCAGTACATATTCCAAATAAATTCCCTTCATCTTGGAACTTCCTTATAGCCTTTAAATCCCTAATTCTCATATCATCCTTTTCACTATGAAAAAACAGTGTTCCATCAAAGTCACTTGCCAATAACTTCATAATATTCATCCCCCTTATTGTTAATACCTTGTACTTATATACTATCATTTACTAAATAGATTTCGCTAGAATAATTTTTTCTTACCAATTTTATTTTTCATAGCATTAACAATTTATCCTATAAATTATTTCTTAATTAAAAAAGCTACTTTCTCAGCAGTAGATTGTAACAAATCATTCATTACATTCGTTCTTTAACAAGTAAAGCTACGTTCTCAGCAGTAGGATTCAGCAAATCACTCACTTTGTTCGCTCTTTGGCATCCCTTGCATGGAACGTGCTAATTACTTCTCTTCGTCGTTATCTCTCCTTGACAAGTAAAGCTACGTTCTCAATATGAGCTGTATGTGGGAACATATCTACTGGTTGAACCTCTAATGTCTTATAGCCATTTTCATCTAGTATAGCTAAATCTCTAGCTAAAGTGCTTGGATCACAGCTTACATATACTATTCTCTTAGCATCTATATTGCTTATAGCATCTAATAGTTTTTTATCGCAGCCTTTTCTTGGTGGGTCTACAACTACCACATCAGCTTTTACACCTTTATTTATTAAGTCAGGAATAACTACTTCTGATTCACCTACAAAGAATTCAACATTATCTACATTGTTTTCTTTAGCATTTATCCATGCATTATCTATAGCTTGAGGTATTATCTCTACCCCGTAAACCTTCTTTGCATTTTTTGATAAAAATAACGTTATAGTTCCAGTTCCACAATATGCATCAAATACAGTTTCATCCCCAGTAAGTTCAGCAAATTCTAAGGCCTTTGAATATAAGACTTCTGTTTGCATAGGATTAACTTGGAAAAATGATAATGGAGATATATTAAATCTAAAATCTCCTATGTAATCTGATATTGTATCTTCTCCCCAAAGAGTTTTTGACTCAAGTCCTAATATAACATTAGTAGGCTTAGAATTTATATTTTGAATTATACTTTTAATTCCTGGTATATTTTTACTAATCATTGATACAAACTCATCTTTATATGGTAACTTATCTCCATTTGTAACTATAACAACCATAACTTCATTAGTCGTAAAGCCACGTCTTATCATAATATGTCTAAGTATTCCGCTCTCATCATATTGCCCATCTACATTATATGGTTTTATATTATGTTTAATTATCCATTCTCTAGTTAATTCAACTACTTTATCTGCTATATCATCTTGAATAAGACAATTCTGCATATCTATTATTTCATGACTTCTCTCCGCAAAGAATCCTATCTTTATTTCTCCATTAACTAAACCTATAGGTAATTGCACCTTATTTCTATATCTCCAAGGCTCATTCATTCCTAATGGATACATTACTAATTCTGGGTTTAACTTTCCTATTTTATCTATACAATCTTTAACTCTCTCATGTTTAAAATCTAACTGAGACTTATATGTACTATGCTGAAGCTTACATCCTCCACATCTCTTATATACATCACATTTTGGAACACATCTCTCAATAGAAGCTTCTAATACTTCTAACAGCTTACCATATGCATAATTCTTCTTAGCTTTAATTATCTTTACCTTTACTTTTTCACCAACTAAAGCCCCTTGAATAAACACGGGAAAAGTTCCATCAATTTTAGCGACACCTTCTCCTTCATATCCTTGAGATACTATATCTAAAATATATTCCTTATTCTTTTCGATCATATATATTTCTCCTTTGAAATAAATTGTGTACTAAGTACACAGTCCAAAAATCAACTTCGTCGAGTACAATAGTGCCTACTGCACCCCAAGATATTTACTTTGTAAATGTCCAAAAGCGTTTTTAATTCATTACTATTGAATATTATAAATCTCTTGGCCGTCACAAAGTTATCTCTTGGACTTTGACGTAGTCAAACTTTTCACCTGCGAGTCTTAGCTCGCATTTTTATTCTATCATATACTAATATCCTTCTCTACTGAATTTACACTATTCTAAATTTTGCATAAAAAAAATACACCCTACGGTGTATCTTTCGGAATCAGTTGCCACACTGTTACCACTTTAATCTCTCGCGAAATTTCAATGATATTAACATTATAGCCTAAAATTACACTTTAAATTGTTAACATTCTGTTAACTTTTTATATTTTTAGTATTTTTGACATATAATCCTTCATTTTTAAATAACAACAACTTAATTTATGAAATATTTCATTCATTTTTTTGTTTTTATTTAGTATCCATATAAACTTAGTCCTTTAGTAAGTAGATTATATAAAAGAATTGCTAATATAATTAATCCTCCAATCAAAAGTAACTTACCTTGCTTTTCAACTACTGTTTTTTCTGTACAAACAAATTCATTATTACTTATTTCAAAATCAATATTATTTTCCTCAAGTTTTTTTATTATATTATCCTTACACTCTATAGTATTTTCAATAATTTTTTCTTTTAATTCTAAGGTATTTAAAGTTAAATATATCCACTCTTTATCGTTATATATAACTACCTTATTCTCTACTTCATAATGTCTCAAGTATTTGAAGTATTGTGCGGTTTCTAATAATAAAAGTCTTTTATTGGTTTTTATTAAAATCATTGCTGAACTCCAATCAAATATAGGATGCGCTATTGCACTTCCCGTACCAGCAACTATAATTCTAGTTGTATCAGCTTTATAATCACGTCCTATTATTTTTTCCTCTATATATTCATCTGATTCTAAAGATTTTCTTACTTCATCTAATGCCTTATTTAATAGCTCTTTATAAATTATATTAGCCTTTTTATTTTTTATTTTAGTTTCTATATTTTTATCAACTTCAACATTTTCAATATCTTTCATTTCTTCATCTGATACATATTCAACTTTATTATTCATATAAACTCTCCTTTACATATTCATTATTTATCAATTCTCTTACCCTCTTTTTAAGCCTACTTATCCGTTTATACATTACATTTTCACTTACTTTATATTCATTACATAATTCAACTGTGGAATTATTTAGTATATATTTCTTAACAAATAACCTTTTCTCTTCATCATTAAGCTTACTTAAAGCTTCATTTATAACATTTATCTTATTATTATTAAAAAACTTTTCTTCTGAACTTTCCTCATTTCCATAACTCTCACTTATATCATCATAAGAATAATGTTTTTTTAACTTTCTTTTATAATCTAATGCTTTATTTTTTGCTATAGTTGCAACCCAAGTTTTAAAAGATGCTTTATATTCAAAACTACTACATTTATCTAAAATTATCATTATGACATCATCATAACATTCTTCTATATATTCTTTTTCATATGGTTCATTCAAAACATAAGTTATTACTTTTAATATCAATGTTGAATAATCATCTATAAATGTTTCTAGTGCCTCTTTCTCTCTATCAATAAGTCGTTGTATTAACCTTTTTACCGTCATTAATTCTTTCCCCCTTTGCCTTTCATCTATATAGACGCATCCTTTTTCTAATTCTGACATAAAAGCATAAAAAAAAGAAGTACAGAAATTTCTGTACTTCTTCTCTTATATGAATTATTCTATTACACTTACTTTTAATAGGTTAGTTGATCCAACTTGACCCATACCAGCAGCTATAACAATTGTATCACCTTTTTTAGCGAATCCATTTTCTACTGCTAATTCTGTAGCTCTTTCTATTCTTTCATCCATAACCTTTTTGTGCTCAGCAACTATTGGGTATACTCCAAAGTTGAACGCTAAGCTCTTAGCAACTTTTTCTGTTTCAGTTACAGCAACTATAGCACAGTCTGGTCTGCATTGAGAAATTCTTCTTGCAGTAGCTCCACTCTTAGTTGAGCAAACTATTGAAGCAGCTTGTAATTCATTAGCAGCGTTGCAAGCAGCTCTTGAGATAACTCCTGATATAGCAGGAATGTGCTTCTTAGCTTTTGAAACAGCTGTTTCATAGCTTAATTGTCTTTCAGTTTCAACAGCTATCTTAGCCATAGTTTGAACTGATTCTACTGGCCAATCTCCGTTAGCTGATTCTCCTGATAACATTATAGCATCTGTACCATCTAAAATTGCGTTAGCAACGTCAGAAACTTCTGCTCTTGTTGGTCTTGGATTTCTCATCATTGAGTCTAACATTTGAGTTGCAGTAACAACTATTTTTCCAGCATGATTACATTTTTCGATCATCATCTTTTGAACTGCTGGTAATTTTTCGAATGGTATTTCAACTCCTAGGTCTCCTCTAGCAACCATTATACCGTCTGAAACTTCGATAATTGAATCTATGTTGTCAACACCTTCTTGGTTTTCTATCTTAGAGATTATTAGGATGTGTTCTCCACCATTTTCGTTTAATATCTTTCTAATAGTTTCAACGTCTGATGCTTTTCTTATGAATGATGCAGCAACAGCGTTAACTCCCATTTCACAACCGAATTTTAAGTCAGCTATATCTTTTTCAGTTAAAGCTGGTAACTTAATTGATACTCCTGGAACGTTAACTCCTTTGTGAGTAGCAACAAATCCTGTATTTTGAACAACACAGTGGATTTGATTTCCATCTATTGATTCAACTGTTAATCCAACTAAACCGTCATCTATTAATATAGTATCTCCTGGTTTAACATCATTAGCTAATCCAGCATAAGTTACTGAACATTCTTGAGTGTTACCTATAACATCTCCACCTGCGTGTACAGTGAATTTATCTCCTGCTTTTAATTCAACCTTCTTAGGCTCGAATTTACCAGTTCTGATTTCTGGTCCTTTAGTATCTAACATAACAGCAATTTGCTTATTGTGCTTCTTAGCTAATTCTTTAACTAAGTTAATTCTATCTGCATGCTCTGCGTGATCACCATGTGAAAAGTTGTGTCTTGAAACGTTCATTCCTGCTTCAATTATTTGTGATAATACTTCTGGTTTTTCACTAGTTGGACCTATAGTACATATTATTTTAGTTTTTCTCATGTAAATAACACTCCTTCTTGATTTAGTTTTATATCTATTAACAAAGCTTGTTACTTCGATATTTCCTCTGAAATAGAGAATAATTTATCATCAAATTTTCTACCTAAAGCTAAAGCTTCATCTATATCTTGGTCAAAAATTTGGTTTTCCTTAATTCCGATAACTCTTGAAGTTTTTCCTTCTAATAATACCTCAACAGCTTTTGATCCCATTCTTGAAGCTAACACTCTATCAAATGCAGATGGTGATCCACCTCTTTGAATGTGACCTAATATAGTTGCTCTTGTTTCAATTCCTGTTTGTGCTTCAACATATTTAGCTAAGTCATAAGCCCCGCCAATACCTTCTGCTAATAAAACTAGGTTATGAATTTTTCCAACTTCTTTACCTTGTTTTATTACGTTACATAATTCGTCTTTATCGAATCCTTTTTCTGGAGTTATTGTGTATTCAGCTCCACAAGCAACACCTGCATAAAGAGCTAAATCTCCGCAGTTTCTTCCCATAACTTCTACGATAGAAACTCTTTCGTGAGAACTTGAAGTATCTCTTATCTTATCTACACCTTCTATAACAGTATTTAAAGCTGTATCAAATCCTATTGTGTAATCTGTATAGCTTAAATCATTGTCAATAGTTCCTGGTAGCCCTATAGTCTTAACACCTAGTTTAGATAGTAATTTAGCTCCCATGAAAGAACCATCTCCACCTATAACAACTAAAGCGTCAACACCATTTTTTGCTAATAATTCAGCAGCTTCTTTTCTTACTTCTTCTTGTTTAAATTCTAAACATCTAGCAGTTCTTAATATTGTACCACCTCTATGGATTATGTCTGATACTGATGATCTATCCATTTCAAATAATTCACCATTAATTAATCCTGCATATCCTCTTTGAACTCCAACTACTTCTAGGCCATGATGTAGTGCAGTTCTAACAACAGCTCTTATTGCTGCGTTCATTCCAGGTGCATCTCCACCACTAGTTAAAACAGCTATCTTTTTGATACTCATAAAATATTCCTCCTCGTCACCATGGTGGTCTGTGCATGTCCCACCTAGTTTGAAATATTCCTCTATATTATTATTTTATTATTAACTTTTTATTACCTTTTTTATTTTACTTGCAAATATAAACTAATGCAACTAAAATAACCATCTTGTTTGTAGTTTTTTATTGATAAAATCTTGATTTCACTGTCTATTATACCCTAATGTTGACGAAAATATATACCTTTTTAATATGTATACTCTTATATATGCTCATTATTTAGCTATTTATTTCCATAAATGGAATTTTGTAAACTTTATCATTTTATATGTGTTACACTATTTATGTATTTTATTATTTTTTTGAGGATTTTTATAAAAAATAAAATAAGAGGTTATTATTAACCTCTTATTCTACTATTTTTATATTTTCTTCACCGTATAATTTATATAATTGGTCTAATAAATCATTATTTACTCTTACCCACATTTCTCTAGGCATCCTATAGTTTTTTCTATCATCTGCTGTAAAGATATATAAGGCAGAATCACCCTTATGTTCAGATGTTATTCCTATTAGACTTGGTTTCGTTTCTTTTGCCTTTTTAAGATTATCAACTCTTATAAATACTTTTGTTGAATTTACCTTTTCTAAAGGTTCTATAGTTTCACATATAAGTTTAACAGGTTCATCTTCCTTCATGCTTACTCTACCTTTAATTATAACCATACTATCTGGAGTAATTAAATTTCTTACCTTATCTAAAGTCTTAGGAAACACTATTACTTCTATGCTCCCGCTTAAATCTTCAAGCTTTAAAAACGCCATAATCGAATTACTTCTAGTTACTTTTTGATTCACTTCAGCGATAATCCCACCAAGTATTACCTTATCTTCATCATGAATAGAGTACTCCTCACCATCAACACCTTCTAAATGAGCTTGTTGACATTTATAAATATCATCTATACTTATTGAAGTGTACATTTTTAAGCTTTGAACATATTCATCTAATGGATGCCCTGTCAGATACATACCTGTCATTTCTTTTTCCATAGCTAATAAGTTATTTTTTGAGAATTCATTTATATTTGGGTATTTTACTTCTGGTTCATTTATATTTTCCTCAACTAATCCAAATAAGCTTATTTGTCCATCTATATTTCTCTTTTTCTCATTAGATACACTATCCATTACCTTTTCATATACAGCTAAAAGCTTTGATCTAAATATCTTAAACTCATCAAAGGCCCCAGCCTTTATTAAACTCTCAACAGCTCTCTTATTAATAGCCGATAAATCTATCTTATTTATAAAATCTACTAAAGATTCAAATCTACCTTTAGCACTTCTTGAAGCTACTATACTTTCAACTACATTAAATCCAACATTTTTTATTGCAGCTAATCCAAATCTTATAGTATCACCTTTAACAGTAAATTTTGAATAACTTTCGTTTATTGCAGGAGGAAGTACCTGTATCCCCTGACTTTCTGCAAAATTTATATAATGAGCTACTTTTTCAGCAGTTCCCATAACTGAATTTAACATTGCTGCTATCATTTCAACAGGATAATAATGCATTAGGTATGCAGTTTGATATCCAACAACTGCATATGCTGCTGCATGTGATTTGTTAAAAGCATATGAAGCAAAGTCCATCATTGAGTCAAATATTTTATTTGCAGCCTCTTCTGAAATTCCATTTCTTAAACATCCAGGAACTTCAACATTTCCATTGTCGTCAACTATACCATATATGAAGTTCTTTCTTTCTTGTTCCATAACACTATGCTTCTTCTTTGACATGGCTCTTCTAACCATGTCACTTCTACCAAGAGAGTAACCACCTAAATCTCTTACTATCTGCATTACTTGCTCTTGATACACCATTACTCCATACGTAACATCTAAAATACTTTCCAGCTCTGGTGTCTCATAGTGTACACTATCCTTGTTTCTCTTTCCTTCTATATATCTTGGTATTTCGGCCATTGGACCTGGTCTATATAGCGATATCCCCGCTATGATATCTTCTAAACAGTCTGGCTTCAATTCCTTCATGAAAGATGTCATTCCTGGTGACTCTAGCTGAAACACACCAGCGGTCTTACCTTCCCCAATCATTTTATAAACTTCTTTATCTTCAAAATCTATTTTATCTAAATCTATGTCTATATCTCTATTTTCCTTAATCATCTTAACTGCGTCATTCATAACAGTTAAAGTTCTAAGACCAAGGAAGTCCATCTTTAATAATCCAAGCTCCTCAAGAGTTGTCATATCAAATTGAGTTACTATAGACTCATCATTTTTTTGTAAAGGTACATATTCTACTAATGGTCTTGACGCTATAACAACACCAGCTGCATGAGTAGATGAGTGTCTTGGTAATCCTTCTAAAGTTTTACTAACATCTATTAGATTCCTTACTCTTTCTTCTGTATCATATATCTTCTTTAACTCTGGATTTAAATCAAGAGCCTTCTCAATTGTAATTCCAAGCATTGTAGGAATCATCTTAGCAACTCTATCAACTTCTGAATATGAGTAATTCATTGCTCTTCCTACGTCTCTAATACAAAGCCTTGCAGCCATTGTACCAAATGTAATTATTTGAGATACATTTTTCTCTCCATACTTTTCAACAGTATAATCAATTACTTCCTGTCTTCTTTCGTAACAAAAGTCTGAATCAATATCGGGCATACTAACTCTTTCTGGATTTAAAAATCTTTCAAAAAGTAAGCTATATTTTATCGGATTTATTTTTGTTATTCCTAAAGTATAAGCAACTATTGATCCTGCTGCTGATCCTCTTCCTGGACCTGTTGGAATTCCATTATCATTTGCATACTTTATAAAATCCCAAACTATCAAGAAGTAATCAACATATCCCATTTGATTTATTACTCCAAGCTCATAATTAAGTCTTTCAACATAACTTAAAGCCTCTTCATTAGAGTTACTAAACTCTCTTATCTCATCAAGATTTACTTCTTTCCCTCTAAACTCTTTAAATACATCATATCTATCTATAAGTCCGGCAAAACAAACCTCTTCTAAATAATCAAAATGTGTTTTATATTCTTCTGGTACAGGGAAATTTGGAAGCTTTGATACATGGAACTCATAATCAAAATTACATTGTTCTGCAATTTTAACAGTATTCTCTAATGCTTCTTTCGAATATGAAAATAAATCATACATTTCCTCTTGTGATTTTAAATAGAATTGGTCTGATGGATACCTTCTTCTATTAACATCATCAACGGTTTTTCCTGTTTGAATACACATCAATATGTCATGTGCTTTAGAATCGTCTTTATTTATATAGTGAACGTCATTTGTTGCTACTAAAGGTATTCCTGTCTCTTTAGATAACTTAATATTAGTATCGATAACCTTCCTTTGTTCTTGCATTCCATGGTCTTGTATCTCTAAATAAAAATCACCATGGAATATATCTTTATAAAGTAAAGCTACCTCTTTTGCTTTTTCATAGTTATCTTTTAAAATCCAGCTTTGTACTTCTCCTCCAAGACATGCACTTAATGCTATAAGCCCTTCACTATGCTGTCTTAAAAAGTCATGGTCAATTCTCGGTTTATAATAAAAACCATCTATTGAAGCTGTAGATACTATATTCATAAGATTTTGATACCCAACTTCATTCTTAACTAATAAAACTAAATGATGCGTACTATTATCTTTATCATTTATCTTTATGTCCTTAGACTTTGCAGCTACATAAACCTCACATCCTAATATAGGCTTTATGCCTTGTGCCTTTGCTTCTTTGTAAAAGGCAACACATCCATACATAACTCCATGGTCAGTAAGTGCTATACTTTCCATCCCAAGCTCTTTAGCTCTTGAGATAATCTTCTTTATCTTAGCAGAACTATCAAGCAAACTATACTCACTATGAAGATGTAAATGACAAAACTTCTTTTCACTCAAGGTATCACCTCACTTTTCCAATGCCATAAGGCGCTTTTCACTTTTAATTATGAAACTACTTCATAGTTTTACTAAATAAAAATAAATTGCTAAATTTAAATCAATTTGAATTCACTCATCAATTCTTAATTATTCATTCTTAACTATATTAGTAGTTTCCTGACCTTACTTCTTCTGCTATTTTTTCTATTTTTCGTAATCTATGGTTAATTCCTGATTTTCCTACTGGTGGATTTAGCATTTCACCTAACTCTTTTAAAGACTCATCAGGATAACTTAATCTTAATTCCGCTACTTCTCTTAAGTTTTTAGGTAATCTTTGAAGTCCTATTGTACTTTGAATTAATTTTATACTTTCTACCTGTCTTACTGCTGCATTAACAGTTTTACTTAAATTAGCAGTCTCACAGTTAACTAGTCTATTTACGTTATTTCTCATTTCCTTCATTATTCTTATATTTTCAAGTTCTAATAATGAAGTATGTGCTCCAACTATGTTTAGAAGGTCAACTATTTGTTCTCCTTCTTTTATATATATAATATGGCTGTTCTTTCTTTGAATAACTTTTGAACTTAAACCAAAAGAGTTTATTAGTTTACATAACTGAATAGCATATTCTTCACTATGAGTAACAAACTCTAAGTGATATGTTTTCTCTGGGTTACTAATGCTCCCCCCTCCAATAAATGCTCCTCTTATATACGCTCTCTTAAGTTCTTCTGTTTTAACCATCTCTGGCTCGATAGTATAATCTATAGTCAACACATCATCAACTTCTTTAAATATTCCTGTTTCTTTCAGTAATTCTCTTACGCCCATATCTTCTTCTATAAGAACCATATAAATATTGTTCTTTTTTAAAGAATTACTTTTTTTAACTAGAAGTTTTGAGTGTATATCAAAATAATCTTTTAATATCGTAAATATATGTCTCGCTGATGCTGGATTTTCTGTAGTTATTTTAAAGCTAAGTCCTTTTCCACTAAAACCAATAGTTCCACTTACCTTCATTATTGCTGATATCTCAGCTAAAGCCTCTTCTTTAGATATCTCTATATACCTACATATTTCTCCTTTAACTTTTGATGAAAATGACATACTTCTATTTCTCCTAACTATGTTTAAATATATTTTTTATTATATCATAAACTGACCCAACTGTGTCATAGAAAAACAATAACTATTAAAGGATAAATATAACTTTATTAAGAAAATGTACTTTTACTTTTAAAATAACAGGACTTAAAATAAAAACATGTCATTCAAATAGCTATAACTACTATTTAAATGACATATTTATATATCTACTTCTAATTCTTCATTAAATATTTTTATCTAACAAATAACTATTATACTATATTACTCTCTAGTATTTCTTTTTTCTCTCATTTTTTGAAGCGAATAAACATATTCCAGTATTTTTTCTTTATCCCATTTTAATTCTTTTTCTATCACAGTTTTCATTATTATATCAGCTAAATATTCTGAATCATGTTTAACATATCCTTTAGTTATCTTAACTAAGTTTTCTTCAACTATTTCTACACCTAAGCCTTTAATATTATCTCTATCCAATTCAACTAACTTTGAACCTTCTTTCAAATATCTTTCTTTAATATCATCCGGAATAGTACCATTATTAGCAATTACATAATCAACACATTTCTTGCCACCATAATTTATTAATGTTTTTAAATGATCAGCTGCTGTAAAGTCATCTGTTTCTCCTGGTTGAGTCATTATATTTGATATATATATTTTTATTGCATCACTTTCACATATTGTATCAGCTATATCAGTTACTAGCAGATTAGGAATTATACTTGTATAAAGACTTCCTGGGCCCATTATAATAGCGTCAGCTTCCTCTATTGCTTTAAGCGCGTCAACTAAAGGTTTAGCATTTTCAGGATTTATCATAAGCTTTTTTATTTTAGACTTTCTTGCTATAGCCTCATCTGGTATTCTTGACTCTCCATCAATTTCATCACCATTTTCTAATATAGCTACAAGCTTCATATCATCAAGAGTTACTGGTAATACTTTACCTGTAACAGCAAGTACTGAACTCATTCTTTGTACAGCCTCTTCGAAATTATCACTTATCCCAGCCATTGCAGCTAAAAATAAGTTACCAAAGCTTTGCCCTTCAAGACTACCTTCTTTAAATCTGTATTGCAATAATTTCTCCATAATTGGTTCAGTATCTGCTAATGCTAATATACAGTTACGAATATCTCCTGGTGGAAGCATCCCAAAATCTTCTCTTATCTTTCCAGAACCTCCACCATCATCTCCAACAGTTACTATAGCAGTTATATTATTAGTATAGTTTTTAAGCCCTCTAAGCATAGTCGAAAGACCTGTTCCCCCTCCAACTACCACTATCTTAGGACCACTTACAGAAAGTCTTTCATCATCTATTAAGTCTTCTACATTTTTATCATTAATAGTTATATTTATCTTATCGCTATTGATTAATCTTAATATAGATTTTAATCCTTCAGATATAGATATAACTATAACCACTACTCCCAATAACCCCAAAAATATACATACCATTTTTCTAGTTAAATCATATTCTTTATGAATAAATACTTCTCCTACTCCTAATGCAAGTAGTATAGTTCCGACGAAACCAAGTAATACCCATCTTTTTATTCTAGCTCCTGGTTTCATCAAGTAATCAAGTATCATAATTTTTTATCTCCCTTATGAACATCCTCTTTAATATCTCTATGCTCAACATACACATTATAGTTACTAGCATGTAACTTTTCATATATAGCATTTGCTATAGCTACAGATCTATGTCTTCCCCCTGTACATCCTATCGATACTATAAGCTGACGTTTTCCCTCTTTATTATAATTTGGTATTAAGAACTGTAACATATCTACAGCTTTTTCTAAGAATACCTTAGTTTCTTCCTGTTGTAATACATAATCTTTAACTGGTTCATCATTACCTGAATGAGGTTTTAATTCTGGAATGTAGAATGGATTAGGTATAAATCTTACATCAAATACTAAATCTGAATCTACAGGAATTCCATACTTAAATCCAAAACTTAATACAGTTATTGATAATTGCTTTTGTGGTGCTTCCACATCACCAAAATTCTTAAGCATTTCCTCTCTCAAATCTTTTATTGCGTATTTTGACGTATCTATTATTATATCTGCTTTCTCTTTTACTTCTCTTAATTTTTCTCTTTCTAGCTCTATTCCAGTTATTACTCTTCCTCCTGGAGATAATGGATGACTTCTTCTTTTTTCTTTAAATCTCTTAACAAGAACTTCATCAGAAGTATCTAAAAATAATATTTCATATTTAAATTGTTCCTTAGATAACTCCTTTAAGCTATCAAATAAGTCATCAAAGAATATACCACCACGTATATCTATTACTAAAGCTACTTTATCAATCTTTCCATCACTTTGCTTACATACTTCAGCAAACTTTGTTATTAACGTTGGCGGAAGATTATCCACACAAAAATATCCCATATCCTCTAAACTATTAGTTGCTTCTGATTTCCCTGCCCCTGATAATCCAGTTACTATAATAAATCTCATCTTTTACCTCCACTTTATATAATTAAAAGTTACTAGTTAAGAATATAAAATCACTTCTTATCTTAAAACTTATTTATTAAAATTTAACTCTCATTAATCCCATCTCAGCTTTTCTTAACTATAATTACCTTACCAATTAAATTATATCACAATATATCCTATAAACAATTTTATATATTAACATCAAAGGCTTTACACAAAAACTTTAGTAATTATTTCTATATATCTGATACTAAATTATAAAATAAAAGGCTTATCTTATTAAACAATTATAAGACGAGCCTTTTCTTATATAAAAATTATAAATCTTCACCAATTATTCTTACTTCTGTATGAAGCTCTACTCCAAACTGTTTCTTAACTTCATCTTGTATATGATGTATTAAATCAAGTATATCTTTAGCAGATGCTCCACCCTTATTTATAACAAATCCTGAATGTTTTTCCGATATAGCTGCTCCACCTATACTATACCCCTTTAATCCAGCATCCTGTATTAGCTTCCCTGCAAAATATCCTTCAGGACGCTTAAATGTACTTCCTGCTGATGGATACTCTAAAGGTTGCTTTGATTCTCTCTTATTAGTTAAATCTGCAACTAAATCCTTAATAGACTTTACTGTACCTTTTTCTAGTTTGAAAACTGCAGATAAAACTACATACCCTTTTTTCATAACTATCGATGATCTATAACCTAAATCTAATTCTTCATTATTTAAAGTAATTATCTCACCATTTTCATTTATAACATCTGCACTTTCTATTACTTGTGACATTTCTCCATTATAAGCACCTGCATTCATAAATACAGCTCCACCTACAGTTCCTGGGATACCACATGCAAATTCAAACCCTGTTAATGAATTTTCAACAGCCTTATCTGAAACCTGCTTTAGCATTGCTCCACACTCTGCTTCAATTCTTTCTCCATCTACAGTTATATTATTAACCTTAGTTAATGACATAACTACACCTCTAAATCCACCATCTTTAACTAATAAATTTGACCCATTTCCTATAACATAAAAAGGTATATTATTTTCCTTACAAATATTAACCGTTCTTATTATTTGCTCCTTATTTCTAGGAGTAACTAATATATCTGCAGGACCTCCTACCTTAAAATTTACATATTGGCTTAATTTTTCATTTATCTTAACATCTTCATCACTATAAAAACTAGTAAATAAATCCACGTAATTATTATACTTATTCATTATTGGCTCCTTATTTTTCGATATTCTCCATAGTTAAATAGTATAAATTAAATACTAATATTTAACAAGTGCTTTCACTTATATTCTATTTATTTCCATTAAAGTGATTATATATACTTTCTGCTGCTTTCTTATCTATTGATGATGTTTCTAATATTTCCTCAAGTGTAGCTTCTCTTATCTTATCAACACTTCCAAATTTCATAAGTAATGCTCTTCTTCTTTTTTCTCCTACGTATGGTATATCATCTAATATTGAATGTAACGTTCTTTTATCTCTTAAGCTTCTATGATAAGTAATTGCAAATCTATGAACTTCATCTTGTATTCTTCTTATCATCTGCATTAAATTTGATGACCTATTAATAATTAATTCTGTATTATTATATACAATTCCTCTAGTTTGGTGTTTATCATCCTTAACAAGTCCACAGACTGGTATATCTATATTAAGCTCCTTTAAAACTTCAAGAGCCACATTTACTTGACCTTTTCCACCATCCATCATTATTAAATCAGGAAATACCGAAAATTTTCCTGCTGAAAATTTTATTTTACTTTCTTGTATAGCTTTTATTTCTTCTAATCCGTGAGTAAATCTTCTTGTAAGTATTTCTCTCATGCTATCATAATCATTAGCACCTTTTACTGTCTTTATCTTAAATCTTCTATAATCACTATTTTTAGATCTACCCTCTTCAAAAACTATCATAGTTCCTACAGAATCAACGCCTTGAATATTTGATATATCATATGCCTCAATCCTTGTTGGCCAATTTTCTAAATCTAATAGTTGTTGTAATTCCTCTAAAGAAATTCTATTTATTTCTTTTTCTCTAAAATATTTATCCTTAAACTTTTCTAATGTTATCTTAGCATTGTTTTTAACCATCTCTAGCATTTCCTTTTTCATACCCTTTTGCGGCACTTTAACAAATACTTTAGACCCTCTTTTTATAGATAAATATTCTTCTATTAACTCCTCATCTTGTATAGCTGGTACATATATCATCTTTGGAACCTTGGCTGTTCCTGAATAAAATGAAGTTATAAACTCTTGAAGCAATTCTTCAAGACTTTCATTTGCTGTATTTTCAAATATAAAATGTTCTCTTCCTAAAATCTTTCCATCACGTGAAAAAAATACTTGGATACAACTATCCTTCTCATCTTGATCTACATTAATAAAATCTTCATCGCCTTCCATAGTCTTAAAAATCTTTTGTTTTTCAACTATAGCTTCAATAGCTAAAATTTTATCTCTAAAAGATGCTGCTTTTTCAAATTCTAAATTCATAGATGCTTCTTCCATTTGTGATTTTAAATCTTTAACAACTACATTATCTTTCCCACTTAATATATCTATAATGTTATCTATCATTTTTCTATATTCATCTTTTGATATATGGCCACCACAAGGACCTAGACATTTTTTTATATGATAATTTAAGCAAGGCCTGTACTTTTCACCATTCTCTTTTATTGATAACTTACAAGTTCTTATTGGAAATATCTTATTTATAAGATTTATTGTCTCATATACAGCACTTCCATTAGTATATGGCCCAAAGTACTTACTTCCATCTTTGGCATAATTTCTAGTTACAAAAACCTTAGGAAAGTCATCTTGAAGTGTTACTTTAATAAATGGATAAAACTTATCATCTTTCAATAATATATTATATCTAGGACTATATTTCTTAATTAAGTTACATTCTAAAATTAAAGCTTCCATTTCAGAATCAGTTACTATGTACTCAAATTCAGCTATGTTTTTAACCATAACTCTAACCTTTTCAGAATGATTCTTAGAATTCTGAAAATAACTTTTAACTCTATTCTTTAAAATCTTAGCTTTTCCAACATATATAACTTCACCTAAAGAGTTCTTCATCATATAAACACCAGGCTTATCAGGAAGATTCTTTAAATGATACTCAAAATCAAACACTTAACCACCTCACTCCATAGTTAAAAGTTAAAATATAAGAGTTAAGAGTTTAGGATGAAACTGTATTCAGTTTCTAAAATTATGATATCCCCAAACCTTTAACTCTACAAAATTAATTACTAACTTATTAGTTTTTTCTATTACATCTATTAATTTATATCTACTATAACCTATCTTATTAAGAAATAACTCTAAGAGTGTCGAAAAGTTTCTACACCAACGTTTATAACTTTTCACTCTTAACTAGCTTAATATCCTAAAACTGCTTGTCGTACTACTTGGCTAGCTATTACTGCTGCTGATCCTGCACCACTTTCTCCATTTTCAACTATAACTGCTACTGCAATTTGTGGATCATCCATAGGTGCTGCCGCTATAAACCATCCATGTGGCACAGCTTCACTTCCATCTGGTAAATTATAATCTGCTGTACCAGTTTTTCCACCTGCATTTGTTCCTTCAAAAGCTGGCCATCTATATATATTATTATCTACAAGATATTTCATATAATCTTTTACTGTAGCTGCTACATCTGAAGGAATAGCTTGACGTATTTCTGTACTAGCTATATTTCTAACAATATTTCCATTCTTATCAACTATACTATTTACTAACTTTGGCTTCATTAGTACCCCATCATTAGCTACAGTAGCTGTAACTAGTGCCATTTGCATTGGAGTTGATAATACTGATCCTTGACCTATTCCGCTTTGAGCCATATTTCCTTTTTCGTAATCTTCTAATGTCGGAAATTGACTCGCTGTAGCTGTAAATCCTTCTCCTCTAATTACAGAGTTAAATCCAAAGCTCTCTGCTGTATCTTTTAACTTTTCATTTCCTAATTCCATAGCCAATGTACCAAATACAACATTACTTGAAACCCTATAAGCTCTTCTTAAATCTATAATTCCGTGAACTTCATAAGCAAAGTTATTAAGCTCTGTCCCATCGTCAAATGTTATTTTACCTTCATCATCAAATTGTCTTTCAGCAATTCCTGGAATATTCTCTAAAGCACTTGATAAAGTTACTGTTTTAAATACTGACCCTGGAGGATATATCCCATCTATAGCCCTATTTATAAGAGGAGTATCATCTGCACTTCCTGAATTTGCCTTATCTATCTCTGCATCTAAATCATTTGGATTAAATGTTGGTTTAGACACCATAGCTAAAATCTCTCCTGTTTTAGGATTTATAGCTACTACTGCCCCTTTATTATCTCCTAATGCATCATAAGCAACTTGTTGAAGTGTAGTATCTAAAGTTGTTATTATTCCATTTCCCTCTTTAGTATCTGATTTCCCAACTAGCATTCCAAAATTCATATCATCAATAAATGTCTTAAAGTTTTCTTTAAAATTAAAGCTACCTGTATTAGCCTTATCTTCTTTTAAGTTTCTTATAAAATCTCTTGGATGAACAGTATCTAAAAAATCATTTATTCCATTTCTAAATGTACTATAGTTACTTAGCTCACCATCATAAGTTTCCTCTAATCCACTTAAGCCATATGTTTGATCTATATATCCTAATGGATGAACAAATAAATTTCCATATAGATAATTTCTTTGTTGAGATGTTTCATCTATTCTTTCACTTGTAGCTAAAGCTGTTCCATTTCTATCGTAAATAGTCCCTCTTAATATTTCATTTCTTTTTGCCCATAATCTCACATTCCCAGAATCATTCGCTATATTAGGACCTTTAAACACCTGAAAATATGCTATATAAGATATTAGTGCAATAAAACAAAATAAAAAGATAGTCATAACATGTCTTACACTTTTCCCTAAATCATTCATCCTTTATGCCTCCTCAGAAATCTTTTGCAATATTCCTAATGCAAAGAATGTAGTTAAAATCGAAGAACCACCGTAACTTATAATTGGTAAAGTTATACCTGTAAGTGGTATTACAGTAAATATTCCACCTATAATTACTAGTGTCTGACATGCTATCATTGTACTAAACCCTACTGCTATTAATTGTGAAAATTTATCATTAGTGACGAAAGCAGCTCTTATTCCTCTATAGAATAATAAAAAATAAACTATCATAATTCCTATAGCGAATATAATTCCAAATTCCTCACATATAACTGCATAAATAAAATCTGAATCATTAACAGGTATATACTCTGGATATCCCTGCCCCAATCCTGATCCAAATAATCCGCCAGATGCAATTCCATACAATCCTTGAACTATCTGCATTCCCTCATCATATCTATAAGCCCACGGATCTAACCATACCTTAACTCTTCTTTTGACATGAGCAAATAAAAAGTATGCTGCAGTTGCTCCTACTGCTGATAATCCCAAGCAAGTAAAAACATATTTCTTTTTAGCTGTTGCAACATATAACATGGTTACAGAAATACCAAAGAAAATTAATGCCGAACCTAAATCTGCTTGTAAAACCATACATGCTAAAGAAAACATAGTTACTAAGGCAGGCTCTAATAAACTTTTAAAATCCTCTTTAAAAGTTTCTTTATTTTCATATGTTGCTAAAGAAGATGCTAAATATAATACTAATGCAATCTTACCAAACTCTGATGGTTGAAACATAAATGGCCCTATTTCTATCCAGTTTTTAGCTCCACCTACTGTTGTTCCAAATATCAATGCTAAAGGCATAAGTATTAAAGTAATAATCATATATATCTTTTTATATTTAGCAAAACTTCTTAAATCTGGTAATATAGCTACTATCAATATGTAACCAACCATTCCCAATGTAACCCACACTAACTGCTTTATTGCCAATATCTTATCTAATCTATACAAGGTAGCTATTCCTATTACAGCTAATATACTTGCAAAAATAAGGATGAATTTATCCCCATCGGGATAAAATCTCCTTATTACAAAATGAGAATATCCTATTAATACACATAAAATAACTCCCATAATTATTGCAAATTTATCATAAGGTTGTTCTAAAAAACCTAGATTGACAAAAAGCAGCAAGCATAATAAGTATATTAGTTTTAATAGTCTTTTTTCTTTTTTCAATACCTTCATCTACTTCACCTCTAAAGCTTATCTGCTCTTAGTACTGTAAAAATAGCACTTCCTATTTTTATTTCATCTCCAGTTGTAAGTTTTATTTTTCCTTCAACTTTTTCATCATTTACATATATACCGTTGGTACTATTTAAGTCTTCAATATATAATGTATTATTTTTTGCATATACTCTTGCATGATGTCCTGATACAAATGGTTCAGATAATATAATAGCATTATCATCCATTCTACCTATTGTAACATCACCTCTTATTAACATTACTGATTCCTCTTCAAGGTCCTCATTTCCACCAGCTTTTGTAATTTCAAGACCATATTTATTTAAATTAGGATTTGTATTCTTCTTTCCTCCTGTCTTAACATCCTTGTACATTATTTTTAATGCATAATATATTATTAAGTATAGGATTATGATAAATACTATTCCTGATGCAAATGTAATCAGCCTACTTATATTCATTACTCCACCTCATATTTTTCTTATATTTACCATTATATATTAAATCTTATCTATAAAAATAACAAGATATAGCACGCTATCTTAATATCTTTTTAAGATATTTTCCAGTATAAGACTTATCAACCTTCGCTACTTCCTCAGGGGTACCTGTGGCAATTATCGTTCCACCTTTATCTCCACCTTCTGGTCCAAGGTCTATTATATGATCTGCACATTTGATCATATCTAAGTTATGTTCAATAACAACTACAGTATTTCCTGCATCAACTAATCTTTGTAATATCTCAACTAATCTATTTACATCATCTACATGAAGTCCTGTAGTAGGTTCATCTAATATATATAAAGTCTTTCCTGTACTTCTTTTAGACAGTTCAAATGCTAGCTTAATTCTTTGGGCTTCACCACCTGATAATTGTGTTGATGGTTGACCTAATCTTATATATCCCAACCCTACATCATATAAAGTTTGAATTCTATTTTTAATTCTAGGTATATTTTCAAAGAACTCTAAAGCCTCTTCAACTGTCATATTTAATATATCATCTATATTTTTACCTTTATATTTTACTTCTAAAGTTTCTCTATTGTATCTCTTTCCTTTACAAACCTCGCAAGGTACATATACATCAGAAAGGAATTGCATTTCAATTTTAATAATTCCGTCTCCTGTACAAGCTTCACATCTTCCACCTTTTACATTAAAGCTAAATCTTCCAGGTTTATATCCCCTCATCTTTGCTTCTGTTGTTTGTGAGAATAATTCTCTTATTATATCAAAAGTTCCTGTGTATGTTGCTGGGTTTGATCTAGGTGTTCTTCCTATAGGGCTTTGGTCGATATCTATAATCTTATCTATATTTTCAAATCCTGTTATTTCTTTATATTGACCAACTGGATTTTTACTCTTATTTATTATTTTATTTAGTCCCTTGTATAATATCTCATTTACTAAAGTACTCTTTCCAGACCCAGATACACCAGTAATCATAGTTAAAACTCCAAGAGGAATTTTAATAGATACATTTTTTAAGTTATTTTCCTTTGCTCCAGTTACAGTTATAAAGTTACCATTACCTTCTCTTCTTACTTCTGGAACCTTAACTTCCTTTACGCCAGTTAAATATTGACCAGTTATAGATTCTTTACAGTTTTTAATTACATCAACAGGTCCTGCTGCTATAATTTCTCCACCATGCTCTCCTGCTCTCGGTCCAATATCAACTATAAAATCTGCTTCTCTTATAGTATCTTCATCATGTTCAACTACTATAACAGTATTACCTACATCTCTTAAATTTTTAAGAGTTTCAATAAGTCTATCATTATCCCTTTGATGAAGTCCTATACTTGGTTCATCTAAGATATATAAAACTCCCATAAGAGCTGACCCAATTTGAGTTGCTAGTCTTATTCTTTGAGACTCTCCTCCTGATAAAGTTCCAGAACTTCTAGCCAAACTTAAATAGTCTAATCCTACGTTTAATAAGAAATTCAGTCTACTTTTTATTTCTTTTAATACTTGTTCTGATATTATCTTTTCTTTATCTGATAATTGTACCTTATTTATAAATTCAAGTTCTTCTTTTATTGACATTGTTGTGAATTCATAAATATTCTTATCCCCAATAGTAACAGCTAATGCTTCATTATTTAATCTAGCTCCTTTACACTTTGGACACTTATTATTGCTCATATACTGCTCTATTTCGCCTTTAATAACATCTGAGTTAGTTTCTCTATATCTTCTTTCTAATGCATTTAATTCACCTTCATATGAATAAAGATACTTAGATTTCACTCCATCCTTAACATACTCTACTGTTAGCCTCTTCCCATTAGTTCCATAAAGAATTAAATCTAACTCCTTTTTGCTTAGCTCTTTTACAGGCTTATTTAAATCTAAATCATATTCCTTAGCTAACGCCTTTAATATAGCAAATGTCCAAGAATCTTCCTTAAGTCTTCCTTCTCCCCAAGTTGCTATAGCCCCTTCCATAATACTTAATTCTTTATTAGGGATTACTAAATCTGGATTAAGCTCTATTAAAGTTCCTAATCCATCACATCTATCACACTTTCCAAATGGGGTATTAAAAGAGAATAATCTTGGTTCTAGTTCATTGATACTTATACCACAATCAGGACAAGCAAAGTTTTCACTAAATAAAATGTCTTTTCCACCAATAATATTTACAACAACTAACCCATCAGCTAATTTAAAAGCCGCTTCTATAGAATCTGTTAGTCTTCCTTCAATTCCTTCTTTAATAATAATTCTATCAACAACTGCATCAATATTATGTTTCTTATTCTTTTCTAGTTTTATTTCATCTTCTGCTAGCTCATATATTTCACCATCAACTCTAGCTCTAATATATCCATTCTTTTTAATATTCTCTAATAGCTTCTCATGAGCCCCTTTTTTTCCTCTGATTATAGGAGCTAAAACTTGAATTTTAGTTTTATCCCCAAGCTCCATTACCTTATCAACAATTTGATCCACTGATTGTTGAGATATTTGCTTTCCGCACTTAGGACAGTGAGGAATTCCTACTCTTGCATATAATAACCTTAAATAATCATAAATTTCTGTTATAGTACCAACAGTAGATCTTGGATTTTTACTTGTTGTCTTTTGATCTATTGAAATTGCTGGAGATAATCCTTCTATATAATCAACATCTGGTTTATTCATTTGCCCTAAGAATTGTCTTGCATATGCAGATAGTGATTCTACGTATCTTCTTTGACCTTCTGCATATAAAGTATCAAATGCTAATGAAGATTTTCCTGAACCAGATAATCCAGTAAACACTATTAATTTATCTCTTGGTATCTCTAATGAAACATTTTTCAAATTATGTACTCTTGCACCCTTTACAATGATTTTATCTTTCATAAACTACTCCAATCTTTCAGTATTAACCTCGTATATTACTTATTTTTCACATAATTTCCGACCTTTAACCCCGAACTTGTGTTTGTATATTATTGTAGATATTTCCACGGAAATTGTCAATTGTTATTTCTTTAGTTTCTCTATCATATCTCTAAGCTCTGCGGCTCTTTCAAATTGAAGGTTTTTAGCTGCATCCATCATTTCATCTGTATATTGCTTAATTAACTTCTTCTTATCCTTAGCTGATAATTCAACCTTTTCATCAACATTATAATCTGAAGATTCCTCTGCTACCTTAGTTGCTTCTATTACATCTCTAACAGCCTTAATAATTGTCTTTGGAACAATTCCATGCTCCTCATTATATTTATTTTGAATTTCTCTTCTTCTATTAGTTTCCTTTATAGCTCTATCCATAGAACCAGTGATTCTATCAGCATACATTATTACTTTACTTTCAGAATTTCTTGCAGCTCTACCTATAGTTTGTATCATTGATGTTTCCGAACGTAAAAATCCTTCCTTATCAGCATCTAATATTGCTACTAAAGCTACTTCTGGAATATCTAGACCTTCTCTTAAAAGGTTTATTCCTACCAGAACATCAAATTCTCCTAATCTTAAACTTCTAATTATCTTCATTCTTTCTATAGTCTCTATATCAGAATGCATATAAGTTGTTTTCACTCCTAGTTCAGTTAAATATTTAGTCAAATCTTCAGCCATTCTCTTCGTAAGTGTAGTTACAAGTGTTCTAAATCCTCTTTCAGAAGTTTTAATAATCTCTGCATAAAGGTCATCTATTTGTCCTGTAACAGGTCTTATTTCTACTACTGGGTCTAATAATCCTGTAGGTCTTATTATTTGCTCAGCAATATTAGTTGAATGATCTAACTCATATTGAGCTGGTGTTGCAGATACAAATACTACTTGATTTAGTTTCTTCTCAAACTCTTGGAATTTTAAAGGTCTATTATCATAAGCACATGGAAGTCTAAATCCATACTCTACTAATGAGTCCTTTCTTGATCTATCACCGGCATACATAGCTCTAACTTGTGGTAATGTAACATGGCTTTCATCTATAAACATTAAAAAATCGTCTGGGAAGAAGTCTAAAAGAGTCTTCGGTGCTGTTCCTGGGTCTCTTCCATCCAGTATTCTCGAATAATTTTCTATTCCACTACAATATCCCATCTCTTTAATCATTTCTAGGTCAAAGTTTGTTCTTTGTCTTAATCTTTGTGCTTCTAATAACTTATCTTGAGATGTAAGTTCCTTAAGCCTTACTTCTAATTCATCTTCAATTTTATGTATAGCTTTATCAATAGTTTCTTGTGAAGCAGCAAAGTGAGATGCAGGAAATATAGCTATATGATCTCTTTCACCTAATATCTTACCTGTTAAGATATCAAACTCTCTAATTCTTTCAATCTCATCTCCAAAAAACTCTACTCTAATTCCTTTTGTAGATGATGATGCCGGTACAATATCTAAAGAATCTCCTCTTACTCTAAAAGTACCTCTAGAGAAATCTATATCATTACGTTCATATTGTATTTCTATTAGCTTTCTAATAATTTCATCTCTTTCTTTTTCCATTCCAACTCTAAGTGATATTGTAAGCTTTTTATATTCATCAGGATTACCTAATCCATAAATACAAGATACTGAAGCTACTATTATTACATCTCTTCTCTCAAACAGTGCTGATGTAGCCGAGTGTCTAAGCTTATCTATTTCATCATTAATAGAAGCATCCTTTTCAATAAATGTATCTGTTTGAGGAACATATGCTTCTGGTTGATAATAATCATAATAAGAAACAAAGTACTCTACTATATTGTTTGGGAAAAACTCCTTAAATTCTGAACATAATTGAGCTGCTAAAGTTTTATTATGAGCTAAAACAATAGTAGGCTTTTGTACCTTTTCAATTATATTTGCCATAGTATAGGTTTTCCCTGATCCAGTAACTCCTAATAATGTCTGAAACTTTTCTCCACTCTCTATACCATTAGCTAGACTTTCAATAGCCTTAGGTTGATCCCCCATAGGCTTAAACTTAGAATGTATCTTAAATTCTCCCATTACTTCAACTCCAAACTTTTCATAATCTAATATACTAATTTTACTTTTAATTTTTACCATATTCAAATGTTTTATAAGTGAGCCCCCAAATTTATAATTTGGTTTGGCGAACTTACACATTCGAACGCATGTGAGAGGGTATTTCATTTAACCTTCAGAAATTTCATATTTGGTTGCTCGAACTTACTCATAGAAATTCATATGAGTAGTAATCTTACTTTTTTAAATTTAAATATTTAGTCTGATTCTTCGAATTTAACTGAAAGTCCAAATATCCGATTTATAAACTTTAAGTTGCACTGCAAATGTACATCTACAATGCCTTTCATTAAAATTAATATTAAAATAAAAGAAACTGCACAAAGCAGTTTCCACATTAATTCTTAACTTTTCATATTTAGTTTTTAACAAAATTTACTTCTTTTCTCTAAGTTCTTCTAATACTTTCTTTAAATCATCCGCTCCTACACCTAGTATATCCTCTTGTTTTACCATTTTAGGAACTAATAATATCCCTAACCTTTTGTTTCTAGGTTGTACCAAATATTCAACAACGTTACCTGCATCTTTTTTTATTCTTATCTTTAATTTAAAAATACTATCTTTTGCTAGTTTAAAAATATCTGTTTCTGACTTAACCACTTCATCATTAATAGCTAGAATCTTATCTCCTCTTCGTATGCCAGCTTCAAATGCTGGAGAACTTGGAGCTACTTCTAAAACAGAAATTCCTTCTTCATCACTAACATATATATATTCACCTTTTGCTTCAATTCTTCTTTGATATCTTAAGATACCTTCATAAGCAAGTGGTACATATATTATTGTTAATATTTGTCCTACTATTCCAAAACCACTTATCTGAGCTACACATATTACTGAAATGCCATAAAGTAAAGCTATTGCTCCAGAACTTAATGATTTTTCCTTCTTTTTCTTCGTAAATGTAACAGCATTGTATCCTATAACTCCATAGAAAGGTATTGTAGCTATCATCGCTGTTGTTAAAATACTTAATATATTTGTATGATTAATAATTGGCCACCAATTTGGTGCTGTCATTGTTGTTCCTGATGATATTTGATTATTAAAAATCATAAAAATAGCTATAGGCAATGCCCAATATCTATTTAATGAAAATCCACCTATTATCTTTCCTTCTTTACTTGTAAATACAGGAATTGCACCTCTACTTCCATCAATTATTATTAATATACCTTGAATAATATATATAACTCCTACAAAAGTCATAAGAGATAATATATCAACACTAATAAATGATTTCTGATTTATTAAGCTAGCTAAAATATTAAACACTAAACTTAATATAGCTAATATAGCACTAGAGTATGCAAACTCAACAAATTTAGGTTTGTAAAATAACATTAGTATAGAAATCATAAACACAAACTCTATACCTGAGTTTTCATAAAAAGTTACTCCTAATAAACTTAATATTAAACTACCTAGCGCACCTGCAATTATACCTAATACAATTTGAGATAATGTAAGTTCTAGGGGAGAGTCTAAGCTTTCCCCTAAAGTCATCTTTTGAACAATTGAGATACGTCTATTTTTAAGATAAAACATTATTCCCATAATTATAAGCATAAGCAAATGTAATGGCTCAACTATAGCTGTCGCTACGGATTTTAAAGTATATATTATTAAATCCATATTAGTCTCCTATTTACTTTTCTTTAATTACCTCTAAAGCTTTTTGAAATTGTGGGTCTATATTTCTACTATATTCTACTTCTAATACTTCTTGTGGAATTTCTACAGTTATATCTGGAGATATTCCAGTTCCATGTATATTTTCTCCATCTGGAGTATAATACTTAGAAGTTGTAACTTTTAATCCTCCTTCATTGTCTGGAAGACTTATAAGTTGTTGAACTATACCCTTACCAAAAGTAGTAGTTCCTATTATTGTAGCAGCATCATGATCTCTTAAAGCACCTGTAACTACTTCTGATGCAGAAGCACTTCCTCCATCTACAAGTACTACTAATGGCATTCCTAGTAAATCTCCACCTTTTGATTTTGAAACTACTTTCTGATCATACTTATCAATTGTATAAGTAACGATTTCACCTTCTTTAATAAAATGAGATGCTATTTCAACACATTGATCTAAGTATCCACCTGGGTTTCCTCTTAAATCTAATATTAGTTTTTTCATTCCTTGCGCTTTTAATTCATTTATTTCATCTGTGAATTTTTGGCTTACTTCTTCATCACTAAATGTAGTTATCTGAACATATGCCGTTGAATCATCCAGCATTTCACCTTTTACTGATTCATTTTTAATTTCTGCTCTAACTATCTCAACTTCAAATGGCTCACCATCACCTCTTTGGATAGTTAACGTTACCGGCTGACCTTCTTCTCCCCTTACTCTAGCTACTACTGCTTCAGTATTAAGATCAACTACTTCATAATCATCTACCTTTAATATTACATCTCCAGCTTTTAATCCTGCTTCTTCTGCAGGTGAACCTTCAATTGGTGCAATTATCGTAACTTTATTATCTCTAACACCTAATTGAGCTCCTATTCCATAAAAACTTCCTTGACTTGATTCCATAAAAGTATCAAATTCTTCTTGAGTCATATAAACAGTATATGGATCTTTAACAGCTGATGCCATACCTTTCATGGCTCCTTCTAATAATTTTTGATCATCTATATCGCCATCATATTTTGAATAGATAAGATCTCTTAATGTAAATAAGTACTTATATTTCGAAGTATCTCCTACACTTGATAAGTCCGCGATAGCTTTCTGAGGTGCACCCTTAAAAATAACTCCATTAATGGCTAATACATTTCCTAAATATAATAGTAGTCCATGTGAGGCTAATAATACTACAACTATCAACCCTATCCTTAAAGCCTTTTTTCCTCCCTTTTTAGAATTATTTTCACCTCTGTTCAAATCCTCCATACCTTATACTTCCTTTCGAAATAAATTTTGAAAAATTATCATTTTTTTATATTAAAATATTGATATGATGTATCTACTAATGCAGATACATCATATCAATAAAAAATCCCTAGAAAACTAGATTATATTAAACTATTAAGAATTTTCTTAAAGCTGCAATACTTCCTATTGCACCTACAATTACACCACCAAGTATAAATCCACCTAACATAGTAGTTAATACAAATGCTGGAGTAACTAAATTAATTAAGGACATTGATGATAGTATCCAATTAAATACCCCATTATATGCGAAGTATAAAAGAACACTTGATAAACCTGCTCCTATAGAACCAATTATAATACCTTCAATAACAAATGGCCATCTAATAAACCAATCTGTAGCTCCAACGAACTTCATTATTCCTACTTCTCTTCTTCTAGAGTAAACAGTTAATTTAATAGTATTCATTATTAAGAAAACAGATACTCCTATGAATATTACAAATAATCCTATACCTACTACTTGAACAACCTTAACGAATGAGCTTATCTTTTCAATTTGTTCTTTTTGATTTCTTATACTTTCAACTCCGCTCATTTTTTCAACTGCATTGCTTACTGCATCAGCATAACTTGGATCTTCTAAAGTTACTATAAATGAACTTGGTAATGGGTTATTTGTTAAGTCATACCCTTCTAATATACCCTTATTTTCAGCTAAACTTTCTTGTAAGTTTAAAAAAGCTTCATCTTTTGATTCATATGTAACATTTTTTACACCTGTTTGCTCATTAAGTTTTACTTCTATTTCTCTTTGATCTACCATTTTTATATCATCATTTAAGTATACTCTTATTTCTACTTGAGATGCTATATCTTCAATACTTTTATTAAAATTTAATGCTAATAAAGTAAATGTTCCAAATATAAAGAATGTTATTAAAACAGTTAGCATTGCGGCAAAACTAATAGTTCTATTTCTTTTTATACTTTTTAGGGCATCTACTATAAAATAGTTAATAGTATTAATCTTCATTTTCGTACATCCCCCTCGAATCATCTCTTACAATATTTCCACTCTCTATAGCTATAACTCTCTTTTTCATAGTATCTACTATGTCTTTTGCGTGAGTAGCCATTACTATAGTTGTCCCTGCTGTATTTATATCCTTAAGGAGATCCATTATTTCTTTAGCTGTTTCTGGATCTAAATTTCCTGTAGGCTCATCGGCAATTAATACTGATGGATTATTAACAATAGCTCTTGCTAATGAAACTCTTTGTTGTTCTCCCCCTGATAATTCATTAGGGAACATTTTATATTTATGAGATAATCCAACTAGAGATAATACTGTTGGTACTCTTTTTCTTATTTCTCTTGGTGATGCTTCTACTACTCTCATAGCAAAGGCTACATTTTCATAAACATTTAAGTTAGGAATTAATCTAAAGTCTTGGAATACCATCCCTATCTTTCTTCTGTAATATGGAACCTGCTTTCTTGTAATATCAGCTAGTTTTTTATCTGCTACTATTACATCTCCTGTTGTAGGTTCAACTTCTTTAAGTAACATTTTTATAAAAGTTGATTTACCTGATCCTGAAGGTCCAACTAAAAATACAAATTCACCTGTATCTATTTTAACATTTACATCTGATAGTGCTTTTACATTATTATTGTATATTTTAGATACGCCTTTAAACTCTATCATATCTACACCTCTCCTCCACATGTTCATCCTTATACTATAGGCTTATTATATCATAATAGCATTATTACACCAAGTTTTAAAGTTTTTCCAGTTATTTTCTCTTAATTATATGATTTAAATCCTTCACCTAATACTTCTGCAGATTCGTTTACCGTTATAAATGCTTCAGGATTTTTTTCTTTTATAAATTTCTTTAAAGTTATAAATTGTTTAGTATCTAAAACTGTATATATAATCTTAACATCACTTCCTGTAAATCCACCTTGTGCATTTAACACTGTACAACCTCTATTTATATCTTTAGTTATGTATTCTAAAACTAATTTTTCCTTATTAGTTATGATAAATACTTGTTTACAAGTATTAAATCCATCAATAAATTTATCTATTAATATTCCAATCATAACTACACTAAAGAATCCAAATAATCCTTTATCAACACCAAAAGCTCCAATAGCCATTAAACAAACTAATGAATCTGTAATAAGAACTGCACTTCCAACACCTATTGCTGTATATTTGCTTATTATAGCTGCTATTATACTAGTTCCTCCTGTTGATGCTCCTTCATTAAATACAATAGCTGCTCCCATGGCTAAAATTCCTGACCCAAAAAAGCTAGCTAAAAATAAGTTTTCTGTTAAAATTCCTGGAGTAAAAAATGTTTCAATAATATACATAAATACTGAAAGCATTATAGTTGCATAAATACTTTTAGCTCCAAATGATTTTCCTAAAACAAAAAAGGCTACCACAAATAATAGTATATTAAGTACAAATACAACTATACTTGTGCTTATTCCTGTAAGGCTATTAACTACTAACCCTATACCAGATACCCCTCCTGAGGCAATATCATTTGGAAAGAAGAAATATTCTAATGCTATAGCTGTTAACGCTATTCCAATCGTTATAAGTAAATACTCCTTAATTTTTTTCATCTTTAACCACCCATCCCATCATTAATTATTCATCTCTTACTCTTCATCAATACCTTTAAAACCTTCTCCCATAACCTCATGAACTTCCCCAACTGTTATGAAAGCATTTTTATCAACATCAGCTATAAATCTTTTCAATTTTATAAATTCATTTCTACCTAATATCGTATATAAAAGTGTTGTTTCTTTTCCAGTAAACCCACCTACTCCATTTATAAAGGTACATCCTCTTTCAAGGTCTTCTAATATAAACTTACTAATCTCTTCATTTTTAGGACTTATTATCGTAACTTCCTTACACACATTAAAACCAGCTATAACATTATCAATTGCAAATCCATTTGCTATTACAGATAGTAACGAATATAAACCTGCATTTATTCCAAAAGTAATTGCTCCTAATAGTGTTACAAAAAAATCTACCATTAATAACCCTTTTCCTATATCAATGTGCATAAACTTATTTAATATCTTTGCAATAATATCAGTGCCTCCAGTTGATGCATTAGCATTAAATACTATAGCCATACCCAAAGCTGAAATAATTGTCCCAAAAACAGTAGCTAGCATTAAATCATTCGTTATATTAAAAGGTGCAAACTTTTCCAATATATATATAAATGTTGATAATACTATGCTTGCATATATACTCTTCCCGCCAAATTTACTCCCTATAATTAAAAATGCAACTACATATAGTATAGCATCCATTATAAGCATAAGAACACCTATTGGTATAGATGGCAAATAATTATTTATAACTATTGCTAACCCTGTTATTCCACCAGCTGTAATGTTATTAGGTTCAAAAAAATAAACAACTGATATCGCTACTAATAATACACCAATAGTTAATAATACAAAATCTTTTATTTTATCCGTTCTCATATTCTCTCTCCTTATTAACCAAATTCACTTCTATTAGTTTTACTCATTTATACCTCATTTATCCAAAATATTCTAAAACTTGATAAGAGTCAAGTTTTTCTAATTAATATTTTATTAAAAAAGACCTAAATGTGTTGTAATTAATGGAAATTTTCAAATTATATTTTAACTCTTCTTTCTTTATTATTATCTTATATTAAAAAATTTCTAACTATAAAAGACTGCGATTCTTAACCGCAGTCTTTAGTCATAATTTATCTATTTCTTTAAATTAATTGCTTTTTTTACTTTAGCTACTATATCTTCTGAAGTTAAGTTATACACTTTTAATAATTCATCTGGCTTACCACTTTCACCAAAAGTATCATTTATTCCAACTCTTAAAACTGGAACTGGATAATTTTCAGCTAAAACTTCAGCTACAGCTGACCCTAATCCACCAATTATGCTATGCTCTTCAGCAGTAACTATAGCACCAGTTTCTTTTGCTGATTTTATTATTAATTCTTGATCTATTGGTTTTAAAGTATGTATATTAACAACCTTAACGTTGATTCCTTCTTTACTTAATATATCTTTTGCTTCTATAGCTGAATCAACCATTATACCTGTAGCAAATATAGTTGCATCAGTACCTTCAGAAACTACAACACCTTTACCTAATTCGAACTTATAAGTAGCTTCATCATTAATAACATTAACTGCAGCTCTACCTAATCTTACATAGCAAGGTCCATTATATTCTGCTATAGCCTTTATAGCCGCTCTAGTTTCAACATCATCACTTGGAGATATAACTACCATATTTGGTATACTTCTCATTAATGATAAATCTTCGACTGATTGGTGAGACGCACCATCTTCTCCAACTGTTAAACCAGCATGTGTAGCACATACTTTAACATTTAATTTTGGGTAACATATTGAATTTCTGATTTGCTCAAAAGCTCTTCCTGCTGCAAACATGGCAAAAGTACTTACAAATGGTATCTTACCACAAGTTGATAAACCAGCAGCTACCCCCATCATATTTCCTTCAGCTATTCCCATATTTAAAAATCTTTCTGGGCAAACAGCTTTAAAATCAGCAGTTTTAGTTGATTTTGAAAGGTCTGCATCTAAAACTACTATATTAGTATTTGTATTTGCTAATTCAGCTAACGCTTTCCCATAAGATTCTCTTGTTGCTATCTTCTTGCTCATTTTATCTGTCCCCTCCAATTTCAGCTAAAGCTTTTTCACATTGTTCTTTGCTTGGTGCAGTTCCATGCCATCCAGCTTCATTTTCCATAAATGATACACCTTTACCTTTAACAGTCTTACAAACTATTGCAGTAGGTTGACCTTTGTGATTTTTAGCCTTTTCTATAGCATCTATTATTTCATCAATATTATGACCATCAATAATCATAACATTCCATCCAAAAGCTTCAAATTTTTTATCTATTGGAGTTGGATTCATTACTTTTGTAATATCTCCATCTATTTGTAATCCATTAAAATCTATGAATGCAGTTAAGTTGTCTAATTTGTAATGAGCTCCACACATAGCAGCTTCCCAAACTTGACCTTCTTCTAACTCTCCATCACCTAGAAGTGTATATACTCTATAATCTTTATTATCTAATTTCCCTGCTAAAGCCATTCCAACAGCTGTAGATATACCTTGACCTAATGACCCAGTTGACATATCTATTCCAGGTAAACACTTCATACTTGGATGTCCTTGTAATCTTGAACCAAATTTTCTTAATGTCTTTAATTCTTCTACATCAAAAAATCCTTTTCTCGCTAAAGCACTATATAAAACTGGTGCAGCATGACCTTTAGATAACACAAATCTATCTCTATTAGGGTTTTTGTCATCTGATGGATCTATATTCATTTCTTTAAAGTAAAGAGTTGTTACTATATCAGCTGCTGATAATGATCCTCCTGGGTGCCCTGATGCAGATTCAGTCAGCATTGTTACTATGTCTGCTCTTATATTTTTAGCCATTAACTTTAATTCTTCGGTATTCATAATTTTGAACATCCTCCTTTAATTTATATATATGAAACACTTTCTCCTATTGTTGAATGTGTAAGTTCAGCTAGCCAAATTATATGTACCCTTCGAGTAAAATTTGGAGCTTCACTTATATGAAACACTTTCTCCTATTGTCGAATGTGTAAGTTCAGCTAGCCAAATTATATGTATCCTTCTAATAAAATTTGGAGCTTCACTTAAAAGTATAAATCTATTGTATGTAAAATCTTTAAAAATATTTTACCATAAATACTAATCACTGTATACTACATATTTTTAAAAAGTATATCATATTTTCTTTTATTCGTTATATTGTATATCACTTATTGTTAATTAATTATTTTTTTATCTAATTAACAATATATTTAATATGTAATTATTATATAAAATTATCATTTTACAAAATAAAAGCAGAGCAATTACGCTCCGCTTTAAATTTAATAGATAGTAAAATATTAAATCAATCCTATGCTAATAAGTAATGCTCTATCTACTTTTTTCATATCAGCATCTGTCATATGCCCTATTTTCTCTTTTAATCTTCTCTTATCTAATGTTCTCACTTGCTCTAGCAATACAACTGAATCTCTATTTAATCCATATTCTTCAGACGAAATTTCAACATGAGTTGGAAGTTTAGCCTTATTAATTTGAGATGTAATAGCAGCTACAATAACCGTTGGGCTATATTTATTCCCAATATCATTTTGTATTATTATCACTGGTCTAATTCCACCTTGCTCAGAGCCAATAACAGGGCTTAAATCTGCATAAAAAATATCCCCTCTTTTTACAACCATAGTCGTCATTAAATTCACACTCCGCAAAGCCATTTCTCATATTCATTAATACTGTCAAATTCATACTGTAAGGTTTCAGGTGACGACTCAAATAACTGAGAAATTTCTAAATTAATATTAGCCATCTCAATATATCCATTTTTCATTAATTCATAAAATTCCATATTATTTTTGTCTTCATTATATCTTATTAAATCTTCGCCGATAAATTTCCTATTTTTTTTAAATTCTAATTTATTTTTATTATTGAACAATTTTGACATATTTCGCCTCCAAAGAGTGCATATTTTCTACCATAAGAAAATTATATTGCAAAATATGTCAATTTGTAAATAGAAATGTCTTTATTTTTATAAATAATTTCTTACATTTACCATTTTCCCATCTTTAATATAAATTCTAGGAACTCTTCTACCTATCATACACAATATTTCATAATTTATAGTATCTAACATTTTGGCAATATCATCAGCATTATTCTTCACTCCATTATCTTCTCCTAATAATACGACCTCATCTCCAACCTTAACTGGACCTACATCTGTAACATCTATCATACATTGATCCATACATATCTTCCCTACTACTGGAGCTAGCTTACCATTTATTATTACATGAGCTTTCTCATAAAGCCCTCTAATATATCCATCTGCATATCCTATAGGTAAAGTAGCTATTACGCTATCTCTTTCAGTTCTAAACTTTCTTCCATACCCTATGTACTCACCTTTTGGAAGTTCCTTCACATGAATAACCTGACATTTTAATGATAATGCTGGCATTAATTTTAACTTATCTTTATTTATATAATCTGATGGATAATAACCATAAAGTATTATCCCTGGTCTTATTGCATTATAATGTGCATCTTCTATATCAATAATAGATGCACTGTTTGAAATATGTTTTAGTCCTAAGTTTACTTCTCTTTTCTCTATTTCATTTATAAAGGAATTAAATTTTTCTATTTGATTATGTGCATAGCTTTTATCTTGTTCATCTGCATTCGAAAAATGTGTAAATATCCCTGTGATTCTTAAATTGCTTAATTTACTAATTTCCACAACCTCTTCAACACTTTTCTCATTAGGTAAAAATCCTATTCTACCCATACCAGTATCAACAGCTATATGAATTTTTGCTACCTTTCCTAAAGCCTCTGCCTTTTTAGATAATTCTTTAGCATAGTCTAAAGAGTAAACAGTTTGTTCTATATCATTATTTATTAGCATTTCTGAAAATGCTACATCAGTATATCCTAAAATTAAAATAGGTACTTTTATCCCTGCTTCTCTTAGCTCTAAAGCTTCACTTAACATAGCTACTGCTAGCCTATCAGCTCCATTTTCTATAAGAACAGGAGCTACATCTACAGCCCCATGTCCATAAGCATTAGCTTTAACAACTGCTATAATTTCTTCACCATTAATATTTTTCTTAATTTCTTTTATATTATTTATAATATTATCTAAATTTACTTCTGCCCATACTGGTCTAATATTTACATCCATTTTACTAACACCTCATATTTATTATATCAAACTACAATAAACTATCATCTATTTGTTTTACTTTTTTAAAATCCTTAAATATTATTCTTAGTGTATCTTCACCATCTTTGTTATACACAATTATTCCTATAGGCGTTTTATTCTTTTTATCTACAAATAATCTAGCTACATTTAAATGTTCATTATCTAAAAACAACTCTAAATCCACTTGTATATAAACTGTATCTCCCCACTCTTCTTGATCTTGTTTTAATGAATCACTTTTAATTGGGAATGATAATATTCTATTCATAAACGCTAAAGGATGTAATACATCTAAACTTTTATCTATTACATAATCTGAGTTAGATATATTATCTATAACTTGGATACCATCATTTTTGTATACTTTAACTATATCTTCTCCAAACTCTACTCTTACACCTTTATCCCTCGAATAATACTGTACCGTATCTTCTCTTTCTTCGCCTCTGCTATTTTTAATTATATATTCTACGTTGGCTTCATAGCACTTTATATCTTTTAAAGATTTTATAATTTCCTCATTTGTTGGAAGCATAACTCCTCTAAAGACAATAACTAATAATATTGAAATAAAAGGAATACATAATAATACTGCTATAATAATTTTCTTCTTCATAAATCCTCCACTTACTAATATTTCATTATTACTAATATTAAGTAATCCTCAGATTTATTCATATTTTACATTATTATATTATGAATAATAGTTGAAATGTTATCTATTATATCACTTGCAGTCACTGAGTATTTGTATTTACCTGCTATTTCTCCAGCTTTCCCATGAACATATGCACCGATTAATGCACTTTCAAGAGGACTGTGTTTCTGTGCTAATAATGATACTATCATTCCAGTCAAACAATCACCAGAGCCACCAGAGGCCATTTTACTATTACCAGTGGTATTTATATATGTTTTTTCCCCATCTGTAATAACTGTATTATAACCTTTCAATAAAACTATACTCTTATATTTTTTAGCATATTCTTTGGCAATATTTATTCTATCACTTTCTACTTCTGAGATACTTTTACCAACAAGCCTAGACATTTCTCCAGGATGAGGTGTTAAAATCATTCTTCCTTTTAATCTATCTAATATTTCAGGCCTTCTTGATAATATATTTATCCCTTCAGCGTCTATAACTAAATGACAACTACTATTTTTAGAAATATATAATAGAAAATCTTCATATTCCTTACTACTTGGTAATCCAGGCCCATATGCTATAGCATTTGCTGTTGATATTAACTTGTCTACCTTTTCTTCTTCATTAAAATTAGAAGTCATGGATTCTATTAACATTCCACTTAATATATCTTGTATATCTTTAGGAGTAATTAATGCAGTCAATCCTGCTCCAGTCTTTAAACAAGCTTTTGTAGCCAAGTACGCTGCCCCTGTAAATCCTTTGCTACCAGCAAAAATTATTGCTCTACCATAATCACCTTTATGCCCATATATTTCTCTTCTTCTTATAATGTCTCTATAATAATAATCTTCTAAAATAGTTACACCTTCATTTATAATATCTTTTATTTCATTAGGAATACCAATTGGAATTACTTCAAGGTTCCCTAGATATTTAAATGAATTGTAATTTATAAACCCTAATTTTACCACTTCAAAAGTATATGTAGTTGATGCCTTAACAGCTCCTCCCATCGGATTCCCAGTATTACAATCTAGTCCCGAAGGAACATCTACAGCTATTATATATTTTTTGCTATCATTTATTACCTTTATTACTTCTTTATAAAATTCATTTAATTCTTTATTTATGCCTATCCCAAATATGCTATCTATAATTATTTCATTAAAATTTATTATTTCTTTTAAGTTATGTATATCGCTTATGTCTTTTATAAAAGATATTTTACAGTTCATATTGTCAATTATGTTATAATTAACATTAAAATCATTACTATAATTTTCTCTTGGGCTTATAATAACAAAATGAACTTCTCTTTTAGCTAATACAAGTTTTCTGCCAATAGCAAGTCCATCTCCACCATTATTCCCAGTTCCACAAATAACTGTAAAACTTTGACCTAAATCTTTAATTTTTGAAAACACTTCATTAGCTGCATTTTCCATTAGAACAATACTTGGAATACCTACTATTTCTATTGCCTTTTTATCTATCATTTTACAGCCATCTCTACTCATAACATACATTTATCTAACCTCCATAGTAACAAATGCAATTGCATAACTTTTATTATGTGATATAGATATATGAAATATAACTTCTTCGTATTCTAAAAATTCCTTCACCTTATTAGATATATTAACTATAGGTTTTCCAAGTTCATCTCTAAGAACTTCTAAGTCATTAAAAGAAAATCCCCTAAATCCTCTTCCTATAGCTTTGCTTATAGCTTCCTTAGCAGCAAAATTTCCTGCTATACTTTCAACCTTCATAGATTTGCTCTTAAATAATTCTATTTCTTTTTCAGTAAATGTCTTTTCTAAAAACTTAGGTGTTCTTTCTATGGCCTTTTTTATTCTTTCAATTTCTATGATATCTGTTCCAACTCCAAGTATCATGCTATCACCTCTTATGTATCTATCATACTATACATAATAATTATACACTAGCAACTAAAACTTCCTCGTTATTAAAATCTTCTATACACTCATCAACATATGCACCTATAATATCTATTAAATGGATAGGTGATACATTATTTTTATACAATAATTCTAATATAGGTCTAACCTTTTCTTTTTTTGTAGAAATTATATCTACAGAATCTCTTTCAATATTTATTAAAGATTCATCTTTAAAGTCTTGTCTTTCGACCTCAATTCCAAAAGCTTGTCCGCTTTTTGTTTGACATTGAGTTAATCTGTAGAAGTACATAATCTTTTTTCCTTTATTTTCAATAGCTAAACTTAATGATTCTACTATCTTCATAGTAATACCTCCTTCACATATTTCATATTATTAAAGATATCACATTATTTTTTCAAATTATGTCAAAAATTGTTCCATGTTTATCTAAAAATTCCTTACTAATTCTACATAAAATGTTATTTTAAATTATTTACCATTACGTTTTACCCTTCTATTTGTAAATATAAAGCAATTTTTATTTGCTTATTGTCGAATAATATAATACATAAATTAAAAGGCTGATAAAAAAGATTTATAAACTACTTTTTTAGTAATTTATTCATTCTTTTTTACAGCCACTTTTAACAAATTTATTGAGTTTCTATATTCATATCTTCATCATTTTTATCAATTCTTCTATTACCGACAAATTTGAAGTCCTCTGCTACTACTTCAGCTATATATTTCTTATTACCAAGCTTATCTTCATAGCTTCCAGTCCTTAATCTACCACTTAAACTAATATAGCTTCCTTTTCTCATATACTTACATATTACTTCCGCTTTTCTACCCCATATAGTAACTGGTATTAAATCAGCTTTTCTTGTTCCATCAGCTGCTTTAAAATTTCTTTCAACTGCAACTATAAATCTAGTAAATACCTTCTCACCATCTTCTATAGTTTTTAGTTCAGGGTCTTTAATTAATTTTCCTACTAAAACTATTTTATTCATTAAATTCCACCTCCTGAATATTACTTCTTTGATTATGCCCAACTAGATGCATTCTATACATTTTATATCTATTTTTTCTTTAACAAATTAAAAATTGTGTATTTAATTAAAATAATGAGTAAGAATACTTTTAAATAAATCTCTGAAATCCAATCTTAACTAAAAAAAGACTATGCTATGCATAATCTTTTTTACTTTATTCTTAAATTATTTTTTCGAATTACAAGGACAGAATTTATTTCTCCACCTAAGATTAAAATTATCGATGATATATAAAGCCAAGTCATTAATACAAAAACAGCTCCAAGACTACCATATAGTCTTGAGTAATTACTAAAATTATTTATATAAAATGAAAAGCATAATGAAACTATAAGCCATCCAATTGTACTAACTATGGCTCCTGGAAATGTTTCCCTCCAGCTTATTCTTTTAGCTGGTGTATATCTATATATTCCTGCAAATATACAAATCATTATAATTAAAACCATGATATATCTAAGCAAATTCCACAGCTTTCCTATGAGTGCATTATACGGTATATATGAAATCAATAAATTGCCTATCAGATTTCCAAATACTAATAATACCAATGCTACAACTATAGTAAATGCTAAAGCAAATGTACATATTAAAGCTATTATTGCTCTCTTTATAAATGACCTATTTTCTTTTAAATTATACGCCTTATTAATACCTTTAGTAACAGCCCTAAATGCAGAAGATGCTGCCCACATAGATAATACTATAGATACTCCTAATAATCCTGTATATTGATTTTCTACAACTTCCACTACAATGCTAGATGTTAATTCAAAAACACTACTAGGAAGTATAGCACTTAGCCCTTCAATTATTTGCATAGAATCCAACTTACTAAAACCTATTATTGTCATCAAGAATATTAGAAAAGGGAAAAATGATAATATTAAATAATACGCTAACTGTGCTCCTAGTGCGAAGATATCATCATTCTTAATCTTAATAATAAAATATATCATAAAATCAAAGAAAGACCTCTTATTAATCCTGTTCTCTTTCGACATAAATCTCACCACATCTTTATAAATAATTTGTTATTA
>OLNJ01000276.1_pt1 | contig 47916 bp, 36 predicted proteins | sample 1672191 | NCBI WGS metagenome assembly OLNJ01 (sample SAMEA3136657, study PRJEB25190) | human gut metagenome | biome: human gut; feature: human-associated habitat; material: faeces | place: Austria | collected 2013
TATATAATTAATGGTAATAAGAGGTAAGAAAAGAGGTATAAATTAAGAAAGATATTTGATGATAGGGGTTAATAGTTTATATTAAAAATGTATAGTGAGAAGAGTTGGATGATTAATTAAAAAATATAGACTAAGTGTATAGAAAAGTATATAATTATTTTATAGAAGTAAATGTAAATATGTTTATTGATATATTTTTTTACGAATATAGGGGAACGTTCCCATGTTTGTATAGGAGGAGAGAAAATGAAAAAAGTAATTTCAATAGGTGAAGCATTAATAGATTTTATACCACATGAAAAAGGTGTTGCATTAAAGGATGTGTCTAACTTTTTAAGAGTAGCAGGGGGAGCTCCTCTTAATGTTGCAGCAGCAGTATCAAAACTAGGTGGAAGCTCTGTTATGTTAACTAAGCTTGGAGTAGATGGTTTTGGAGATCACATATTAGAAGAAATTAAGCCTTTAGGAGTAGATACTTCAAGGATTTTAAGAACTAAAGAAGCAAATACAGCATTAGCATTTGTATCATTAAAAGAAGATGGAGAAAGAGATTTTTCATTTTATAGGAACCCTAGTGCAGATATGTTATTAAATAAAGATGAAATAGATGAAGAGACATTTAAAGATGGAGGAATACTTCATTTTTGTTCAGTAAGTTTAATTAATGCTCCAATAAAGGAAGCTCATAGAAAGGCGATTGAATTTGCAAAGAAGAACAAATGTATAATAAGTTTTGATCCTAATGTTAGATTACCATTATGGGAAACGCCAGAGTTATGCAGAGAAGCAATATTAGAATTCCTTCCATATGCAAATATAGTAAAGATAAGTGATGAGGAATTAGAATTTATAACTGGAATTAAGGATGAAAAGAAAGCATTAGAATTCCTATTACAAGGTGATGTTAAAGTAATAATTTATACAAAGGGTACTAATGGAGCAGAGTTTATTACTGGGAATACTACTGTATTTTCACCTTCATTTAAAGTAGTTGCTCAAGATACTACAGGTGCAGGAGATTCATTTATAGGTTCATTCTTATACCAAGTTGCAGATGAAGAATATTCATTAGAAGAACTAGTAAACCTAGATGAAGAAAAAATTAAAGCTATATTAACATTCTCGAATGCTACAGCTGCATTAACCGTATGTAAAAGAGGTGCTATAGGTGCATTACCAACTAAGGAAGAAGTTTTAGCGATGATACAAGGGAGATAATAATGCTTAAAGAAAAGTTTTTAAATGAAATTAAAGAGTGTAAAGAAAAATATTTAGATATAGTTAAAAATGATAAATGGAGAAATAAGTATCATATAATGGCTCCAATTGGATGGATAAATGACCCAAATGGATTATGTGAATTTAATGGGGAGTATCATTGCTTCTATCAATATTCACCACTTACACCAATGGGGGGACAAAAGTTTTGGGGGCATTATGCTTCTAAAGATTTAGTTAACTGGGAAGAAAAAGAAGTAGCTATTTTCCCAGACATATATGAAGATAAGGACGGAGTATATTCAGGTTCTGCGTTTGTTAAAGATGGTACTGTATACTTCTTCTACACAGGAAATTCAAAGGAACCAGGAGAACATGATTATATTTATACAGGAAGAGGGCATAATGTTATTCTTGTAACTAGTAAAGATTGTGTTAATTTTTCAGAAAAGACTATAGTACTTAGAAATGAAGATTATCCTAGTAATATGTCATGCCATGTTAGAGACCCTAAAGTTTGGGAAGAAGACGGAATTTATTACATGGTTTTAGGAGCGAGAACAAGAGATGATAAGGGATGTATATTATTATATAAATCAAAAGATCTTTATAATTGGGAGCTTCATTCAATTCCAGCAGGGGAAGAAGAAAAAATGGGATATATGTGGGAATGTCCAGATATATTTAAATTAAATAATAAAGAAGTATTTATGTTCTCTCCACAAGGTGTAGAAGCAGAGGGATATAAATATAACAATGTTTATCAAACAGGATATACTATAGGACATTTTACTGATAATAAAAAAGTTTTAGAGCATGGAAAATTTGATGAAATAGATAGAGGGTTTGATTTCTATGCACCTCAAAGTTTTGAAGATAGCAAAGGTAGAAGATTATTTATAGGATGGATGGGAGTTCCAGATGCAGTAGAGCATAAGAACCCTACAATAGATAACTTCTGGCAACACCAACTAAGCATTCCAAGAGAATTAGTTTTGAAAGATGAAAAAATATATCAGATTCCAGTTAAGGAGCTAGAGACTTTAAGAAAAGACAAGCTAGAAATAAAAAATGTTGTATTAAAAGATAGAATAGATAAAGATATATTCGAATCGAATACATTTGAACTAAATATAGAGTTTAATGATTCAAATGATTTTATTGTAGAATTAAGAGAAGATTGTAGACTTTCATTTAAAGATAAGGTATTTAAATTAGAGCTTGGAAAATCAGGATACGGAAGAGATATGAGAGCCGTTGAAATAGAGTCAGTAAAATCACTAAGGGTATTTTCAGATGAATCTTCTTTAGAAATATTCCTAAATGGTGGAGAAGAAGTATTTTCAACTAGAATATACAATGATGGAATGGATAAGACCATTAAAATTGAAGGTAATGGAACAGCCGATATAATAAGATATAATATATAAAAATATATTTATAAGAGTTGTAACAATTTTTATGAATAGTAATAAGATGATGTTATAAGAGGTGGTAGGACTTACCAAAGGATAGGCTCTATCACTTCTGTAGTTTATATGAAAAGTAATTTTATATTTAATTAAAGGTTGTCTAATTATATGGTGTAGTATATAATATAAACACAATTTTTTGAAACGGGTAAAAAATATAAATACATAGGAGGTTTTGAAAAAGATAGAGTGTTTTGGTAAGAGGAAATAATGAGAAATTTAATGAGAGAAAAATTTATATGGTAAATGCCTATATTATATTTTTTAGTTACGATAGCTGCAAAAAAAATTAGTGATATAGGTGCAGTTGTATGCTCTTTAATTTTAGATATGTAGAGATGTTATTATAATTTTATGATAATGTTTTTATATGTAAATTAAAAAGCGTTTTTTATTATGTAGCAATAAATTTTAGCGAAAGTGTAAGAAGTTATGCAAGCTAAGATTGGGGGGACGTAAAATAATGAAAAAGTGATAGCAGGAACACTAATAACTGCAATGGTTTCAAATAACTTAGCTTATGCTGATACCATAAAGAATGAATTCCTAGAGGTAAGTGATAATACAGAAGTAATAGAGTCTGTAGAAGAGTTATTAGAAAATAATGAAAATGAAACTCAACTAGGAACTGATAAAACAGAAACTAATTTTGAGTATGAACTGGCAGAAAAAAAGAAGATGCAGACTTAGAACAGCTTGAAGAAAAGAAAGTAGAAGTTACTTCTGATATTGAATCAGCAGAGAAAAAAGAAGATGCAGATTTAGAGCAACTTGAGGAAAATAAAATAGAAGTTATTTCTGATGTTGAACCAGCAGAAAAAAAAGAAAGTGTAGATACTGCACAATCTGTAGAGAAAACAACAGTTAAAACTGATATTGATGTATTTGATTACAATCAATTAAAAAATGCTGTAACGCAGTCAAATGTTAATATTAATATTAAAAATGATATAAGTTTTGATAATCCTATAAATATTACAGGACAAAATATAACAATCAATGGTGATGGAAGAAAATTTGATTTAAAACAAACAGATGACACAAATAGATTTGTTATAAAAGGAAATGCAGATAATATAGAAATTAACAATTTAACATTTGATAATTATTATACAACAGGGATATATATTAGTGGTAAAAATATAAATATTAAAGATATAACTCTAACAGGAAAATCTGTAGAGCCATCTAAAGTTGGAAATGCAAAAGCAGGAATAGATATATCTGATGCAAATACTACTGTAACATTAGAGAATATCACAAGTCAAAATCATTTGCAAAGTGGAATAAGAGTAAAAAAAGGAGCTCATATTACAATAAAAGGGACACATATCCATGAAAATGATGCAGTAGACTTACAAAGTGTACTTGATAATGGAGTTAATACAAATGTAATAGATTTTGATAATGAACAATATATTGAATATAGTAAAAATACTAATCAAGTAAATTATAGAAGCAAAACTTTAAATGCTAGTAGCTTTGAATCATTAAAAAAGGCAGTAACGCAATCAAATGTTAATATTAATATTACAAGTGATATAAAATTTGATAATGCTATAGATATTACAGGAAAAAATATAATAATCAATGGTGATGGTAAGACGTTTGATTTAAATCAAACTGATACTACTAATAGATTTGTTATAAAAGGAAATGCAGATAATATAGAGATTAATAATTTAACATTTGATAATTACACTACAATTGGAATATATGTTAGTGGTAAAAATGTAGCGCTAAAGGATATAACATTAACTGGAGAATATAAGAATTCAACTGCAAATGGAAAAAGTAAAGTTGGTATGGATGTAGTTGGTTCTACTGTAACAATAGAGAATATAACAAGTAAAAATCATAGTGAATGTGGAATTAGACTAAGAGAGGAAGCTAAGGTTGAAATTTCAGGAAATAATAGCCATGAAAATGATAATGCTGATATTAAAATGGTAGTATTAGATGGTGCTTCTGAGAGTGTAATAACAGATAATACTAGTAAATATATTAAAACTTCTGAAACTATCGATAAAGATAAAAAAAATATATTCTATAGTTTACGTAAAACAATAGACGTAACAGATTTTACAGGATTAGAACAAGCAGTAACGGTAAATAATGCTATTATAAATATAAATCAAACTATTGAATTAACAGAAGAGTTAAATATAACAGGGAAAAATATAATAATAAATGGTAATAACAATAAAATTGATTTTAAAAATACTAATAAGAAGATAGTAGTTAAATCAACTGCAGTAGGAACTACATTAAGTAATATAAATATCGAAAATTATACTTCGTCAGCTATATTATTATATAATGCTAAAGATATAATTTTAGATAATATAAAATTACTAGGGACAGATAAGAAAAGTTCTGTAGGTATAGATGTAAGTAATTCTACAGCAACAATAAAAAATATAACAAGTAAGAATCATGTTGAGTGCGGAATAAAATTAAGAGATGCATCAACTGTTACATTTGAAGGAAACAATACTCATGAGAATGATAAATCTGATATTAAAATTATAGTAGCCAATGGTGCTTCTGAGAGTGTAATAACAGATAATACTAATAAATATATTAAAACATCTGAAACTACTGAAACAGATAAAAAAATTATATTATATAGTTTATTTAAAACAATAGACGTAACAGATTTTACAGGGTTAAAACAAGCAGTAACAGAAAATAATGCAATTATAAATATAAACAATACTATTGAATTAACAGAAGAGTTAAATATAACAGGGAAAAATTTAACGATAAATGGTAATGATAATAAAATTGATTTAAAAAATAGTAATAATAAGATAGTAGTTAAATCAACGGCATCAGGAAGTACATTAAGTAATATAAATTTTGAAAATTATACTTCGTCAGCTATATTACTATATAATACTAAAGACATAACTTTAGATAATATAAAGTTACTAGGAACAGATAAGAAAAGTTCTGTAGGTATAGATGTAAGTAATTCTACAGCAACAATAAAAAATATAACGAGTACAAATCATATTGAGTGTGGAATAAGATTAAGAGATGTATCAACTGTTACATTTGAAGGAAACAATACTCATGAAAATGATACTGCAGCTATAAGAAGTATGGTTAAATATGGACAAGATGAAAATAAAATACATGACGTAAATGATCAGTATCTTAAAACAGATGAAAAAGTTGATTCTGCTAATACAAAAAATGAGTATTATAACACTCAGAAAATTGTGAGTGTAGATACCTTTGAAAAGTTAAAAGATGCTATAACAATACCAAATTCGCTTATAAAGATAACTCAAGATATTACGTTAAAAGAGAATTTAGAAATAAAGGCTAATTACGTAACTATAGATGGTAATAATTTTAAATTTGATTTAGGTAATGTCGATAGCTTTAGTGTAAAAGCAAAAAATGTAACATTAAAGAATCTTGAATTTGCTAATTATAAGACAACTGGATTAACTCTATATGGAGCAAAGGATGTTAGCTTATATAAGTTGAAATTATCTGGTAAAGATATTTCTTTACCTAATAATGAAAGAAGTACAGTAGGAATAGATATATTCGATTCTACAGTTAAAATTGATGATATATCTAGTAATAATAATTTATATAGAGGTATCCAAGTAAGAGGTGGTTCAACTGTAGATATTTTATCAAAAAATATTCATACTAATGATACTGTGCATATGCAATCAATTAAAAAAGCTGGAGAACAAGAGAACATAATAAATGATCCACATGGGTTGTATGTAAAAGGAACAGAAAAAAATAATAAAGAAAATAGTACAATAGATTATTTCTCTAGAGTAGATGTTGATATATCAACAGCAAAAGATTTTATAAATAATATTAGTAATAACGGTAATGTGCTGCATATTAAGAATGATATTAAAATTGAAGCAGGTGATTTACCAGCAGGAAGTGATATTAGTGAATTAGTAGTTAATTCTAACATATTAATTGAGGGAGATGGACGTACCATTGATTTAAATAAGTTAGTAGGTATTACATTAAAAGGAAATGATATAATACTAAAAGATTTAACTATAAAGAATTCTAAAGATATAGGAGTTAATATTTACAATTCTCGTGATATACTTCTTGATAATGTAACTGTAGAGAATTCTTATAGATATGGTATATTTGTTAACGGAAGTACTGTTAAGTTAGAAGATTGTTCTACTAAAAACAATAATGGTGGAATAATGATTACTAGATCAAGAACTCTTAGAGCAGATAGTCATATAGATTCACGTGTAGAAGTTATTGGTTCTATACACCAAGAAGAGTCAAACATAAATGTTGGAGTTACTAATTTACAAATGATTGATGGATATTTCCAAAATAATGAATTTGTTGTGGCAGATAATATTTATGATAAGTATGTAAATGATGTTGAAAGTAAAGTTCTAAGTGAATATTATCTTAATTTATTTGGAATAACAGGAGAAGATCGTAATAAGAAGTATGATGAACAAACAACAGATTATATGATAATTAAAACTGTTATAGATGTTCAAAATCATTCAGAAGTTTTAGATGAAAATGGACAACCTATTACATTAGCTGGTGATGGGGTTACAGATGATACTCAAAACTTAAAGAAGTTGATAGAATATGCAGCTTCACATGGTAGAGAGTTATATTTCCCAGAGGGAGTATATAAAATAACAGCTGATATTGATTTAGCAACAATCAATCTTCCTGCATTATCAAACTTTAAATTGAGTGGTGCAACAAATGGTCTTTCTATATTTGACGGAAGTTCAAGTGTTGATAAGATGTTAAAGTTAATGAATGCAGAATACCATTCAAATATGAACTATGTAAACATAAATAACATAGTATTCAATAACATTGGGTTAGAGTTTAATGGATCATATAAAAAAGGTATAAGCTTCAATAATAATGTATTTATGAATGGTCAATATACAAGAGAAACAAATGCTGCAGGTGAAATAAGAAAGGTTACAATGGAACCTTATATAACTGCAAAGAATAATAAGTATATAATAGAGGAAAATGCATTCTTAAGAGGAGTTAATTATCCAGGAAGAGGTATTGCAACATACAGAACTAATAATACGACTATTAAAGATAATTTCTTTGGAAATTTAGAAGGTTTAAGTGATGCTGCTACAATGTTACCAGATACAGTTATAAACAAATTAAATCTTATCCAAGTTGAATCTCAATCAGGGCTAAGTGAAGGAATTAAGATAAGCGGTTCTCAAGGTAATTTCCTTACGGCTATTAATAATGAAAGATATGACGAGAATGTTAATATATCGAACAATTACTTCAACATGGATAAAACTAGAAATATAACTGGTGATTTTGGAACAGATGTATTAATATCAGGTATAAATGTTGCAGTAGATGGGCAAAGAAGAGACCACATAATATACTCTAAGGGATATACTAACTTAAATATATATGGAAATTACTTCGAAGGTATGGAAAATGGAGCAGCTGGAGGAGTAAAAATAAGAAATGGTGAGGGTGCATATGTAGGTTCAAATCATTTTAAAGATGTACCATTACTAACATATATATATGGTGATTTAACAAAACAAGAATGTATACTTTACAACACAACTATATATAATAACTTATTCCATCAAACAACAAACTTTGGTGGACAAGGTACTGGAATATTATATTATCAAAGCTTTAGAGATGGTCAAGACTTACAGTTTAAAGACGATTCTTGGGTAGGTGCCTACGGAGATGTTCAAAACTTTGTAATTTACAATAATGAGTTTATGAGTGATGAAAGAGATCAAATTACTATAAGTAACAGAGCTGTAACGGCGTATGGAGATAATCAATTCTTAGCTTATGGAAATAAATATGCAGAAGATAAGAATATATCAGTTAACTATAATAAAGGGAACTTTAGTTTAAATGAATCAACTGAATCAGAGGTATTAAATAAAGTAAACAGTGGATTTGCAATTTATAATACTGTAGATATACCATTAACACCAGCAAAAGTAGACCATACATATTTAAATTCGCAAATAAATGAAGCAAATGAATTCTATAATAATATATTAACAAATGGTCAAATTGGTATCTTTGGAGGACAACATCCAGAGAGTGAGGTTAATGAACTGAAGAATTTAATTTTAGAAACTCAACAGTTGATTGATGGAAATGCATTAACTCAATGGGAAACTAATAAAAGATTAACACTTATACAAGAAACTTTAGAAAAATTAAAGACAAATATAAATGATAGAGGTTTAGCACCAACTGTAACAGTATTAAATGATGTAACTATAAATATTGGAGAAGAATTTGATCCGTATGCTGGAATTATATTTGAAGATGACAGAGATACTAGCGAGAATTTAAAAATTCTTGTTGACTTAGATTCATTTGATAACACTATTTCAGGTGAATATATAATTACATATTCTGTTACAGATAGTGATGGGAATACAACTAAGGAAACTAGAAAGGTTATAGTTAGAAGTAATGAGAAGCCAGTAATAAGTGGAATAGGAACTATTACAATAAATCTTGGAGAGAATTTTGATCCAATGTCTGGAGTTATAATTACAGATGATAATGATTCTATAGAAGAAATGAAAGTTACTGTTGATTTAGGAAACTTTGATAATAATGTTCCTGGTACTTACATAATTAAGTATACTATAGAAGATAGTGATGGAAATATAACTGTAGCAGAAAGAGAAGTTATTGTATTAGAAGATATTGATAATTCTGTTAACGATGAAGTTAATGATGAAATCAAAGATGAAGTTGATGATGAAGTCAAAGATGAAGTTAATGATGAAGTTAATGACGAAGTTAAAAATGAACAAAATAATAATGAAGAGATAAATAGTGAATTGAATAATACTCAAAATCCTAATACAGGTGATCAAAGTAATATACTAAATTGGGCATTAGCTGGACTTATATCTCTGATTGGACTTCTATTTGTAAATAGAAAGAGAAAAAAAGTTAAATAATTATATATAGTTTAATAAAGGGAAAATTGTAATCTATAAAATAGATTACAATTTTCTTTAGCTTATATAAATAATAGATTAATACATATTCGAAATTTTAATATGATTCTTTACAAAATAAGGGGATTAATTGATGAAAATATTTAAAAGTATAATTAATATAATCTTAATTTTAATTATATTTGTATGTGGATATAAAGTGTTTTACAAAGTAACTGAATATAAGAAGGCTGATGAAGTATATGAAAAAATTAGAATAGAAAAAGAAGAAACTAACAATCCATATATTGAAAATACAGATTATAGAGGATGGATTAAGATAGAAAATACAAATATAAACTATCCAATTCTTCAAGGAGAAGATAATTTATATTATTTAGATAAAGATATAAACAAAGAATATATAATATCTGGGTCCATATTTATGAACTATTTAAATAATGGATTCGACGACCAAAATACAGTTTTGTTTGGACATAATATGAAAAATGAAACTATGTTTGCTCACTTGAAAAAGTATAAGGAAAAAGATTTCTTTTATAATAATAATGATATAGATATAGAGTTAAATAATGGTGAGAATTTGCAATATAAAGTTTTCTCTGTATATATTACAGATGTTACAGATAATTATATTCAAACTAATTTTGGAAATAAAAATGAATATAAAGATTTTTTAGAAAGAATACAGAGTAAATCAATGTATGAAGCAGACATAGAGGTAGATGAAGATGATAAAATAATAACTTTGTCAACTTGTTCTTTTGAATTCAATGATGCAAGAATGGTAGTGCATGCTAAGCTTATTAAGTAAGTGTAATAGAAGAATTATATTATGAAACAGTAGATAGATTTTTTTATAAATTTATCTGCTGTTTTTTATATAGTTAGTATGAGAATTTAATATTAGAGAGTTACTATTATAAAATGTTTATCTAGAATATTAACAACAAATATTGGAAAAAATTAATAAAGCTGTTGATTGTTTTAAATTAGATGTGGATAAGTTTTGAAAAATAAAATAGAGCCTAGTATCCGGCGAAAGACAACCTAGGCTCTATAAGTAATTAGCACTTTACGTACCAACTGCTCATTTATAATAACACCATTGCTTAATAAAAGCAATGTTAAATAATGTATAATAACTATTATAGTAATAAATATATCATATAGAAGTATTTATAATATTTACTATTTAATAAAAAAATTAAAAAACAAGAATATTATAGATTTTCTTCTATGATTTTAATAACTCAGATAAGTTGACAGTAGAGGTATGTTGATTTATAATAAAATCACGATGTTGATCATCGATTGAAAACTGAATAGGGGATACGCGTTTAGACCTATTTACCTAACATGGGGGCGTTTTGGCTTCGACGGGGGTAAGATGGGTTTGATAAGCGGGCCGAGGCAAGCATGTCACCTCGTTAATAAAGTATGCATTAAATATAAACGCAGAAGACAATTTTGCATTAGCAGCTTAATATAAGCTACTCATCAGTCCTGAATGCCCACGTTTGGGGTAGCTGGTGTCATAAAAGTGGGGAACGAAGTCTAGCAAAGCTTTGAGCTAGAGGGGTATTTATGAAGCTAGGGAATTAGGAGTTTGTTTGTGAGCGAACTAAGAACCGAAAATTTAGTCACTAAACTACGCTCGTAGAAAGTCAGGCTGGTCTGCTTTCGGACAGGGGTTCGATTTTGGAAAAAAGTCGCCTTAAGCAGTGATGTTTAAGTGATAACTTGGCTTTATCGGTGAAACCGTAGCAAGTAGGGTTGACGGCAATACCGAGAGGTATGTGAAGAAATTCAACAGCCTTGTATCGACTTATAGGTTCCTAAAGAGAAATCTATGGAATACTAGGATAGAAGATGTAAACTATAATAAGCTTCTATAATACGCCAAGAGGCAAGTTAATGCTTGTCTAAGATATAGTCAGGGCAATTTGGAAACAGTTGATAAACTGACCCCTCGCCTCCACCAAATAAGAACTAAGGTAAGGATACAATGGTAAAACCTTGAAATATCAAGGCTTGGCCATTGTATTTTTCGTTTTAGGAATAAATTTTTAGATGTTTTTAATAGATATTTTAGCCATCTTTAGGCTTTTTGAGTATTTATGCACACCTCTTAGTGAGATTCTTACTAGGGGGTGTGCATTTTTGCACGTAAAGATATAATGCCATTTCAAAAGTTATCTTTATAGTAGTATAAAAGAACTATTGATTGTTGTTAGTATAAAGTAGTGGACACATTGAGTTAAACTAAGTAAAATAATATTTAGTTAAGAAAGGATATGTAAATTATTGGAAAAGCAGAAGATACTATCAATAATTAATGGATGGGTAAAAGAGTCAAAGGTTATAATAGTATTGCAATCTATATGGAAGAAAAAGTGGTTATGAGGAATCTGTGAAAAGATGCCTTAACGCAATGAATATGTTATTAATACAAGAGATACAAACAAAGGAGATGAGAGCGTTGTTAAATATATTGGTGTTAGAAGATGAAGCAAGTGTAAATAGAGGAATTACATTTTCACTAGAGAAAGCAGGATATAAGGTGTTTTCCTGTGAAACAATTTTAGAGGCAAAACGTTTAGTGCAGCAACAATTGGTAGAGATATTGATTTGCGATATAAATCTCCCAGATGGTAATGGATTAGAATTTATTAGTTGGATGAGATCAAAACAGAATGCCTATATTATTTGTCTCACAGCATTGGATCAGGAACTTGATCAAGTTATGGGGTATGAGGCTGGAGCTGATGATTATGTAACCAAACCATTTAGTTTATCTGTTCTTTTACTTAAGATAGATGCATATTGTAAGCGAAATATTAAGAGCGCCCAAAAGAAAGAAATAATATCGGGAGATATTTGTATTTATCAGGATGAAATGAAAATAAAGGTGAAGGAAGAAATTATTTCTTTGACAAAAAATGAATGGAAGATGCTAACATTATTCTTAGCACATCCTAAGCAAATTTTATCCAAAAATCAAATATTAGAGAATGTATTTGATATAGATGGAGAATATGTGGATGAAAATACTGTAGCAGTAAATATAAGAAGACTACGTGAAAAAATAAAAGACAATAGTACAAAGCCGGAGTATTTGAAAAATGTTCGAGGGCTTGGCTACGTATGGGACAAGGAAGTTCGATGATATTATGGTGAATAAAAACAAAAAAAACAAGGACTTTATAATTGGATTATTTGTTGTAATTATGTTTGGATATTTAGCTACAAATGCAATTATGGTATATCAGAATTATAAAAACTATAAGAGCAAGATAGAAATAGTAGCTACAATGATTTCAGGTACAGATGAAAGTAATATGGATACAGCAATTAAGGTTTTAAAAGAAAAGAATTTAGAATCACCAGAGCAAGGTTATGAAATTTTAAATAAGTATGGTTATTTGGAATACAACAATAATATACTATTTAATACTTTTAGAAGACAAAGTATATTTTCTGCAGCTATTACATTTATAATATTTTTTGCACTAATGCTGGTATTGTATTTGTGGCAAAATACAGTAAGGAAAAATGAAGTAAGTGTGCTTTCAAAGGTAGAACAGAATTTAATTCGTTTTCGTGAAAATAATATGAAGGTGTTAGAGGTTGGGGAAGGCACAGATGAGCAACAGAAAATAGTGTATGAGCTAGAATCATTAGGGAGTCAACTGCAATTACTTAGAGAAGAAGCAAGGCAGGAAAAGGAAGGAACAAAAGAACTGGTGGCAGATATATCACATCAATTAAAAACACCAATTGCAGCATTAGATACCAGTTTTAGTATACTTCTTCAAGAAAATTTAAGTGTGGAGGAACGTACTGAATTTACTAAACGATGCCGTAATGCTTTGGACGGATTGGAAATCTTATTACAGTCTTTACTTCAAATATCAAGATTGGAAGCAGGGCTTATCCAAATTGAAAAGAGTCAGCAATCCTTAAGTGACATAATTTTAATAGCAGTAAATCGTGTTTATCCAAAAGCATCTGAAAAAAATATTGAACTGTCTTTTGATTGTGAGTCCTCTTTAGAGAAAATGAAGATTATGTTAGATAAAAAATGGCTTTCAGAAGCATTGATCAATGTACTAGATAATGCCATAAAGTATAGTCCAAGAGATTCCAAGATAGATATTAGATTACAGAAACGAAACATGATACTTAGAATAGAAATAGAAGATCAAGGAATTGGTATACCAAGTGAAGAATACCATAAAGTGTTTCAACGCTTTTTTAGAGGGACCATACAGCAGGTAAAAGAAGCAAATGGTTCAGGTATTGGATTGTATCTTGCCAGAAAAATTATAGAGGAGCATCATGGAACCATATCAGTGTCATCAAATTGGAATAGGTCATTAGGTACAGAAAAAAAATATCCAGGCAGTACATTTCTTATACAATTGCCAATAGGGGAGTAGAGTCTTACAAAAATGTAAGACTTCTACTCCTCTTTTGCAAGTGAAATGAAAGAATGATTTATTACTATGAAAGTAGCTATTAGAATAGAAACTGATATTTAGGTGCTACCTAAATAAGTATTCAAAAAAGTATGATGTAGCTATGAGTACGTAAGGAGGATATATACATGAGTACAATATTAGAAACAAAGAATCTTTGTAAATTTTATGGAGCAAAAGAGAATGAGGTAAAAGCCGTAGACAAGATTAACATAGAGATTAAAGAAGGGGAGTTTGTTGCCATTGTAGGAAAGTCTGGTTCTGGAAAGAGTACATTACTTCATATGTTAGGTGGTCTTGATACACCTACAAGTGGTGAAGTTTTATTAAAAGGTAAGGAACTATATAAGATGAAGGAAGATGAACTAGCAGTCTTTAGAAGAAGAAAGATTGGCTTTATCTTTCAAGCATTTAATTTAGTTTCTTCAATTAATGTGTGGGAAAACATAGTTCTTCCAATTGGACTTGATGGAAAAAAGGTAGATACAGAATATATAAATGACATTATAGAAACACTTGGGATTGAAAAGAAAATTCATAATTTACCAAATACATTATCGGGAGGGCAGCAGCAAAGAGTGGCAATAGCAAGAGCGTTAGCATCAAGACCAGATATTTTATTTGCAGATGAACCAACAGGAAATCTTGATACTAAAACAAGTGATGAAGTAATTGCGCTTTTAAAAATGTCAGCAAAAAAATATGGGCAGACAATTGTTATGATTACACATGATGATGAAATTGCACAAGTTGCAGATCGTATTTTAATCATTGAAGATGGAAAGGTGGTAAATTTTAAATGAAGACAATTACCAATATAGCCTTAAGCAATGATAAAAAGAATAAGACGCGAAGTATTTTAATTATAGGTGCAATAATACTAACTACTACTTTACTGACAATAATAAGTACATTTGCCAATGGAATGATTCGCTTACAGAAAGAAAGTGCTGCATATACTTATGGGAGTTATTATGGAATGTTTCAGTCTTTAAATAATTCTCAGCTTCAGGAATTAAAGAAGAGAGCAGAAATCACAGATATAGGGATTATGTCTAGTGCTGGAATTATACAAGGAAATGAAAAGGGTGCTTTTGTTAGCGTAGATGAAATTGTACGTAAAATGCTACCTTATAATCAAGAATATTTGCTGGAAAGTGGTACATATCCTGATACAGAAAATGAAATTGCAGCAAGCAGAGCATTTTTTGAAGCAGAAGGATATGATAATGTTAAAGCTAATGATATAGTAACTTTATCTTATCGCTCAGGGATGTCTGATAAATATGAACAAAAGGATTTTGTTGTAAGTGGTATCTTGCAGAATCGTGAAAGCTATACGGCAGATGCATCTTATGTTGTATTTTGTTCGCCAGATTTTTATGCAAATCAATTTGTAGAGGAAGAACGTCAATATAATGTATATTTCAGATTAAATGATACTGTGGATGTTTCTATGAATAATATTGATGATGTACTAACATTAATTGCAGAAAATTCTGGAATTGAAAGTGATAAGCTTGTTATCAATAGCTATTATTTGACATGGACACTTGATCCTAGTTATGAGATGTTGGCTGTTAGTGGAGCTCTTGCATTGTGCGTAGTTTTATTTTCAATTGTGGTGATTTATAACATTTTTCAAGTGGGAATCATTCAAAAAATACAGGAATATGGAAAAATAAAGGCATTAGGTGCAACAAGAAAGCAGATGCGTTCACTAATTTTTAAAGAAGGAATGTTTTTAGCTATTATTGCAGTACCTATTGGATTGATTATCGGATTTATTGCTGCAAAAGTAAGCTTTAGCTGGCTGATGGAACAAAGTAACTCATTAGCAGGAGTTCATAAAAGTGCAGATATTCCATTACTTTCACTTCCAATGATTGCAATTAGTGCATTGATTTCCTTTGCTACAGTAGCTTTAGCACTTAGAAAACCAATGAAGATTGTGTCAAATATTTCGCCAGTAGAGGCAACTAGATATGTTGAAAGCAGTAATGAAAAACAGAGAGGTATTCGTAAAGGAAGAAAAGAACTTAATGTTTTTTCACTAGCATTAGCAAATATAACTGGCAATAGGAAACGTACACTTGGAACAATATTTACAATGGGATTATCCTGCGTATTATTTGTAGTTATTGCAAATTGTGTTGGTAACATTGATACAGAATATGAAACAAGAAAAGGAATTAATCATGGTCAATTTGAAATTAAGATTGACTATTCCATGGATGATGAAGCGTATCCAGAAAATAATTTAGATTCTATTTTAAAGGATAATCCATTAAATGAGGAGCTAATTTCTAATATAAAAAATATTTCTGGTGTAACTGATGTTTTAGAAAGAGACATAGTAATTGCAGAAGCAAATGGAGGAAAGCAGGCTGTATCTATTTTGAGTAGAGAGGATTTTAAAAGTCTATGTTCTGATTCAGATATTGGAAATATGGATTATGATGAAGGTGTTAATAGTGGAAGCATTTTCTGTGGATGGTCAATGTGGATGGAGGCAGATGGATATACTCTTGAACAGCCACTTACGCTTAAGATAAATAATGGAGCAGATTCAATTGACTTTAATGGAACCATAGCAGGTTCTTTTGGAAGTGCAGATACTTATTGGTTATTGCCAGAAGAAGTGTATAAAAAACTACAACCTACTGGAACTTCCATTGGTTATCTTTGGATTGACTGTGAAGAAAAAGATGTGTTATATGTGGAAGAAGAATTAAGAAATTTGATCCGAAACACAACTCATATTAAGTTCACAACTTACCATGATGAATTGGAAACTTCTGAGTTTGCAAGCAGAATGATGAAAATGGGATGCTATTTATTTATGGGCATTGTTGGACTTATTGGATTTATGAATCTTGCTAATACTATGATTATAAGTATTACAACTAAGAAACAGGAATATGGAGTATTACAAGCAGTTGGAATGACAAATAAACAATTGAATTTAAGTCTGCAAATTCAGGGAATGTTATTTTCTATAGGTACAATTAGTGTTGCATTAGCAGTTGGTTTACCATTCGGACACATGCTGTTCTCATATGCCAAGAAAAATGGTATCTTCGGAATGAATGAATATCAAATTCCTATTATACCTATAGTATCTATGATTTTAGTAATTATAATTCTTCAGTTAATCTTATCGTTTATACTAAGTCATAATTTGAAAAAAGAAACATTAGTAGAGAGAATTCGTTATCAAGGATAGAATAACTTGGATAAATATTTTAATTAAGATAAATAAAATAGTTCTTATTATACTATAAAGTATTAAAATGACATAGATAATTATTATTGAAGGGAAACTAGGTTTAACTATAGTATATTCTAATTTAAGAAAATTATAATTAAGGTATATAAGGGGGATTTATTGATACTTTAATGTACTATTAAGGTAGGAAACACTGAAATTGTTATAGGGTTCATAAAGAGAATAATAATGAGTTTTATAATTTTTTATTTAAATTAATTACTGAGTGGAAAGCGCAAAAGAGAATATTAGATAATTAAATTGTAATGACTTTATAAAATATAAAATTTGAAATTAAAGAAACAGTTGGTGTTATAGCTGAGTCAGCTAAAGGCTGGAAGAAGGAATTAAATTTAATTAGCTGGAATGGAAAAGAAGCAAAGTTCGATTTAAGAGAATGGTCACCAGAACATGAAAAAATGGGTAAAGGTGTTACATTAAGTAATGAGGAATTAAAAGCATTAAAAGAGTTACTTAATAGTATTGAAATATAAAAGATGAATTAATGGTGGGAGTTAGCGTTATGGATTTAAAGGTATTTGAATTTTTAGGTGCAGAAGTACCTAATTCGGTGGGGGATATAAGAGAAGCATTAGATTTATTAGCAACCTCTATAGATACTGCAATAGAACAAGTTGGAGAAAAGGTAACTAAGTCTTTTGAAAATAAAGATTTTAAAAAGGCAGCAGAGTTAAGTTTAAATAGTGAAGAATTAGATTCTATAAGTAAGAAAATACAAGAAGTAATAAGTGATTTAGATACTATTATATATGATAGAAATATAGATGAAGATTTAAAGGAAATGGATCAGATTGATGAGAAGTCTATACCAAATTACAATGATTATTTAGTAGATACTGAAGTTGAGCATAATTTATATGAGGATTTAACACACAAAAGACCATGTGCTTTTAAAATAGAAGGTACAAGAGTTGAAATAAAGGATTGGAAAGGTGTTTTAGTACAAACTATAAATTATTTAGCTAAAAAGGATCCCAATATTGTTAGAAGTTTTGTTGATGATTCTAAGATGAATGGTAAAAAGGTAATATATTTTTCAAGAGTGAAATTGCCAACAATGAGAGCTGTGGTAGAGATAAAGTCTGTTAATATATATGTTGCAACTAATCTTAGTGCTAATGGTATCAGAAACTTATTAATTAAAATGTTAAATAAATACAATATAAAGTTAAGTGACTATAAAATATACCTTAAAGCGGATTATTCAGAGTTACATTAATATTTAATGAGCCATCGGTTAATTTAAATCGGTGGCTTTTAATATGGAAATATAATTATATAAAATGAAAAAACAACCATAATATTGTATAATTATAGTAAAAATGAAATAAGAGATATATCAACGGGGTATGGAGGAAAATATGGAGTTATATACAGATCTCCAATTAATATAAAAGAATCATTTGCATATTCAAGAGAACTAATGAGTCATCAAATAGAGGCTATAGAGTCGTTAAATAAATATTTTAATTTAAGTGGTAAAAAGAATGTACAACAAAATGGATTACTTGTAATGCCAACAGGAAGTGGAAAAACTTTTACTGCAGTAAATTGGTTATTAAATAGTGGAGTTGCGTATGGATATCGTATATTATGGCTTGCTCATAGACAAGAACTTATAGACCAAACTAATAACGAATTTAGAAATCAGGCACCATCATTGGCTAAGCATGGAATAAATAAATTAAGAATAATACCTATATCAGGAATGCATTTGAAAATGTCACAAGCTTCAAGATATGATATAAACATTTGTAGTATAAGCTCTGTAGCCAACAAATATGGATATAGATTTATAAGAAGGCTGTTAGGAGCACCAGGATTAGAAAAACTAATTGTAGTTATTGATGAGGCACATCATGCAGTTTCTCCATCATATCAAAAAGTATTAAAAAGAATTACCCAGCTAAATCCCAATAGAATTCTACTAGGGTTAACAGCTACACCAACAAGAATGCAAGATTATGATAGAAAAAGATTATTTGATATGTTTAACGTTACAGTAAATGTAGAAAATAATATAGGTAACACTAAAGGGTACATATATGAAGTTACACTGAAAAACTTATTGATTAGTGGTTTTCTAGCAAATCCTATATATAAAAAAATAGAAACTAATATTGCAGGAGAAATAGAATATTTAATAACAGAAGATGATGAAGCATTCTTTAATAAATTTGGAGAGTTATCGGAAAAGTTAAAGGATCAAATAGCTAAATCATCTTCACGTAACAAGATTATTGTAAAGCAATATTTAGATAATAAAAATAAGTATGGGAAGACGATAATATTTGCTGTAAATCAAAATCATTGCAGAGCATTATGTGAAGAATTTAGGTCCGCAGGAATAAAGTGTGATTATGTAATTTCAGATAAATCAGGAGCACAAGAAACTATAAGAGAATTTAAAGAAAATAAATTTGAAGTGCTTATTAATGTACAAATACTTACTGAAGGAAGTGATATTCCAGATGTAGAGACGGTATTTTTAACTAGGCAGACTAATAGTGATTCATTACTAATGCAGATGATAGGAAGAGGATTAAGAGGGCCATCAGCAGGGGGAACTAAGGAAGTAAATATTATAGATTTTCATGATACATGGGATAAGTTTAGTTTCTGGTTAAATCCAGAGCAAGTGGTTATTGAAGCTACAGAGGAGAAGACACAATTAGTAAAAGAAAAAGATAGTAATTATAATGAAGGGATTATAGGGAGAAAATCAGAGTACACTCCATGGGATATTTATATTAAGCTTTATAATAGTATGAAAGCTAATGTTATATCTAAAGAGTTTGATGAAGTGTTACCAGTTGGTTGGTATTCAGTATTAAATGAAAATGGTGAAGATGTTAATGTATTAGTTTATGAAGATACATTATATGGATTTAAAGAGATTGAAAAGTTTAAAGAAAAATTTATTAAGGGTAAAGTAAATGCAAAAGTTGTTATAAGTATTTGCTTTAATAAAGCTATTACTAAACCAAAAGAAAATGAAGTTAGGTTAATACTAGACAAGCTATATGAAGATGGGGAAATGCCTATATATTATACTTTTGAAGAGAGAGCATTATTAGATCCAAAAATAATAGCAGCAAAGATGAATCGATTATTTGTAAAAGATGAAGATAAAGAAGAATGGCTTAAAGAAGTTTTTGAAAGTACACCCTTACTTAAGGAACTTTATAAGTTGTTTTATGTATTTAAGAAAACTGTGTTTAATGCATGTAAATTAAGAAGAGATGCTGAAATAAAAAGTGAAGATGCAAGAGAAGAATATAAAATTGTTGATAACATGTATGATTTAGAAGAGCTTCTTGATGAAGTATTAGAAGAAAATATATTCTTAAATAAAGATAACCTTTTAAGTATTGAATGGAGCGATACAGTTGTAAAGAACTGGCTGGCATTATGTTGTAGATGGACAATGGAAGATGAAGAGGGTATCTATAAAATTTATGTTAATAAGCTAATGTCATCACCACAAGTAGATAGGGAGGTTATTAAATATCTTATATATCATGAGTTACTTCACAAAAATGGGTATTTTAAACATGATGATAAATTTAGAGAATTAGAATGGAAGTATCCTAATTCAGAAGAGCTAGATGGATTTATGGATGAGATGGCTATAAGATATAAATTAAATATTCCTAATAAAGAAATAACAAATGAAAATGAAATTGCAGATGATGTAATTACTGAAATAGTAGGGGAGACAAAGTTAAATAGTAATGATCATATATTAAGTAAAGAGAGTGATGCACAAAACACTAAAAAGTATAAATTCTGTAGAAATTGTGGTAATAAATTACCTGAAGATGCAAACTTTTGCGATAGATGTGGAAATGACACAAGGTATTAATTAGGGTGAGAGGTGAAAAGGCTATGGATATAACTAAAATTTTAAATAACTTAAGTAATAAAAGAAAAATATTTGTATCAGAAGCAGATTTTCAATTTGCTTTAGCATGGGAGATTAAAAGTGAAATACCAGAAGCAGAAGTAAGATTAGAATACTGCCCTGTAGATATTGATTCATCAATGCATATAGATATATTAGTTAAAATAGGACAAGATATTTATCCTATAGAATTAAAATATATGACTAAGCAATGTGATGTTGCAGTTGATGATGAAAGGTTTATTTTAAAGAATCAAGGAGCACAGGATATTAAAAGATATGATTTCATTAAAGATATTTGTAGAGTAGAAAAATTATCAGAAGTTATGGATGATTTCAAAGAAGGATATTGTATAGCTATTACTAATGACCAAAGCTATTGGAATGTAAGTAATAATAGTAATACTTGTGATGCAGCATTTAGAATTAATGATAATAGCATTAAAGAAGGCAAGCTACAATGGGCAGCTCATACAGGCAGTGGTACAAATAAAAATAGAGAAGAAGCTTTAATACTAAAAAATAGGTACGATATTTGTTGGCGAGATTATAGTAAAATAAATGATAGCAACAGTGGAGCATTTAAATATTTATGTTTAAAGGTTTGTGATGAAGTCATAACAGAAATTGAATCAACAGATAAATTTTGGATTTATGAAAACTGGGTTGCTGGGAAAAAGGCAGTTATTCACAAAGCTAATTGTAGTTACTGTAATAATGGACAAGGTACTCAAAAAAATAAATTAGGTAATAAAAATGGAAGATGGCATGGACCATTTAATTCTTATGAGGAAGTAAAGGTAGTTGCTGACGGCTTAGAAGATAGAGAAGTTAGAGAGTGCAGAAGCTGTAACCCTAGTATAAATAAAGATAATACTAATAATTTAAGATATGAAGATATTAAAGAAGTAAGAGTATTTATAGGTGGATATATGCCGGAAAATTATAATATTTATATTAATTTTATTACAGGTGTAGTAATTTGGTCAGATGATTTTATTCAAGAAAATAAAAGAAAATTTGTTTTAGATAAGCAAAAGATTGATTATGTTAAAAATGAATTAAGGAAAGCTGATCTTTTAAGCTGGAAGGAAAATTATATAGATAAATATATTCTAGACGGCATGCAATGGAACCTAGATATTAAATTAAATAATAAAGAGAAAAAAATCTATGGTAGTAATAAATATCCGAAGGAATGGGATGTGTTTTATAAATTAATTTTTAGTATTATAGAAAAATAAAATAGAGCTGTTCCTAAATCAGTAGGAACAATAGGAACTAGTTATCATATTATTCATATCTAACATTCCAATAAGAAATTTAGCATTTATAATGGTTTAGTAATGATAAAGGAACAATGGAACAAGAAATTCACCTTTGAGATAAATATTATATATAGAAGTAATAATAGTATATGTTACGTATATATACACGCGTAAGGTTTTTTTAGACCATTGTTCCTTTAATTGTTCCAGGTTAAATTTAATAACCAGATATATGATTTTTCCACTGATTCTGGTTCAGTGGAGGAAACCTCTATACATCCCAGACTCTAAGTAAAGGATTATCTAAAATAATAATAGTTTATAGTATTATAAAATTCAAGTATTAAGTATTTAAATTTAATACACACTCAGAATAGAAAATTTTTAAGGAGATGGGCATCATGCTGCATTTGGATTTCTCCATGCTGAGTTTCCATCAAGTGCTTTCATAAGGTGCATTCTGCAATTCTTGAACTCTTCACCGATAAGCCCTAGTCTTAAAAGCCAACATCTGAAGGTGTACTTTTCATTATCTGTATGTGTTCTTCTTGCACTTGCACTCTTTTGTGTTAATGCTTGGTGGCTTATTGCTAGGCAGAAAACAATGTAGCTTCTTATTTTTCCTGCGTGTAATGTTCCGTTGAAAAGTCTAAATTCAATAGTTCCTTTTGTAAAAGTACTATGTAAGTTTAATCCATGATATCTGCTTGTATGGTAATGCCTTTCTCTATTTTCAAATCCGTATCCGCTGTACCAAAGGTCTGCAAGTTGTTCTAATGTTTTCGGTTTTTTCTTATTTATGGCTTGTATCAAATCTTCATTTACTTTTTTGCACCATCTTACTCTTGCTGGGTCTATTTCTAAACTTTTGTAAATCAAATCTTCTTTTGCAGCCATTAGGTTTACCAAGTTCTTTAAAGTATTTGGTGTATGGTCTTTTGCTCCTATGTGTATGTGTATTCCACATTGTAGCTCGCTATCACTAACTGCTCCTGCTTTTCTTAACCTTCTTATTAATTCTTGTAAGGTTTCAATGTCCTCATATCTTAAAATTGGTGTTACTAGCTCCACACTGTAATCCTTGTTGTTTACCCCTTTAAGTTTTCCTTTTGTATTTTTCATTGTCTTTATGCTTGCATCATTCATTATCTTCCAAATCCTTTGGTCTGGTGCTATTATGTTGTAAGTGTCGTATCCATCATATTCTCTTGTAATTCTTCCACCTAAAAAGGTTACTGCAACCTCTGCTGCTTCTGCTTTTGTTATTCCTGTCATTTCAATCTCTACACCTATTGTTTGGTTTTTCATTTTTTGTTTACCTCCTAAATGGTATTTAATACCCTTTTGTTAGTGTACATATTACCTCTGACAGGTGTACTTATCCAGTTATATTTAAAGAAAAAACACAGGTTTTAACGACATTATAAAAACAATTACGCAATAAAAAAGTAACTGTAAAAGCGTACAGTTACTAGGTTTTACATTTATATTATGTGGTTTTTTACTACCCCCCTTAGCAAATTATGCGAAAATTCACGTGAGAGGGGGCGGCGGTCATTGGATTGTCCTCCTTTAGAGATTCAATCCCCCCCTATCCTTAGATTTATCACAAATGTTTCTTTTGTTTCTTTTTTGTGAGAGATAAAAAATATTTTTTCTTATATATAGTTTACATAAAAAAGAAACATTCGATACATTTTGTGAGATACCTAATCTTCAGATATCTCTTGTGCAATATTTCTAGTTATACCTTGAAGGGTAGACATTAATATATCAAAGTAATTAGAAGGTTCTACTAATATCATTTTTCCTTCTAAGGAAAGTCTACGTTGTTCATCTGTTATGGTAGATCCAACTTCTTCTTTAGCAGCTTCATTAAATATTAACCCCTGATCTTTAAGGAAGTAAGCATACTTACATTTAGATAGTGTATCAATAAAGTAATCAAATTCATCACTTTCAATAAAACTATTTAAAGCATCATTATATGGTGTTTGGTATGGTTTTTGTTTAGTATTATTGAGAGCTTCAAGTTTTAATATAGCTTTATCAGATAAGCCTAACCTGTTATTTATATCAATGTTTTCTCTTTTTCTGCAAGGACTTTTACCTAAAAGATAATCATAGGAAACACCATAGTATTCAGCTAATAGAATTAAATTCTTAACATTCATTTCTTTATGCTTAGATGTATTTTCATAATCACATAAGGATGTATCAGATATATACACATCAAACTTTTCTTCTATATCTTTAGAGAGTTCTTTAAAAGTAGGTTTCTTTCCAGTTTTGTATTTTACCTCTTCTCTAAGATCACCTAAAATTTCAGCTGTAATATTTCTATCATACATAATAAATCTCATCCCTTCATCAATACAGATTGATAATTTGCAATTTTGTCAACTTCAATCAACTTTAATACATATAAAAATTTTAATGCTTATAGGTAGTAAAATAAGTTTAGTTGATGTTGTTGTTATAAATTAATTATAATTGATAAATTTGGTAATAACAATAAAGGTATTGGGGAGGTATATATATGAACGAAGATATTAAGAATATAGCTAAAGAAAATAATATTAGATTATGGAGAGTAGCAGAAAAACTAGGTGTTAGTGATAGCAATTTTAGTAGGATGCTTCGATATAAATTATCGAAAGAAGATAAGGATAGAATTTTAGCAGTAATAAAAGAATTAGTAATTGATGATTAGATAATAGCTATAGAAAGGAGGCGTAGTTAGAAATTGAATATACCAGAGGTATTAAAAAGAGAAAAACGGTTTGTATGTCATGATGAATTTAAACGCCCAATAAATCCACATACAGGGAGATTTGCTAGTGTTACTAATAGTAATACATGGGGAAGCTTTCAAGAAGCAATATTATATGTTAATGATAAAAAGGCTATAGGAATTGGTTTTGTATTAGGTGATGGATTTGTTGGTATAGATATAGATACCTGTATTGATAAAGAGAGTGGAGCTATTTCAGAAGAAGCTTTAGAAAATATAACTATATTAGATAGTTATACAGAGATTTCAAAAAGTGGAATGGGTACACATACAATTATAAAAGCTACTGATGTTAACTTACCATTTAATAAAAAGAAAATGAAACCTAACGGAATAGATAGATTAGATGTAGATATTAAAACAGGAGAAGTAAGAGTAGATAAGGATGGTAATCCTAAATATAAAAATCCAGAGTTAGAGATATATGATAGGAACAGATATTTTATATTAACAGGCAATGTGTATGAGAGTTACTTTGAAGTTAATGAGAGAAGTAATGAGTTAAAAGAAGTTATAAATAAGTATACCTATGGAAATAGTGAAGTAGTTAAAGGATTAGTTGAAGAAGAAGATTCTATGGAAATAAGTATTGAAGAAGCTTTAAAGCTAGATAGGATATTTAATTCTTGTTGGAAAGGTAAAAGATCGAACAAAGATGAGAGTGCAGATGATTTAGCTCTTATGGGGAAGCTTTTATATTGGTGTAATGGAAATATTAATTTATCTATAAAGTATTTTAAAGAATCACCTCATGCAAAACAAAAGGATGAAAGTCATAAGAAAAAGTTAGAAAGAGAAGATTATCTTTTAAGAACAGCAAGAGCAGCTATGCAAATAACTACAGCTGCAATTGAAAATAATAAATGGAAAGAAAAAAGAGAAAAATCTATAAGGCAAAACTCAATACAAACTAAGAAAATACAAGAGATATTAATGAGAATGCAACCACATATTAAATATAGCTATGATGATAGAGGAAATGGAGATTTATTTTCAGATATTTATAAAGAGGCAGCTAGATTTAATACAAGTGTTAATGAGTGGTATGTGTATAACGGCAAGGTGTGGGAAAGAGATGTTGGAGCTATGAAGGTTTCGAGAATGGCAAAGGAGCTTAAGGATGAGCTTTTAATTTATAGTATATCTATAAAAAATGAAAGTCAAAAGCTAGCATATCAAAAACACATAATGAAGTTAGGTTCTAGAAACTGTAGAGAAACTATGATAAAGGATGCTAGAGATAAGTATCATATAGCTAATGAAGATTTAGATAGAAATAGTGATTTATTAAATTGTATTAACGGAACTCTTAATCTTAAAACCTTTGAGTTTAAAGAACACAATTGCAATGATTTAATAAGTAAAATAACAAATGTAAATTATACTCCTAATATTAAAAGTAGTCTTTGGATTAAATTTATAGAAGAGATTATGTTAGGTGATAAGGAAAAAATAAGATATCTACAAAAGGCTATAGGATATAGCTTAACAGCTGATACATCACTTGAAACTTGCTTTATATTATATGGAAATAAAACAAGGAATGGAAAAAGCACCTTAGTTGAAACTTTGATGTATATGTTAGGGGGAAGTAGAGGGTATTCAATGCAAATGAAACCTGAAACACTAGCACAAAAGCAACATGTGGATAGTAGACAAGCTTCTGGAGATATAGCTAGGCTTTGTGGAGCAAGGTTTTTAAATCTTTCTGAACCACCAAAGAAAATGATATTTGATGCAGCACTTCTTAAGACTTTATTAGGAAGAGATAAAATAGTTGCGAGACATTTACATGAAAGAGAATTTGAATTTACCCCAGTATTTAAGCTGTTTATGAATACAAACTATCTTCCTATAATACAAGACGATACCCTATTTTCAAGTGGAAGAATAAATGTAATAACCTTTGATAGACACTTCTCAGAAGTGGATCAGGATAAAACTTTAAAAGATAGATTAAAAGAAAGTGAAAATATAAGCGGAATATTTAATTGGTGCATAGATGGATTAAAAGCATTTTATAAAGACGGGTTAATACCTACAGCAGCAATAAAATATGCAACTTTAGATTATAGGAAAGATAGTGATAAGCTGGGGAAATTTATAGCTGAATGTTTAGAAGAAAGTAGTGAAAATATTACTGCAAGTAGCGTTTATTCAGTTTATGAGAATTGGTGTAGAGCTTGTGGTTATGGTTGTGAAAATAGAGGAAACTTTTTTACAGAACTTAGAGGAAAGAATTTATTAAGTAAAAGTGGGACAGTTGAAGGTAAAACAAAGTTAAGAGTTTTAAAGGGATATAGTTTTTTAGAAGATTGGAAGCCTATATTTTCAGATTAAATTATGGAGGATAGAAATTATGAGTAGGGATAATAAATTATCACTAGCAAAGAAAAGATTACTTGATCATCTAGGACCAGAATATACAGTAAAGAAAATTGATAGTGAAAACTGTATTTATTTAGATATGGGTAAATGTGATATTGAAATATCAAGAGGGAGAACTATTAAAAGCAAGGTTGATGTTTATGTATGGCAGAACAAAGATAAGTTACACATAATTGAGAGATATTTAGATATAGAGCAAGATTTAGATGGAGTAAAAGAACTATTAAATGATATAAGAGCGAGATATTTTAAAGAAAAATAAAGGATTAAATTGGAGGATGGTATAAATGGCATATGAGTTTGATGTTAAAAATAAGAAAGTATTATTTAGTAATAATGTTATAAGAAATTTTGAATTATTTGAACTTGAATTTATTACTGATGCACCTAAGTTATGTAGGGCTATTAGAAAGGAAGTAGAAAAGGTTAATGATCCAGAACGAGTAATTAGTAATTGTGATAAGGAATATATTAAGGCTTCATTTGATAAACTTGATGCTCCAACTAATTTTAGAGTTAGGTTTTGTAACAAATATAATCCGGAAAATGCTGTAGATATTCAGATAACTATTAATGAATGGTAATAAAATAATTTAAGAAATTTAAGTTGGAGAGGTTATATGAATAATATTCAAAAAAAAGAATAGAAAAAATGAGATTACAAGGTTATAGCTATTCAAAAATTTCAATGGTCTTAGCTATATCAGAAAATACAATTAAATCTTACTGTAGAAGAAATAATTTAGGTGGTATTAGAAACTCATCAAAACAGGAAAACATAAATAATGAAAGCTGTAAAAGATGCGGGAAAGAGTTAATTGAAGAAAAAAGAGGACAGCCTAAGAAGTTCTGCTCAGATAAATGTAGAAGAGAGTGGTGGAAAGAAAACAATAGCAGCATTAATAAAAAAGCGTATTACAAAATACTTTGTTTATATTGTGGAGAAAGCTTTAGCAGCTATGGTAATAAGAATAGGAAGTTTTGTAGTCATAGTTGTTATATTAATAGTAGGTTTAAGGTGGGGGATAATTAGATGACAGCAGAACAAATTAAAAAGGAAAAAAACTATAGAGCTGCAGTAGCTATTGCTAAGGATATGTTAATAAAGAGGATTATCAATAAAGGTGACTTTAACAAAATAAATAAGATGTTAATTGAAAAATATAATCCTATAATTGGTGCTTTATAACTTGATGTATTAGAGATGTAGAGCTAACATTGACACCTGAAAGGAAGTGATTTAATGGAAAGGACTATTAAAGTGATACAAAAAGGGATTTCAAAAATTCCAAGTGAAAAACGTGTAGCTGCTTATGCAAGAGTATCAAGCAGTAAAGATGCAATGCTTCATTCACTTTCAGCTCAGGTAAGTTATTATAGTAATCTTATTCAAAATAATAATGAATGGAGATATTTAGGTGTTTATGCAGATGAAGCTATAACAGGAACTAAGGACAATAGAGAACAATTCAATAAGTTATTGGATGAATGCAGAAATAAAAAGATAGATATGATTATAACTAAATCAATTTCTAGATTTGCAAGGAATACAGTAACTATGCTTGAAACTGTAAGAAAATTAAAAGAGTTAAATGTAGATGTATTTTTTGAAAAAGAGAATATTCATAGCTTGAGCGGGGAAGGGGAATTGATGTTAACCATCCTCGCTTCTTTTGCACAGGAGGAAAGTAGATCTGTAAGTGAAAATTGTAAATGGAGAATAAGAAAAGGATTTGAGCAAGGAGAGCTTATAAATTTACGATTTATTTATGGCTATAGGATAGAAAAAGGGAAAATTGAGATTTATGAGGAAGAGGCTCAAATTGTTAGGATGATTTTTCAGGATTATTTAGATGGATATGGATGTACAGTAATAGCTAAAAAGTTAAGAGGAATGAATATAAAGAAATTAAGAGATGGGAAGTGGAATTCTGAAAGGGTGGCAGACATTATTAAAAATGAAAAGTATATAGGCAATGCATTACTGCAAAAGAAATATGTTAAGGACCACTTAACTAAGAAGCTAATTAAAAATAAAGGAGCAGTACCACAGTATTATGCAGAAGAAACACATCCCGCAATTATAGATAGTGAAATATTTGAAAGAGCTAAGCAGATAATGAAAGCTAATAGGATTAAATATAAATGTGAGCCTGGAAAGAAAAATTATATATTTACCTCTAAAATACAATGTGGAATTTGTGGTAAAAACTATAGGCACAAAGATAGAAGTGGAAGAAGCACTTGGGTTTGTTCTAATCATCATAAGTATGGAAATGAAGGGTGTGAAGCAAAGCCAATATATGAAGAACCATTAATAAATTTACTTAATGAAGTATTAGATATAAATGAGTTTGATGAAGATATATTTAACGAGACTATAGAGAAAATAAATATTGAAGCAAACAGAATGGTAATTGTGATTTTAAAAAATGGAAAGGTAATAAAGAAAGGGATGGTTTAAATGGCAATTGCAAGAAGGGTAACAATGATACCAGCAGTAGAAACTTTTGTTACAGCATCTAGTGAAGGTAATTTGAGATTAAAAAGAGTAGCAGCTTATGCAAGAGTTTCTACAGATAATGAAGAGCAGCTTTCAAGCTATGAAGCTCAAGTAGATCATTATACAAGATACATTCAAAATAATAATCAATGGAAGTTTGTAGAGGTATATGCTGACGAAGGTATATCAGCAACAAGCACCAGAAAGCGTGATGGATTTAATAGAATGATTAAAGATGCTTTAGCAGGAAAAATAGATTTAATAATAACAAAATCAGTATCAAGATTTGCAAGAAATACAGTAGATACATTAACAACAGTTAGAAAGTTAAAGGATAAAGGTGTAGAGGTATTTTTTGAAAAAGAGAATATATATACACTAGATAGTAAAGGTGAATTGTTAATTACAATAATGTCAAGTTTGGCTCAAGAGGAAAGTAGGTCAATTTCAGAAAATGTTACATGGGGGCAAAGAAAGAGATTTGCAGATGGAAAGGTAAGCTTACCCTATAAACAATTTTTAGGATATGAAAAAGGCGAAGATGGATTACCAAAGATAGTAGAATCAGAAGCTAAAATAGTAAGGTTAATATATAAAATGTTTTTAGAAGGAACTGCAGGAACAACAATAGCTAAATACTTAAGTGATAATAATATACCATCACCAGCGGGAAAGAAAGTATGGAGTGAAAGTACTATTAGAAGCATTTTGCATAATGAAAAATATAAGGGAGATGCCATTCTTCAAAAGAGTTTTACAGTAGATTTTCTTACAAAGAGAAAGAAAGTTAATGAAGGTGAAGTTCCCCAGTACTATGTTGAGAATAGTCATCCAGCAATAATAAGTGCAGAAGTATTTGACCTAGCACAAGCAGAATTTGAAAAAAGAAGAAATGACAGAGGCTTAAGAAGAAGTAGCTCTTGTTTTTCAGGTAAGATAATATGTGGCGAGTGTGGTGGTTTTTATGGAAATAAGACTTGGCACTCTAATAGTAAATATAGAAAAGTTGTATGGAGATGTAATCATAAATATGATAATAATGAAACGTGTAAAACACCACATATATATGAAGACAAGCTTAAAGAATTATTTGTTAAAGCTTTTAATGAGGTGATAGAAAATAAAGATGAGATATTGAGAGATTATAAAGAAATAATTGAAGTGTTAGGTGATACTTCAAAACTAGAAAAGGAAAAGTTGCAATTAGAAAATGAAGCTGAAGTTTTGGTAGAGTTACTTAAAAAGCATGTAGAAAGAAATTCACATGCAGCATTAAATCAAGAAGAGTATGAAAGTAAATATAATGAGTTAGCTAATAAGTATGAGGAAGTAAAGAATAGAGTTGAAGAGGTAGAGAAAAAGATATTTAGTCAAAAGATTAAATTAAATAATATGAAGGAGTTTATAGGGAAATTAGAAGAACAGGAAGGGATAATTACAGGGTTTGATGAAGAGATTTGGAATGCTACTATTGATAGGGTTGCAGTAGATTTAGAAGAGAGAATAAAAATTTATTTTAAGGATGGAAAAATAGTAGAAGGTACTATGTAGATAAAAGTTCCACATTGATATAGAACTTTCATAGATTCACATAGAAATATGGATAAAAATGAAATATAATATGAAATGGGAAAAGAAAATTATGTAATTTAAATTATTAGGGTTAAAAGAAAGAATGAATACATGTTATTAATTTATTTGAGTGAATAGTAAAAAGTACATTTTACTGAACACGAATAGTTTAGAGCTATAGGTTGTACTGAAAGTGAGAGAGTATGATATCTATACAATATTTTTTCGGGGGAGAGAGTAAATTATGGATATAGAAGAATTGCGTAGAAGAAGAAAAGAAGTAAGTAGTGTTTCAGAAAAAACACTAAGAAATATTGAAGATATAGCTAATGAATCATTTAGAGTAGCTAAAGTAGCACATAATTCAAGAGAGATTATTGACAATCTAGATTTAGAATTTGAAAGGCAAACAGGATTTAATTCTTTAGATGTGAAGTTTCTATTTTTTGCAACAGCATTACAGTGTGTAAGACAATATTGGTTAAGTAATGAGAAATTAAGATTTAAAAATGATCAACAAGCAGGAAAAGTTATAAAGAAATACTCACCAATTTCTTTATGTGGTCCAGTTCCATATGATGCTTTTAAAAAAGAAGGATATTTTGATAATACAGGAATAAGTGGAGCTAACCATAGGTATAGTACATTGGGACATGATCCATTGCTTGGCTGGATTTTTGGAACGGCTAATATTTTATCGGAAACAGTAACTAAAAATAATATTATTTTAGAATCGTATAGCACTGTATTAGTAGGAAATGAATATAAAATTAATGGTACTACTAATATTGCATCTATTTTTGCAAATAGTGTTGATAGAGTTCAAGATGATTATAAAGATTTAATTTTAGCAATTGCTAAACATGCACTACACTTAAGCTCAGATGCTTTTACAACTATGGGATTACCAATACCGGTAATTAACACTTTATCACCTAATTTGTCATCGAAATTACTCAAAAATGGAATAGATATTTATAGTGTCAGTAGGAGTATGGCAATGTCATCTTTAATTAATATGATAGTAGCAGCCGTTCATGGATTATTTTATGATGAAAGTAAATATCACAATAGAGATATTTATGAGGTCAAAACTAGAAAAATTATAAGTTACTCAAATGCAATTGCATCAGCTAGTAATATTATATATGTTGCAGTTAGTGCTTATTTAGGTAATGAAAGAGCCTTGAATAAATTAGATGTTGGCGGATTGATAGTAACTATTTATAGATTATTATCTGATAGTAAATTTATTAGAGAAGTAAAAGAAGAGTTTGTATTTGGAAGTTTTAATAAATTAATTCAAGGTGAAGAATATAATTTTTAAAATAGGAGGGAAAAATGGGATTTAAAAGATTTTTAAAGAAAACACTGATTCCAGGATATAACGAATTGAATATGATAAAAAAGGTTTCTGAGAATGGAATTGTAGGTGGGATAAAAGAAAATATGAAGGAATATTATTTAGAAGATATGCCAGGAGTTAGCCATGCTTATAATGTAGGAAAATATGAAGGGAAAAAGGATGGATACATACAAGCTTCTTATGAATATGAAAAAAAATTATTGAAGCAAGCAGAAGAGTTTTTAAATCAAAAGAAAGATTTTAGTAAGCAGAGGGATGAATATGAGCAACTTATAAATGAATATGAACTTTATATTGAAGACATGAGTGCTAAAGAATTATTGACTAGTGAAGAAGAAAAATATTTAAATAAAATAATGATTATGGAAAGAAGGCTTATTAAAGAAAGCTAAAACTAGATATTGTGATAAATGGGAGGGACTAAGTAGGTTATGGGAATATTTTTCAAGGAGTTAAATAGAAAATTAGAAGAGAAAATGAAAAATAACTCTAATTTTATAAAGACTAAACAAGGAAATTACATAAATAAATTTGGGACGGGACAGACTGGAACTATATTGATCGAAGCTTTAACTGATAAAGTATTTGAAAATGGGAGGATTTTAGGTAAAAAAGAAGGTTATGTACAGGCTTCATTTGAGTATGAGAAAAAGCTAATCAACCAAGCAGAGGAGTTTTTGAAGCAAAAAAATGTGTTTGAAAGTGATAAAGATAGATACGAGCAATTAATTGATGAGTATGAAATATATATTGATAATATGATGAACAAGAGTAATATGTCAAATGAAGAGAAAGATTATATGAATCAAATTATGGTTATAGAAAGAAAACTAAAGAAGATGAAATAGAGTTATCTTGCTAAGAGGTTTCATGGATATATATAGTTTGAATGGTTTGTAGGTGTTAAGGTAAAATTTATATAATTTAGCGATATAAGATAAAGAAGTTTTTTAAAAAAGATTGTTAGAATGTATCCAAGCCTTAGTGCTTGGACAAACAAAAACCGTACAAATTATTTGTACGGTTTTATTGCTTAATAGAAATAAATTCATTATAAAAATCAATCTTAGATTTAAGCATTTCTTCAGAATACCTACCATTTCTAGGGGTTACAGCCTTATATTTTAAAAGTATTAATTGAGCTCTACTCTTTTTAGTTGGAATAATTAGATAAGGATAAATATCTTCAAGTAATTTAATGGCATCATTACGTTTTACTATGTAACTATAGCAGTTTTGATGTCTTTTAGTATCATAATTTTTTTTTCTTAACAATAACACCTTTTCCAATAGTTTCTTTTATCCATTTTAATAATTCGAGTGTAGTTGAAGCTATTGATACACAAAGTGATGGGTATTCTTTTTTGTGAAATTTTTGAAGCATTATACTTCCTTCACTATCGATTATTCCAGCTATATAGGCTTTTTCTGTTTCTGTCATAATTTATAGTTCCTTACTTGGTTTTATAATTATAATCAAAGTATTACCTAATATTAAAAAAGTATGAACTAAAATGCTAACTAGAGTAAATGATAGTAAAACTATTATAATAGAGAAAATAGGGAAAAGAAGAAAGGATGATGAGTTCCCTTTAAAATAAGTTGTTTTAAAGAGAATTTTAGATTCTAGGTACCTTTAGTAAGTTTGAGTATTTGTATACCATTTAGTTAGATCTTCGTTAGTTAGTGTACATTTTTACTGGTTAATGAACTAATGAAAAAAGGAAAGCTTTTTATATTAAATTTCACATAATTGCTATTAAGCATAGGGTTTCATGAAAAATATATACAATGTAATCGGTATAAGAGTTAATATTAATAAAAAAATAGTAATATTTTTACAAAAAATGAAAATATACAACTTTTATCAAAAAATTGACAATAAATATATAATAAGGTAATATATTTATTGAAATCAATTTTCCAATCATATGTTGTATAGTTTTATGAAATGCATAGGCTACAATGTTAAAAAAATAACAAAGTGAATTTGTTTTATAGCGACTCTTTTGAATCATTTTGTAATAATATTTGTACAAGTATTTTTATATGGATAATCAATTAAGAATTATTTTTAAATACTAGAGCATTTTATAAAACAATCTACATAGATTATCAAAAATTTAAGTTTACATTATACCAAATTAATAGTTAAATTGTAAAAATATATGTATATACGTACAAGGAGGAATGAACATGTTAGAAAATGAACAATGGGCTGGTTTTGAGGGCAGAATATGGAAAGAAGAAATAAATGTTAGAGATTTCATTCAAAAAAATTATAAACCATATGATGGTGATGAAAGTTTCTTAGCAGATCCAACAGATGCTACAAATAAGCTATGGGGCAGATTGCAAGAATTACAAAAAGAGGAAAGAGCTAAAGGCGGAGTACTTGATATGGAAACAGAGGTTGTTGCTGGACTTACAGCTTATGGCCCTGGATATATTGATGAATCTTTAAAGGAATTTGAAAAAGTAGTAGGTCTTCAAACAGACAAGCCTCTTAAGAGAGCTTTCATGCCATATGGTGGTATTAAAATGGCTGAGCAATCTTGTGAAAACTATGGATATACACCAAATCCAGAATTACACAAGATATTTACTGAATACCATAAGACACATAATCAAGGAGTATTCGATGCTTATACACCAGAAATGAGAAAAGCTCGTAGCAGTCATATTATAACAGGACTTCCTGATACTTATGGACGTGGACGTATAGTAGGTGACTATAGAAGAGTTGCTCTTTATGGTATTGATTACCTTATGGAAGAAAAGGCAAAAGATCTTGCTAACTGTGGTGATGGAACTATGACAGATGAAGTTATCCGTCTAAGAGAAGAAATTACAGAACAACATAGAGCACTTGGAGAAATGAAAAAAATGGCTGCAAGCTATGGCTATGATATTTCAAAACCAGCAAAGGATGCAAGAGAAGCAGTTCAATGGTTATACTTTGGATATCTTTCAGCAATCAAGACACAAAATGGTGCAGCTATGTCAATAGGACGTGTATCTACTTTCCTTGATATCTATATACAAAGAGATATTGACAACGGAGTTCTTACTGAAGAAGAAGCTCAAGAGTTAATCGACCATTTAACAATGAAATGCAGAATGGTTAAATTTGCAAGAATAACTTCTTATAATGAGTTATTCTCAGGAGATCCTTCATGGGTTACTATTGCATTAGGTGGTATAGGTGTTGATGGACGTCATATGGTAACAAAGAACGACTATCGTTTCCTTCATACATTAGAAAATATGGGACCTTCACCAGAGCCAAATCTTACTGTACTTTACTCTTCTGCACTTCCTGAAAACTTCAAGAAGTATGCAGCAAAGATTTCAGTAGATACAAGCTCTATCCAATATGAAAATGATGATGCAATGAAACCAGAATGGGGCGATGATTATTCAATATGCTGCTGTGTATCTGCTACTCAAACAGGTAAAGAAATGCAGTTCTTTGGAGCTAGAGCTAATCTTGCTAAATGTTTACTTTACGCAATTAATGGTGGTATTGATGAAAAATCAGGTAAACAAGTTGGACCTGAATATAAAGGAATTACATCAGAATATCTTGATTATGATGAAGTAATTGAAAAATATGAAAGAATGAGTGACTGGTTAGCTGGTCTTTATGTAAATATATTAAACCTTATTCAATACATGCATGATAAATATTATTATGAAGCAGCAGAAATGGCTCTTATAGATACAGATGTAAGACGTACATTTGCAACAGGTATTGCAGGCTTCTCACATGTAATTGATTCACTTTCTGCAATTAAATATGCAAAAGTTAAAACAATCCGTAATGAAGAAGGTATTGTTACAGATTACGAAATTGAAGGAGACTTCCCAAGATACGGTAATGATGATGATAGAGCTGATGAAATTGGTATATATGTTCTTAAGTCATTCCTTGACAAAATTAAAAAGAGACACACATATAGAAACTCTGAACCTACTACATCATTACTTACTATTACATCAAATGTAGTATATGGTAAGTATACAGGTAATATGCCAGATGGACGTGAAGCTTGGACACCACTTGCGCCTGGAGCTAGCCCATCTTATGGAGCAGAAAAGAATGGATTACTTGCTTCATTAAACTCTGTAGCTAAGCTTCCTTATGAATGGGCTTTAGATGGTATTTCAAATACACAAACTATTAACCCAACTGCATTAGGACAAGATAAAGAAGAACAAGTTGATAAACTTGTACAAGTATTAGATGGTTACTTCGATCAAGGACCACATCATTTAAATGTTAATATATTTGGTATTGAGAAATTAAAAGATGCTATGGAACATCCTGAAAAAGAAGAATATGCTAATTTCACTATCCGTGTATCTGGTTATGCAGTTAAGTTTATAGATTTAACAAGAGAACAACAACTTGATGTTATTTCTAGAACATGCCATGCAGAAATCTAATTTAGATAAAAATATAGCAAGAATTCATTCAATAGAGAGTTTTGGATCTGTTGATGGACCAGGAATTCGTTTTGTTGCTTTTCTTAAGGGCTGCAATATGAGATGTCAGTTTTGTCATAATCCGGATACTTGGGATATGAATGGTGGTGAGGCAAAAACTTCAGATGAGCTTTTGTCTCAAGCATTAAAATATAAAAGTTATTGGAAGAAACAGGGGGGAATCACTGTAAGTGGTGGTGAACCTCTTCTTCAAATAGATTTTCTGATTGAATTCTTTAAAAAGGCTAAAGCAAAGGGCGTTCATGTTACACTTGATACGTCTGGAAGTATATTTACAAGAGAAGAACCTTTCTTTAGTAAATTTAATGAGCTTATGAAAGTAACAGATCTTGTAATGTTAGATATTAAACAGATAGATGAAGAGAAGCATAAAAAACTTACAGGATGGAGCAATTCAAATATTCTTGATATGGCAAGATATTTATCAGAAATAAATAAACCGGTATGGATTCGTCATGTACTCGTACCAGGTGGAAGTGATAATGATGAACAATTAAGAAAACTTAATGAGTTTATCAACACTTTGAATAATGTAGATCGTGTTCAGGTACTTCCATATCATAGTCTTGGAACTTTCAAATGGGAGCAACTTGGTATTGATTATCCTTTAAAAGGGGTTGAACCTCCTACTAAAGAGAGAATAGAAAATGCCCAAAAGCTTCTTCATATAAGTGAATATAATGGATATTTATCACGATAATTTTGTGATATGTAATTAAATTATATCCATACCAATCATGTTAAGTAAAACCCGTACAAATAATTTGTACGGGTTTATTGCTTTGATAGAAATATTAACAATATTTTACTATAATCCAATAATATTACTTAAAAATTTTATTTATATAGATGTTATTATTTTAATAAAATAAAAAGTTTTATTAGGAGAGAATAGTATGTGTGGTTATAATAGAGAAATATGTTTTGCAAAAGGAGCTGATGTAGGTTGGCTTAAGCAAATGGAAGATGAAGGATATAAATTTTATAATGAGAATGGAAAAGAAGAAGATTGCCTTAAGATATTACAAAGCTATGGGATAAACTCTATAAGATTAAGAGTTTGGGTTAATCCAACAGATGGACGCTGTGGTAAAGATGAAGTGGTAGAAATGGCAGAACGAGCTATTAATATGGGCTTTAAATTAATGATAGATTTTCATTACAGTGATTATTGGGCAGATCCGGAAAAGCAATTTAAACCTAAAGCATGGGAAAGTCATAGTTTTAAAGAATTGGTTAATGATGTGAGTACTCATACTAAAAAAGTTTTAATTGCATTAAAAGAAAAAAATATATATCCAGAATGGGTACAAGTAGGTAATGAAATACCTAATGGAATGTTATGGCCAGAAGGAAAGATAGAAAACTTTGATAAACTTTCAAAACTTTTAAATAGTGGATATGATGCTGTTAAAGATGTATTACCAAGTTCAAAGGTAATAATACATTTAGACCAAGGTGATGATAGAAAAAGATTTATAGAATTTTTTGATAATCATACAGCTAATGGTGGCAAATATGATGTAATTGGAGTATCTTATTATCCATATTGGGTCAATAAAAACTACAAAGAGACAATAGATAATCTTATGAATAATTTAAATGAATATATAGATAGATATGAAAAAGAAGTTATGGTTTGTGAAATAGGTGGAGAAGATACAGAGGTAGAAGACACTTACAATATGTTAAAAGAAGTAATAGAAAGAGTAAGGGAAATTCCACAAGGAAAAGGATTGGGAGTTTTTTATTGGGAACCAGAAGGTGCATTTAGTTGGAGTAAATATAAATTAAGTGCATGGGGAAATGATGGAAAGCCTTCAAAGGCATTAGATGCATTTATAGACTAATATAGTTTATTAGAAATAAGAAGAGGGAATATATTATTTATAAGATAAAAATATGAAAAAAAGTTTATTATGAATTATTTTAGCCTAGGTTTTTATAGCCTAGGCTTTGTTAATATATAGAGAAGAGTCAAAATAAAAGTATATTTTAAGTATGTATTACGATTGAGGAAATTATTATAATTGTATATAATAAAACCAAGGATTTAAACAAAATTTAAAAAGAGAAGTTTATGATTAATAAATAGCTAAGGAGAAAAGTATATGGTAACAATTAAGGATGTTGCAAAAGAAGCTGGTGTATCCGTAGGAACAGTTTCAAATGTAATAAATAATGTACAAGTTAAACCAAGTACAAAAGAAAAAGTAGAAGAAGCTATTAAGAAATTAAATTATGAACCTAATATTTATGCAAGAGGTTTTAAGATTAATAGAACTAATACTGTTGCACTTATTTTACCTACAATATGGAATCCGTTCTTTAGTGAATTAGCATATAATATAGAGAAGAATCTTAGAAAAGCCGGAATGAAGATGATACTTTGTAATTCTAATAAAAAGGATAAGGCTGAAATAGAATATATATCTATGGCAAAGCAAAACAAAATGGATGGAGTTATTGCTATAACATATAGCGATATAGATGAATATGTTTCTGAAAAAATTCCATTTGTAAGTATTGATAGATATTTTTCTAAAGATATAACATATATATCAAGTGATAACTTTGAAGGTGGAAAGCTAGCTGCAGAAAAATTAGTTGAATTTGGATGTGAAAAAATTGCATATATAGGTAGAGGTTCAAAGATAAATAATGCAACAAGAAAAAGAAAAGATGGATTTATAAGCTACTGTAAAGAGCATAATATAGATTATGAAATATGTGAAATTTTAGGTTCATCTAAGGAATTTGATAAGTTATTAAATGAATTTATAGCTAAGAACTTTAAAGACCATATAAAAATACAAGGCGTTTTTGTTGTAACTGATGAGCAAGCATTAGATTTTATACATAAGTTAGAAGAATATGATATAGAAGTTCCGAAAGATGTTCAAGTAATTGGATTTGATGGAAGTAAGGCATCGGCTAAAGATACTATAAAAATATCAACTATAAGGCAACCAGTGGAACTTATAGCAGAAAAAGCTGTTAGATCATTAATAAATATTATAGAAAATAATAAGGTTGAAAAAGAAATAATTTTACCTATTAGTTTTATAGGGGGATATACAACAAGGAAATAGAGAATATTTATAAAACAAAAGTTATGGATTTTACATAAATGAGATTTTAGGGAAGAGATATTTGAAAAAAGAGTATCCTAAAATTCATAAACGTAAAATCCTATTTTTTTTATAAAAATATATTGACGAATTTGTGAAAACGTATTAGTATAATAAACATAGAAAATGAAACGTTTCAAAAGTGTAAAAATATAAAAACCGGGGGGTTGGACTAAAATGAGTAAGAATTATAAACAAATTAGTGAAAACATTTTACACAATATAGGTGGAAAAGAAAATGTTGTTAGTGCAGCACACTGTGCAACACGTTTAAGATTAGTACTTAAAGATGATGAGAAGATAAATGTTAAAGAAATCGAAGAAATGCCAGCGGTTAAGGGAAGCTTTAATACATCAGGTCAATTTCAAGTAATTTTAGGTTCAGGTGTTGTTGATGAAGTTTATAAAGAGTTTATAAACTTAGCTAATATTAAAGAAGGAAGTAAGGATGAACTAAAGAAAGAAGCAGATAAAAAACTAAATCCATTACAAAGATTATTAAAATCTTTAGCTGACGTTTTTGTTCCTATACTACCAATATTAGTTGCAGCAGGATTATTAATGGGAATAAATAATATATTAACATCTCAAGGATTATTTATTGAGGGACAATCTATAGTAGAAGCATATCCACAATTTAAGGATTTAGCAGAATTAATAAATACATTTGCTAATACAGGATTTGCATTTTTACCAATATTCTTAGGATTCTCAGCAGCAAAAGCTTTTGGAGGAAATCCGTATTTAGGTGCTTGTATTGGTGCACTTATGATACATTCAGATTTATTAAATGGTTATAGTTATGGTGCAGCTGTTGTAGAAGGAACTGTGCCAGTATGGAATATATTTGGATTAACTATAGCTAAGGTTGGATATCAAGGAACTGTGCTTCCAGTTTTAGCAGCAGCTTTCGTTTTAGCTAAGGTTGAAAAGACATTGCATAAGATTATACCTTCAGTACTAAATAATTTATTAACACCTTTATTTACAGTGTTTATTACTGGAATATTAACATTTGTTGTTATAGGACCTGTAATGAGAGGATTAGGTGATGGAATAACATCAGGATTACTATGGTTAATAAATACACTAGGACCAATAGGGGGAGCAATATTTGGATTCTTATATGCACCAATAGTTATTACAGGTATGCATCACAGCTTTGTAGCTATAGAAACTCAATTATTAGCAGATATAGCAACTACAGGTGGCTCATTTATATTCCCAGTTGCAGCAATGTCAAATGTAGCTCAAGGTGCAGCAGCATTATCAGTACTTCTTATTTTAAGAAAAGATAACAAGATGAAAGGAATAGCATCAGCATCAGGTATATCTGCTTTACTTGGAATAACTGAACCAGCAATATTTGGTGTTAACTTAAAGTTACGTTATCCATTCTTTGGAGCAATGATAGGATCAGCAGTTGGATCAGCTTATTTAATGCTTACAAAAGTTCTTGCAATATCTCCAGGAGCAGCTGGATTACCAGGAATTATATCAATTAGACCTACATCTATAGTAAACTATATAATTGCAATGATACTTTCAATGGTTGTAGCTGTTGTATCAACAATTGTTATAGCAAAGTTTATGAATAAAAAACAAGTAGTAAATGATGAGCAAATAGCTGCATAGAAGTGTTTTATAAAATAGGAGGAATTAGTATTATACTAATGCCTTCTATTTTGTAATTAATAAATAATTATAAGATATTAAACGAGGAGAAATAATAATGAAAGAGTGGACAAGAGAAGAAAGATATAGAACAATTTTAGACGCATCAAATGAAGAAATAACGAAATTAAAAGAAATAGTAGATAGTTGTCCATATAGACAAAAGTTTCATATTCAGCCTACTACAGGACTGTTAAATGATCCTAATGGATTTTCTTATTATAATGGTGAATATCATTTGTTTTATCAATGGTTTCCATTAGGGCCTGTTCATGGGATAAAGCATTGGTATCATGTTTCTTCAAGGGATTTAGTTAATTGGAAAGATTGTGGAGTTGGAATAATTCCTACTGAACACTTTGAAAGTCACGGAGCATTTTCAGGAAGTGGTATAGTTGAAAATAATAAACTTCATTTATTTTATACAGGAAATACAAGAAATGAAGAATGGATAAGACATCCGTATCAATGTTTAGCCATAATGGACAGTAATGGAGAAATAACAAAGAATAGTGAAGCTGTTATAAAGGATTTACCAAATGGATATACAGATAATTTTAGAGATCCTAAAGTGTTCAAAGATAATGACAAATATTATTGCTTAATTGGAGCTGAAAGAAAAGATAATTTAGGAACTATAGTATATTATGAATCAAATAATTTATTAGATTGGAATCTTAAAGGAGAAATAAAAACAGATTTCTTCGGTAATGGATTTATGTGGGAGTGCCCAGATTATTTACGCTTTGATAATAAAGGAGTACTTATATTTTCTCCACAAGGCTTAGAGGCAGATGGAGATAAATATCAAAATATATTCCAAGCTGGTTATTTAATAGGTGATAAAATTGATTTTTCTAATGGTGAATTTAAGCATGGGGAGTTTAATGAGTTAGATAGAGGATTTGATTTTTATGCACCTCAAACTACTGAAGATGAAGAAGGAAGAAAAATATTAATAGGATGGATGGGATTACCAGAAATAGATTACCCTACTGATAAAAATGGATGGGCTCATTGCTTGACTATACCTAGAGAGTTAGAATTAAAAGGTGATAAGTTAATTCAAAAACCAGTAAAAGAATTAGAGCTTCTTAGAGGAGAAAAGATTGAGTGCTCATATACATTGAGTAATGAGGAAAAAGATATAGTTGGATTCAATGAAAAAACATATGAATTAATTTGTAACTTTAATAATATTACTGGTAGATATGTGGGAATAAAATTAAGAAAAGGAATTGATAGTGAAACTGTATTTTATTACGATATAGAAAATAAAAAGTTAGTATTAGATAGAAGTAAATCAGGAGAAGTATTTGCAACTGAATATGGTACAGAAAGAAAATGCGAATATAATGAAAAGAATTTAAAGGTGCAAATATTTGTAGATGTCTCCTCAGTTGAGATATTTGTTAATGATGGAGTAGAGGTATTTACTTCAAGAATATTTACAAAAGAGGATAGTAAAGGTATTAGTGTATTTGCCGATGGACAAGCAGATATAGATATTAATTTATGGAGATTAAATTGCTTAGAGTAATTAATAGTTTAGGTATAAAATAAAGTCGATATATTAGTAATTAAAGATAATGAGATATTAAAAATATATAAAGGGCAGAAAGGTGCTTATAGTAGTACCTTTCTGCTTTTTTAATTTCAGAAATTTATTAAAAAGATAATCCTATGTTCTTAAATAATCGTATCGATTTTCTTTACCATTGAACCATAAAAGGATATTAGTGAATAATTGTTTAAAAATATAAACAATTAAACCATAGAAAATATTAAGGAAGGTAGAGAGAAGCATATGGAAAAATGCCATGAAAGAAGATTAGAGCTTGCTGAAGAGTTAAAATCATGTCAAAAGGCTTTTATAGCTTTAGGGGATGAAACTAGGCAGCAAATTATAATAACATTACTTGAAAGTGAAGTTCATGGAATAAGAGTAGGGGAAATAACAGAAAAAACACATCTTTCAAGACCAGCAGTATCACATCATTTACGAATATTAAAAGAAGCTGGAATAGTAAGTATGTATAGAGAGGGAACTAAAAATTATTATTATGTAAATGCATATGAAACCATATGGAAGAAGATTGGAAATTTGTTCACCAAAATAAATGAAATAGTTGATGAAATATCAGAAAAAGAATGTTCAAAAAGTCAAATAGAAATAGAATCTAATAAGGATTTTATATAACAATATATTTATAAGTGAGGGAGATTAATTATGAATATTATTGAAGCAATTAATAATCGTCATTCAGTTCGTAGATATACTGATAAGAAGATTGATGAAAACATTAAAAGTGAGTTATTAGAAACTATTAATGAATGTAATAAAGAGGGAGATTTAAATATTCAGTTATGTACAGAAGAACCTAAGGCTTTTGATAGTTTTATAGCTCATTATGGTAAGTTTAATAATGTTAGAAATTATATTGCTATAGTAGGGAAAAAAGGAAAGGACTTTTATGAAAAGTGTGGATATTATGGTGAAAAGATAGTTATCAAGGCAACACAATTAGGGTTAAATACATGTTGGGTAGCACTTACTTTCAGTAAAGCTAATACGATATGTGAAGTTAAGGATGGGGAAAAATTATGTTGTGTAATAGCTTTAGGATATGGAGAAACTCAAGGTGTTGCGCATAAAAGTAAACCTATAGAACAGCTTTGTAAGGTAAATGGAGAAATGCCAGATTGGTTCAAAAAAGGAATGGAAGCAGCAGCTCTAGCTCCTACAGCAATGAATCAGCAAAAATTTCTTATTAGTTTAGAAGGAAACAAAGTAAATGCTAAGGCGTTAACTGCATTTTATAGTAAGTTAGATTTAGGAATAGTTAAATATCACTTTGAAGTAGGTGCTGGAAAGGAAAAGTTTGAATATTTCTAAATAAGGAGATTATGGTATAACTACACTAATATATAAACACATACATTTTAGTATGTGTTTTTTTATGATTAAATTATATTTGTAGATTCAAAGAATGAGATTTGTATTGGAGCTGCTAATCCATATAAAGGTTGTGAAATTTGGAAGAGTAGTGGATTAATATCTTTAAATAACTATTAAAAAGAATTTTAAAAGCATGTATTATTTTGGATATTAATAAAAAGAGTATAAATAACTATTGACTCTATAGTTACTATAGACTTTATTATGATTAGAGAAACAAAAATGGAGGTAAAATCATGATAAAAGAATTTTTTAAATATGCACTTCCTTCAGCCTTAGCCATGTTTGTTTCATCTTTATATACAATAATTGATGGGATTTTTGTTGGACAAGGTGTTGGAGATTCTGCACTGGCAGCAGTTAATATAGTTATGCCATTTACTATAATGCTATTTGGAATAGCAACTATGTTTGCAGTAGGTGGTGGGGATTTAGTATCCAAAAGTATAGGTGCAAATAATAAAGAAAAGGCAGTGAAAATATTTAGACAAGTATTTAAGTTCTTGTTAATTTTAAGTATAGTTATAAGTTTATTTGCAGTTATATTTTCAAAATATATAGTAAAAATATTAGGGGCTACAGACACATTGGTACCTTTAGCTTCAACCTACTTAAGATATTATAGTTTATTTTGTATTCCAAATTTAGTTGGTATTGCATTAAATAGCTTTGTTAGAAATGATGGAAGGCCAAAGCTTGCTATGGTATCAACATTATCAGGAGCAATAACTAATATAATTTTAGATTATGTATTTATATTCCCATTAGGATTTGGAATAAAAGGTGCAGCAATAGCTACAGGACTTGGACAGATAGTGACTATAGGAATATTATTGCCACATTTTATTATGAAGAGGGGTATATTAACTTTCGGAAATATAAAATTAGAAAGTAAAATAATAAAGGAATTTATAAATATAGGATTCCCATCTTTCTTTGCGGAAGTAAGCTTTTCAATAATAATATTCTTTATGAATTTAGCATTAGTTAGAACTGGTGGAGAAACAGCTTTATCATCTTTTGCAATAATTAATTATATAACAACAAATATTTATATGGTATTACTAGGTCTATCGATAGGGATACAGCCATTATTAAGTTATAATTATGGTGCAAAAGATCCAAAAAAGATGTTAAAATTTTACTCTATAACGATGAAATCAGCATTTATAATAAATATAATATTTATGACTATATGCTTTGTATTTGGGAAAAATATGATAGCGATATTTACTTCAGATATAACAATAGCTAATCTTGCATATATAGGTTTAAACTTAACAAATATTGCATTCATTATGGTTGGATTTAATTTAACAAGTACAGTTTATTATCAAGCAATAAATACTCCTAAAATTTCTAATGTTTTTTGTTTTTGTAGAAGTATAATATTACTTCCTATATCATTATTTACTTTATCTAAATTGTTTGGAATCAATGGGATATGGATTAGTTTATTTATATCAGAATTGCTAACATTTATAATATTGAGTTATTCTATTAATATTAAGTCGTATACTATAAAGTCTATTAGCAAGTCTAGTTAAAATAGGAGATTTTTTATATGGAAACTTATTTTTCAGTTGGAGAAATATCTAAATTAACTAATGTTCCAATTCAGACATTAAGGTATTATGATAAAATGGGACTTCTTAAACCAGCTTATATAAATGAACAAAATAATTATAGATATTATTCAATAAATCAATTTATAAAGATTGATTTATTGAAGCAATGCAAACTTATGGGATTATCATTAAAAGAAATAGAAGAGTTATTAAAGGGTGAAATAACTGCAGATTCAATGATAAAAATACTTGAGCAACAAAGAATGGTTTTAGATGAAAAGATAAAGGAACTTGAAGCTGTTAAATCATATATTGATTTCTTGGATTTTAGAATAAAGGAAAGTACAGTAGTAGAAAAAACAGAAATATTTATTAAGGAAAATGAAGAAAGAGTAGTTAAGAGATATAATTGCATAATGAAAAATGTAAAAGAGGTTGAGCTTAATTTAAGAAAAGTTTTACTTGAGGCAGAAAAAGATGATTGCATGTTGAATTCAGAATTAGCATTTGAAGCTTCTTTGGAGAATTTAAAAAATGAAGGTAAAGTTGTTTACACTGCAATAATGTTATATAAGCATGCAAAGGGAGTAGATAATTGTGAAAATGTTATACTACCAAAAGGAAAATATCTAACAATGTATTATGATGATGGATATAAAAATAATTTAAAGTATTATAAAAAAATGCTAAATTATATTGAAAAAAATAATATAGAAACAATAGGGGATTTTAATGAGTTTTCAATATTATCAAGAATAAATTCTAATGAGGCAGAAAAATCAATAATTCAATTAGAAATAAAAATTAAATAGATTTCTATAAATAAATAATTAT
>OLNJ01000279.1_pt1 | contig 47795 bp, 41 predicted proteins | sample 1672191 | NCBI WGS metagenome assembly OLNJ01 (sample SAMEA3136657, study PRJEB25190) | human gut metagenome | biome: human gut; feature: human-associated habitat; material: faeces | place: Austria | collected 2013
GAGCCATTTTAGGGTTCCATCTTCTTGTCTGATGTCCGAAATGAACACCTGCCTCTAAAAGCTGCTTCATTGAAATAACGCTCATGTCTTTTCTCCTTTTTGGTTAAATTCTTCCGCACAGGTCGCCTTCTCTCTGGACCCATCCTCACACCGTAGGGCACCATCCTTATAGAATCGCCGTGCGTGCTTATTTTTGCAACTTCTGAATTATAGCATAGGAAATCCCCTTATGTAAAGTGGATTTTTCCAATTTTTTTCTGTTTTTCAGCGGTTCCCGGCAGATTTCAGAAGCTCCAGCTCTTTTTCGGTGAGCAGACGATATTTTCCTGTCGGAAGATCCGCCGGGAGCGCCAGCGGTCCCATGGAAAGCCTTTTGAGATAGGTAACTTTTTTTCCCAGTGCTTCCATCATCCGTTTCACCTGATGAAATTTTCCTTCATGGATGGTAAGGCGGATCTCGGATTCCCATCTCTTACCGTTTTCCTCCGATCCTGTGTCGGATTCCCAGGTGGAAAGGATCTCAAGCCTTGCCGGGCGTGTGAGATCCTTTTCCCCGATATCCACTCCTTCTGCCAGCGCCCTGGCATCTTCTTCTGTCACTTTTCCGGATACCTTTGCATAGTAAGTCTTATCCACGTGTTTCTTCGGAGAAAGAAGCTCATGTGCAAGAGGACCGTCGTCTGTGATCAGAAGGAAACCTTCTGTATCTTTATCCAGACGCCCTACCGGAAAAAGTCCCTTTCTTCTATCTTTCTCTTCAATATAGTCGAGAACCGTTTTATCTCTGGAGTCCTCCGTTGCGCTGACACAGCCTGCCGGCTTGTTAAAAAGATAGTATACATATTCCGGTGCAGCATGAATTTCCTGCCCGTTCATAACCACCTGATCTTCTTTTGTTACTTTCAGTTCCGGTTTCTTCACAGATTTCCCGTTAACCTGCACCTGACCCTTCTGTATGTATTTTTTTACCTCGCTTCGTGTACCTGCGCCGGCATCTGCCAGAAATTTATCCAGCCGGACTGGTTTTTCCATTAATCATTTACCTCCCATTCTGTTACATGGGCTGCCTTTGCATCTGCTCTGATGAAATCCGGGATCTCACCGGCAAATGTCATATAAAGTCCGGAATCTCCGTCGGTGCTCTCCTGTCCTTCCAAAACCACTTCCATTGTGACATCTGCATTCCAGATAGTCCATCCGTTTACCAGCTGTGATGGGCGGATACACTTTTTCAGGGCTTCCAGCTGTTCCTTTTTATCGTAACGGACTTTATAACCGTTCTCTGTTTCTTCAAGATCCGAAACAGGCTCAATGTCGGAAAAAACCTCATCATCTTCGCCGGCAGCTTCGGAGCTGAAGTAATAAACATCAATATACTCAACAGACAGCTCATCCATGGAAAGAGGATATCCTGTTTCTTCCAAAATTGCAAGTGTTCTCTTATATGCCGGATACACCAGAACGGAGGTAGACACCCTCTCTCCTTCCTGAACAGCCGGTACATTCATTCCCCATTCATCCATGTATCCTTCTGACGGAATTCCCGCATAATCGAACATCAGCATTGCGCATGGCTGGTCTTTTACTGTCTGACCGCCGTTTTCCAAAATGTCCTTTCTCAGCGCCTCTGCCAGCGCCTGACGCTTCTCTGCATTTTTCTCAAATAATGTTTGAATATCTCCGTCACAGAAAGTACCGGTGACCTCTTTCAGATACTGTTTGTCCAGCTGGAAAAATGAATATCTGTCTTCTTTCCATGTCTGCTCATCATACAGGGCTTCCATAAGATTCTGCGCCTGTGCAGAGGATACACTATAGCTTCTGCATACACTGAATCCCTGTTTATTTATGTAGCGTACATACATTCGTTTTCCTGGTTTTTTTCCTTTTTCATTCTGAATCCTGATATCCTTCAGACTGTTATATAATGCTTTACTTTTCATCACCGGCTGATCCAGCAGACCAGAACTATTGTCTGAGGTGGCAGTATACCGGATCTTATAGATTCCGTCTTCTTTTTTTTCTACATTGCAAAGCTGCTCTGTATATGAGAAATTGCTTACATTTATCACAACTCCCTGAAGATTGTCATAAGCCGGAAAATAACTGTCATATCCCAGAAGATCCATTTTCATGGTCAGTGCACAGATTGCCACGAATCCTCCAAAGATCATAAGCTGCACTTTTCTGAGGAAAAATCTGTGAAAATCCATTTCGTAGATCACTTCCAGAATTCCATGGACCAGGATCGTTCCCAGTATCATTCCGAAGATCCACCATGCTGTTTTGGATGAATCTTCCGGGATCATATAAAAGATCAGACCGATACCCAGACCGGAAGGTATTGTGATCATGGCACTTAAGACCGGTTCCATCCAGGTATATGCCAGTGCTTTTCCGGTATTTTCTGATCTCCGTCTGCAAAACGCCATCCATGATAATACTGCCATCATCAGCAACATAAGAATCAGTATCATTAACTGTTTTCCATAGTTCCCGCTGCTGTATTTATCCATAAAGCTCACAATCACCATAAGGGGAGAACCCAGATCCCGCACTGCTGCCAGAATCCCGTAACTACCTTCGTACCAGGTATCAAAAAATAAATGTCCGCTTATCTGCAGCATCACTGTAAGAACGATACTGTATGTAAACAGCCCTGCCCATGCAAGTGCTCCCATCAGCATGGTACCGGTGCAGGCGATCACCAGCACTGTGGAAAAATACACCAGAAGATACATCAGGAAATGGATTACCAACAGTATCAGTGCCTTTTTCATGATGGAGAGGCTATAATATCCTCTGGCTGCTCCGATGCATACTGCAGCGAATTCCATGATTATATATGGAATCAGATAATAAAGAACAGCCAGTAATACTCTGTGCAAAAACAGTGCACTTCTCCTTACCGGAAGGCTGTGATAAAAATCCACTTTTCTTGAAGAATACAGATACCAGAATCCGCTTACTGCAGCCAAAAATGCTGTTACTGCAGCAACAATCGCTCCCATTGTAAGAAAATCACTGCTCCACAAGCTTGAATACAGATAGGCAAGCTGACTCTGAGTGTAGCTACGCTCATTCCATTTTCCCATCAGAATAAGTTCCGCTACCGGAAATGCAAGAAGAAATGCGATCATGGCAAATGCAGGAATCCACCTCTGTCCTTTTGAAGAATTTTTGATATATTCACTAGAATAAATTTTTGACTTCATAGCCTGCCACCTCCGTTTCACTGATAAAAATTTCCTCCAGAGTCAGTGGAAGTATCTCACAGAAAAGAGGATTTTTCGCCTGAACGCGCTCCACGATCTCTGTTCTTGTACCTCTTACCGTAAGAAGTAAAAGGGAACCCTGATGTTCTGTCTTAAGAACGTCCAGTTCTTTTATCAGCATTTCTTCTTTTGACTTGTCTGTAAGTACACACTGTATCTTATGAATATGGAATTTCATATCTTCCAGATCTCTGGAGAGAAGAATTCCGCCCTTATGAAGAAGGCCGATATGATCACAGATATCTTCCAGCTCACGGAGATTATGAGAGGCGATCACAGGTGTAAATTCCCGGTTCATGATCTCCGATGCAAAAAGGCTCTTTACTGCCTGGCGCATTACCGGATCCAGTCCGTCAAAGGTTTCATCGCAGTACAGATATTTCGTTCCTGCACAGATTCCCAGTATTACAAGAAGCTGTTTTTTCATTCCTTTGGAAAAAGTACTGATCTTTCTTTTTTTATCCAGATGAAACTGTTTTATCAGCTTCTCAAACTGTTCCTGACGAAATCCCGGGTAAAAACATCTGTAATACTCTGTCATATCAGAAGCTGTATAGTTAGCCGGGATGTAGGCATCATCCGGTATGTAAAAAAACTGCTCCTTTATCTTCTCATTTTCAAAAACCGGCTGTTCATCGAGCAGTACCTCTCCGCTGTCCTGACAGATGATTCCTGCCATGATACGTAATAGGGTGCTCTTTCCTGCTCCATTGGAACCGATAAGTCCGAACACTTCATGTTCTCCGATATCCATGCTTACCTGATTTACTGCCTGCACTTTACCGAATGCCTTGCTGCAGTTTCTGATCTCAATCATTGTCTCCCTCCTTGTAGCATTCTCTGATCACTTGTATAATTTCCTCTTCTTCTATGCCGAAAGTTCTGCACTTCTCTGTCGTTTCTCTCAGCTCACGCAAAATTTCTTCCATTCCGATCCGCCGTATCTCGCTGCTGCCTGTAACAAAACTGCCTCTTCCTTTTACCGGATAGATCAGTCCCTGCTGCTCCAGTTCCATATAGGCACGCTGGATGGTATTGGGATTGATTGACAATTCCATGGCCAGCTGGCGGACTGACGGCATTCTGGAATCTGGTTCCATTGCCCCCGACAGGATCAGCAGCCGGAATTTTTCCAAAATCTGTTCATAGATCGGCCGCCTGTCCTGATAATCCAAGAATAGCATATGACACTCCTTTCTCTGTAATATGTGTATTAAGTGTATTAATCTTTTTAATACACTTATATTAGCATGTATGAGTTTAAACTACAATATGCCTGGTCTTAAATAAATATAAAAAATATATAAACTACCATAACAGTTCCATTTTCCCTACCCGCTGCTTATTATTTTTCGTAATTAAAACATTGAAATCATCTGATTCATAAAAAAAGAATCTGCCGCCAGATAAGTATACATAAATGTACCTGAATTTCCAGGTACTTATCCTTCTGATGCAGATTCTTTTTTTTATGTTAATTTTCAGTTATCTTTTCACGGATCACACAGCCCGGTAGCCACGCTTCTCGCCTTTGCGTGCAAAACACTGATATGCACCGATCATCGCCGCTGCCAGGATACCATAACTCATCAGCAGCATTCCTGCCCCGAATTTCTTTACCAGTATCTCAGCATATTCTCCAAATATAAGAATCCATGTATTCGCACCTATATGCAGGAAAACGCTGACCCATTTATTACCTCCCATTTCCAGGAACCATGCAAAGAGAGCCCCCAGAATAAACGCATAAACAGCCTGTGGTATGTTTCCGTGATAGATCCCAAAAAATGCTGCCGAGATAACTGCTGAAACCAGAACCGAAAAATGATCCCGCAGCCGCAGATAAACCAGCCAGCGAAAAATCATTTCTTCCGCAATGGGAGCTACGATTCCCATCCAGAAGATCATCATAAGAAGACCTTTTCCGGAGGTGATCTTCGTCATGGTATCACTGTAGGTCGTGGACTGAATCCAGTTCTGCAGAATCGCCACCAGAACATTGGCATACTGGGCAAAACCGGCTCCTGCTGCCAGAAGAAGCAGCATCTCCGGAAAAGTCAGCCTCTGCTCCTTAATGGAAGTCAGCCCGCCGATCAGCCTTCCGATGCGGTCTTTTCTGTAAAAATATACCGCCGGGATCATCACCAGTGCACCGGTAAGCCCTGTGATCACGATCGTATAGCTGTAATAGGAATCTTTCGCATCCTGCACATGATTCATCAGCCAGAGCAGAACTGCACTTCCAAGGATCTGTCCGATCAGGTAATGAAGCCCTACCGGATAGAGCTCCCTCCACACCATTCGAAAAATATTCTGCCTGTGCAGAGGGGTCAGTCGAAAAAATTCAAAAGCTCAGCTGCAGAATCTACGATCTGAAGCGGCTGTGCTTTTTCCAGCTCTTCTCTGCTTCCGTATCCATAAGTAACTGCCACACACTGGACATCACATTTTCTGGCACCCAGAATATCATGTTCTCTGTCTCCTACCATGATCACCTGATCCCTGTGATCTGAAAGATTCATTTTTTCCAGGGCTTCCTCGATGACCTGGGATTTCGTGATCTTCGGACCGTTAAGGTCTGTTCCTGCGATCACCTCAAAATACTGACTGAGATTAAAATGATCCATGATCTGCGTCACATAGAAGGCCGGCTTTGCGGATGCCACAGCAAGACGGTAGCCTCTCCGTTTCAGCTCAGAAAGTGTCTCTTCCACGCCCGGATATACTGTATTCTCAAACATACCTTTTTCTGTATAACGTTCCCGGTAAAATTCGATCGCTTTCTCTGCTGTTTTCTTATCAAAGCCTGCATATTTCATAAACTGTTCCAGAAGCGGCGGGCCTACAAAAACCTCCAGATCTTTCAGATCCGGTGCTTCTACTCCAAGTTTCTCCAGTGCATACTGTACCGATTTCGTGATTCCCTCTCCAGATTCCGTCAAAGTTCCGTCCAGATCAAAAAAGATTGCTTTATACATAAATTTTCCTCCTGTGCAAAATCAATAAGTACGCCTATTGTATCACTGTTTTTCTTTTATCGCAATCTCAGAATCTTGTGATACAGTTTACCGGAACGAACATATACAAGAAGCTCTGCTTTCAGATCTTTGCCGGTTCCTTTCGGTACCTCTGCCTGGAATACCTTTCCCTGCCAGCACCAGTTACATTCTTTCCCGTTGAGCCGAAAAGAAAGGATCTGCACAGGATCATCCTGCCCAATTTTGATACAAATCTTATCCCCCTGCAATCCTGCCTGAAAAGAAGGACATTTTTCTCTATCCTTCTCTTTATCTGATGATGAAGCGTTTTTTTCACCTGTCTGATAATAGGATAATGCCATGTTTTGTTTATCTGTTTCATGATCTTTTATTTTAGGGGAAATCTTCGGAATTGTACTTACCTTCTTCGCCGGTTCTGGTGAAAGCGTCGGTTTCGGCATAAAAGAAATTGGAGGTTTTGGTGTCTCAGGTATTGTCAGCATTATACTGTTATCAGATTCCTGACTGCTATTCCTACCCATTTCATTGCTACTCCATATTTCATCTGCTTCTTCCGTTTGTATATTATCGTTCCCGTTTTCGATTACAGCATTTCCATTTACACTATCACTTTCCTGGTATTCATAACTTTCGGCAGCCTCCATTCCAGAATCACCCGGTGTATTATCCTCCTGCCCGTTGTTTTCAGAAAAATTATTCCCATCTCCGTTTTCCACTTCTGAAGTACTAACATCTTCTGTTATATCTGCTTCGTTTTCTGCACCCACACTGCTGTCGACATCTGTTGTATCTCTATCGGCTTCTGTAGGATTTTCCTCTGCGTCAGGACTCTGATCTTCCATAGTATCCATCGTATCCCAGTTTCCCGGAAGCTCTCCGGTTCCTTCTCCGATATCCATGTCAAATCCTCCGGTATCGTAGCTTACAACTGCATCAAATCCATAAGCAGGCATCGCACATTCCCGCATGAATCCCAGAAATGTCACATTCAGAAAAATTCCATATAATACTTTTTTCCAGTCAGGATTTCTTTTCTTCCTTATCCTTTTCATTTATTTCCTCCCATAAAAGCAAATTTCTTCCCTTTTCACCTTCCAGAACATCCTTTTTTTCCATTGACTGATAATTTCTCCACAATTTTCTGCTTGCATCTTTCTGACTCTTTCGAATCAGAAACATTCCATACTCACCATAAGCATCCCGAAATTTTTCATCATACAAAAGAAGATTTTCATAATATAGTGCCGCTCGTTCCGGTTCTCCTTTGAGCTCTGCATTCCAAGCCAGCAGAAGCTCGATCCGACGCTGCTTCATTTTTTCACGACAGACTTCTCTTAACTTTTGCAGTTTTTTCTCTGCTATCTGGCAGGAAGTCTTACGGACTTCTGAATCTTTTGGATAGTTTTCTGTTTCGTAATACAGATCTGTCACTTCTGAAACTGCTGACTCAAAATCCTCCTGTCTCAGGACAATCGCTGCCAAAGCAATCACACAGATCAGAAATCCTGTTCCAAAAGCTTCAAGAAAACGTTTTCGCCAGGTAACCGCACGATAACGAATTTCCAGTTTTTGAAGAATTTTTTTGACTGTGCCCATATCCCTGTATCTGTATTTTTCCTGTTTTCCGGTACACCGGAACAGGAACCAGGCAAATTCCGGATAAATAAGAAGAAGCCGCTTTTTTCTTCTGGCAAGTACCCGGAGAGTTTTTCCCAAAGCATAAATATCACTTGCAGGGCTGATCCGTCCCTGATACTGTTCCGGTGCCGCATAGCCTCTCGTGCCTTCCAAGCTTTGCCCTGTATTTCCGTAATCAGACATAGCACTTCCAAAATCCACAAGATATAGATGCCCGGTTTCACAGAGCATCAAATTATCCGGCTTCAAGTCTCCATAACAAACCGCAGGCTTCCGGCCGTGAAGATATTCCATCACCTGTGCAGCTTCTATTCCCAAATGCAATATTTCTCTCATGGAAAAAATTTTTCCGCTGCGAAGCATCTCACCCAAAGACTGTCCCTGTATATATTCCATGATCAGATAGCAGAATTCTCTATCCTCTGCATAATCAACGATCCTTGGTATAGCAGGATGCTCCAGCAGTCGCATCAGCTTTGCCTCTCTTTTTCCTGCAGCAGGTATTTCTTTTACTGCGCGGTACACCCCCAACTCCATGTCTCTGACCAGGTACAGACTGCCACCGTCTCCCCGCCCAATTCGTTCCATTACGCAGTAACGCCCTTTCAGAACTGTTCCAATCAGACAGATCACCTTCCTCTCATATTCTATTTTCATATGATGCTTCATTTATCATTTTGATTTCTATTGTCACAGACAATATTTTGTTGGAAAATATTTATATTTTGATAGTGTTTCAATAAATGGATAAATTCCGGTGAATCCCGGATTCAGATAACTCAGATATGTATATATAATACCCAGGGTGTGTCTGACAGGAATCTGTTCCTGCCAGACAATATCCCTGTGGGCTTCAAAAAATTGTTTTCTCTTACATACGATCCGGTGCAGAGAATCCAAGAAGATCAATACTTGTCTCAAGCACTCTTCTTGTAAGCTGAAGAAGCTGAATGAAAGATTCCTTCTGTGCCTGATTCTCCTCGCTTAAGATCTTCGTTTCATGATAAAAACTGTTGAATGCGTTGGATACCTCATAAATGTATGCACAGATCTTGTGCGGTGCTTTTTCCTCAAAAGCATTCTCAACCATTGCCGCAAAAGCGGAAAGCTGAAGCATCAGGTTCTTCTCGCTTGCATTTACAGCCGGAAGGATCTTACCTGTACTTAAATCTCCGCCTTCCTGTACGTAACGGTTCAGGATGGATTTAATACGAACGATCGTATAAAGGATATAGGGACCTGTATTTCCCTCAAAGGAGGTGAAACGGTCAACATCAAAGATATAATCCTTGGTAGCCTGGTTGGAAAGATCTCCGTATTTGATTGCGGAAAGACCTACGATCTTGGCTGTTTCCTTGGCGTCTTTGTCTTTGACACTGCGGTTCTCCACGATCTTGCGGTACATCTCCTCATCGATGTCTGCGATCAGGTTCTCCAGACGCATAACGCCGCCCTCTCTTGTCTTAAACGGCTTGCCGTCTTTTCCGTTCATGGTACCGAAACCAAGGAAGGAAAGCTTCGTCTCCGGCTTCACAAGACCTGTTTTTCTTGCACAGCGGAATACCTGGATAAAATGCAGCTCCTGACGCTTATCAACAACGTAAAGGATCTCATCCGGCTGGAAAAGTTTCATACGCTCCACGATCGTCGCAAGATCTGTGGTTGTATAAAGGGATGCTCCGTCAGATTTCAGAAGCATACATGGCGGGATTTCCTTGGTGTCACTCTCTTCTTTTACATCTACAACGAGGGCACCCTGATCCTCATATGCAAAGCCACGTTTCTTCATATCCTCTACCATATCCGGGATATATGGCTGTGCATCGGACTCTTTTTTCCAGAGGTCAAAATCCACATTCAGGTTCGCGTAGTTTCTCTTCAGGTCTGTTACGGACACATTCATGATGTGGTTCCACAACGCCATATAACCTCTCTTACCCTGCTGAAGAAGGTGAGTAGCCTCAAGCGCCTCATTACGGTATGCCTCATCCTCTTTGGACTTGCCGCTGGCACATGGATAGATCTCCTCCAGCTCGCTGATGGTAAACGGCGCTTCTGCCGGATACTCACCGGTAAAACTGTCATCAAAATATACAAGCTCCGGTTTTCTGTGTTTCAGCTCTGTGATGATCAGTCCCATCTGAAGACCCCAGTCTCCAAGATGCACATCACCGATCACCTTATGTCCTACAAAACGTCCGATACGCTTAATACTCTCTCCGATGATCGCAGAACGAAGATGTCCTACGTGAAGCGGCTTGGCAACGTTTGGTCCGCCGTAATCAATGATAATGGTCTTCGGATTCTTGGCTGTCTCAACAGAAAGCTTCTCATCCTCTGCCATCTTATTCATATATTCTGCAACAAACTCCGGCTTCACATCCAGATTGATAAATCCAGGCTTTACAACCTCTGCCCTGGAAAATATCTCACTGTCTTTAAGCTGTGCTACCACATCATCCGCGATCATAAACGGTGCCTTGTGGTATGTCTTGGCACCGGCCATTGCACCATTGCACTGATACTCACATAAGTCCGGTCTGTTGGAAACAGTAACCTTACCGTATGCCGGATCATAGCCAGCTTTTTCAAATGCTGCGGAAAGCTCTTCCGCCATCTGTTCCATAATCTTCTTCATGTTCCAAAACTCCTCGAATCTTCATTTCTCTGTTATGATTTATAATGTGACCTTTCTTGCACAGGCAACGGCAAGAGCACCGTGACCAATGTGGCAGGCAACACTTAAGGAAAGAGGATCCATATGGATCTCCTGTCCCGGGAATACTTCCTGGATCTCTTTCTTAAATTCCTCTGCTTCTTCCGGGTTTCCTGCATAAGCAGCCTCAAGGCACATCTCGCCCTTCGCTACGAACTCCGGAAAACGTGTCTCCCAGTCCTTCTTCATGGCTTTAAGCATGGCACGCTTCGCCTGCTTCTTGCCACGGACCTTGGCATAAGCATCCAGCTTCTCTCCCTGGATTTGCAATACCGGCTTCAGGTTCAGAACTGTTCCGATCGCTGCTGCCGCCGGTGTGATTCTTCCGCCTTTCTTAAGGTATTTCAGAGTATCCAGTGTAATATAGATACTGGAATCAAATTTCTGATCAGTAAGGATTTTCTTGATCTCTGCTGCGCTCTTTCCAGCTTCCGCCAGCATCTTCGCATCCAGAACAGACTGTCTCTGTGTCACGGAAATTCTCTGGTTATCCACTACCAGAACACGTCCATCATAGTCTGTAGCCAGTCCCATTGCTGTAGAACAGGACGCACTGAGCCCGCTCGACATCGGGATATGTACGATCTCCTCATAATCTCTCAGAAGCTTATCCCAGAGATCACAGAGTTCTGCCGGACTTGGCTGAGATGTTGATATCGGTTCATCCTGTTTTAGTTTCTCATAAAACTCTTCCTGTGTAAGAGTGACACCTTCCAGATACATTTTTTCGTTAATAAAAAACGGCATTGGGATCACATAAACGCCCAGCTCTTCTGCCTGAGCCTGCGTGATGCCGCTGTTACTGTCAGTCACAATGGCGATCTTGCCCATTTTCTCATCCTCCTATAAAAAGCCATAACGATAGTGTATCATATTTTTTTCTGTACCACAATTGGAAATTTTCCATGAAAAACAGCTGCCATATATTTCATACAGCAGCTGTTTCATTATTATTTATAAAAATATCTGAATCTGACCTGGCTATTACTCCATCTCTCTTATAATTTTTCTTACAGGAAGTACGAAAGTCGGTGAAACAGAAAGCTCGTCCAGTCCCATCTCCACGAATCTCTCTGTGAGTGTGGTGTCCGCTCCAAGCTCACCACAGATTCCTGCCCAGATGCCCTCCTTGTGTGCGTTATCCACAACCATCTGGATCATGCGGAGAACTGCCTCATGATGAGAATCGTAAATGTTATCCAGTTTTGCGTTCTGACGGTCGATCGCCAGTGTGTACTGTGTCAGGTCATTCGTTCCGATACTGAAGAAGTCAACCTCTTTTGCAAGAAGGTCACTGATCATTACAGCAGCCGGAGTCTCGATCATAATACCCTGCTCCACATCATCACGGAACGGGATTCCCTGCTCCTTCAGCTCTGCCTTGACCTCGGCTACGATTGCCTTGATCTGCTTCACTTCTGTTACGGAAATGATCATCGGATACATAATGGAAATATTTCCAAACATGCTTGCGCGGAAAAGTGCTCTAAGCTGTGTCTTAAATACCTCCGGGCGGTCCAGACAGATACGGATCGCACGATATCCCATAGCCGGGTTATCCTCATGCGCCATATTGAAATAATCGATCTGCTTGTCCGCTCCAATATCAAGAGTACGGATGATAACCTTCTTTCCGGCCATATTCTGTGCAACGGTTTTGTAAACCTGGAACTGCTCTTCCTCTGTCGGATAATCTTCTTTCTCAAGATATACGAACTCACTTCTGAAAAGTCCGATACCCTCTGCATCATTAGCCAGTACATTTGCTACATCGCCTGTGCTTCCGATATTCGCATAAAGATGAAGCTTACGCCCGCTCTTGGTTACGGTTTCTTTTCCCTTGAGTTCTTTGAGCATTGCACGCTGCGCGATCTCATCTGCACGCATATTCTCATATTTCTTAAGTGTTTCTTCGTCCGGCTCAACGATCAGGTTTCCGCTCTTTCCGTCTACGATGGCCGTTTTTCCGTCCATAGACTCATCGTATTCGATATTGATCAGTGCCGGAATGTTCATGGTTCTTGCAAGAATCGCTGTATGTGAATTAGAAGAACCTTTTCTTGTGACAAAAGCAAGCACCTTGCTCTTATCCATCTGTACAGTCTCACTTGGTGCAAGATCCTCTGCTACTACGATCACCGGCTCAGACGCCTCAAGATTTCCGTCACCGTGACCGGAAAGTACACGTACAAGACGATCTGAGATATCTTTTACATCGGCAGCTCTTGCCTTCATGTAATCATCGTCCATCTGTGCAAACATGGATGAGAAGTTATCGCCAGTTGTTGCAACAGCATACTCTGCGTTTACAGACTCTGTGCGGATAATGTTATGAATGGAATCCAGATAATCATCATCTTCTAACATCATCTGATGAACCTCAAAGATTGCCGCTCCGGACTCCCCAACCTCCTGAAGAGCCTTGTCATAAAGCTTCTGAAGCTGTGCTACGGCCTGCTCTTTCGCTGCCTCCACACGCTTTACCTCTTCTTCCGGATCCTCCACGTGAACACGTTTTACGCTGGTGTCAACCTTCTGGAGGATTGAGATCTTGCCAATGGCAATACCGGAAAATACAGATTTACCTTCCAAAACCTTCATGAAATTATCTCCTTCTGATATATATATTTGCCCACTTGCGATGTATTATAGCACACAACCCCATACTTCTGCCATGATTTTTTTGCGTTCCTGTAAAAAACAGTAAAAAGAAAGACATGCATGTCTCTTTCTGAAATTTCAGAAAAAAACCTGCATGTCTAACAGATCACTATTCGCTGCGAAGTGCATCGATCGGGTTTAAGTTGGCTGCTTTTACAGACGGAAGCAGACCGAAAATCAGACCGATCAGCATGGAAAATACCACCGAACCTATGATAGCCGGAACACTGATGGCCGTTGGCGCCCCGGAAACCTGAGCCACCACCCTGGACAGTATGATTCCCAGTATGACACCTATGATTCCTCCAATACTGGTCAGCACCGAAGCCTCTGTGAGAAACTGACCAAGAATGATATTTTTTCTCGCCCCAATGGCTTTTTTAAGGCCAATCTCGCTGGTACGCTCTGTAACAGATACCAGCATAATATTCATAACACCGATGCCACCTACAAGAAGAGAAATACTTGCGATCCAGATCAGCTGCTGATTGGTGCTCTCGCTGAGCTTCTGCAGGTTCTTGACCTTTTCCATGATATCCTCTGCCTTGTATTTAAAATTTGTCTTGTTTTTCTCATTCTGAATTCCGTTGTTCAGCACATCCTCTGCTGCCTTACCTACGGCACTCATGGTATCTGTGCTGTCCGCACGAACGATCACGTTCTGCGGCTGATCGAATTTAAATGCGATCGGCCAGGTAGCATCCGGGATCATCACACTTCCCATGATCGTCTGGGAATACTCCTCATACTCGGAAAGCGTGTTGATCTTCGGCATGTTATCTTCACTCTGCGTGATCACACCTACGATCGTATATGGCTCTGAACCGATCTCGATCGTTTTCCCCACCGGATTCTCACTTCCGAAAATATTCTGTGCAGCATTGGAATCTACAAGCGCAACCTTGCGATAGCTGTCATAATCCTTCTGCACAAAACCTCTTCCTGACTGAACCAGATATCCCATGGTTTTCAGATAATTCGCATCGATTCCATATACGGTTCCTCCCTGAAAGCTTGTGTTCTTATAATAAACACTGGCAGACTGGCTGCTGTAATAAAATGTAGAGCTGATTACATGATCCAGGTCAGCAAGTGCAGCCTTCTGCGAATCAGAAACAACCGGAGGCGTTGCCGTACTTCCATAGGAACCATAGTCCATGTCATAAGCACTGTCTCCATCATAAAGCAGAACCTGAACCGTGTTATTTCCGGAACCGATGAGATCCTCCTTGATCTGTTCACTGGTTCCCTTGATCGTAGATACAATTGCAATAATTGATGCAATACCAATAATAATACCCAGCATGGTCAGAAAGGATCTCATCTTATGTGACCATATTCCCTGAAAAGCCAGGCGTATATTTTCAAGCATGAAATTTCTCCTTCCTGTTATTGATTATACATGTCATCCAATGTAACTTCTTTTGTTTTGGCACCTTCCTGTACGGTATCCCCATAAGGGAATGCCAGAAGATCATCCGATTTCAGACCAGATGTTACGACTGCATAGTAGCCACTGTTTACAATACTTCCAACTGTAACCTGCTGTTTCTTTAAAGTTCCGTTATTGTCTTTATAAACATAGCTGTTTCCATGTTCTGTCCGGATAAAAGCTTTCATCACAACGAGACTTCCTTTTGCAAGTTTATTAGACTGCAGAGTTATGGTCACATAATCCTGATCTGTGAACTGCAGGGACTGATCTGTGATCTCCGCATTAAATGTATAGTAAGATACATTAGGATTGGAATCTCCTCCATAAGAAAAATTGTTGGAGGAATCCACCGGATAGTCCGATACATTCAAAACTCTGGCCTCGAAGCTTCCGGAATCATAACTGGTGCACTGAAGAAGCGCGCCCTCCTGCATCTGATCCCTCATCAGCTCACTGACTGTACCGGTTACATAGAATCCATCCTTACTCTTTACTTTAAGAAAAGCATCTCCATTGTAAGAACCGGTTGCCTCATCGCCAATATATGCAACTGTTCCATCCAGCTTACTTGTCACAAGTTTGTTCTTTACCTTATTTTCAAGTTTGGTGATATTCAGATTATTTTCTTCAATATCAAGCTTCAGACTTGATATCTTATTCTTCTGGATCTTGATGGCATCCTCTCTTGACATGGCACTACCATCTGTACTGTCATCTCCGTCTCCTCCATCACCCGGAATATCATCATCACCGGAATTGTTATCATACTTTGATGCTCCATCCAATGTAAATTCTGTCTCTGCATACATATAAACAGGTTTTTCCAGAAGGCTTCCATCAATAAGATAATATCCTGTACAGGATAATTTCCTGTCATTGAAATCTGCAATGGTGTCATTCTCATGGAATTCCAGCTGGAACCAGCTTCCGCCTTCCTGTACTACCTTTGTTCCATCGTCACTGTAGCCGGCCATACGGTTAAAGAAAGATCCCATAACTGTAACTTTGCCTTTGGCACTGCTTACCAGAAAAACATATGGATCTTCCTCTGTACCAGTACCTGTAAAAGGCTCAGATTTATAATCCAGTTTCTGATAAAATTGTGGCTCACCGTCTGTAATTCCCGGAATTCCCGGTTCTGTATAATCCGGATTTTGAAGTTCATCAGGTCCTAACGTTGGCGTTGGAGTCGGAGATACTGTCGGTGCATCATCTGTTCCTGAATTCCAGTCTGCTCCTCCATCTGTAAAATCACTGGCTGAAGGATCCTGAAAAGATGGTCCGGCAGTGGCATCATCGGAATCATCTGTAACATTATCGGATGACTGATTACTGTCGCTACTAAAATCTCCGGAAGATGTATCCTGTGAAAGATCCTCCGCACCCTGGGAAGCATTATCTGTAGTTTCTGTTTCGTCTGACTGCACAGTTTCCGCTGCCTGTACAGCTGTGTCGGATGACGCTTCCGTAAAAGCACTGAGAAGCAGCGGATGAGATGCAGATGCCAGATAATTTCCATCTGCCACAGATGCAGCTGATCCGGTTATTGACTGCATGGAATCATCTCCGTTTCCATCAGATCCTGCATCAGATGAACTCATTTCATCATCACTTCCTGTTTCATTGCCTACTGAATCCAGCCCTGTATCATCTGTACCGTCTGTATCATCCTCAACAGGGCCTCCGTTCTGAAGACTTACAAGACGTTTCTGTGCCTTGGCAAGATCCTGTTCCTGTTTCTGCAGTTTCAGTTTTGCAATATTCAGTTCCATCTCTACAAGAGTCATGTCAAAAGAGATCAGATTGTCTCCTTTTTTTACATCGTCACCCTGTGAAACATATATCTTATCAATGATCATATCCTTATCCATGTTTACATTCTGGGTAACATTGGTAGTAATGGTTCCGTCCAAAGTTGTTTCAGAATACCAGTCCGTCTGCAGATTGCTGACACTTGTTACCGGTACTTCTGTTACCTTGGATTCTTTTACATGTCGCAGGCCTGTGTAGATTCCTCCCACAGCAAGTACCACGATCAGCACACCTGCAATGACTCTCTTCACAATTTTCATGTTATCACCTCTTTTCCTGCAGCTCACCATCACGGATGGTAACAACTCTCTTGGCATGTGCTGCAATCTCAGGGTCATGGGTGATCATCAGTACAGAAACTCCTTCATCATTCAGTTTTTGAAAAAGTTCCATAACCTGTGCTCCGGACTTCGTATCCAGCGCACCGGTAGGCTCGTCGGCCAGCAGGAGTTTCGGATTGTTCACAATAGCTCTTGCAATGGCAACCCTCTGCATCTGTCCTCCTGATAACTGGTTCGGCTTGAAATTCACTCGTTCTGCAAGTCCAACTCGTTCCAGTGCCTTCAATGCTCGTTCCCTGCGTTCTTTTTTGGGAACTTTCGCGTAATTCAGAGGCAATTCCACATTGGTAAGTGCACTCTGCCTTGGAAGAAGATGAAAACTCTGAAATACAAAACCGATCGTCTTAAGGCGGAGATCTGACATCTCATTCTCAGAGCATTTGGCGATATCTTCCCCATTCAGGAGGAATGTACCTTTGGTCGGCTTATCCAGACATCCGATAATATTCATCAGTGTGGTCTTTCCGGAACCGGACGGCCCCATGATTGCAACATATTCTCCCTCCTCCATAGAAAAATTCACGTCCTTCAGTACAGGAACTGTCATTTTACCCTGCTGGTAATCCTTATATATTCCTTTTAAATCCAAAATCATTCTGTCGGTGCTCCTTCCATCGGAACAAGATCATCTCCAGAAGAAATATCATCGGTAACATCCGTCATATCACTGTCTGATGTTCCATCTTCGATCATCTCCGGTTCTTCTCCATCACTTTCCAGATCTCCATAATCTGCATCAGAACTATCTCCATAATCCTCTTCGCTGTCCCCGGTATCGTACATAGCCGCAGTAGTCTGGCTGGTAGTTCCTTCTACCACAGAAATTCCTTCTTTCAACTCATCTGTCGGAAATGCGATCTTATCTTTCTCAGTAAGGCCATCTGCAATCTCATATTCTGCAAGATTCTCATCATACTGCCCCAGTACAACGCTTCTCTTCTCCAGTTTATTATTGTCTCCTGAAACCCATACATAAGGGTTATCTGTATCTGCATCAACAATAAAATAGTCATTCAGCCAGATACCGATCTTTTCTTCATCCTGACCTTCATCTGCTTCAATATAAACATGCTGTCCAAGCATCAGGCCGTCAGAAGAATCCAGATTCACATAAAAAGGATATGTACTGGAGGATGTCTGATCATCGCTTGAACCGGACATTCCATACATAGCCATGTCTGAGCTCTTATTCTCAGTAGAATTATCCATGTCCACAGCCCCCATGGTTCCTTTCCATGTCTTTGATGAATCTACTCTGGACCGGATGATCACAGGTGTTCCCTCAATAATGGAATCTCTGTTTATCTCATTTACTGTTCCCTTTACACGATAAGCACCTGTACTCAGGATCGTGATAAAAGCATTGCTGGAACTGTCCCCGGAACCGGAATCTGAAGAATCTCCCTCTGTAAGTGTATCATTCACTCCCTCAGATTCATCTCCGCCCATCTTGGAAGTATCGATCTTCTGGATCACTCCATCAATCTCGCTGCGGACCTCCGTGTTCTGAGTTGCCTGAGAAAGTTTCTCAATCTCTGCCTGTTTGCTCTTCTGATCGTACTCGTTCTTCTTGAGATTCATTTTCTGTGTTTCGATTTCTATTGTATAGGAAAGCTGATTGTCTGCTGTAGCCTTCTTTTTCTCAGTTTCCAGTGTAGTGATCTGATCAGAGATACTTAATGCCTCATTCTTCAGACGATCCAGTGCCAGCTGTGCTTCCTGGAGACTCTGTTGAATGCTTCCAAGATCATACTGGAAAAGAAGCTGTCCCTTCTTCACTTCCTCACCTGTTTTTACCTGCACTTCTTTTACCTTCCGTCCACTCTCAATCTTTACCTGTACAGTCTCCTGCGGTTCCACCACACCGGCATACCGGTTTTCCACACCCGAGTCTGTCTCTGAAAGCTTACTGATTTTTGTTACGTATACAGTATTATCACTGCTTCCGGATTCTGTACGATGTGTATAATAATACCAGCCACCAGCTCCAATGCCCGCTGCCAGTATAAGAATTCCGAGAGCAATTAAAATGCGTTTTTTCATATCTGTCCTCTTTTCTCAGCAAAATGACAAAATTACCTGCTGCCTAATCATCATAGCAGATAAAGTCCAAAAAGAAAAGTCTTTGCCAAAAACGATGCAGTTTTCACAATTTTTTCACCGTTTTTTCATAAAAATCGTATAGTTTTAATACATTTTTGACTTTTCAGTCAACATCTGATAAAATGGATAGTGATTTTTTTGAAAGGAAAGAACGATATGAAGACAGTGAAACATCTGCTGGCTTTCTTTTTTGTTTTTCTGGCCGTTTTTGTATGCGGCTGCTCCCACTCAGCAAAAACATCTGCAGAGAAAGCAATCGAAAAAGATCTGAATCTTCTGAAAAATCTGGATTCAGAAACAACTATGAAATATATATCGTACCAGGAACTTTTCCCGGATTCCGATGACAGCACCGAACTCTCCGATGATATAAAAGAAGTTTTTTCACTTTTTTTCCGAAACTTCGACTATAAGATTAAGGATATCTCTGTTGATCGGAACCAGGAAACTGCTTCTGCCCATGTGCAGCTTACAACTTTAAATGCAGAAGCTCTTGCTAAAGATTTTATCTCCACGAGCCTCAAAGATGAAATACTGAAGACCGCTTCCGGTGAAGAAGCTTCTGATGAAAATATGAGCTCACTGGAACAGCGCTATCTGCTTTTGCACAAACTTCTGAAAGCCAACACCTACAAGACTATTGAGCATACCACTTCCATTCAGCTGACCAACCATGGTTCTTCCACTGAGCCTGATTGGGAGATCACACACAGCTCATCACTTGAAAACGACCTGGTCGGCGGTCTTATTACCTATCTGTCCGATCCCGACCTTGTTCCACCTGATGAAACGCTTACCATCTATCTGAAAACTCTTCAGGAAATGGACGTACAGCAGATGGCGGCTTATCTCGGGCTGGATTCTATCCTGAACACCTCAGATCCCGCCAAAAACGCTATTGCTTCTGCTCTTATGAAACAATTTCATTCCTGCTTTAATTATAAAGTAACAAAATCTTCTGTTTCCGGATATCTTGCAGAGGTTGATGCGGAACTGACTACTTTTGACAGCGATTCCATTCTCACACAGTATGAAAATGAGCTGAATACATATCTGGCTTCTGCAGACGCAGTGATCGATGGTTCACAGAAACGCTATGATAAATCCCACGAGCTGCTTCTTGACAGCATCGAGAACAATCAGGCAACAGTCACAGCTACTGCTGCTTTTCATCTGACAAACGATGGAGCTTCCTGGAAGCTGGAGGATGCAGGCACAGAGCTTGGGAATGCGATCTTCGGAACTCTCACTGCTTCGCCGGTTCCGGAAGATGCTTCAGAAGCCACTGAGACAGATATCGATGCTTCTGACACTGACAGTGCAGATAACGAATGATTTTTTTAATTGAATTATTTCTTTTTAAAAAAACTCCCGCGGAAATCCTGACTTTTCCGGATCACAACGATCCTGAGGCCAGGTTTCCACGGGAGTTTTTTCGGTATTTTTAATCATACTCCTGATATCAGTTTTATAAACAAAAGTGCCAGCACTATCAGAATGATCGGACGGATGATCCTGCTTCCGTTCTTCATGACCATTCCGGCTCCTGTATAATGACCGGCAATGGAAAATACAGATGCTGCAATTCCCAGCGTGATCACGATCTTTCCGCTGAGCAGAAATACCACAAGCGCGGCCACATTTGACGAAAGATTGGTAAGCTTCATGGTTCCGGAAGCTTTTGCCACACTCATCTTCGCCGCACCGGTATACAGCAGCAGAAGAAAGGTTCCTGTTCCGGGACCGTAAAATCCGTCATAGCATCCCACCACAAGGGAGCAGAGTGCACAGATCAGTATCTGTTTTTTTCTGACAATGTCACCGCCCTGCTCATCCATGTTTTTCTTTCGAAGTACATAGAAAGCAACAATGGGAAGTACCGGAATCAGCATGTATCTCAGAAGCTTATCACTGGCAATAAGTGCCAGATGTGCTCCTATTGTTGATCCCAGAAGTGCCATGGGAATACACGGCAGTACAAGGATCCAGTCCACAAAATTGTTTTTGCACAGACGGATGGTTGAGATCAGCGTTCCTGTTGCTGATGAGAGCTTATTCGTAGCTACCGCATTATGTACCGGAACTCCGGCTAAAAGATAAGCAGGCAGGGAGATCAATCCTCCGCCGCCTGCTACAGCATCTACAAATCCGGCAAGAAATACAAGTGGACAAACGATCAGAAATGTATAGATTGTCGGCTGCATATCTATTTACTCTTCCTCTTTTTCTTCCTTCTCCGGCTCAAGGTCAAGTCCCAGCTCATGAAGCTGTGCCTCGCTTACCTGGCTCGGTGACTGAGTCATCAGGCAGGACGCATCCTTAACCTTCGGGAATGCGATAACATCACGGATGGTATCTGCTTTTGCCATGAGCATAACAAGTCTGTCAAGGCCGTATGCCAGTCCTGCGTGAGGCGGAACTCCATATTTGAAAGCATCCAGAAGGAATCCGAACTGCTCATGTGCGGCTTCTTTTGTGAAGCCAAGTGCCTCAAACATTCTCTCCTGAATATCATCCTGATGGATACGGACACTACCGCCACCAATCTCATTTCCGTTGAGAACGATATCGTATGCTTTTGCACGAACCTTACCCGGATCTGTGTCGAGAAGCGGCAGATCCTCTTCCATAAGCATGGTGAACGGATGATGCATAGCTGTGAAACGGTTCTCCTCCTCGCTCCATTCAAGAAGCGGGAATTCTGTTACCCATACGAAACGGTATTCGTTCTTGTCAAGAAGGTTCATCTGTTTTGCAAGCTCAAGACGAAGTGCTCCAAGTACATCATATACAAGCTTTGTCTTGTCAGCAGCAAAAAGAAGAAGATCTCCCGGCTTACCATCCATTGCTTTTACAAGAGCATCCATCTCTTCGTCCTTCATAAATTTGGCAAAAGAAGATTTTCTGGTTCCGTCTTCTGCAATGGCAATGTATGCAAGACCTTTTGCGCCGTAGCCCTTTACGAACTCAACAAGCTTGTCGATCTTCTTTCTCGGCATTGCACCCTGGCCCTCTGCATTGATACCACGAACGCTTCCGCCGTTCTCCAGAGCACCTGTGAATACACCGAAACCACAGTCTTTAACGATATCGCTGACATCATGAAGTTCCATACCGAAACGCATATCCGGCTTATCAGATCCGAAACGGTCCATAGCCTCCTGCCATGTGATTCTCTGGATTGGAAGCTTCACATCGATATCAAGGACTTCTTTAAACAGAAATGCAAGATATCTCTCATTTACATCAATAACATCGTCAACATCTACAAAAGAAAGCTCCATATCGATCTGTGTAAACTCCGGCTGACGGTCAGCACGAAGATCCTCATCACGGAAGCATCTTGCGATCTGGATGTAACGGTCAAAGCCGGAGCACATCAGAAGCTGCTTATACAGCTGCGGAGACTGCGGAAGTCCGTAGAAGCTTCCCGGATGAACACGGGATGGTACCAGATAGTCTCTGGCTCCCTCCGGAGTACTCTTTCCAAGCATTGGTGTCTCGATCTCAAGAAATCCCTCTTTTGCGAAGAACTGTCTTGTGAGCATGGCAACCTTGCTCTTCATCATGATATTTCTCTGAAGATCCGGTCTTCTTAAATCAAGATAACGGTATTTCAAACGGATCTCATCCTTTGTCTTGCTGTTCTCCTCGATTGGGAACGGCGGTACATCTGCCTCTGCAAGAACGCGGAGATCTTTTACACGGAGCTCGATCTCACCTGTTGCGAGATTCTCGTTTACAGCTCCTCCTCTTTTCTCTACAGTACCGGTTACAGCAATTACAAACTCGCTGCGGAGTTTACCTGCTTTTGCAAAGCCTTCCTCATCAATGCTTCCATTCTCAAAAATCAGCTGCATAATTCCGGAACGGTCACGAAGGTCAACAAATACAAGGCCTCCTTTGTTTCTGGCTTTCGCCACCCATCCCATTAATGTTACTTCTTTTCCGACCATCTCTGTGGTCACTTCTGCACATCGGCAGGTTCTGTGCAGTCCCTGCATGCTTTCAGCCATCTCTTTATCCTCCTCAGACTGTGATAGTCTTTTTTATAAAAATTAATCCCTGTTAAAGAACTCTACAAATTCTGTATAACCATCTGCCGCCAGCTGGTCCTTCTGGAATTTTTTGTTCTTTTTCATGATAGAGATATTGATCTGTGTACCGGCACTTCTCTCCTCTGTAGCCTGTTTCAGAATGTTCAGAAGCTTGTCAGCCGGCATGTTCTTCTCGATCAGATATGCCTTCTTGCCATTCTTTGTGGGAATCTCATATCCTCTCTCAAGAAGAAGCATGACAATTCTCTCAAATCCAATGGAAAATCCGCAGGCACAGGTATTGTTTCCGGTGAATTTACCGATCATCTCATCATAACGTCCGCCGCCGCCAACGCTGCCGCCGAACTCATCCATGGAAATCTCAAAGATCGGTCCTGTATAATAGGACATTCCACGTACCAGTGTCGGGTCAAAGGACATCTTGAAATCTGCAGTTTTCACAGATTCCACTGTGTTGATGATCGTCTCAAGATCATCTGCAATACCTGCATCCAGAACATCTGCAAGCTTCTCTTTAATATAGAGGACACCCTCAATATCATTGGTGATCTCACGGAAAAGTCCAAGATAAGTATCAATGCTTTCTTTTGCAAAGCCCTCTTTCTCAAGCTCCTCCGCAACTCCCTCAATGCCGATCTTGTCCATCTTATCAAGAATGATAAATACTGTGTCAAAGCTCTCTGTCGGGAATCCGCTGTACTGTGCCATTGCTTTCAGGATTCTTCTGTCATTGATACGGATCGTAAAGTTATGGAAATCCAGTTTTCCAAGAAGAGTTGTTGTTGCAAGTACAAGCTCGATCTCTGCAAGATATGTCGGCTCACCCAAAATATCAATATCACACTGCATAAACTGGCGGAAACGGCCTCTCTGCGGACGGTCAGCTCTCCATACATTTCCCATCTGAAGTGCCTTAAACGGAGCCGGCAGCTCATTTGCATTGTTGGAATAATATCTGGAAAGCGGTACTGTCAGGTCGTAACGAAGTCCTGAATCTGTGAGATCGTTTTCACATGTAGCTGTATCCAGTTTCAGCTTCTCGCCTCTCTTCATAATCTTGAAGATCAGCTTCTCATTCTCTCCACCCTGCTTGCTGCAAAGGTTCTCAATATGTTCAACACAAGGAGTTTCAATTGCGGAAAATCCAAATGTTCCGTATGTCTCCCTGATCATATTCATCACATAGTTACGGATTGCCATTTCCTTCGGTAAAATATCCTTCATTCCTGTAACCGGTTTTTTCTTTAATGCCATTTTTTCCTCCTTTATGAATAGCCCTCTGAAATGCAAGAAATACCTGCATATCGAAGTTTTTAATCTCTTCAATCATAAGCCTTAAGACTTCCTCATTCTCAAGAGCCTTCCTGTATGGTCTGTCTGAGCTTAACGCTGCATATACGTCACATACTCTTAAGATCCTTGCGCCCATGGGAATCTCTCTGCCTCTTTTATTGCTGGGATAGCCACTGCCGTCAAAGTTCTCATGATGATAAAGAATACTCTCCAGCACATACTCCGAATAGCCCTGATCTTTCAAGATCTCATAGCTTAACGTCGAATGCATACGGACATATTTCAGCTCCTCGATCACCATCGGATTCTGTTCCTGTCCGTTAATATATCCCTCCAGCTTCAGTTTCCCGATATCATGCAGCATTCCGGCAATCGCCAGCTGATAACATTCTTCCTCGGGAAGTCCAAGCTCCGTGGCCACATCATATGCAAGATTACTGACTACAGCTCCATGCTTAAGCTCCGCAAAAAGGTCCACCTCAAGGATCCTCTCCTGCGAGTTTTCCTGTATCTTCTGTACACCTTCCAAGGATCGTCTCTCCTTTCAGTCTACAGCCATTTCTCAATACCTGCGCGTTTTCTCTCGATCATCTCATCAATACGGGCAATATAATTCGTAACATCCTTCACATTCTCTACCCGCTCGATTCTCTGTCCATGATCAAACACAAGCTTGGAGGAACCACCTGCACCCAGTGCAATGATCGGCTGCTTTTCCTCCATAATCAGTATATTGTAAATTCCCGCTTTGTCAACCTCGGAATAACCTACGTTCTCGAAATTTCCTTTCATATTCTTCTGCCTGTACAGATAATACGGACCCATTCCCATCTCGTAGGCTGTTTTCATCGTCAGGTTCATGATCTCCTGATTATTCTCAAAAGTCATTTCCTGATATTTGTCGCGGAAGATATTCAGTCTGGCCGCCCGCTTGACAGCCAGGGAATGTACAGTCAGACTGTCCGGTCCGAGAGCTTTTACCTCATCCAGCGTGTGCTGTACCTTTGTAATATCTTCTCCCGGAAGACCAACGATCAGATCCATATTGATGTTGCCAAAGCCGGCCTGTCTCGCCAGATGAAACGCATTCTTCGTCTGCTCTACTGTATGACGTCTTCCAATAATATCCAGCGTTTCCTGATTCATTGTCTGCGGATTGACAGAAATCCTGGTAACCGGAAATTCCCGGATAGCCTGAAGCTTCTCCAGAGTGATGCTGTCCGGTCTTCCTGCCTCAACTGTAAATTCCTCCAGATTCTCACATGGAAAATATTTGGTGACAGCACCAAGGAGCTTACGAAGCTGCTCTGGTTCCAGCGTAGTCGGTGTTCCGCCACCGATATAAACCGTATCCAGCTTTCTGTCTGTCATCATCTTGGAAACAGCCTGGATTTCTTTCACCACTGCGTCCAGATAATCATCTACATATTTGCGCCATCTCTCCAGTGGATAAGAACTGAATGAACAGTACAGACAGATACTCGGGCAGAACGGAATACCTATATAAAGGCTGTAACCGTTTTCGTAATCAATATTTTTAAGGATATCCCTTTCTCTGTTCGCGATCGTCACTGCAAGAGCAGTTTTTTCCGGGCTTACCAGATACTGTTCCCGCATATATCTGGCGATCTCCGGATTTTTCATTCCGGATTCCAGCATTCCCATTGCCATCTTCACAGGACGGATACCTGTAAGATTTCCCCAGGGAAGGGTTTTTCCGGTGACTCTGGAAAGCATCTTATAAAGCGCATATTTGATCGCATCTTTATATTTTCTTCGAAGATCATGGGAAGCTTCGCAAGAAATAAGGGCATCCGAAGCTTCTCCACTGGATTGCCCTTCTGTCACAGCCCCATGAGCTGTTTCTTTCTCTATTCCATTACTATAACTGACAGCATAGCCTTCCTCATCCCGTGAAACCCGGAAACGGATATCATAATCCGCTCCATCCTCCTCATAAAGAGAAGTGATCTCACTTCCGGGATAAAACGCTTTGATCAGCTCATACACATCATGCTCAAAATCTCTGTTCTGAAATAAAATGCCAATCTTATACAAATGGATTATACCTCTTTTCATAACCGATCGTTGTGGATGTATCATGCCCCGGAAAAACCTCTGTATCCTCAGGCAGTGTATCCACAAGTCTGTGAAGGCTCTTCACGATTTCAGCGGAACTTCCTCCCGGAAAATCTGTCCGGCCCACAGAGCCATGAAACAGTGTATCTCCGCTGAAAAGTACGCCTTCGTCTTTTATATAATAGCAACAGCTTCCCTTGGTATGGCCCGGTGTATGAAGCACCTGAATGGAAAAGCCCGCTGTCTCAAAGATCTGCCCGTCGTCCAGAAGCACATCCGGTTTCACAGAACAGGCCTTCCGGTAGATCGTCATATTGATCGACGGATCCTGAAGCATTTCTTCCTCCTGACGGCACGCATAAACAGGAATCTGATATTTCGTCTTCACATCTTCCACAGCCATAATATGATCGAAATGGCCATGCGTCAGAAGGATTCCCACCGGTTTGCCCTGCATGTCATTTACTTTCTGAAAAACTTTCTGTGCATAATCACCCGGATCCACAATAAGCAGCTCTCCGGTTTCTTTATTCTTCAGGAAATAACAGTTCGTAAATACCTGTCCCAGCACACACTGCTGCATTTCAAGCTTGCTCATAAAATCTCCTCCGTTTGTCGGGTCAGCCCGTTGTTCTCTCCACGTCGATAACACTTTCCACCTGACGGATCTTCTCGATCAGGGAATTCAGCTCCTGCTTGCTACACACATTAAAGGACATGGAGATCGTCGCACGTTCCTGCTTGTTGGTACGGCTGTTGATGGATCGAAGATCGATCTTTCTCTCTGTAAAGATCTTGGAAATATCAACCAGAAGTCCGGTACGGTTGTTCGCATAAACCTGGATCTCTGCCTCATATTTTTCATTATCCGGCTTATCCGGCATCTGCCACTCTGCTTCAATCAATCGTTTCCGATCTATCTCCGGCATGTTCAGAACATTCACACAGTCCGTACGATGAATGGTGATTCCTCTTCCTCTTGTCACAAAACCTACGATCTCGTCTCCAGGGATCGGGCTGCAACACTTGGAAAAGCGGACTGCCACATCGTGGATGCCTTTTACAACGATACCACTCTTGCTCTTGGCAATATGCAGCTTCTCCTGAGATTCGGAAGCAGCTTCCAGAACCTGTTCATCTGTAAGGTTCTTCTTGTGTTCCCGCTCATAGGCTTCTACAAGCTTATTAAACACCTGGCCCTCTTTCAGTCCGCCGTGTCCGATAGCAGCCAGAACAGAATCCCAGTCACGGAAACCGTATTTATGCATAACGGATTCCATGTACTGCGACTTCGTATAAAGTCCTGGCTTAAAGCCCTTGGTCTTGGCATACTGATTCAGCATGTCCTTACCTTTCAGGATGTTATCTTCCTTGAGCTCTTTTTTGAACCACTGGTTGATCTTGTTCTTGGCCTGTGTACTCTTTACGATCTTCAGCCAGTCACGACTTGGTCCCTGTGAGTTCTGGGATGTGATGATCTCAATACGGTCTCCGTTCTTGATCTTGTACTCGATCGGTACCAGTTTTCCGTTAACTCTGGCTCCCACCATCTTATTTCCGACTGCACTGTGCACGCTATATGCAAAATCGATCGGTGTGGAACCGTTAGGCAGAGTTTTTACATCGCCCTGCGGAGTAAAGCAGTATACACTGTCTGCAAAAAGATCCAGGTCATTCTTCAGAAGGCTCATGAATTCCCGGTTATCAGACATATCACGCTGCCATTCCAGGATCTGACGCAGCCAGTTCAGCTTCTCCTCCTCGCTCTTACCCGGTTTCTTACCATCGGAGGTTTCCTTATATTTCCAGTGAGCTGCAATACCGTATTCTGCGGTTTTGTGCATCTCGAAAGTACGGATCTGAATCTCAAAAGGCTGTCCGTTGGGGCCGATCAGCGTTGTATGCAGAGACTGATACATGTTGGCCTTCGGCATTGCGATATAATCCTTGAATCTTCCCGGAATCGGCTTGTACATCTCATGAATGACACCAAGTGCTGCATAACAGTCCTTTACTGTGTCTACGATGATTCGCACTGCAAAAAGGTCATAAATCTGGTCAATGGTCTTATCCTGGTTGACCATCTTCTTATAAATACTGAAGAAATGCTTCACTCGGCCGTCAACCTGTGCCTTGATATTGGCATCCTCCATATGTTTCTTCACCTGCTGCACAATGGCATTGACAAATTCTTCACGCGCACTCTTACGAAGAGCAACTTTTTCTACCAGATCATAATAGACATCCGGCTTCAGATATTTAAGGGAAAGGTCATCCAGCTCAACCTTGATCTTGGAAATACCAAGACGCATAGCAATCGGTGCATAAATATCCATGGTTTCCCTTGCCTTCTCCTGCTGTTTCTCCGGTCTCATATACTGCAGTGTACGCATGTTATGAAGACGGTCTGCAAGCTTGATCAGAATAACTCTGATATCCTTGGCCATTGCCAGGAACATTTTTCTTAAGTTTTCAGCCTGAACTTCCACCTTATCCTTGGAGTATGACAGCTGGCCCAGCTTGGTTACGCCGTCTACAAGGAGCGCCACCTCTGAACCAAATTCCTTCTCCACTTCTTCATAAGTCATCCAGGTATCTTCCACTGCATCATGAAGAAGGCCTGCCACAATGGTCTCCTTATCCAGCTCAAGATCCGCCAGGATGATCGCTACACAGAGAGGATGAATGATGTAAGGCTCACCGGATTTACGCTTCTGATCCTTGTGAGCTTCACTGGCTACCTTATAAGCCTTCTCTATCATGGAAATGTCTGTGGACGGATGATATTTCTTCACACTCTTTATAAGCTCCTGGTAAAGCACCTCCGGGCTTGTAAAATCATGCATGGATTTCACCGCCGCATCTGCCTTCCTGACAGACTCCAGTTTTTCTTTTTCTTCTTCCTTCTGTACTTCAATGTTCTGTTTTTCCGTATTCTTTGTCTCCGCCATTAAATCCCACCTGCCTGTGCACAATTTCGTACTGCCGTAAGCTACAGCAGCTCACATCCCCTTCCACCTGACAGAAAAAATATTACTTTCCGTCGTAACAGATCACAGATGCTACATCATAACCTTTCAGACGGTCACGTCCTTTCAGTCCTGCGAGTTCCATAAGGAAAACAACCTTCACAACAACACCGCCAAGCTCCTCCACAAGCTTGATGGCTGCTTCCACACTTCCGCCTGTTGCAATCAAATCATCTACGATCACTACTTTCTGGCCCGGTTTAATGGAATCCCTGTGCATTTCGATCGTTGCACTTCCATATTCCAGATCATAGGTTGCGGAAACTGTTTCACATGGAAGCTTGCCCGCCTTACGAACCAGGACAAACGGTTTATGAAGATTGTAGGCAAGCGGCATACCAAAAATAAATCCTCTGGACTCCAGTCCTGCCATCACGTCAAAATCCACATCTTTCAGACAGTTCTGCATGGAATCGATTGCAAGCTGTAAACCGTCTGCATCCTGAATAATGCTGGTAACATCACGGAAAATAACCCCTGGCTCCGGAAAGTCCGGGATACTTCTTACATATTCTTCTATTTTTTTCATAATAACCTCCAATGGCGTAATTTGTCAATCAGATGATAGATAGTATATCACTTTTTCTATATGGAATCAATGTGCAACCCGACAGAACTCGCATAAATGCGACAGCATATTGACTGCAAATTGTCCAGTATACAAACTTTTTCTTCCAGATTTTCTATTCCGTGAGATAATTCCGGATCACGATCTGCAGTGCTTCTCTTCCCTGATACCGGTTGATCTCCGGATAATAGGTCACCGCAATGCTTCCGCAGTTTTTCACATCATTCACAAACTCGTCCGCCTCTCCGAAATATACCGCTTCGATCACACAGCCTGTACTGTCCGACAGCTGAAGCTTTGCCACATTTCTATTTTTGCCAAGAACACGGCTGCTTAAAACATGCAGTCCTTTCTGGGCAAAAAGCGGCTTCGTATTTCCTTTTCCGAATGGTTCCAGCAGGGATATCTCTTCCACAAGCTCTTTTTTTATGTAGGAAACCGGCATCGGCACATCAATAAGGATCTTTGGCATCAGATCTTTTTCTGTTAATGTACAGTTTTCATTTAAGCGTCTGCGGAACTCTTCCACATTTTCTTCTTTTATGGAAAGACCTGCCGCCATCGGATGGCCGCCGTATTGTTCCATAAGATCATCGCATTTTACCAGTTCATCAAACATGGAGTAGCTTTCTATGGAGCGTCCGCTTCCCTTTACCGCAGTCTCGCCTTTTGTCAGAACAAAGACCGGTTTATTGTACTTTTCCCGGATACGTCCGGCAATAATTCCTGCAAGACTCTCGTGGCAGTCCGGCAGAAAAATCACAAGAACCCGATCCTTTCCGATTTCTGTCTCTTCCACGATACGGATCGCTTCTTCTTTTCCCTCTTCTGTAAGTGCCTTACGGCTCTGATTTAACGCTGTCAGATCTCCCGCCAGCTTCGCCGCCTCATCCTCCGTCTCCGCGCAGAGAAGTTTCAGGGAACGGGCAGCTGTATCCAGCCGTCCGCTGGCATTGATACACGGTCCCAGTATAAATCCCACATGATAAGCTGTAATCTCTCCATCTTCAAGTCCGTTGGCACGGATCAGCTCACGAAGACCTTTGTTAGAGGTATGTGCAAGCCTTCGCAGTCCCTCTTTTACCAGAATACGGTTTTCTCCCTGCAGATCCATTACATCTCCTACCGTAGCGATTGCTCCCAGCTCCAGAAAATCTTCCAGCTCCTTTTCCGGAATTCCACAGGCTTCATAAAGCACACTCACAAGTTTTAACGCAACTACGGCTCCGCACAATCTTTTTTCCGGGTAGCTGCAATCCGGCTGTTTGGGATTGACAATCGCGTCTGCAGGCGGAAGAATTAGTTCACGCCCTTTCTCCGTTTCTTTATAGGGAATCTCATGGTGATCCGTTACAATAACAGTCATTCCCTTATCTTTCGCCATTTTGATCTCATTGTACGCTGCAATTCCATTATCGCAGGTAACGATCACATCTATTCCGTCTTCCACAGCTCTTTCGATCAGATGCTCATGGATTCCATATCCATCTGCTACCCTGTCCGGAATATAGGTATCTGCCAGTGCACCCACGCGTTTAAGTCCCTTGAGTAGAATAAATGTAGAAACTACGCCATCAATATCGTAATCACCAATGATCCGGATCCGTTTTTTTTCTTTTATTTTATTTCGCAGAATTTCTACCGCCTTATCCACATCCTTCATAAGATGTGGGGAAGCCAGTTCATCCTGTGTTCCATAAAGGTATTTTCGGATCTCGTCTTTATCCTGTACATCCCTGTTCCGGATCAGCCTGGCAATTACCGGATCAATTCCAAATTCATTTCCGATTGCAGCAAAATCTGCTCGTTTTGCTGCGACTACCCATCTTTCCATGTTATTTCCTCCTCAGCAGATTATACTGCTTTTTCTCTGCAAAGTGACGCAATAGCGCTATTGTAACTCATAAGGCAGTTTTTCCGCAAGTTTTTCCTGATATCCATTACCATATCTTTTTAATACAAAAAACGTTCCGCCGGGAAAGAAGATTCTCCCGATGCGGAACGCTTTTCAATAAATTTTATTCTGTTTTATCCTCACCGTTCTGCTGCTTTTCTGCTTCCTGCGCTGCAAGACGCTCTGCAACTCTTTTACGGTTTTTCTTTTTTGGCTGCTGTGGAGCAGCTGGCTGTCCGGATGGCTGTTTCACTTTTTTATCAGTAGAAGCCTGTGCGGATGTTGCCGCTGCAGCCGGAGCTGCAAAAGTTTTTCTGCCAAAAGTCTTCATTGTATACCACAGTGCGCCTGTAATGCATACAGAAGAATATGCTCCGCCGATGATACCTACCATCAGAGGTGCGGCAAACTCTTTAATGGAAGAAACTCCCATAACGTAAAGGATCGCAACCATAACGAAGGTTGTCAGAGATGTGTAAATGCTTCGTGTCAAAGTTTCTGTGATACTTGTATTTACGATCTCTTTCAGTTTCTCATCTGCAACTTTCTTTCTGCCCTTCATATTCTCACGGATACGGTCGAAAATAACGATAGTTGCATTGATAGAATAACCGACGATCGTCAGCATACACGCGATAAATGTATTTCCCACAGAAGTTCTGGAAATAACATAGAATGCAAGTACTACCAGAACATCATGCAAAAGTGCAAGTACCGCGCTGCTTGCAAACCGGATATCCTTGAAGCGGAACCAGATATAGAGAAGCATAAAGATCGCTGCAACGATAACTGCAACAATCGCATCTCTTCTCATCTCGTTGCTGACTGTCGCTGAAATATTCTCAGATGTGATCAGGCTTGTATCCACATCAAAATTCTCTTCCAGTGCCTTGTTCAGTGCTTCACGCTCACTGAGATCCAGAGAACGTGTCTTAATAACCACCTGGTTAGTTCCCTGTACCTTTGTAGGCTGTACATTCTTATCTCCTGTTACTGCCTCAACAACCGGTGTTACCTCAGAGTCGATCTCTTTGATATCCATCTCTTTGTTGAAGGTTACATTCGTGGAAGTACCGCCTGAGAACTCCAGGCTGTAATTCATTGCCTTATCACCGATCACGTTGCTGTGTACCAGCATTCCTACAGGTCCACAGAGGATCAGGATAATGGAAAGTGCAAAGAACAGTTTTCTCTTTCCAAGGAAATCAATAACCTTACGTTCTTTGGCTACACCATAGAATTTCGGATCACGGACACCGATCGCATACACTGCGTTGATCACAAATCTGGATACTACCAGTGCTGTGAACATGGAGATCACAATACCCATAGCCAGTGTGTAGGCAAATCCTTTAACAGAACCGGAGCCAAGCCACATCAGTACGCAGGCTGCAATAAGTGTTGTAATATTTCCATCAAAAATAGCACTAAATGCTTTGCTGAATCCGCTCTTGATTGCTGCATGAACAGAAAGTCCTGCTCCGATCTCCTCACGGATTCTGGCATAAATGATAACGTTGGCATCCACCGCCATACCAATGCCGAGAATGATACCTGCAATACCCGGAAGCGTAAGGGTGATATCAAAGGCATTCAGTGTGATCAGCATTAACGTGGTATAAAGGATCAGTGCAACAGATGCTACAAGACCAGGGATACGATATGCAATGATCATGATCAGCATAACGATCACAAGACCGATAGCTCCTGCTTTTACACTTGTTGCAATAGCCTCCTCACCAAGCTGTGCAGCTACTACGCTGGAACGAAGCTCAGTAAGCTCAAGGCTTAAGGAACCGATTCGTATGTAGGATGCAAGGTTCTGCGCTTCCTCTGTGCTGGCCATTCCGGTGATCTGAGCTTTTCCACCAGATATCTCCTCGTTTACATTCGGAGCACTTAACACCTGATTGTCATATACGATCGCGATCTGCTTACCAACATTAGCCTTGGTTGCTTCCGCGAATTTTGTTTTTCCATCTTTTGTAAGAGTCAGGCTGACTGCATATTTCTGGGAGCTTGTGGATGAATCCTGATAAGCTCCTCCCTCAGCATCTGCAACGTCTGTACCTTCCAGTACAACAGAGCCTGCCTTCTGAATATCTTCAATGCTTCTTGCAAGAACATATCCGCTTTCGCTGTTTCCTGTTGTAAAGTTCTGGTTTCCGTCTGCATCTGTCTGATCGATAAAATACAGAGAACCTGGCTTTCCAAGCTCTTCCAGGATCGCATTCGCGTCTGATACTCCCGGAATCTCAATAGTAATACGGTTGGAGCCTTCCTGATATGCCTGTGCCTCAGTACTGTACTGAGAAACACGCTGCTGCATCTTATATACAGTATCGGACATATCTTCCTTGCTCGGATTGCTGTCCTTCGCCTGGTATGTGATGCTGACACCGCCGGCAAGATCAAGTCCGGTATTGATATTCTTAGCCGAACCTGTACCTGTAGGGCCAATGCCCACTGCAGCCACATAGCAGAAGAATACTGTGACGATTGCCGTCAGAAGCAGCACTGCAATTCCTCTACTTTTCTTCATTTTCTTTTTCCTCTCTTATTCCGCCAAAGCAGCTTTTATCATGATAGCGCACTCCACACGCTTCCTCTGGAGTTCGCATCCGATCTTATAATTCCCCCGGATATCTCCGCCGAAATGGTAGCCGTTCGCTGCACAGCCACCGCTGCAATAAAATCTGGCAAAGCAGTCCTTGCAGTCCGGTTTCGTATAGACGTTGCATCTGCCGAAATCTTTTACGATCTCAGGCTTTGTGATTCCCTCGTCTACATTACCCATAAGGTACTGTTCCTCACCGACAAACTGATGACATGGATAAAAATCTCCCCATGGTGTTACAGCCAGATATTCTGTTCCTGAGCCACACCCGGAAAGACGTTTATATACACATGGGCCGCCGGTAAGGTCGATCATAAAGTGGAAGAAATTAAACCCTTTACCTTCTTTTTCCCTTTTAATCATTTCTTTTGCAAGAATGTCATACTGTTCCAGAATCTGAGGAATATCCTCCTCACGGATCGCATAATCCTCTGTATCTGCAGCTACAACCGGCTCCACAGAAATCTGTTTAAAGCCAAGGTCTGCCAGATGCAGGACATCCTTGGAAAAATCAAGATTATGATGTGTAAAAGTTCCTCTTACATAATACTTGTCCTGATTTCTGGACTCTGCAAATTTCTCGAATTTCGGCATGACCAGATCATAGCTTCCTGCTCCTTTACGGAACGGGCGCATGTAATCATGAACCTCTTTTCTTCCATCCACGCTCAGAACTACGTTACCCATCTCTTTGTTACAGAATTCCATAACCTCATCATTGAGAAGGACTCCATTGGTTGTCAGGGTAAAACGGAACTTCTTATTATGAAGCTTCTCCTGCTCTCTTCCGTATTTCACAAGATCTTTAACAACCTGCCAGTTCATAAGAGGCTCGCCGCCAAAGAAATCCACCTCCAGGTTCTTTCTGGAGCCGGAGTTCGCGATCAGGAAATCCAGTGCTTTCTTTCCTACTTCAAAGGACATCAGTGCACGTCTTCCGTGATACTCTCCTTCCTCGGCAAAGCAATATCTGCATGCCAGGTTACAGTCATGAGCAATATGAAGACAAAGGGCTTTCACAACAGTCTGACGATTCTTTGTAAACTCATCAATGATGTTCTCATAAATATCTTTTGTAAAAAGCATTCCCTGTTCCTGGAGCTTTTTGCATTCAGTTACAGATGTTTCCACATCTTCTTTCTTAAAGCGGTCACCAAGTTTCTCTGCTATCGCATCCGCTTCCATGCCTTCCTCAAGATACGGCAGCACCTCATAGGTTACTTCATCTACAAGATGGATGCAGCCGCTGTTGATATCCAGCACAATATTATATCCATTACTCTGATAACGGTGAATCAGACTCATCTTCCCGCAATCCTTTCTAAAAATCTTTTCATAACCCGACAAAACGCGCCCTCCGGCGCGTTTTGCTGGATACCTGTTACTTCAGATAAGACAAGTGAAGCAGCGGAAGATCCGCTGCTTTCCACTCATTCAACGGCTGCTTCTTATTTATGCTCGCAGCTCTGGTTTCCTACTGTACAGGAAGTCTTGCAAGCAGACTGGCAGGATGTCTGACATTCGCCACATCCACCCTTCTTAACCGTGTTCTGAAGGTTCTTTGTATTTAATGTCTTGATATGTTCCATGATATATCCTCCTTTATGTATTCTATCTCCGCCTAGTATAGCATAAAATTACTGATTTTCAAAGTATTTTTTTGCAAGCTTTTACGACAGCATTCCACCAAGTGCTCCGCCACCCAGACACATGAAAAAAGTCGTCACTGCATGCGAAAAAGTCATATCCCATTTTCCCTGTGCCAGAAAGGAAACCAGAAGCAGTAACAGATAATAGGAAAGCCCCGTAACGATTCCCCACAAACATCTGTCTTTTCTCATAAATCTGCCGACAGCCAAACCTCCGATCAGGCAGGAAACTACATAAATAAAGATAATTCCCGCTGCTGCTATCCCTTCTCCCGGTTCAAGGCGAAACAGAATAAAAGCAAGAACAAGCAGCAGACAACCTGTAATTCCATAGGCCAGAAGTAACGACCACAATACTGCTTTTACTTTCATAAAAAAGCCCTCCCATGGTCATTATATGGGAAGGCTTTTGTCGTTATTCTCTGTTTATCTTATTTCTTTCTTCTTTTAAGGAATACTGCAACTCCTGCCACAACAGCTGCTGCTACAAACAGAATCACAAATGGAAGAATCTGTGTGGTATCTCCTGTATTTACCTGTTTTTTAGATGTCGTCTGTGAAGATGCTTCCTCCGACCCTTCATCAGAAGTGCTGCTGTCCTGTGAAGAAGAGGCTTCCGGATCCGCACTGCCAGATGAAAGATTATCAGATGTATCCAAATCTGTATCTGCACTTTCCGCTACATCTGTGTCTGCCGTACTTGCAGACTGTGAGGTATCAATGGAAGCTGTATCAGCCGCCGGTGTCACTGTAGTACTGCTGTCACTTCCGGCATCAGGGCCTACCAGTGATTTACTTCCGGCGATTCCAAATGGACTGAAAGAATGTGTGCTGAATGTCATAGTATCTCCGTCAACGCTCGGAATAATTGTTTCCATAGCTCCATTATCCAGAAGATGCTCGATGGAATATGTATAACCGGCCTTAACAGGAACTGTCACACTGATATATTCGCCATCCGGAATCTTATACTCTGTATTCTTCTGGGTATCCCACAGCTCAAATTCATAAGACTTAAAGATCGTTGCATCCTCTTCATTGGTAAACTCATAATCATCACCACCGGAAACACGAAACTGAACATACCATGGAAGGTCAATACCGGAAACCGTAATTCCGTCACAGGTATGATTCTGTACTGCGGTCTGCTCTTTCTCGGTGTCTGTCAGATCTGTCGCTGCATTTTGTGGACGTTTATCCTCTTCTTCGTCTTTCCTGTCAAAAATATTGTTATTATCTTCCGGAATCTCTGTTATTTCAGGAATCTCTGTTATTTCAGGAATTTCTGTTATCTCAGAAGCTTTATCCTCTTTATCTGGCTCTGTCCTATTATCTTTATCCTCGGATATACTATCATCTACTGATGGCATTGTTGTTATTTCAGGAGCTTCTGTTATTTCCGGTTCTTCAACGCTGTCCTTATCCTGTTCTGAATCATCAGTTGTCTCAGAATCCGCTACCTGTGATGGCGTTACAGTTATTTCAGGAGTTTCTGTTGTGTCCGGAATCTCTGTTACTTCAGGAGTTTCTGCAACTTCACCTTTCTGATTTCCGTCTTCTTTATCAAAAATATCTTTATTATTGATATTTCCTACATTCTCATCATCTACCTTCTGATCAGCCGGATCCTCTATCACATCCGAATCTGCCTTCCCACCATTCTGTTCGGAGTCTGCATCGCTGTCTTCAGATATTCCACTCTTATCTGCGTAATCATTTCCGGCTTTCTCATCGGAAGTATTCTCATTGTCTGTACTACTTTCATCAGAAGGTTCCGCGTTATTATTTTCATCCTTATCATAGACTTCTTTATAATCTGTACCGCTACTATTACTTTCAGATTCTTTAAAATCATCAATACTACTGACCACCACAGTCACATAGCCTGTAAGCGTCCCTGAACTGCTATCCCAGCCCGGAAGCCCGGAAAATTCTGTATCTGTTGACGGTTTAAACACAACTGCACAGGACTGTACTCTCTTCTCCGGTACATAAGAACCATCCACCCATGAAAGTGTTCCATAAGAGTTAGATGGAAGTGCCACATTAGACAAAGCCGTCGGGCTGTCAATCGTGATATTGTCCGGAATTACCGCGCCAGCTTCAATACCGGATGTACTTCCCGCGTAAGTCGGAAATGTCTGTCCACCAATAAGTGTCATAGATAAAGCTGCTACTGCCAATATTGAAAAACTTTTGCTGAAAGTAGTCTTTGTGTTCTTTTTCATAATAATCTGCACCTCTATATTCAAAATCTTTGCTTTATATCTCTCATATGTCTGAAAATTCTTTTATATAAAATATCGAACGCATTTATCACGCGCCCGAACTAATATTTCTCCAAAAATTAATATCTTGTTAATCTTTCGTAACAAATATTTCGTTTTTTCGTCAAAAGCATTATAACACAATTCCTTTTTTTACGACACCCCCAAATTAATTTTTTTTAAGCATCAGCGAAAATTGTTTGATTATTCGTGTTATTTCCCCCATTACCTCATCAATTCCCTCATTTGTCTCTCTCCATGTATCCTTATCTATTGAATCCACACAACATGAGCTCACAAAAAATTCTGTATCCGGATAAAGCAATTTATAATACATTAGAGCACGTCTTGCATGACAGGTTTTGCAACAGAGAATCGCCTTTTGAATGTCCAGGTGCTCTCTGTCAGTAACCTGCCTGGAATAGATCGCGTTTTCATAAGTAAAGGTTGCCTGTTCTTCTTTAAGGATTGCAGATTCCGGCACTCCGTTTTTTATAAGAACATCTTTCAAAAATCCCCATTCCGTTTCATAATTCCCATTATAACCATCTCTTTTATCCAGAACACCCGCAAATTTTCCTAATGTAACGCTGTATTTTCCACTAGGAAGAACCTTTGGGGCCAGGCCCTGCCGGTAAAGCTGCGCCGCCCGCTCTGCCATCTGCGGATAACCATTTCCCGGAATAAAGATCACATCTGCCTTTTCAGGCTTATCTTCTATAAAAATAAAATCCTCTATCTGTTTCAGAAATTCCCCGTACATTTTCCCTGTATCCTTTCTTCTGTATTTCAGAATATTTTTATCTTTTCATGTTCATTTTATCTATAATAATAACATGCTTCCCTGACATGAGCATTGACAAATTTATTTTTTCATTTTCTCCCATCCGCATATTTCTATTTTGTCACGATCACTGTACTGTATCCCTCATCTCTCAGCCGCTGTTCCATGTTCACCGCATTTCCAAGCTGAAGATACGCACCTGTCTGCACCTTATAAAGATCATTTTCTTTCAGTATAAAAGCCGGAAAGCCCTGATCCGTCAACTGATACAGCATTCGATCCGCATTTTCTCTTTTTCGGAAAGCGCCTGTCTGAACTCTGTAATACAACGGTGTCTCAACCGTTTCTTCGTCCAGTGTGCCAAGGATCGCATCTGCAATACTTCTGGCAACTTCATGAAACTTTTCATCAAAAAGCTGATTATCTTTTTCCGAATTGATAAATCCTGTTTCTATAAGAAGTGCAGGCATCTTTGTTCTTCGAAGCACTACCAGTCCGGGACGTTCTTTCACTCCCAGTTCCTTGAACCCCAATTCACCCAACGCTCCTACGATATTTTCAGCCATCTGATATTTAATACCTTTTTTATCATAAACCAACACTTCCACTCCATTGTATTTTCCAGGTTCCTCTCCGCTGTTTCTGTGAAAAGAAATAAAATAATCGGCTCCTGCCTCATTGGCAAAACGTGCCTTCTCAAAAGGAGTCTGGTAGACATCCGTAGTTCTTGTATAAACCACATCCACTCCATTCTCTTCCAGAAGTTTTCCGACTGCAAGCGCCAGCTTCAGATTATCGTCTTTTTCTTTTCTTTCTTTATAAACAGCACCCGGATCTTCTCCACCATGGCCTGCATCAAGAACGATTTTATATGCCATATTTCTTCTCCTAAAATGCATGTGTGTTCATAATAGGATATGTATTTCTTCTTTTCCTGTGAACATTAATGAGTTTTTTATGGTTTGTGCAGATCATTACATTTCCGCGTTAATTCTTCTTGACTTTTAAGTGCTAAAGTGTTATATTAATACAATCAGTGTTGCATTTTTACAGATGCAGCCATATCGTGAGGAGGAAAAACAATATGAAAAAGCGTGTTTTAACAGCTGTACTTGCAACTGCTCTTGTAACAGGAACCTGTGCAGCTACCGTAAGTGCGAAAGAAGAAAAGACTTATACCATCGGTATCTGCCAGCTGGTTCAGCATAATGCTCTGGACGCAGCAACCAAAGGTTTCGAGGATGCCATCACCGAAAAAATGGGTGATTCTGTAAAATTTGACGAGCAGAACGCACAGGGTGATTCCAATACCTGTTCTACGATCATCAACAGCTTTGTCTCTGAGGGAACTGACCTGATCCTTGCCAATGCAACTGCATCTCTTCAGGCTGCTGCTGCCGGAACTTCCGATATTCCGATCCTTGGCACAGCTGTTACCGAGTATGGTGTTGCTCTCGGAATTGATGATTTCGACGGAACAGTCGGCGGAAACATTTCCGGAACTTCTGACCTTGCTCCACTTGATGAGCAGGCTGATATGCTCCACGAACTTTTCCCGGATGCCAAGAATGTAGGACTTCTCTACTGCTCCGCAGAACCGAACTCCCAGTATCAGGTTGATACAGTTAAAGATGCTCTTGAGAAGCTTGGATACACATGCGAATATTACGCATTCTCTGATTCCAATGACCTTTCATCTGTTGTTACCACAGCTGCCAATGACAGCGACGTGATCTACGTACCGACAGATAATACTGTAGCTTCCAACACAGAGATCATCAACAACATCTGCCTTCCGGCAAAAGTTCCAGTAATCGCAGGTGAAGAAGGTATCTGCCAGAGCTGTGGTGTTGCAACACTTTCCATCAGCTACTATGATCTTGGATACAAGACCGGTGAAATGGCAGTCAGCATCCTTCAGGATGGCAAAGATATTTCCAAGATGGCTATCGAATATGCTCCGAAATTCACAAAAGAATACAACAAAGATATCTGTGATGAGCTGGGCATCAAAATTCCAGACGGATACGAAGCAATCGCAACAGAAGAAACAGCTGAATAATCAGTAAAAAACCCGTTATGTACTGATACAGCGAGAAGGGAAATCTCCTTCTCGCTGTTCGTGCATAAAAAAGAGGAGGAAATTTTATATGCAGATCATGAGTTTATTCACTGCACTCCCGGGAGCTGCCGCACAGGGGCTTATCTGGGGAATCATGGCAATCGGTGTATACATAACATTCCGTATTCTTGATATCGCCGATCTTACCGTAGACGGAACCTTATGTACAGGCGGCGCCGTATGCATCATGATGATGCTCAGTGGACACAATGTATGGGTGTCCATGCTGGCCGCAACAGGTGCCGGACTTCTTGCAGGTCTTGCAACCGGTATCTTCCACACCTTTATGGGAATCCCGGCGATTCTTGCCGGAATCCTGACACAGCTTTCCCTCTATTCTGTAAACCTTAAGATCATGGGAAAAGCAAACCAGGCGATCAATGTTGACAAATATAACCTGCTTGTCTCCCTTCGCCGTGTTAAAGGTGTTGCTCTCACGCAGAACACACTTTTCATCGTTGCTATAATGATCGTTATTCTGATCGCGATCCTTTACTGGTTCTTCGGAACAGAGCTCGGCTGTTCTTTACGTGCAACCGGCTGCAACCCAAGCATGTCACGTGCACAGGGTATCAATACAGACCGCAATAAGGTTCTTGGCCTGATGCTTTCCAACGGACTGGTAGCACTTTCCGGTGCACTCCTTACACAGTACCAGGGATTTGCGGACATTAACATGGGACGTGGTTCCATCGTTATCGGACTTGCTGCAGTTATTATCGGAGAAGCTATTTTCAGCCGCATTTTCCGCAACTTTGCACTGAAGCTGTTAAGCGTTGTTTTCGGTTCCATTCTCTATTATCTGGTACTCCAGGTAGTCATCTGGATGGGAATCGATACCGACCTTCTGAAAATGCTTTCTGCTCTTGTTGTTGCACTGTTCCTTGCTTTCCCATACTGGAAGGGCAAATATTTCACAAAAGCCAAACAGGGAGGTAAATAATCATGCTGGAACTTATCGATATTCATAAAACCTTTAACCCGGGCACCATAAACCAGAAGGTAGCATTAAACGGCGTGGATCTTCACCTCAATGAAGGCGATTTTGTTACAGTTATCGGTGGAAACGGTGCAGGTAAATCCACCATGCTGAACGCAGTTGCCGGTGTCTGGCCGGTAGATTCCGGAAAGATCATTATCGGCGGAACTGATGTTACAAAGCTTTCCGAATATAAAAGAGCAGCATATCTTGGCCGTGTATTCCAGGATCCTATGACAGGAACTGCTGCAACCATGGGAATTGAAGAAAATCTCGCCCTTGCTAAACGCCGCGGTAAGCCTCGTCTTCTCCGCACAGGTATTACCCGTCAGGAACGGGAAGAATATCATGAACTTCTTAAAATCCTGGGGCTTGGACTGGAAGACCGTCTCACCTCAAAGGTTGGTCTTCTCTCAGGTGGTCAGCGTCAGGCTCTGACGCTTCTGATGGCTACCCTCAAAAAGCCTCAGCTGCTTCTTCTCGATGAGCACACTGCTGCCCTCGATCCTAAGACAGCTGCCAAGGTTCTTGAAATTACCGATATGATCGTAAACCGCGATCACCTTACAACCATGATGATCACCCACAACATGCGAGATGCTATCGCTCACGGAAACCGTCTGATCATGATGTGGGAAGGAAAGATCATCCTGGATATCCAGGGAGAAGAAAAGAAAAAGCTCACAGTCAAAGATCTTCTTGACAAATTCGAGGAAGCCAGCGGAGAAGAATTCTCCAATGATTCTGCTCTTCTCAGCTGAAAAATACTAAAGAATCTATCTTAATATATAGAAGAAAAACGGGACAGGATCTTATGATGCTGACCCGTTTTTTCTTTGTATTCTATTTTATATTCTATTGAACTTCCACCGAAAATTCTCCGGTTCTTCTGCTGTATCGATAAATAGAAGAGGTCAGATAATCATCCTCTGGTGTAGCTTTTTCGACGGTATCCAACAGAACTCCTTTCAGATCTTCCGGATAAACTGCCGCTGCACTGTGCACCATCACCTCATGCACGCTGGTAAACACAAGAAACAGATCCGACTCCAGAAGCTCCGCAAGACGTCTGGCTACTCCAGGAAGAAAAATCGCCGCAGCTCCGTTTGTCCGTTTCTCTGTGCTGAGACAGTTTCCGGCTATCCCTTTACTGGGCTTATAAGTTCCCATAAGATCCATGAAATTGTCTCCCGAATACTCTTTATCAAGCAGCATTTTTTCCCAGTGATAGATTCTCGGTGGGCTGATAAAATAAGTATTTACCAAAGCTGCCTCAAATACCGTATCTCTGTCCTTTCCCCATTTTTCCAGAAAGCGTTTCTTGATCTTCGTACTTAGAATATAACCTTCTTTTTCACCTGCAAGATAATAAAGAGCAAGTGCAATGTCTCCGATCTGATGATAAACCGCATCCTCCAGTGCCACTTTGTTTCTGTCTGCATTGAGAAGCCGGATAAATAATTTTTCTTTTATTTTTTCGTAATCCTCCATACCCTCTACATCACATATCACACATGCTTCACTGGTTTTCTTTATTTCACGCACACAATCATGAACAATATTTTCCAGTTTGCGCTCCTGACAGTATCTCTCATAAAGCTCTTCCGTATGCAGACCGCAGATCTGCTTTGCCTTTTCAATATGCCCGCACTCCACGAAAAGCCGATCTCCCGTGCAGCCATACTTCTCTCCCTCTTTTGCAAAATAAATCTCTTCTTCCCCAAGCCCCATAGCAGCAAGAAGAAGCTTTCTCAGATCTGTAACAAAAGTTTCATATCCTTTTTCCATATTCTGTTTTCCTTTCTGCGAAAAAATGCGGACGACTGTCCTGATAACTGTGTATCGACACAGTTCATGATTTGATTGAATCTGATAGATTGTAAATCAGATATTAATTATCATTCCCCGTATTCACACGGGTGTTCTTTCTGATTCACTTAAAATGAATTGTGTAAAAGATTTCACCGGCAGATAATAGAATTTTCATCTGCCTGATCTGAGTTGTCTGCTGTATGGAACAGTATAAAAGAAATTACTCCGTTTGTAAAGAAGTTTTCATCGACAGAAACAGCAGCCGTAAACTGCTGTTTCCTGTCTTATTTGTTCTGTTATCTAGGGTTTGTGTCTTATTTCCGGATCTTTAACGGTGGATTTCTCCATGTTCCTCCAGATATTTCAAAAATCCGTCACATCCCTCCACCACATCTCTGTATGTAGCATCAAAATCTCCTGTATACCACGGATCCGCAATATCCCTTCCTGAGCCTGCAAAGGTAAGAAATTTATATACTTTGCCATCAGGATCTCCTTTTAGCATCCGGTTGAGGTTGCGTATATTCGCGCTATCCATGCCTATAATATAATCCGCATTAACATAATCCGCCCATGTGATCTGCTTTGCTCTGTGCGGCACTAATGGGATTCCTACCTCCCGCAGTTTATTTACCGTTCCCCTGTGAGGCGGATTTCCGATTTCTTCTGTGCTTGTTGCAAAGCTGTCTATGGTGAACTGATCTGATATGCCTAATGTTTTTACTTTGTGGGTGAAGACGCTCTCACTTAAAGTTGATCGGCAGATGTTGCCATGGCAAATGAATAATACTTTAATCATAGTTTTGTTTCTCCTTGTTTTGCCCCGGAATTCCCTTGTTTGCAAGGGATTTCGGGGATTTGTGAAATGTGTGATTTAGGTGGCATCTTGATAAAATAGGGCAAGATGGAGCAAGATATTACTACCTGTTAGTAGTAAAGTTGGTAGTAAAATGAGGAGTGTTTACTACTAAGGATTGCTACAGCAAAAACATTTAATATGACTAATAGTTTCGCAATTTCTTTCCATTTTCCCACGGTTTTTCTTCTTTCAAAATCTGTTCATAATATTCATCATACTCATTTTCAGATGCCAGAATCATCCACTCAACAGTATAATCAACATCATCAATCATATTAAAAACCACGCCTATTGCCGTAGCTAATTTGAACTTATATTTGAATAATCTTAATGTAAACTCCAAAAAATTCTTATCCTCAGAGAGCTTATACCCAGTAATATACAAATATCCAACCGTATTACTTGTATCAATCAAAAAATGATGTATTGTTTTTTCTTTCTGTAAACAATGCTCTATGCATATTTGCCAACGTAAAATAAAATCGTGAACTGTATTTCGATTCGACTTCAACAAATATCTCAAAGTTTCTCTATATTCATCTTTGCTATATAATTCGCCATCTAGCAATCGTTTCTGAAAGTTTTTTACAACAAATCTAAATCCTTCAATTGCATTCTGATCAATGTTTTCATTTCCATTTGTCAATGTCTTATAGTAATCTATCATACCTTCTTCATCTTTGATTCTTGCAATAGTTGTCATTTCATCATTAACATGATTTATAAACACATCCGGGAATTCGCCATCAAAAAAACTTCTCCTCAACTCAAGGTAATAAACAATATCATACGGAATTGCAATACTATCTAACATTTTCACGAAATCATTCATGCTAAAAACATTGATTCGTAAAGCATTATCCTGCGATGATACATACACCTGTTTATAATCAGCATCATCTGAATCAAAAATGATAATCGGCAGTATTTGCTTTGTCGATACTAAAATTATTTTTTCACCTGAAAAACTTTCCACCTCAATTTCACCCGAATTTTTAATCATATCAATAGTATCTTTAATTTGACTTACCGCTTTTCTATATACTTTCTTATGTAACCAGTCTTGAGCCTTACTTCCATTCTTTTCTTTAATTTGAAAAATAACATACGCATCTTGAAATTCTACCAATCCATCACAAAGTTCTTTTTTCTGTTTTCCATCATATACATATAGATTTTTATAAACAAATTCCTTAAAAAAATAATCAATCAAAACATTCGTACATTGCATTTCAGAACTAGTCAATATATCATCTCCTATTTTATATTCTAAAAGAATGTTATTTATAAAAACAACACCATAGGCGTTCCCGCCTATATTTTCACTATATTTAATGCATAACTATAGCAAATCAACATTATGCCCCATTGATATAAATATGCAAAGGTCTAACTAATTAAAAAGGCAACCGTATTCGGTTGCCTCACTTGGTTAAATAATAAAAGTTGTTCAAATTAATTTCCTTATTTAAATATTTTATTTAGTTAATAACTAAATTATATCACATAATCACTTCATGTCAATAACTTTATAAGCGTAACCAATTACTATCAGGCTTAGCTATCAATCTAGCATTATTATATGCCATTTCTAATGTCAGGCAAGTATGTCCTTGATAAAAATTCCCCGAAGAATTCTTTGTTACAACTAACGCTAAATCTGGCACATTCGGATCTACTAGGCACAACGGTAATAACAACTGTATTTTCCCATTAAAATATTGCGGTACTGCTATTTTATAATTCGCAGATACCTTTTTTTTCATCATATCAATTGCACCGCTAAATATGTATTGTAAATTTTTCACTTTTTGTATTTCACTTGGAATTCTTTTCATATTTTCCTCATCGGAAAGAATATGTTTATATTGCACATTTATCTCACACTTTGCATCAAAAACAAGAAGTTCGGGATTATCAAAATAATTAGCTCTTTCAGGCAAATCAACCACCCCAATTTCTCCTAATTCATATGGAGTCATAAAACCTTTTAAGTAATATTTCTGATTCCCCCCAGCAGCATTAGGTTCAACATATGCATATATCGGTTCATAAAATTCTGTATATAATCCCGTATTAAACAGGCCATACGCTGTTTCCGAAACGATTTTACTCTCTTCTTTAAGTTTTTTATATGTATATTTTAAATAATTTTTAAGAATACCATTATCAGTTTTCCCAGGAACATTCCAATCCTCATTCGACATAACCGCCAGTTCTGAATATCTCTTGTTTATATCTCCAAAATAAATATCCTCATATAAATCTCCCATACAAAATTCTCCTTAGTTATGATAAATTATTATATCTCTTTTTATATGTATTTTCAATAAAAAGAACGCCCCAGACAAGCCAGAGCGTCATCCTTCTTTCATATTAAACCACCTTGAACATCTTCTGCGACATCGGTTTCTCTTTCTTCTGCTCAACCTCTGCCTGTGCCTTCCTAAACTCTTCCATTCGTTTCAATTCTTCCTCAGCATCATCGAATCCGATATGTGTGTACACATTCATTGTAACCGATATATCCGAATGCCCCATAAGGTACTGCAATGTCTTGGGATTCATTCCCGATTTTGCCATATTCGAGCAATAGGTGTGTCTGCATACATGTGGATGTGTCAAGTATAGGACAAAAAAAATTTTATTTTTTTCTGCTGAAGACTATCTGACGCTTCCATCAGGTAGTCCCAGCACCTTTATTATCTTCTGATAAGTCATTCTTGTCCTGCTCAAGTTATCTCTGTTCCGAAAAAATATCGTCAAAATTCCATTCGATTTCAATTTCATCCTGACTATGAACAC
>OLNJ01000282.1_pt1 | contig 47474 bp, 46 predicted proteins | sample 1672191 | NCBI WGS metagenome assembly OLNJ01 (sample SAMEA3136657, study PRJEB25190) | human gut metagenome | biome: human gut; feature: human-associated habitat; material: faeces | place: Austria | collected 2013
AGTAGTTATGCGGATAATCAAAAATTAGATATTTAATTTATAATAATTATCTCGCTTTTGATTATAAAAACTTTTCATGTATTATAGAAACCTATACTATTTAAAAATTCTTATCTCAAAACTTTTAATAAATTATCAATATCCTCAGGCAAGTTTGCTCTTAGTGAAAGTTCTTCTTTAGTTCTTGGTGATTTAAAATCTAAGCCATAAGCATGTAATGCCTGTCTTTTCATATATTTATCATCATCTTCATATCCGTATAATGTATCTCCGTATATAGGATGACCAAGTGCCTTTAAATGCACTCTTATCTGGTGAGTTCTTCCTGTTTCTAATAAACATTCAACAACGTCAGCATCTTTTAATCTTTCAACTACCTTATAATGAGTTATACTTCTTTGTCCTCTTTCATCTATAACTCTTCTTATAGCCCCTTCTTCTTCTGGTCTATAAATAGGTAAATCTATAGTACCTTCTTCTTTTTCAAGATGACCATGCACAACAGCTAAATACCTCTTTTCTACATTATTCTCTTGCATCTCTTTTGATAATTCCATATGTGCATATTGATTCTTAGCAACTATTATAAGCCCTGATGTATCCATATCAAGACGGCTTACAAGTCTTACAATACAATCTTGGCCTGTTTCCTTAAAATAATATAATAATCCATTAGCCAAGGTACCTGATTGATATCTTTTAGTAGGATGAACAACCATATTTGGTCTTTTATTTATAACTATTATATCTTTATCCTCATATACAATATCTAAATCTATCTTTTCAGGTTCAATATTTTGACTTTCCTTTTTAGCTAAATTTATAAGTATTTTATCGTTATCTTTTAGTACATAATTCATTTTTACAGGAACATCATTAACAAAGATTCTTTTATCTATAGATGCACCTCTTATAAGTCTTGAAGATAATCCCATGTGAAATTTAAGGAACTCTCTTATCTTCATTCCCTCAAATTCTTTATGCACAACTCTCTCTAAAGTACTCATTATTACCTCCAAATTTATTTAAAATGAATCAAAGTCTTCTCCTAGAATTATTACAGCATCATAGCTACTGTATTCTTCACTATTATTTTTTTGGAAGTTATCAATTCCAGTATCAATTTTTAATTGCTCTTTTAAAGTCTTATCATTACACATTATTATAGATTTAGATCTCTTTTCAGCATTTCCTACTTCAACAGCATAATAACCTATATATTGCATTTCAGTTTTAACATTTCCTGCTAATCCATTTATTCTAGTTCCATTAAGCACTAGTATGTTATAGTCAGCTCTGGATTTATCATCTTCTAAAACTTCACCTGACTTAATAGATGCTAAAAGCTCTCTATTCATACTTGGGTCAACAATTAAAAATGATTCATCATATATTATTTCATCATATCCTTGAAGTGTATTCATTGATATTCCTGAGTTTGTTAAGAACTTTAATCCATAAGATATCATCTTATCTCCTGGCATATTTGTATCTATATTTTCCTTAACAACATCTAAAATCTTAGGTAACTTAAATATAATAGTTGGACTTAAGCATTTTTTTAAAACTTCCTTCATAAATGCTTGTTGATTCCTTATTCTTCCTAAGTCTCCATCAATAAATCCTGTACCATCATTATTTTTTCTCCATCTAAAGAACTCCTCTGCCTTTTTCCCATCTAAATGAACAGTTTCTCCTGCATTAAAGTGAATATGCAAGTCTTGAGCATCATCATCATAATCCATCTGCTGCTCTATATACATATCTACTCCACCAATAGCATCTATAAAGCTTCTAAATGCATTATAATCTATTTCAATCATATAATTTATATTGGTTTCTAAAAGTGATTCAACATGCTTTATAACTTCTTCTTCTCCACCTAATACATAAGCATTGTTTATTTTCCAATAAGGCCTTAGGTTTCCATATTCATCATAAGCATCCACTTGTATTAAAGTATCTCTTGGAATAGATACTATATTTATCTTTTTAGTGTTTGGATTATAATTAAGAACCATCATCGTATCTGTTCTTCTTATTGCCTTATTTTCATCCTGCTCTGCATCTCCTATATCCATACCTAATATAAGAATATTTACAGGTTCATTTTTTCTAGGAGTTATTCCTTCTTGTAAATCATTTTTTCTTAAAGCCAGAATAAATGATATTACTGAAAAGAACATTGTTGTAATTAAAACTAATAATAGCAAAATAAGAACAACTATAGTCAACCTAACTCTAGCTCTTCTTTTTGCTTTTTTTCTTAATTCTTTTTTTCTTTCAAAGTCTTCTCTAGCACTCCTAGTTATAAGCCTCGGATCTTTATTAGGTCTATTTTTATCACCATTACCCGCCATAATAACCCCCTCGTAATATAAAATTATAATTTTACATTGTTATATAATAAGTAATTTCTAGCCTTAAAAGTATTTCCGTCTATTGCCACACCTCTATCAAGTAAAAATTTAATAGTATGAGTTAATGCTTTTATCATAGCTAAATCCAAGTCTTCTCTAGCTACCTTTCTTAATTCATCTAGCCCATTAAATTTTCTTGATGGTTCAATTAAATCTGCTAAATATATGATTTTATCTAAATTGCTCATATTTTCTTTCCCAGTTGTGTGCCATCTCATAGCGCTTAATATTTCATCATCTTCTATTTTGAATACTTTTTTTCCTAATATAGGAGCAACTATAGCATGCCATAACTCCATATTTCTTTCTTCGTCAATAGTTAAGCTTATACCTTCTTCATCAATTAACTTTTTTAAATCAGTTACTTTCATGTTTTTAGCTATATCATGAGATAATGCTGCTATTTCAGCTTTAAACTTATCTTCACCATGTATTTCTGCTAATTCTATAGCTGTATTTACTACTCCAACAGTATGATTATATCTATTTTCAATAAGATTTTCTTTAAGATATTTGTTCATCTCATAGATGCTAATCATTCTTATTCCCCCTCATATAACCTATTATCAACTATATATTTTAAAACTTTGTCTGGAAGAAAGAAATCTACTCTCTTTCCTTCTTCCAGTCTTTCTCTTATCATTGAAGATGAAATATCAATATTAGCTACATTTAATAGGATAATATTTGCTTGATACCTTTCTTCTAATTTTCTCTTTTGATGTTCTAATTCTTCTACTGAAAATTGTCCCCTATTAAAAACAACAAAATTACAATTTTGTAGTACTTGGTCTGGATTCCTCCATTTCTCAATATCCATTAGAGAATCTCCACCAGCTATAAAATATAATTGTACATCATCACTCTTTAAGGCTTTTAGAGTTTCATAAGTAAAACTAAGCCCTTGCTTTTCAATTTCATAATCACTAACTATAAAATCTTTATAATCTTCTATGGCAAGCTTAACCATATCAAGCCTAAATGATGAATCTATAATAGAATTTTTCCTTTTATGTGGCGGATTACCTGCTGGCATAAATATTATAGTATCTAAATCTAGCTGTTCTTTAGCCTCATATGCAATATAAAGATGTGCTAAGTGAATAGGATTAAAAGTACCACCCATTATGCCATAGCGCTTCATAATTATTTTCTATTTCCTTGTGGTATTTCTATCTTAGGCTTCTTTTCTGACTTTTTGTATAATACTATCTTACTACCTATAGCTTGAATTCCTTCACAACCTATTCTTCTGCATATTTCATCAGAAGCTTCTCTAGCACCTAATCCACTATTTTCTAAAACTTTTATCTTTATAAGTTCTCTAGCTTCTAAAGCATCTTCTAATTGCTTTAAAAATGCTTCTTCTATACCATTTTTACCTATTTGGAATATAGGGTCCATAGTATTAGCTAACCCTCTTAAATAAGCTCTTTGTTTTCCTGTAATCATATAATAATATCCTCCTATAAGATGTATTCAAATTCAAAGTCGTTTAATCTTACCATATCTCCATCTTCAATTCCCATTTCTCTAAGCTTATCAAGAACACCTTTGTTTCTTAATACTTTATGGAAATATCTTAATGAGTCAGCATCATGAATATTAACTGCACTTAATAATCTATCAACGAATGATCCAGTAACAACATAAGTGTTGTATCCATCATTTTCTTCAATTTCAATTTCGTAAGTGAATCTCTTTTCTTCTTCTACGTATCTTTCTTCTTCTGGTATTTCTAAATCCATTATTGGAATTTCTGTTAACATCTTACCAGCTTCTTTTATAACTTCTTCAACTCCTGATTTAGTTGCTGCAGACATCTTAAACACCTTATCGAATCCTAATTCATTAACTTTTCTCTTAAAGTCTTCAAAAACTTCTTCATCATAAAGCATATCAGCCTTATTAGCTACAACTATTTGTGGTCTATCCCAAAGCTTTACAGAGTATTTCTTAAGTTCTTCATTTATCTTAACGAAGTCTTCAAAAGCATCTCTACCTTCAACTCCTGATATATCTACAACGTGAATTAGAAGTCTTGTTCTTTCTATATGTCTTAAGAAATCTAATCCTAATCCTACACCTTCAGCAGCCCCTTCTATAATTCCTGGGATATCTGCCATAACAAATGAATTTATTCCTTCTGCTTTAACAACTCCAAGATTTGGTTTTAGTGTAGTAAAGTGATAGTTTGCTATCTTTGGTTTTGCAGCAGTTACTGTTGAAAGTAAAGTAGACTTACCTACATTAGGGAATCCTACTAATCCAACGTCAGCAAGTAATTTTAATTCTAAAGTTAAAGTTCTTTCTTCTGCTGGCATACCTGGTTCAGCGAAGTGTGGTGCCTGTCTTGTTGGTGTACAGAACTTACAGTTACCTTTACCACCTTTACCTCCTCTTGCAATAACAAATGTATCGTCTTTATGAGAAAGGTCACAAATTACCTTATTAGTTTCAAAATCTCTAACTATAGTTCCCATTGGAACTCTTATGTATAGATCTTCTCCATCTTTACCATAGCATTTTGAACCTTGACCATTACCACCAGATTCAGCAACGAATTTTTTCTTATATTTGAAATCTAAAAGAGTAGTTAATCCAGTATCAACAGTAAAGATAACACTTCCACCTTTACCACCGTCTCCACCATCTGGTCCTCCTAATGGAACATACTTTTCTCTTCTGAAAGTAACTGCTCCATTACCGCCTGCACCTGACTTAACTAATATCTTGGCTCTATCTATAAACATAGTCTATACCTCCTAAGTATCTATAAACATAATAACTCATCTTTTATTATGCCATAACTTACTAATTTTTATAATTAATAATTAATAAATAAGAATTAATAATTACTGATGAAACTTCTATTAAACTTATTAATTTAAATTAAAAAATCCTTAGAATTTTTCATCTTAAATTCTTAACTTTTAATTATTAATTGTTAATTATTCGCGTATATTAATAAAAGCACCCATTGGGTGCTTTTATTTATATAAATTATTCTGCTATTTCTTGAACTTCTACAGGATAAATAGAAACTTTTTTCTTGTCTCTACCCATTCTTTCAAATCTTACGATTCCGTCTTCTTTAGCAAATAGAGTGTCATCTCCACCCTTACCTACGTTAACACCTGGGTGAATCTTAGTTCCTCTTTGTCTAACTAGTATGTTTCCAGCTAAAACGAATTCTCCGTCAGCAGCTTTAACACCAAGTCTCTTAGCTTCAGAGTCTCTACCGTTCTTAGAGCTACCTACCCCTTTCTTGTGGGCAAATAATTGAAGGTTCATTATCATCATCTCGTTACACCTCCTCATTTTTTAAATTTATATATTTATTCCGTTTATTTTTACCAAAACTAGCTTCTAAGGACATCATTAAGCTTTCCATAGACTTTTCAAAAGTCTTAAGTAAAACCTGCCCTTTTTCTATCTCATCTTTATTAAGCTCAGACAAATTCAAAGATAAATATCCATCATTTATTTCATACTTTACTGGAAGCTTTAAAACTTCCTCCATGCCTATTACAGCACTTTGAGATAAAACAGAAACTGAATTACATATTAAATCATATGCATCACCAATAGTGTTTTCAATTTCTTCTCTTGATAAAGCATGACCTGATATCTTAAATCCAAGAGATAAATTACCTTTTTGTAAAATAGTAACTTTAATCATAACTTAAATTAAGCTTCGATTTTTTCGATTACTAACTTAGTGTAAGGTTGTCTGTGACCGTTCTTTCTTCTGTAGTCCTTCTTAGCCTTGTACTTGAAAACTGTTACTTTCTTAGCCTTACCTTGAGCAACTACTTTAGCCACAACTTTAGCACCTTCAACAACTGGTGTACCAACTTTTAAAGTTTCACCGTTTGATACTGCTAAAACGTCTGTTAATTCAACTGTTGAGTCAACTTCTACATTTAGCTTTTCAACGTATATTACGTCTCCTTCGCTAACTTTGTATTGTTTTCCTCCTGTAGTTAATACTGCGTACATTAAAAACACCTCCTCTATTTACGGATTCGCCAATGTAGGTACAAAGATTTAACTTTGTTTTATTTAAAACCTTACTATGTGCGGTTCACTATGACATTTTATCACAAAATTATTCATCTTGTAAAGAAATTTATATAACTTTTAAACTGTTTTTATTTTGTAACTTTGGTAATTTTCTTTTTGACTTGAAAATATCAAAGGTTCAAGGTTATACCCCTCAAGATTATCTATAAAATTTAAATAAATTTCTTTATCTAATCCATCTATCCTAGCTAAAAAACCAACTAAATCTTCTTTTACACTTTCTTCGTAGCTTTCATCAAGTTCGATGTAAAAATCACTTATTGAATTTTCTCTATATGCTCTTAAAATCTCATTTTTAATTAAATTCTCTAAGTAGGATAGTTTTAATATATATCCATTAGATTTACACTTTTTACACCCTTCTTCTAAATACTCATATATAGATTTCCCTTTTCTTCTTCTAGAAATCTGTATTAAATCTAATTCAGTAAAAGGATATATTTTTGTATTTCCTTTATCTGATTCTAGAGATTTTTTTAGAGTTTTCATAACGATAGGTCTTTGTTTATCATCTCTCATATCAATGAAATCTACTACTATTATTCCACTTAAATTTCTTAGCTTAATCTGTCTACCAATTTCTTTAGCAGCTTCCATATTAGTTTCAAATATTGTTTTGTTAAAATCTCTAGCTTTTGTATGCTTACCACTATTTATATCTATAACATACATAGCTTCAGTTTTATCTATAACTATATATCCACCACTCGGTAAATTTACTTTCTTATGTCTAAGCTTTAGTATTTCCTTTTCGATTCCATAATAATCAAAAAGACTTATATCTTCTTCATAATATTTTATAGATATATTATCTTTATTTTTTATAAAACCTTCTATAATTTCAATTTGCTCTTTATCATCACAAATTATATTAGTTTTTATATTATCTAATTCCGAAAAAAACCTTACAATTAAATTATTACTATCTATTTTTCCTAAGTGAGTTGAATAGTTTAATTTTCTTTCTAACTCTTCCTTTTTCTTAAAAAGAATCTCTAAATCTTTTAAAATTTCTTCACTTTCTGCCTCTTCTGAGTCAGTTCTAAAAAGAACTTCAACATCTCTTGGTGGCTTTATAAGAGTAGTTAATTTTTGTCTAGCTTCTAATGATGTAATTCTTTTAGAAAGCTTTATACCTTCACTACCTAAAGTTAATACTGCATACTTTCCTGCTATGCTTGGTTTATGAGTTACCTTAGCACCTTTATTACCTATAGGTTCTTTTAAAATTTCAACTAATATATCTTGACCTTTTTTCACGCCAACTCTTTTTAATTCATCACTATAATACATATAGGCTTCTTTTTCTAATCCTATATCAATAAATATTGAATTAATAGAAGGTAGAATATTTTTTATTCTACCTTTATATATTTCACCAATTTGAGGGTCAGTAGAGTGTTCCTCAACTATACACTCTACTAATTCTCCATTTTCTTTTACTGCAATTTTTAAAAAGTCTTCTTCATTAAGAACAAATACTTCTTTCATCTTCCCACTTCCTAAATGCCTTTATATAGTGGAACATACTTATTCTTCTTTAATAAGTACATTTCTTCTCTTTTTATATTAACAAAGGCATCTTTGTTTATTCCATCAACCTTACTCTTAATATAAGTTACTAAAAGATCTGCTGAAAGATTTTCTCTACTACCTGTAGATATAAGAGTATTTATTATAAGTTCATTATCCTTAACCCAATATTTAAGCTCTTTAATAAGAGGTTTAATATCAGTTTCTTTTTCACCTTTTTTAGTCTTTTTAACTATATTAAATTCTTTTTCATTAAGCATAGAATCCATAGCTTCTGCTATACCTTCTTCACTATTTAACTTAAGTTTTATAGTGTATCTAGCAGCATCTAAAAGTGCCATTGTTTGAGGTAATCTCTTTACATTTTCTATTATTTCTATACCTTTAGCACAAATGAATTTAATTGTTGGAGGTGCAAATTCATTTAATGTATTTACTACTTCCTCTTCTTTTAACTCTTTAGTTAAAACTAAATCTAAATATTCTCCATCAGAGTAAACTCCAACTGAAAGTGGTTGTGCTATTGATAACGCCATATGTGGGTTAAATCCTTTTGAATATTCTATAGGAAGACCTGATCTTCTTATTATTCTTTGTATAGTTCTCATTAAATCTAAGTGACCTATAAACTTTATATCTTCACCTTTAGTAAACTTAATTACATAACGCACCTTCGAAACACTTCCCTTCCTTAAAGTTTACGTTGATTCCACAACCTGTACATCCTTCTCTACAGTTCTTAGTTAATTCTGCATTCTTAGCTTTTTCATTTTCTCTCTCAAGATACTTTCTATTTACACCGATATCGATGAAGTCCCATGGAAGTACTTCATCATAGCTTTTCTCTCTGTAAACATAGAAATCAGGATCTAAGTTGCAATCAGCCATAGCTTCATCCCAAATCTTCTTGCTAAAGAATTCTGACCATCCATCAAATTTAGCACCTTTTTCAAATGCTTTAATTAACACATCACAAGTTCTTCTGTCTCCTCTTGCAAATACTGCTTCCATGAATGAAGTTTCTTGTTCATGGTAATTATAATTAATGCTTCTTGAATTTATAGAATCCTTAACAGCCTTAATTCTTTCAGCAACTATTTCTGGCTTTTCCATTGGAGCCCATTGGAATGGAGTGAATGGCTTTGGAACTAAGATAGATGTACTTACTGTAATCTTTAATCCCTTACTTCTTTTTTCCTTTGGAGTTGCAAAGTAAACATCAGCTATCTTCTCAGCAAGCTCACCAATTCCCCTAGCATCTTCAGTAGTTTCGTATGGAAGTCCTACCATAAAGTATAACTTCATAGTGCTCCATCCTGATTCAAAGGCATTTTTAGCAGCTGCTAAAATTCTATCTTCAGTTAACCCCTTATTTATTATGTCTCTCATTCTTTGAGACCCAGCTTCTGGAGCAAAAGTTAACCCTGTTTTTCTAACCTTTTGGATTTCTTTTATTAAATCAACGTCAAAGGCATCTACTCTTATTGATGGAAGAGCCACACCAACTTTATTATCTTCATGTTCTGCTACAAGTTGAGTTATTAATCTTTGTATATCTGAATAATCACAAGTACTTAATGAAGCTAATGATATCTCTTGATATCCTGTAGCTTTAACAGCTTTTCTAGCTTGCTCTAATAAAGTATTTGTAGTCTTTTCTCTAACTGGTCTATAAATCATACCTGCTTGACAGAATCTACATCCATTAGTACATCCTCTAAATGTTTCTAAAACTATTCTATCGTGTACTATTTCAGTATAAGGAACAATCATTTCCTCTGGGAATGATACAGCATCAAAGTTATTAACTACTCTCTTTTGAACCTTAGCTGGTACATCATCATACTTTGGTTTAAATTCTTTTATAGTTCCATCTTCATTGTATGTAACATCATAAAGTGAAGGAACATAAATACCTCTTATCTTAGATATTTCTCTTAAGAATTCTTTCTTTTGTCCTTTTCCCTTGTACTTCTTGTATACATCAAGTACGTCATTCATCATTTCTTCACCTTCACCAATTTCGAAGAAATCAACGATGTCGTATAATGGTTCTGGATTATATGCACAAGGTCCACCAGCCATAATAATTGGCTCATCTTCGCCTCTTTCAGAAGCTCTTATAGTTATTCCGCTCATATCTAACATGTTTAATATATTTGTATAACTCATTTCATATTGAAGAGTGAACCCTAATATATCAAATTTATCTAATGAATCTTTAGTTTCTAAAGTATAAAGAGGAATATTATTTTCTCTCATTAGAGCTTCCATGTCTGGCCATGGAGCAAAAGTTCTTTCACAATATGTATCTGGTCTTTCATTTATTGTATGATAAAGAATTCTAGTTCCTAAATGGGACATTCCTACTTCATATACATCTGGGAAACAAAAAGCAAATCTTATGTCAACTTCATTTGGATTTTTTATAACTTGGTTTAATTCTCCCCCAACGTATCTAGCAGGCTTTTCAACTTTACATAAAATATCATCGCTTATTTTATTCATAAATACCTCCATTAGCTTAATGGCAAATTATCAATGGCAAATGGCAAATTATAAACTAGTATAGAATCTACATAATAAAATTCTTACTATTTATAAAAAACATAAAGAAACTGTATAAACAGTTTCATATTTTTATTTGCCATTCTCCATTTACCACTTGTCATTTATCAACTGTTAACATTCTAGCATATCCTCTATCTAAAAGTAAACTAACTACTATCGTTCTTATTCTTAACATAATCTTCTAAGGATATGTTTCCATATATTTTCAAAGCTTCAACAAGTTCATCTTCATTTAATACATATATTAATTTCATATCATCATCTAATACATAAAAGCTATTAAATCTATTTTTATCAATATAAGTTAGCAATTTTACTAGGCCTTGTTTGTAATATACTGATATAGTTCTATTCTCAATAAATCCATTTCTTATTATATTACTTCTTTTCTTAAATACATTTCCCATTAAAATATACATGGTTGCTTCTTCTTCTGTACTAGTTATATCAATCATTATTATACCTATAAGAAATAATGATATATTAAATTTCTTTAAAAAAATAGCTGCTGATACTGATATCAAAATAAAAAAAGCAGCTATTGTGTAGCTTATTATAGATATTATTTTCTGTGCCCTCTTATAAGTAATTTTTCTTGAAAGTATTATTTCCATTATCCTAGCTCCATCCAACGGATATGCTGGTAATAAGTTGAAAAAAGCTAAACCAAAATTCAGCTTAAATAAAATCTCAAAAATTTCTTTATTGGTATATTTAAACAATATCGCTGATACTATCATAATAATAATATTAGACATAGCACCTGACATATATATAATTAATTTATCTTTATTTGTAAGTTCTTCTAAATCCATAAGTTCGACTTTTGCTCCATAAATATGAAACTGCAAATTATTAAACTTACTTCCCTTCATTTTTGCAACTAAAATATGACTAAATTCATGAATTAGTATACATATACACGATAAAAGAAATGTTTTATCGATATTAATCAATACCGCTACAAGCAAAAATTCTGAAAGTAATATCTGCTTCCATCTTTTAAATTTCACACTATCAAATCCTTACTATTACTGTCCCTCCTATAATGATTTTACTTAATACGTAAAATCATCATTTATTAATTTTTCTTTAATCCAATCAATAGACTCTAAAAATTTATTTTTTATGGATTCTATCTTTATTTCTTTCGAATTAACATTAGCATTTGCATATGTATACTCTTGTTCTATACCATACTTAAACTTGGTATAGTACTGTCTAATATCATCATTCGTTGAATATTTTCCTCCAAAAGCAAATAAAAATAACATCATTGTTCCTACAAGCTGCATCATTAAGAGATTTGAAATAAAACTTTCATTTTTATTTCTTCTATTTTTTGAATAAACAGTACTACCTCTATATATAGGAATATCTTCATCATAACTAATTTTACTCTTGGAATTACTTATATTATGCTTTTTCTTGAGTCCTTCATAATATTCTTTATATTGAAAGCTATAATTACTCATCTCTCCTCCTAAAAAAATTGCTTATTTAATTATATTTTTTTTCAACTAAAAATATAACTTTATATCATTATTCTATAAATAAAAATAGAACTACTAAAAAGTAGTTCTATTAAATCTAAAAATATAATTTCTTTTTTCTCATACCAATATTTAAAACTAATCCTAATGATAAAATTGTAGTAAGAAGTGAGCTTCCTCCATAACTAACTAAAGGAAGAGTTATTCCGGTAATAGGCATTAAACCTATAGTCATCCCTATATTTTGCCATATAGCAAATAGTAAATATGAAGTCATTCCTATAGCTACTATATTTCCAAACATATCTTTTGAATCTCTTGCTATAGCTATCATCCTACAAATCAATATCCCATAAAGAGCTAGTAAAAATGCTGCTCCTAACAAGCCCCATTGCTCACCAATTTGAGCAAATATAAAATCAGTTTCAACTTCTGGAACATACTGTGATGCATAGCCATCAGCACTATCTTTAGACAATGAATTATGTGTCCCTAAAAAACCTCCAGAACCTATTCCAATTAATGATTGTCTTAAGTGATATCCTTCTTCTGAACTATTAGCCTCTGGATTTTGGAATGATATAATTCTCATCTTTTGATATGGCTGAATTAATCCTGAGTTCCACACAAGAACAATTGCCACTACTAATCCAGTAAGACCACCGATGATTATTCTCTTATCTAATCCACCTGCAAAAAATACTCCTACAACCATAAAGAATAAAACCATCGTCATTCCCATATCTGGTTGAATTACTATTAAAGCTGCCGGTATTATAGCGTAAACAGCTAATATACAGAAGTTTTTAAAATTATTTATATTGCCATCCATATCTTCTAGCTTTTTACCCATCATCATTATTGTTGCTACTTTAGCAAGCTCTGCAGGCTGAAATGATACTATACCTAAATTAATCCATCCTTGTGCACCATTTACCGCCTTACCAATTATTAATACAAGCACTAGTAACACAATTGATGCCCAATAAAACAATGGTGTAAATCCTTTAATTATACTATAATCTAACGCCATTATTAAATATAATGCAACTAAAGATACCCCGAAAAATAATGACTGTTTAATTACATATGTAGTATTATAAGCATAAGGTTTTGTAGCTAAATATATATTAAGTATCCCAAATAATACAATTGTTACAATTGAAAAAAGCATCCATTTATCAATCTCTTTAAATTTCTTTTTATCCATTTTAAATTGAGATAATGGTATTATCATTTAATTGACCTCCACATTCTCTAGTATTTTTTTATTATATCCTATTTCTACTTTTTTCTCCATAAATATTTATTCTATATTATTCTTTTTAATAAAAATTTAATAAAGATATTCAAATAAGTATATAAAATCATAAAACAATAAAATACATTACTCTAACTTAAATAATAAATATATATTAAAAAAGAAGCCAGGATAACACTGACTTCTAAATTATTATCTATTAATTATTAAACTTATCTACTTTTTAAGTTCCTTATTGGAATATTAGCAACAAGTGCTGGCCCACTATTCCCTTCTTCATCCTCAGCCCTGTTAAAGGATATATCAACATCCTCACCATCTATTTCTATATACTTAGAAATAACCTCTAGTATTTCTTCTCTTATTTTATCTAACATCTCTGGAGCTAATGATCCCCTATCATGTATAAGTATCAATCTTAATCTATCTTTTGCAACTTCTTTTGGTGTAACTTTGTTTGAAAATACCTTTAAAAAATTCATAACCCCTCACTCCTCCTAGCTTCTCTTAAATAACTTCTTAAAAGCTGAGAAGAATCCACTTGATTCAGTACTTAAATCTAATAATTGAACTTCTTCACCCATAATTCTCTTAGAAATATTTCTAAAGGCTTGTCCTGATTTAGACTCTTGGTCTAATACTATTGGCTCACCTTTATTAGTTGATACTGTAATTCCTCTATCGTCAGGCACAACCCCTAAAAGCTTAACCGATAAAGTTTCAATTATATCTGGGACATCAAGCATATCACCTTTTTTAGTCATTTCATAATTCAATCTATTTACTATTACAGCGTGGTCTTCTAAGCCTTTAGCGTCTAACTTTCCAATAACTCTGTCAGCATCTCTAACTGAAGTAATTTCTGGATTAACTACTACTATTGCCTTATCAGCTCCAACAACTGAATTTTCAAATCCTTGCTCAATACCTGCTGGAGAATCTATTAAAACATAATCAAATTCTTCTTTTAAGTTATTTACTATATTTAACATATCATGAGTGCTGATATCATCTTTATCTTTAGTTTGAGCTGTAGGTAAAAGACATAGGTTTGGATATCTCTTATCTTTTATTAAAGCTTGTTTTAATCTACATCTATTTTCAATAACATCCATTATCGTATAAACTATTCTATTTTCTAACCCCATAAGTACATCAAGGTTTCTAAGACCGGTATCTCCATCAACCACTACTACTTTTTTACCTAAAGCAGCTAATGCTGTACCTAGGTTTGCTGTAGTTGTAGTCTTTCCTACTCCACCTTTACCTGATGTAATAACTATAGAAACTCCCATTTTTATCCCTCCACATTTAATATATATATTTATTTGGTAAATATGGCTCCACCACTATGGCTCCATCTTTAATTTTTGCAACTTCTGGATAAGAAGGTTTAATCCCATCCTCAGGTGATATAGTTACTATATTACTTATCTGTAGCAATTCAGGTTGCAGAGAAAATGCAGCGACAATTGACTTCTCATTTCCACTAAATCCAGCCCTAACTTGTCCTTTTATGCTTCCTAATACTATTATATTTCCTCCTGCAACGACTTCAGCTCCGCTATTTATGTCGCCTATTATCACAATATTTCCCGGGTAATTAATTAATTGTCCACCTCTTACAGTTTTCTTTATAAATTTTGTTTTCCCTTCATAAATTCCATTAAAAACCTTATTATCTTCCCCTTTTTTTATACTTATGTCTTCAAAAACGCAATCTCTTATACATATTTTATCAAAAAGTTCATCCTTAAGCTTAGCTATTTCTGACTCGGTAACATGTTTAAAATTAGCTGTAAGCTTTACTATGGAATTTCTATAAAATCCTTTTCCTATAGATAAAGTATTTACTAAAGCTTCAATAACTTCATCAAAGGTAGCAAACTTTTCTATATCAATTATCGCGTTTATACCTTCTTTATTACCTCTAACTTGTATTCTGCTATCTTTCATTGGTTACCCTCCACCAATTTAATACAAACTTTTTAAATAAATTATCTTTTAAATTATAGCATATATTTACAATTAATAATATAATGTCTATTAACTATTTTTTACTTTTTTCATAAAAAATCACTTATTTTGTAGTATAATCATACAAAATAAGTGATTTGTAATAAATTTATTATTATATTGCTTTATTTTTTATTCAGCAGTAGCATTTCCCTCTGCTTCACTAGTATTGTCTTTTGGTGCATTTTGCACATACTTAACAAAGCTTTCAGAGTTAGATGCGTATGAAGGATTTAGTTTTAACAACTCATCTTTGAAATATGCTTCATAAATAGCCTTATGAATTGGAGCTCCATCACTACCTTTATTTCCATCATATAATGTACTAAATATAGCAATCTGAGGATCATCCATAGGTGCAAAACTTATATAGTTACCATATGGTTTTCTTCCTTGCTCATCATATTGCTCTTGTGTTCCAAAGTCAGCTGTACCTGTCTTACCACAAACAGCTATTGGGAAGTTTCCTTCACCAAAACATTGATATGCCATACCATTTTCTGAACTAGTATTAACTCTACGCATACCTTCTTTAACCGCTTGTAAATATTCACTCGGTATTTCTAAGTTATCAACAACTTCAGGTTTAAATTCTTGAATAATTTCACCTGTTGGAGAAGTTATTTTATCAACTAACATAACTTTATGTCTTTCTCCTCCATTAGCTAATGTTGCTACATAATTAGCTAATTGCAGTGGGGTAAGGTTATTCATCCCTTGACCAATAGCATCCATTACTATTTGAGCAAAAGAAGTTATTTGTGTTGTTTGTTCACTTATAATATACTCTGCTATAGCATTTGATACTGAATCTACTTGTTCATCTGAATCTACTTTTTTACCTGTTTTCGCTTCATAATCTGTAACTGATTGCTTATATTTATCAGATACTTTCATAAATGTTTTTATCTCTGGAGCCATCAAGTTAGCAACTTCAGTATAATCATTCATCTGTTCATCAGTTCCAACTTTTTGAAGAATCTCTTTTATCTTATTTTTTATTGCTTCTTTTGCATTTTTAAGTTCTTCAGAATCATCTTCATTTTTAGATATATCTAACGGAATAAATATATATTGTCCTGAACTTGAAACTCCTTTTTGTAGTGATTCTACTAATGAATACATAGGTGTATCAATTATTTTATTTTTCCAAGATGTAAAGTTATATGTTTGCCCAAAGCCTTCTTCTATCTCTATTCCAGTGCTAGGGTTAGACGCTTGTGGTGAATTAGGATCAACACCTAATCCAAATTTCCAAACATACTTTGCTAAAGAATCTAGAGCCTCAACATCTCTTCCATTTTTATCCCACAATCTGTAACCAGTCTCATAATAGAAGTAGTTTGAAGACTTTTGTAAAGCTAATCTAAGGTCAGTAGCCCCATTAGCTTTATGTTGGAAGTTTTCAGCTCCAAATCCATCTCTCTCCCACCAACCTGAAGTATCATTCATACTTTCTGTAGTAGTAATTACTCCCTCCATAAGTCCTGCAATAGATGTTAATGGTTTAAATACAGATCCTGGAGGTATTTTTCCCAAAGTAGCGTAATTAAACATAGGTCTAGGATAAATATCATAAAAATCTTCTCTTAAACCATCTTCATTTAAAGGAAATAATTCATCTAAAGATTTTGTTGCATTGGTTTTCTTAATATGCTCAGTTCCAAACTTAGTCAAATCTGGACTGAAGTACTGCTCATATTTTTCATCGCTAAGCTCTCCAGCTATCGCAAAATCATTTGGGTCATAATCTGGATAACTAGCCATAGCTAAAACTCTTCCTGTTTTTACTTCAATTGCTATTACAGCACCTCTTGTAGCACTTGGCTGTGTTTGTCTTATTCTTTCTAAAGTATCTTTTAATGCTTCCTGTGCTGCGTATTGTACATCCTTATCTATAGTTAGATGAACATTATTACCTGGATAAGATTCTAGCTGAAATAATGTTTCTGTTTCTCTTCCCTGTGAATTTACTTTTACAGTTGTTCCACCTTTATTACCTTTTAATTGATCTTCAAAAGCAGCCTCTATTCCTGAAGCTCCAACTAAGTCAGTAGATGAATCATATCCCATAAGTTCATATACTGTTTCCTCTGACCCTGTAATAGATGAAACATATCCTAATATATGCGAAGCTAAATTTCCAAAAGGATAGTATCTTACCGGCTCTAAGCTAACATCTACTCCTGGTAAATCACTAAGCTTTTGATATATTATAAATGCAGTATCACGTTTAATATTATTAGCTATAGTAACAGCCTTATATCCTTCATAACTCTGCATTTTAATTGCATCTTTAACAACCATGTAGTTTCTTATTTCTTCTAAAGAATACTCCTTTAATAGTTCTTCAGTTACTCTTTTACCATACTCAACAGATTCTTTCACATAATCTCTATTTTTAGATGTTTGATCTATTGTAGTATCTACAAAACTATTTGCTAAAGCTTTTTTTTCAGCACTTGTATATCCTTCTGGTAGAAGCATTTCATATAGATTATAATTATCGACTAAATAATAAAATGTATCATCTATTGAAATACTTAAAAGAGCATCATTTATAGCATTTAACTGTTCATCTGTAAAATCTCCTTTATGATCTTTATACAAAGTATTTTGTACTAAATCATTAAGACCTCTATCCTTTTTAAATCTTAATTCAACTAATTTTTGTGCTTCAGTATCAGAAGTTTTAAAATTATAATAGAACTTTCCACTAGAATTTATTTTTAATAATAAATCATCTAAAAACTTTTCATTATTTTCTTTTAATATATTAAATATCTTGCTCATTGAAGAATAAAAAGCCTTATCCGCTTCGTCTGTTTGCATATATGTTAATACATAATTTTGCTTGTTGGTAGCTAGTACATTACCATCGCTATCATAAATAATACCTCTTGGAGCCTTTTCCGAAATAAATCTAGTGGACCCGGTATCAGCTTTTTCCTTATAATCTTGATGTTTATATACTTGAAGATATAAAAGCTTGCCAATTATAACACTAAAAATAATGGCCATAATTACATAAAATACAGTATATGTTGACCCTTTTTTCTTCTTATTCGGTTTATTTACTATCATCTAAACCTCCACTCATCTTTCTTCCAAAACTTTTTAGAAGTAGTTAAAACAAATTTATACCCAATTAACATTACTATAGTATTTAATACTGCACTTACTATGGCCATATTAAAATCTACCTTTTTATCGAAAGCTATAAACAATATAGCTATCATTATAATTTTTAATATTGATATAATGAAACACGATATAACAGGAATTAATCTATTGTTTTTTAATATTCCTTCTCCAATCTTTGCCGCTAAAAGGCATAAAAGAAAGTTAACCAACAAATTTATCCCAAATCCATTAATAAAAAATAAGTCTTGTAATACCCCACTAACTATTCCAATAAACATGGCATCTTTTTTTCCATTTATTATAGAAAAAGCTATGGCAAATACAAATAATATACTTGGATATCCTTGCATTATACTATAACTTGGAAGTATTGTATTTTCTAATATTAACAAAAATAATGCTATAGCTACTATAACTATTCTTTTCATAAGCTACCTCTTAATCATATTTAACATTTACTTTATCTTTCGGAACTACTATAAATAATTCCTCTAACTTATTAAAATCAACATAAGGTTTAACTAAAGCATTTTTCATGACCATTACATTATCTGTTTCTACAGAAACAACTTCACCAATCCTTATTTCTTTTGGATATATCATACCCAATCCTGATGTTAAAATAACATCGCCTTCTTTAATTTCTGAATCTATAGGCAAATTATAAACCTTAACAAGGTCTTCATTTTTATTTTCCTTATATCCTCTTAAAATCCCTGTAGTTTCACGTGTACTATCTACCATTACTGAAACTGCCATATTTTCGTTTAATATAGTCTCAACTATAGAGTAATTACTTTCCGCTTTCGTAACCTTCCCTACAAGTCCTTGATAATTTATTATTATCATATCCTTTTCAACGCCATCGTTAGTTCCTTTATCAATTATATACCCATTAGATACAGTTCCCCCACTATATCCAATTATATTAACACCTATATAATCATAATTATTCTTATTTTCTTTAAAATTTAATACTTCTCTTAATCTTTCATTTTCATCTTTTAAAGCTTTATATTCAATCATTTGATTTTCTAATTCAGAGTTTTTTATCTTAAGTTCTTCATTTTCTTGTTTAACTTTAGAAAAATTCACAAAAAACTCTACAGAACTTTTTAATTTATCATTTGCTTTATAAACAATTTTTTGTAAAGGGCTAACCACTGCTCCTATGCCACTAGATATACTATCAGATCCATTTTTAACTGAAAAAATAATTATGCCTAAAAATGTAACTGACAGTACTATAATAGTTACTGCCAGTTTGTTCTTAAAAGGTTTCATTATTGACCTCTTTGTGTTTTGCTTAATTCATCGAAGTTATCTAGTGCTTTTCCTGCTCCTAAAACAACACAATCAAGTGGTGATTCAGCAATGTGTACAGGCATATTTGTTTCGTGGTTTATTAATTCATCTAAGCCTTTTAAAAGAGCTCCTCCACCAGCTAGCATAATTCCTTTTTCCATTATATCTGCTGCTAATTCAGGTGGTGTTTTTTCTAACGTAGTTTTTATAGACTCAATTATTGAGTATACAGGTTCTTTTAAAGCTTCTCTTACTTGATCCTCAGAAATTGTTACAATCTTAGGTAGTCCTGTTATCATATCTCTACCCTTAATGTCCATTGTAGCATTTTCTTCATCAATCTTATATGCTGAACCTAATTCCATCTTTATTTGTTCTGCTGTTCTTTCACCTATCATTAAGTTAAATTCTTTTTTAACGTATGCTATTATAGATTGGTCTAATTCATCTCCAGCAACTCTTAAAGATTTGCTTACAACAATTCCTCCTAAAGATATAATAGCTACTTCAGTAGTTCCTCCACCGATATCAACTATCATACTTCCTGTAGGTTCTCCAACTGGAAGACCTGCTCCAATAGCTGCTGCCATTGGTTCTTCCATAAGAACAACATCTCTTGCTCCAGCAAACTTAGCTGCTTCTTCGATAGCTCTTCTTTCAACTTCTGTTACTCCTGATGGATAACATACTATTATTCTTGGGCTTGTAAATGCACTTTTACTTGAAACTTTTTCTATAAGTTTCTTAAGCATTGTTTGAGCAACCTCAAAATCAGCTATAACCCCATCTTTTAAAGGTCTAATCGCTACTATATTTCCTGGTGTTCTACCTATCATTAACTTCGCTTCAGCACCTACTGCTAAAGGTCTTTTTGTATCGCTATTTATTGCAACAACTGAAGGTTCGCTTAATACTACACCTTTTCCTTTTACGAAAACTAAAGTATTAGCTGTTCCTAAGTCTATACCCATGTCTTTATTACTAGTGAAAAATCCCATGTGAATTCCCCTTTCAATCTATATAATTCCTTTTTCTTTTAAGCTTATATAATTATTATTTCCAATAATAATGTGATCTAACAGTTTAATTCCCATTAAATCACCACACTGCTTTATTCTTAATGTAACATTTATGTCTTCTTTACTTGGAGTAGGGTCGCCTGAAGGATGATTATGACAAATAATAATATTTGCACTCCCTCTTTGAACCGCTTCTCGAAATATCTCTCTTGGATGTACTATTGATGAATTTAAGCTTCCTTTAAATACATCTTTAACTCCAATAACAGTATTTTTTGTGTTTAGAAGTATAAGTTTTAATACTTCTTGATTTAAGTTGTTCATCTCATTTATCAATAGCATGGAAATATCTTTTGGAGAAGATATCTTAAAATCATCATTTTGAGACCTTAAAGTTCTAAACCGTCTAAACAGTTCCATCATAGCTATTATTTGACAAGCTTTGACCTCTTTTATACCCTTTATCTTTTTTATCTCTTCTAGATTAATATGTAGTAGACCATCTAAGCCCCCAACGTCAGACAATAACCGTGTACTAAGAGAAATTATATTCTCACCTTTTGTTCCACTTCTTAATAACACTGCTAATAATTCAGCATTAGCTAAATCATCGGCACCATATTTTAAAAGTTTTTCCATAGGTCTTTCGTTTTTAGGTATATCACTTATCTTGATATTATTTTGCATAATATTCTCCTTTAATGATTAATATCCCTACCCCTATTATATAACTTCTTTTATTATTTTATTAAGACGATTTAACGGTAATCCAACTACATTGTAATAACAACCATTAATCTTCTCAACAAAAAGAGCTCCTAATCCTTGTATTCCATAAGCTCCAGCCTTGTCTAAAGGCTCCTTTGAATTTATGTAATTAATTATTTCTTCATGAGTTAACTCACTAAATTTTACTTCTGTGAATACAGCCTCACTTTTCATAATATTATTAGTAGTATTTATTACAGCTATTCCCGAATAAACTCTATGAATTTTATTACTAAGTAGTTTTAGCATATTATAAGCATCATCTGCATTTTTTGGTTTCCCTAAAATCTTACCATCTATTACAACAACAGTATCTGCTGCAATTATAATTGAATCTTTTTTAGCTTGTGAAGCTACATCTTTTCCTTTACCTTCTGCTAAAGTTTTAACGTAATCTTCTACATCCCCATTAAACTTTACACTATCTTCATCAAAATTACTTACAATAACATCAAAGTTATCTACTATCTTAGTAAGCAACTCCTGCCTTCTTGGTGAGGCTGATGCTAAGATATAATGCATATTATCACATCCTACAGAGTTTATTTTTATTCTTCCCAATTTTAGGCTTGTCTTACTCATTATTTTAAAAAACTTCTATTTTTTAAAATGAAAAGAGAAAAATGCTATATATAACCCTATTTTTCTAATATAGTTTATCACTTAATAGGAGTTCTAACAAGCATTTTCCTCGTTTTATACAAATTTTTATAATTTTTTAATTATTTTTCCTCATGCAATTTATTTACTTAAAACTTAATAATACTTCATATAAATAATCAATTTCAGATGATACATTTTCCTTAGTTAATTCTTCAGGTAATCCTTTAATATAATCTTTTAAACTTTGTAAAACTTCAATATTTTCTCCCGAAGATATATTATCTAATGTATCTATCCAACTCTTAAACTCCTCTGTATTAACATGATCTACCCCATCATCAAAAGTAGTTGTTAATATTTTTAAATATCCATCACAAATCGCAGATACTTGAGCTTCTATAGGATCATTTTCATTTAAACTAAAAGTAATCTTTACGCTTTCAACTCCTTTTAATCCTAGCTCTTGAATTGCTGAATCAACATTTTCACTAGTATAGATACCAGTAAGTACCCTATACTTATCTGATTCTTCAGCTATAAAAGCTCTTCCTTCTGATGCTATTTTTGCATAAGTCTGATCTGCATTATCTTTCTTAGAAAAATATCCACATTGTAAGAAATAATATTCACTAGTATTCTCACCTTCTGAAACAATCGTTTCACCTTCTTGTTGTTGTCCATTTCCTTCTGTTGATACTTCTATTCCATCAGTTATTTCAGCTCCAACCTGTGCAGAATCATTAATAGGGAGCACCTTCCACACTATCCATGCTACTCCTAATCCAATCATACACGATGCAATAATCCCAACTAACAATGATGCAATAAACTTCCAAACACCATTGTTTCTTCTTCTTTTATAATTATATTTTGTATACTTCATTCTCCTCCTTTTAACCCTCCTTACTGAAACTAGCCATATTTTTTTCTTAAGTAATCTATATTAATATATATTCTCTCATTCCAGTTAATATACATTATGTAATAAAAAATTACTTTCTAAAATAAAAAAAGTACCTAAAGATATTTGTTGTTTTGCTTTATCTTTAGGTTACTTCTTATTTATCATTATTAAATTTTCTATCTACTACAATATTAATATACCTTTTATCTCATCTGACTTTTCTCTTTGAAAAAACCTATATTTCACATCATAGTAGTAACCTTTAATATCAAAAATACCAAACTACTTTATTTCTTCTAATATCTTTAATAAGTAATCCCATGTATTTTTAACTGAAGTTATGCTCATATGTTCCTGTGGAGTATGAACATCATAAAGATTTGGTCCAAAACTTATCATATCTAAGTTTCCAAGCTTTTCATTAAATAATCCACATTCAACACCAGCATGTATAGCAACTATTTTTGCTTCTTTTCCTGTCATATCTTTATATACCTTTTGGCATATCTCTCTCATCTTTGAATTTGGATCATACTCCCAACCTGGATAGTCAGATTTACTACTAAATTCTGCTCCAATAATTTCTGTTATAGTTTTTATTCTTAATTCTATCTCTTTCTTTAATGATGGAACTGAACTTCTAACAGCAGAATCAAATTCAACATAATCTTCATTCGTGCTTAATACACCTAAATTAGTTGAACTTTCTACTAATCCATCAATTTCAGTACTTCTTGTATTTACTCCATTTGGATATAAGTATAATAAATTAATAACTTTATCTGTTGTATCTTTATTAAATTCTTTTGACTCATCTACAGAAACCTTATTAACTACTACCTTTAAACCTGGATCTTGTGCTTTAAGCTCATTAGCAAATACGTCTGCAAGTTCATTAACTATTGAAGTAACTTTATCTACATTAGAATTATCTAAAGATATTATAACTTCTGCTTCCCTTGGTATAGCATTATTCTTAGATCCACCATTTATTTTAACTATGTTAAATTCTAATTCATCTTTTAAAGCTTTAAGTATTCTACCTAAAATCTTATTAGAGTTACCTCTTTCCTTAATTATGTCCATTCCTGAGTGTCCGCCTTTAAGTCCACTTATGTTAATTGACATAGTAGCTTTGTCTGCTCTGTCTTGCCATTCTATTTTGATAGCTGAGTTAGTTCTTACTCCACCTGCACAACTTACTAATAATTCACCTTCTTCTTCATTATCAAGGTTTATTAATAATTTCCCATCAAGATTATCTTTAGAAACAGCCATAGCTCCAGACATTCCTGTTTCTTCATCAGTAGTTATTAATACTTCTAAAGCTGGATGTGGTATAGAATTATCTGCAAGTAAAGCCATTCCATATGCAACAGCTATTCCATTATCAGCTCCTAATGTTGTATCTGTAGCATATATATAATCATCAACTATTCTTAACTTTAAAGGATCTTTTTCAAAATCATGGTCTGTTCCATTATTCTTTTCACATACCATATCCATGTGACCTTGAATAATTACTGTTGGTGCATTTTCATATCCTTTTGATGCTGGCTTTTTTATTATTATATTTAATGCTTCATCTTGAATAGTTTCAAGCCCAAGCTCTTTTCCAAAATTCAATAAGTAATCACTTATAGCTTTCTCATTACCTGATCCTCTTGGTATGTCAGATATTTTTTCAAAAAAATCAAAAACTAATTTTGGTTCTAAATTTTGTAAAACTTTCATATTTATTACTCCTTTTATCCTAAATTATGTTAGAATTATTGTATAAGAAAAAGTATATCATACTATATATAATACTTAAAATATTTATACTTTATTTTCTTATTTTACTAAATGTGAGGTGTTTTTATGCAAAGGACTAAGATGATATTCACTATTGGACCTGCAAGTGACAACGAGGAAATTCTAAGAAAATTTATTCAAATCGGAATGAGTGTAGCTAGACTTAATTTTTCACACGGGACTCATGAAACACACAAACAAAAGATTGATCTAATAAAAAAAATTAGAAAAGAACTAAACTCTCCAACTGCTATTATGTTGGATATAAAAGGACCAAAGATTAGAACACATAACTTTATAAATGATGGAGTTGAACTTATTGATGGACAAGCATTTACTTTTATATGTGATGATGAAATATTAGGTGACAATGAAAAATGTTCCATATCTTATGCTGCTCTTTACAAAGATGTGTCTATCGGAGGAAGTATTTTAGTAGATGATGGTCTATTAAAATTTAGAATCGATGAGATTAAAGGAACACATATTATATGTACTGTTATTGTTGGTGGAGTAATAAAAAATCATAAAGGTGTCAACGTTCCTAATGTAGACATTAATCTGCCTTCTATAACTGATAAAGATAAAGAAGATCTTATTTTTGGTTGTAAAATGGGTGTTGACTTTATTGCAGCCTCTTTTGTAAGAAAAGCTTCTGACATTGTTGAAGTTCGTAATATATTAAATGAACATGGTGGAGAGCATATTCAAATCATAGGTAAAATAGAAAGCCAAGAAGGTGTAAATAATATCGATGAAATTTTAAAACAAGCTGATGGTATTATGGTTGCTAGAGGAGATATGGGAGTTGAAATTCCTATTGAACGAGTACCTATAATTCAAAAAAATATAATAAGAAAATGTAATGAAGCTGGTAAAATAGTAATTACAGCTACTCAAATGCTTGATTCTATGATTAGAAATTCTCTTCCTACAAGAGCTGAAGCTTGTGATATATGTAATGCTATTTTTGACGGAACAGATGCAATAATGCTTAGTGGTGAAAGTGCTAGTGGAGCATTTCCAATAGAAGCTGCAACAACAATGGCAACTATAGCTCAAGAAACCGAAAAACACATAGATTATGTATACCTAAACCAACGATTAAGAGAACCAGCTATGGGTGATTTTGCTGAAGCGATAAGTTATTCTGCTTGTAGAACATCAAATGTATTAAATGCCAAAGCTATAGTAGCTGCAACAACTTCTGGTTCAACAGCTAAACTTATATCTAAATATAGACCAAAATGCCCTATAATAGCTATTACCCCTAATGAGTATGTATTAAGAAGATTAAATTTAACTTTTGGGATAATACCTTTATTATGTCAACAATTTGAAACTACTGATGAAATAATCGCTGAATCTAAAAAAGTTGCTAAAAAACTTTCATGTGCAAATGATGGTGATAATATATTAATAGCTGCTGGATTCCCAACAACTCACACTGGTGGTACTAATATGCTTAAAATAGAAAAAATATAAAAAAACTGCCATAAGGCAGTTTTTTATCTATAAAATTAATTATCGAAAAGACCTTTAAATAAATCTCCTAAAGTTACTTCTTCATCTGAATCATTATATTGTAAATATTCATTTGATCTTTCAATAGCATCTTTTATGCTTAATGAAATTTTTCTATCATTTTTATTTACATCAAGAACCTTAACTTTAACTTTTTGTCCTACAGTTAATACATCTGAAGCCTTAGCAATATTTTCATCTGTAATCTCATTAATATGAACTAATCCTTCAATACCACTATATATTTCTACAAAAGCACCAAAGCTAACTAATTTAGCAACAGTTCCTTCTATAACTTCACCTACTTTTATATTATCTCCATAAACTTTCCATGGTTCTTGGTTAACATCCTTTAATATTAAAGAAACTCTTTCATTTTCAGCATCTATATTTCCAACAAATACAGTTACCTTATCTCCAACATTAACTATATCTTCAACTCTTTTAACTCTTTCCCATGATAAATCATTTATATGAACTAATCCTGTTATTCCTCCAATATCAACGATAGCTCCTACCTTTAATATCTTTTTAACAGTACCTTCTCTTTTTTCACCTTCTTTAAGATTGTTCCAAAGAGCTTTCTTTTCAACTTGATATTGCTCTTCTTCAATTACTCTTCTAGAAGCGACAACTTTTCTATTTCTCATGTCTAATTCTATTAATTTAACTTCAAGTTCTTTTCCGATGAAGTTTTTAAAATCAACTCTTTCTCTTGAAAGTTGTGAACCTGGAATAAATACCCTTATTGATCCATAATAAGCTACAACTCCGCCTTTCACTTCTTCTTTAACTCTAACCTTTATAGTTTCTCCACTTTCAAAGGCTTTCTTTATCTCTTCTTTCTCAGTTATTTGAAGTGCTCTTACTCTTGATAATTGAACATATCCTTCACCATCATTTGGAGAAATAACATATACATCAATGCTATCTCCCTTTTGAACTACTTCTAGAGGTGATTTATCATCATTAGTTAATTCTTCTCTTGAAATAACTCCATCAAAAGCATAGTTTATGTTAACCGCTACTTCCTTATCGTTTACATCTATAACCTGACCTTTTAATATATCCCCTGATTTAATTCTTTTAACGTCAAATTCTTTTAATAAATCCTTCATTGAATCTTCTCTTAATTCTTCTGACATCTTCTACACTCCTTTAAATTACATTATAATAATTATTTTAAGCTAATATGGTATTTTATACAATACTTACTTATAGTGAGGCCCTAAATTTCAATTTAGTTAATCTAGCTTAATTGAAAATCTAAATCTTAAATTTAGTAATTTGAAATTATGCTGTAAGTGTACACCTATGAATGTATATGAGTAGTGTATTTCCTTTCATTATAAATAGATTTACAATTTAATTTATTCAAATAAAAAAAGTGCCTATTGGCACTTTTAAACTTTAACTCTTAAGTTTTATTTATTAATTCTTTTAAACTACGCTTTTTTCCTTACGTATAATATTATAGCAATAGTTAATTATATCACTACGCTTAATTATCCCAATAAATATTCCATTATCATCAATTACTGGAACAAAATTTTGTGTTGTTGCTAAATTTATTATACTTTCAACATCAGCATTTATTGATACTGATTTATGTTTCTTTCTTCTTGGTATTTCATTTATTTTAATTGTTCCTGTGTTTTTAAAATTTAAGTCTGGTGTACTTTTTAATTTTCTAAGTAAATCACCTTCTGTTAAAGTTCCAACATATTTTCCGTTTCTATCTATCAAAGGTATTGCAGTATATCCATGATGGTCCATACGCTCCATAACTTGTCTCATTGTCGCATCTAAATATTCATATATTACTTCATTCTTCGGTGTTAAAAGAAATGCAATATTCATATATAATCTTCCATCCCCTTAAAGGTTAAATTTTATTACACTTTCATTTTATCACATATCTTATCCTATTTGTTACTCTTTATATATATTTAATAAATTATTAATTAATGCTTGTCTTTTAATCTATTTTCATATCTAGAATATTCTATTTCATCAATAAATGATAAAATCTCTTGATATATTATTTTTCCACCTAGACTACGTTTAACTATTAATTCACTTAATAGTTTATTATTACATCTATTACATACACCAATGCTTACAAATCTCCATCCCATTAATTTAAAGGGATATTCACAATCTATTTTTTTATTACATCTTGGACATAATTGCTTTACCTTATCATAATCAATTTCATGATCACTTAAAGTCTCAACATCTAAAGCTGGCATTTCATATATATTATTAACTATATATTTTTCTATAGCTCTAGTATTATATAAATGTTTAAATACATTAAATTCGTAAACAGCATCATTTAAAGCATCATGTAGTTTTTCTCCATCAAACTTTATTTTTAAATGCTTTAATGCATTACTTAAACTTAATGATTTTTTAAATCCTAAAATGTTCGTAGTATACTCCTGCAAATCTAAATATTTGTTTATCCATGATATATCTCTATAATTGTAGTGATTTGCATTTCTTATTATTTCTACTATATCATCTTTTGCCCAAGAGCATACTATATCCCCTTCATCTACTATTTCCTTTAATTTTTCAATACCTTCTATAAAAGAAACCCCATCCTTTAAATTTTCTTCTTTTATTCCTGTAATATCTAAAATATTAGGATTTAATACTGGTATAACTGATGGTTTTATATATACTTTCAAACTATCCATAGGCTTCATATATTTATCAACTTTTATAGCCCCAATTTCTATAATTTCATTAACTAAATCCAATTTCTTTAGATTTGGAATTTCATTGTATATATTAGGAAAACATTTATGTATTCCACTTAAATTATTAAATTCCAAATCTATTATGATAAAAGCCAAATCTTCCTCCCCCTAACTTATCTCAATACCCGCTAACTTCATCAAATGTTTTGCATTATGAGTCTTACTAATACCACTTCTCAATTTATAATCGAACTTTATTTTATTATCTTCATAATACTCTTGGAAATTAAAATTTATTAACCATTTCCTTGTATTTTCTAACTCACACAGTTCTAAATCATGAGTAGAAACTAATCCAATAGCTCCACTCTTAACTAATTGATCTATTAATATCTTAGCTCCATCATGCCTATCACTAGAATTAGTTCCTTTAAATATTTCATCTAATAAGAAAAATACATCTTCTCCTCTTTTTCCTGCATCTATTAATAATTTAACTCTTAATATTTCAGCATAAAATGATGATATACTCTCCTCTAAATTATCTTCTGTTCTCATACAAGTATATATATTATAAATTCCACACTTAAAAGAATCACTAAATGTAGGTAATCCTAAATATGCTAGAATCATATTAAATCCGATAGTTCTTAAAAATGTACTTTTACCAGACATATTAGACCCTGTTATTAATGCTACTCTTTTCTCATTATTTAAAGTAAAATCATTTACTACAGCCTTATTACCTAGCATCGGATGCCCTACTGATTTTGCTACTATTATCTTATCAGCTGATATTGCAGGATATGACCAATTTGGATTTTCAAAAGCTAAGTTAGATAAACTAACTAAGGCTTCTACCTCTCCCATTATATTCAGCCATTCTTCAAGATACTTACCATTTTTCTCTTTCCATTCTTCTAAATTATTTAATATAAAAATATCTGAAAGAAATAAAACATTTATTATTAAATAATATGCATTACTAACGCTATCGCCCATCCAACTTATAATATTTTTAAGTTTTTTCATCTCTTTCTTACAGTCTAAATCATTACTTTCTAATTGTCTCTTTAGTTCTCTAAGCCTATAGCTTTTAAATTGTTCATCTTGTATAAGAGATAATAAATTACTATATTGATTTACTTTAGACTTATTACTTATAAACAAGTTAATTACATGGCTTAAATTTCTTGTTAGTAATTTTACCACTAAATAATTTATTGCAAACACTAAAAGTAAATACGTACCCGGCATCTTATTAGTTAGTGCTAAAATTATAAATATAGTAGTACTTGCTATAAAAAAGTAAGGTATATACTTTATTGTTAATCTACTTGATTTTTCTTCCTTTGCCCACTTTAATAATTCATCAATATTACTATTTTTGTTTCTTTTTAATTCATAGGAATCTACAAATAAATTAGTTGCAAACTCTCTTTTTTCACTTAACTCTTGTATTGCTTTTTGTTCATTTTCTATAGTAAGTCTATTTAAACTATAATTCATATTAAGTTTTTTAGCTAAAGCTTTTCTACCAAATAAAGTGTTTGTAGTATTTATCCACTGAAACAAAGAATTCTTTCCAAATATATCTAAGTCTTTTGAGAATCTATGCTCTTTATTGATATATTCTTCTCCTATATCCTCAAAGTTCTTCCATTCTCCATTTATTCTCTTTAATCCATTTTTATTGTATTCTAAAAGAATATTTAATTTCTTTTTTTCATTTAATTTATTATTATGCATAAATGCTACAATTAAAAATACAACAAATGATACTAAAAACGTAAGCAACATTCCCATAATATTATTACTTTTATATAGAAGATATAATAACCCTATACAGATAATAACTATAGCTAATCTAATAGATGAATATACTATTAATGTTTTTTCTAGTTTATTTAAAATATTTTTATTTTCTTCAATTTTTGCTTTATAAAATTCATATGGTTTTGACATTCTTACTACCTCTCCTAATTCTCTATATTATAAGTTTAGACTAAATTTCCTTTTTAATCCACAAAAAAATAAAGTGGAATCCACTTTATTTTTTCTACTCTAAACAAATTGCTTTTATCCTTAAAATTATTATCATCTTGAAAATTAATAATTGTAATAAATAATAATATAGCTACTATAATAATTAACAATATCTTTTTCATAAAATCCCTTCCATTTTTACTATATTATCTATATAATTTCCAAACTTATAATAAAATATAATTATGATTTATACCTTTTTCCTTCAAATAAGATTCTTCTCTATTTTGACAAGTAAATATTAATATCTGAATAAAACTCTCAGAAGCTAAATAGCTTAATATAGTTTTAATTCTGTTATCATCATATTGAGTAAAAGCATCATCTAAATATAAGGTTACATCTTTACTATTAAATATCATCTCTATAAATGCAACTCTCAATGCTAAATACAATTGATCATTAGCTCCATTACTTAAAAGTTGTGATGATAAAACTTCATCATTATATACTACCTTCATTTCGTATTTATCAGAAACTAAAACGTTACTATATTTGTTATCACTAAACTCTTTAAATAACGAGTTTACTTTTTTATTTAATATTGGTCCAAAGTCATTTCTTAATCCATCATAAGATTGATTTAATACTTCTTTTGCTAATTCTACAGCTTTTAAATTTTTTTCTTCTTCATTTATATTATCTTCTATATTAGTAATTTCATCTTCAATTTCAGCTATGTTACGTTTGCCTTTAAATAAATTCTCTATTTTGTTTTCTAAATCCTTTATATCTTTTTCAATTTGAATTAATTCATTGGATTTTCTTTTTATTTCTGAATCAACTTCCTCTTCATCTTTAAAACTAAACTTAAAATCCACATCAATTATTTCTTTTATCTCATTCTTAATTTTTTCAATATCTTTATCTTTTATTAAGGCTAAATAAGTTTCTTCTACCGATAATAAGCTTCTATGAATTTCTCTTTTTTGATTTATTTTACGCTTTAATTCATCTAACCTTTCTCCTACTTCGATAATATCAATACCTTCTAATCCTACATATTTTAATTTTTCAAAAATTGTATCTTTTTTTGCTTCTAATTGTTTCTCAAAATCACGTAATACTTCTTCATCACTTTTTGCATCATGCTTTAAAGAATTACAATTTTTATTAATTTCCTCAAACTTATATATATCATCTATTAAAACATCTATATTGTCTGCTTTAGATATTTTTAAATAATCATCAATTTTTTCTTTGTTAGCATTGAATTTATCATTAGCATCATCTAAGTTTAACAGCTCTTTTTGATTGTATTTTTCACTAATTTTTACTTCTATATTTTCTTTAATACCTAAATACTCATTATATAATTTTAAATATCTTATAAGTTGTCCAAAATCTATAACTCCAACTATTTTATTATACTGTTCTAGGTTTAACTCTATTTCCTCTACATCTTTCTTTAAGGAATTTATATAAGATTTTTCTTTTAACTCTATTATTCTGTTGACTAAAAATAATAATAAAATACTCAATGCAGACATTGTAAATAAACTTATTCTGATACCAATACTGTTCGATACTAATCCTAAAACAAAAAATATTACTGCTAATAATCCTATAGATACCTTTATATACTTATTATTTAAAATACTATTATTTTTTTTATTTTCCATAGCAAACTTTAAACTCTTCAACTTTTCTTCATATATTTCAAGTTCACTCTCTACATTTTTCCTAATATCTTCTATCTTATAAGCATCTCCAATATGCTCTTTAGCTAATATTGCTTTATTTTTAAGTAAAGTAATTTCTTTATCTATTTTTCTATTAATCTCTATTTTTTCTCTTAAAGAATCCTGTTCAATTTTTAATTTTATCAACTCTTTAGAAATATCTTCACCTAATTCTTCTATATATTTATATTCTTTTAGCGGTTCTTCCGACCTCTTTAATTCATCTAATTTAGAATCTAATTTAACCTTAGCCTTTTCTCTTAAATCTAATAATCTTAAATACATAGAGTATTCTTCTTTTAATAAATCAACTGTCTCTAATAATACTTCATCATTATTATTAATTAAAAACTTACTAATATTTTTTTCTTTTTTTTGAAGCTCCTCTTTTTTTCTTGAATACTTTATAATATCCTCATATTCTTCTTGCAATTTAATCTTTTTTAAATATTTTTTATAACAGTCTAAATTTGAAAGTTCATTCTTTGTATTTTCTCTTTCTTCTTTTAAATTTAGTAGCTCTTTTTCATTATCTAAATTCTGTTCTGCTAAATTATATCTTTCATGTCTTTCAGCTAATAATAAACTATACTTTTCTCTTAGCTTATCTAAATATCCACTCTTTCTAATATTACTTAAATACTTCTTATAATTGTCTAACATTATAAAAGCCTTATCTACCGTTACATCTCCTTCTGAAACTCCTACAGAATTTAATATCTTATCTAAAATCTCTTCATCTTTATCTTTATTTACTTCACTTCCTAATTGTCTTATAAAAAGCGTTTTTATAAATGTAGATCTATTAATATTTAAAAAATACTTTCCTGGTTCTTCTGAATTTATATCCTTAACTTCATCTCCTGTTAAAGCATTTATTATTAATGAAGTATCTTCTTTCTTGGTTTTGCCAAAAGTCCTTTTTATAATATAAGTTTTATCTTTAAATTCGACCCAAAGCTCTCCCTTAATTACCTCTCCAGATAACGGCATATACCTTAATCTTTCATTTACCCTTAAATCTTTACCTCTATTACTACTAAATCCATATAACCATATCTTTATAAAAGATTGAATAGTACTCTTTCCAGTTTCATTTTCGCCATAAATTATATTAATTCCATTATCAAACTCTACAACTTTGTTTTTTAACCCTCCAAAGGCAATAATATTAACTTTTTTAATTATCATTTAATTTCACCTCTTCCTCTGAAAGGCTCTGCAATCCAATTTTTAATGCTCTATTTATTATTTCCTTTTCATCTTCATTTGCTTCTTTAAGCTTTTCTAACATTCTCTTTATAAACTTACCTCTTATAGAATAATCATTAGCTAACTCATCTAAACTCATTTCTACAGTTGTTTTATTTAAAACTTTTATAAAGTAATAATCATTTTTTAATTTTTCTACTAAAGTTTTAATATCTAAATATAAGTGACTTTTTATATCACCAGTAAGTGTGATCTTAAATAGATTGTTTAACCTATCTTTTTCATCTAGAATACTAAGTAATTTTTCTTTAATATCTTCATATGTATCACATTCCGATATATCAATATCTTTAACTATATATTCTCTTTTATTAATAGGAATAAATTTTAAATCTACGCCTCCCTTATATACCTCACCTAAAATAACTCCTTTTTTCCCTACTTCATCAAATCCACGACCTTGAGGGCAGCCACTATAAGCATAATAAGAATTTTCTTCTTTTAATATTCCTGAAAATTTATGAATGTGTCCTAATGCTATATAATCCATATAAGAATTCCTTATATCTTTTAAAGAAATTGGATTATAGTCATTTTTAGCATCCTTAGTAGATATATCTCCATGCAATACCATCATATTTATTTTTGAAGTATCTAACTCTTCAATATTAATTAAAGTTTCTCTCTCATACTTTTTTGTAAATCCAGCTCCATACACTACTAATTCTAATTCACTTATTTCTTTTTTACTCATCTTCCCTGTAAAAATATGAACATTGCTTGGCCAATTAATCATATTATAAAAAGATTTTTCATAATAAGGATCATGGTTTCCTGGAGCTATAAATATATATTTATCTTTTATTCTTTTTAATTGATTAATAATAAAAATTAACGTTGTTTTATTTACTGTAAAATTATCAAATAAATCTCCTGCAATAAATAGTACTTGTACATTTTCTTCTATAGTTAAATCTATTATTCTTTTAAATGTCTCTAATAATTCTTCTCTACAATTGTTTGCAATTTCTTTACTCAACTCTTTAAAAGGAGTATCAAAATGTATATCTGAACAATGTAAAATTTTAACCTTTCTCATATTATCCCCCTTAACGAACCTTTGTTCTTATTTTACCATATTTTGTGTAAAAGAAAAAGAGATGCAAACTCTGCATCTCTTTCCCTTTAGCGAATAATAGATTTTCAATACTTTTCTGGCGGTAAATTCTCCATAAGATATCACCCTCTCAAGATATTGACCATCTTTTAGTGTGTTTCCTTAGTGGTGCTTTACTTTAATCCACTTTCGTATTGTTCTACCATTCTTTTAACCATTTCACCACCAACGGAACCACATTGTCTAGATGTTAAGTTACCATTATAATCTGTAAATGGTACTCCTAACTCATTCGCTACTTCGTTCTTAAATGCGCTTAACCCATTTTTTGCTTCTGGAACTAATGCTTTTGACATGTCTGATTCCTCCCTTGGTTTCATGAATTATAAACAGTAACTAATAGAATATTGTTATATTTTATTTTGTTTCCTGTCTACACTATTATATTGCCCTGAGATGACTTTTATATTACAAGAAAATACTGGAATATATAATTAATTATTTACCTTCTTTTTAAATTGCTTTGCAACTAAATCTCTTATTATAGCTATAATTATTGCTATTTGGAATGATAACCCTAATGTTATAAGTTGCAGATAACTAAAACTATCTACTTTAAATATTATATAAGTTTCAACTGCCCATACTAAAAAGGATATTAATGCACCCTTCTTACCAGCTATGACAGCACTTAATATTATAGTTAAAAAAATTACTAATTGAATATACATAAAATCCATAAAAACACCTACCCTTTTTTCTCAAATACTGTCCACTTTTTCTAAATTTTAAACATATTTCATTGCTTTAATAAAGCTATAAAATATTGCTTGAATAATAAAAGTTTAAATAACAAAAAATATTATAAATTCTATAAATGGAGGTATATATGAACAGTAAATTTTTAAAGAAATTATCCATACTATCTACAATCCTTATATCATCTTCGGCTTTAATAGGTGCTTTTCCTAAAGCAGACAGTAATTCGTATATTTTTAAGAAAAATAAGGATGTTATTATATTAGATAGCGACTTAAAAACACCTTTGCCTAATAGATTTAGAGATGTCACACTTCTTAATATTTCAGGAAGTGCTCAATTTACTAATGATCAAGTAGAACCATTGAAAAAGGCTATAAATAAAGAAAATATATGCATTGTAGATTTGAGGCAAGAATCTCATGGACTATTAAATGATTTAGCTATAAGCTATCATAACTTCTATAAACTAATTAATAATGGTTTTGATTCAGTAGAAACTATAGAAAAAGAAAATTCAGAACTTAATAAAATAAAAACTAATTCTCAAGTTAATATATTTCACGAAAATGGTAAATTATATAAATGCTTAGAAGCAGAATCTGTTTGCACTGAAGAAAAGGCTGTAACAGATTGTGGTATGCAATATAAACGTTTTGCAGTTAGAGATGGAGGAGTTCCTACACCTGATACTGTTGATGAATTCGTAGACTTCATAAAAAATAAGCCAGATGATCTCCACTTACATTTTCATTGTCATGCAGGTGAAGGACGAACTACTACTTTTATGGTACTCTACCAAATAATGAATAATCAAAATAACTTAACATTAGATCAAATTCTTTCTTATCAGTATAATATTGGAGGAGTTGTATTAACAAATGATGGTTATAGGTTAGGTTTTCTTGATTCATTTTATGAATATATACAAGAAAATAAAGATTCTAATTACGCCACTCCATACTCTCAATGGATAGTCAAAGATGTTAAATGCTAAAAAAGAGACGGAAAACCGTCTCTTTTTTAATTATCATATCTAGACACTGATACAATTCTTTGAATATGTAGTGTTAGATATACTATTTCATTACTATTAACGTCATACTTATAGTTATTTACTATATATTCTTTTATCTTCAGTGTACAATTATAAGCTTCAGGATAGCTTTTAATTACCATATTAATAAATTCGTCTTCCGAAGCATTATCCTGATTATTTTCAATTATTCTTTTGGAAAAATATTTTAAATGCGTAAGCAATCTATCATAATTTAAATCATCTTCTTTAAATTCTAATGAAAAATAATATCTTATTATATTTAATATATCTTTAACTATTTTAGTAGATTCTATAGAGTTACTTGTTGATTGGTTTAAGCTTGCATTAATAAAATGTAATGCTATAAATCCAGCTTCATCCTCTGGCAATTCAATTTTTAATTTCCTATTTAAAAATTCTAATGCCCATAATGCTACTTTATATTCTTTCTTATGAACTCTTCTAATTTCATTTAGTAATTCATTTTTTATCATCATATTCTTCTTATATCTTTTTATTGCAAACGCTATATGATCTGATAAAGATATATATATTTGCTTATCAAATTTTGCATTTAATTCTTTACTAGCATGAGATATTATTTCATGAGATAACTGAAAAACTCCATCTGGTATTTGATTTATTAACTTTTTAAATTTATTTCCTAATGTTTTATCATCTAAAACAAATGTTTTTTCAATTTTACTTTCATCCACTTCTTGACCTATTTTTTTATTAAAAGCAATTCCACTTCCTAAAAGGATTATTTCTTTTTTTGTTTTAGGATCTATTGATACAACAACATTATTATTTAATACTTTTTCTATTATCATAAATAATACTCCTATTAATTCCCCTTTTTAAGACTTTAAAATCTCAGTATAAATCACTAAAAATTTTACACCATATTATTACTAATATCCTATATATCTATAACCTTATATTTAAATATACCATATAATTCATTTATTTTTTATTCTTAAAATAAAATTTTTTCTTATTTCTCTTCTATAATATTATAAACAATTAAATGTAAATTCATAAGAAAAACAAAAAAAGACTTAGATAAACTAAGTCTTTGGCAGGGGCAGTAGGATTTGAACCCACAACCAATGGTTTTGGAGACCACTACTCTACCGTTGAGCCATACCCCTTTAACATAAATTATTTTATCAAAAATATATTTCTTTGTCAACTTATAAATAATTAATTAAATGATATTAATAAATATAATAGATACTTATATAGTGTAAAAACGTTTTTATTGCTTGTACAATAAAGAACTTACATCTTTACACTATATGTATCTTTAATTTCTAATTAAATATTAAGCTCTATTTAAGCTCTTGTGCATTTCGATCATTTCAAATGCTAAATCTTTTATAGTTTCTGCGCTTATTAATTGGTCTTCAGCATGCATTATTATTAAAGAGAATTCTAGCTTTTCGCCTGCTGCTTCTTTTTGAATTAATCCAGCATGAGCGTGGTGTCCTTGTAATAAGAATTGTTTAGCTTCTTCTAATTTTTGTTCTGCTAATTCATAATTACCTTGTCTACCTTCTCTTATTGCTTCCATAGCTAAAGATTTACCCATTCCTACATTGCTTATGATTTCAAATGCTACTAATTCTAATTCGTTCATAGTTCTTCTCCTTTAATATACACTAATTCTAGTTACTTAATGTAACTAGAATTAGTATACTATATTCTTACTTATTATTCTATATTTTTATATACTAAACTATTTCTGCATAGTCGTTTGTTTCATTCATTTTCTCTGCTGCTTTGTTAGAAGCAATTACGAATGGTGCATAAAGTAATACGCTCACACCTAAACAAACAAATCCAATTACTAGAGCCATGAAATTACCACCTGTACCTAAGAAAGGTATTAATGGTCCTGGTGTTGTCCAAGGTACTGAATATGCTACTGGAGGTATTAACTCAAATTTAATTGCAAAATATCCTATGAATACATTTGCTACTGGTACTAATACGAATGGTATTAAGAACATTGGGTTTAATACTATTGGTAAACCAAATATTACTGATTCATTGATATTGAATAAACCTGGAGCTAGTGATAATTTTGCGATATCCTTTTGATCTCTTTGTCTACTAAAGATAAATATTGCTATAATTAATCCTAAAGTCATTCCTGATCCACCGTAGTTACCAAATGCATCATATAAAGCCCAAGTGTTTGGATAAGGAGCTCCCCAAGCTGTTCCCATTTCAGAAACGAACTTTAAGTTTGCTGCATTAGCTTCTGCAAATACTACGTCTCTAACTGCTTGTACTGTATTAGGTCCATGAATACCCATAACCCATAGTATATTTGATATAATACCAAATGCAACTACTGACCATATACTATCACCTAATTTAGTTAACGGTGCTTGTAATACGTTATATACTAATGTATGGATTCCGCCACCATCTGTAACTTGTAATATAATATAATTTAATACTGAGAATCCAATTGTAACTATAATAATTGGAAGTAATACTTTAAATGTTCTTGCAACTGCTGGAGGCACTTGCTCTGGCATTTTAATTTCTAACTTTGAAGTCTTTGTAAGTCTTGTTAATATTTCACCTACTAATAATCCTACTATAATTGCAACGAATAAACCTTGTGGTCCCATATAAGTTGTTTGTAAACCACCATCTACTGCTGATGGATAAATTATAAAGAATACTGAAAGTGCAGTTAATCCTGTTAATAAATCATCTCCACCAAGTGATTTTGCAAGGTTTCTAGCTATTAAGAAAACAACTAAAACTGCTAAAATATCAGTTGAACCTTTTAATACTGGTGAGAATATTGCTTGATAATCAGCTAAGTTAGGTATTAATTCACCTAAATTTAATAGATTAGCTATGAATCCATCTGGTGATAATAAAACGAAGTTTAATAAAATCATTAACGAACCAGCCATCGTTAATGGGAATGTTAATATAAATGCGTCTCTTACTGCACATATATGTCTTTGTGCATTTAGTTTTGCCGCTACAGGCACTAGTGCTCTTTCAATAACACTATTAAATTTGTCCATAAAATTCATCTTTAAGTCCCCCTTAATTTTTAATTATAATAAATATTATTTATTATTCTCCAATTTTTGCTATAACTTGTTCTAATATAGCTTTTCCGTTCATTGTTCCGTATAATCTCATATCAATTACATCTACTGGGATTCTTCCGTTTACTAAAGCATCTACTTGTGGTTTTTGGAATCTAACTTGTGGTCCTAATAATACTATGTCTACCTTGTCTATTACTGATGAGCATTCAGATACTGGTAAAGCATTTATTTCTATTTCTAATCCCCTGTCTTTTGCTGCTGCCTTCATTTTGTTTACTAAAAGGCTTGTTGACATTCCAGCTGCACATACTAATAAAATATTTTTCATGATAATTCCTCCTTAAATTTAAACATTTTTTTATTTTTAATTTGATATATTAATTTTTAATTATAAACTCATAAAACTTGACCATTTGTTTCTATTACCTTTTTGTACCAATAGAAACTTTTCTTTTTAAATCGCCTTAAATCCTTTACATTCGACTCGTCTCTATCTACATATACAAATCCATAACGTTTTTGGTAACCATTTAACCAACTTAATAAATCTGTAAAAGACCAAGTACAGTATCCTAATAGTTCAGCTCCATCTGTAATAGCTTCTTGACAAGCTTTTATATGATTTCTTATGTAATCTATTCTATAATCATCATTAACTTGTCCATCTTCTAATCTATCAAACTCTCCCAAACCGTTTTCAGTGATAAGTATAGGTAGCCTATATCTACTATTTATTCTTCTAATACCTATTCTTAATCCTGTAGGATCTATCTCCCAATCCCAATTTGTTGAATCTAGATGAGGATTTTTTACTGTTTTGAAAACACCAGGAACTCCATAATTTTTTGATGTTCCCTTCTTACCTGAAGTATTTATTTCCTCAAAATTACTTATTCCATCTATTTCATTTGCTTCAACAGTTTCACTTCTATAATAGTTGATTCCTATAAAATCAGGTTTTCCTCTTTCTAAAAGTTCAATGTCACCATCTTCGATTTCTGGTGCTACACCTTGTCTCTCATATCTGCTTAAAGTAAATGTTGGATATGTTCCCCAACAATATATATCTAACCACCAGTGACAATTCATATCTTCAGCATTCTCTCTTGCTAGAACATCATCTGTTTTGCAAGTATATGCATAATTAGGTGTAAAAGCAAAGCTTGGCCCAATCATTCCATTAGGTACATATTTTCTAAACGATTCAATCGCTTTTGCATTTGCTAAACTTGCAATGTGATTTGCATTTAGCATTCTCTTATCATCCTTTACCATTGGTGGATGAAGTGCTAATTTATATCCTAATAATATAAATACATTTTGTTCATTTAATGTTATCCAATACTTTACCCTGTCTCCATATCTCTTATAAAGAGTTATGCAATAATTATTGAAGTCATCAATAATCTCTCTTGATTCCCAACCACCATATAAGTCTTGAAGTTTTTGTGGCAAATCCCAATGATATATTGTAATTATTGGTTTAATATCATTTTTTATTAACTCATTTATTAAGTTATCATAAAACTTTAAACCATCTTCATTAACTTGTCCTCTTCCATCTGGAAAGATACGACTCCATGATATTGAAAATCTGTATGCTTTTAATCCCATTTCTTTCATTAAAGCAACATCTTCTTTATATCTGTTATAATGATCAACTGCAATATCACCATTTGTTGATTTATATGTTGTTCCATCTAGCTTACTAAATGTATCCCATATGCTTAAGCCTTTTCCATCTTTGTTAAAGGCACCTTCAACTTGATATGCTGCCGAGGCACTCCCCCATAGAAATCCATCTTTAAATTTATCTAATTCTGAATGAATCACTATCGCTTCACCTCTTTTCCTTCCCTGTGACTATAGTATACTACATAAATTTAAAATTTGTAATCATTTTCAAGTCGTAAAAAACAAGTACAGTTACTTTAAAATTTGTTACTTTTTTGTAACACTTTGTTTTTTTGACATTTTTGCATTAACCTCACTGGAACCTTTTATTTAAAGCTCTTTCAATAATTGTATATACATTTAAAAAATTGTATATAAAAAAAGAAAATACACATTGTTTTGTGTATTTTCTAAAAAATCATATTTATTTATTAGGATATTGTAAATAGTAGTTATATAATCTTTTTCCTATTAATTCAATTATATACAAAACCGGAACTTGAGTACTTATATCATAGTCTTCAACTTTTGCTCGTTGAATATAATAACTTAAATTTATATCTGACATCTTAGCCAAAGTACAATTTTCATTATTAGTTATACTAACAATTGAACTTTTTTCTTTTTTCAACTTATTAACATGATCTATAACCGTCGGTGTTTCACCTGATACAGAAAATACAATTGCTACACTATTTTCATAATGTTTACACTTTGTCGGATAAAAAGGATCATCTAAATAAATAGCAAATTTACCTACTGATGATAAATATCTTGCTGCGTACTTAGCTAATATTCCTGAACCCCCTATTCCAACAAATACTACGCTCTCAGCCCCACTAACAATTTCACAAATTTGTTTTATTTTATTCTTAAAATCTTCTGTCTCTGTTTTCTTTAAAAAGTCAATTAGCATAGCTGTATTATCAGTTAATTGATTACTTTTTCCGTTTTCTATGTATAGCTTTAGCTTAACCTTAAATTCTGAAAATCCATCGCAATTTAACTTTTTACAAAATCTTAAAATTGTAGTAGTAGAAACATGGGCTTCATTTGCTAATTCTCTAATTCTCATATAAATAACTTTTTCACTATTTTTTATTATATAGCTATATAGAGATAATTCTAATTCATTTAAACTTTGAATCTTATCGTGACTAAACATACTTCTACTTCCCCTTTTTTCTTTAGCGTACTTTTTATATTATTGTAATATAATTTTGTTTTTTTGGAAAATACTTATAATAAAAAATCTTATTTATATATTACCCAATATTTATGTGTATATTAATATTATAATTTTTAAGAAAAAATGACAAGTACTAGGAAATTCTTCCTAATTACTTGTCATATCTTTTTTATATTTTATAGTTCTTCGCCTCTAGTCTCAATTATTTCCTTATACCAGTGGAAAGATGCTTTTTTCTTTCTTTCAAGGTTATTTTTATGGTCTACATATATAAATCCATATTGTTTCTTATATCCATTTAACCAGCTTAATAAATCTATAACTGACCAAGCATAATATCCCTTCATATTTATTCCTTCTTGAATAGCCATCTTAACAGCTCTTAAATGCTCTTCAATATATTTTATTCTTGGAATATCTACTATTTCATCTTCAATTATTGGATCTTCATCCCCTAATCCATTTTCAGTGATGTACATCTTAACATCACCGTATCTTTCTTTAAGAAGTCTTAATCCATCTAAGAAACCTTCTGGTGATATTTCCCATCCCCATTTAGTATACTTTTTATCTTCCATCATAACAGTTTTATAAACGCCATCAAATGAAGGATTTCCTGGAGCTCCTGTTGAATTTTCTCTTGTTCTCTCTACATCTTCTTCTACATCATTTTTCATAATTCTTTGAGGTTGATAGTAGTTTAATCCTATAAAATCGTTCTTATCAGCAGAGCTCTTAATTACTGCTAATTCTTCTTCTGTCCAATCTGGAGTAAAGCCTAACTTTTCAATATACTTTACAACATACTCAGGATATTCACCCTTTAATATTGGATCATAGTACCAGTGCATGTCTACTTCTCTAGCATGCATAGTAGCTTTTATATTTTCTGGGTTTTCATCAATACTAAATGCTGGTGAGAATACATGAGTTATACCTATTTCTCCATATTGTTTTAAGCTCTTATATAATTCAATTGATCTAGCATGAGCTGTAAATACATTATGTGTAGCTTGGAAGTATTTCTTGACATCTCCAACTATTGCTGGTGGATGAGCTCCTGCTAAGTATCCTAATCCACAGAATACTACAGTTTCATTAAATGTAATCCAATGTTTAACTCTATCTCCAAAAGCCTTGAAACATACTTCTGCATATTTAACAAATGCATCTACTGTTTCTTTATTTGTCCATCCACCTTTTTCTTCTAAAACTTGTGGTAAATCCCAATGATATAATGTTACAAAAGGAACTATTCCATATTTTAAACATTCATTAATTACATTATTATAGAATTCTAATCCTTTTTCATTTACTTCTCCAACTCCATTTGGAATTATTCTTGGCCAAGAAATTGAAAATCTATAGGATTCTAATCCCATTTCTGCCATAAGTTTTATATCTTCTTTATATCTATGATAGTGATCTACTGCTACATCACCATTTGTTCCTTCAAAAGTTTTTCCTGGTATCTTAGAGAAAACATCCCAGTTAGAAAGGCCTTTTCCGTCTTCATTCCATGCTCCTTCAACCTGATATGATGCTGATGCTGCTCCAAATAAAAAGTCCTTTGGAAATTTCATTTTACTCTCTCCCTTGTTTCTTATTTTTTTACTACTTCATTTTATTGCTTTAATTCTTACTATATATACTTGTCCTAAATTAGGATATTAACTATTTTACATGTATTGTGTAATAAAGTGCACTTGCATATTTTGATTTAGTCTTAAATGATGTCTTTAAATGACCTTCAAGTTCTGATTTTTCTAAATCTGACTCTGCAGTATAAACAACCTTTATTCTATTAGAACCGTCTTTTAAAGTTAATTTAACTTTATCATCTTCATAGTTATCAAAAAACTCTCTTATGAACTTCATTTGAGCTCCATTCATTTCTATTGTATACGTCATAAATAATCACACCTTTTTTCTATTTTATTTCTTTTATTTGATTACATTGTACAACTAAATGCATAAAATTGTAATAGTTTTCAAAGATAATAAAACAAATACCTACTATTTAAAATTTGTTTCTTATTTGTAACATATTGTTTCATACATCTCTAGTAAATAAAAAAAATAAGCTAATATGTATCAGCTTATTTTTCTAAGTTATATATTGTTATTCATAATGAATTTCTTTAAAATTACGGCCTTTATTGCATTATAAGTTATGTTTTCAGGGACTCTTTCTTTTATTGGCTTTAAAGTATTTGCCCCTACTTCTTCTATAGCTTTATCAATAATAGCTTCTTCTTCATCTGTAAAAAAATCACTAAAGTTTATATCAAACCCCAAGTCATTATTATCAGCTAAGTATTGTTCTATATGATTAAATATAGTTTGAATAGTAATACCTCTTTCCTTAGCTACATCCTCAAAACTTATATTTTTTCTTAACATATTAACAGTTGTAACATAAGATTTTTCTTTTATATCACCTTTACTCTTTGTCTCTCTTACTTCTTTAGTTGTAGTATTAAATACAAAGTTTACGTTAATATTATTTTCATTTATATATTTTCTTATAGCTTCCATAAATATTTCGCCATACTTTTCAAGCTTAGCTTTACCAACTCCACTAATATCTAAAAATTGTTCTTCTGTTATTGGCATTCTTGTACTAAACTCTTTTAATGTATTATCACCAAATATAATATATGGAGGTATTTTCTCTTCTGACGCTATCTCCATTCTTATAATTCTCAATATATTAAACAATTCATTATTTTTAGATACTGTTTTCTTAACATTAATTTGTCTTACAAATACTTGTCTTTGACCTTTAACTATTTCTACAGACTTATTGTTTAAAGTAACTACAGGGTACTCTCCCCTATAATTAAGATATCCATAAGATATTAATATATTTATAAATTCAGATAATTTATCTTTAGTGTAATTTTTCATTATATTATAAGTAGATAATTTATCTAACCCTAATTCAATAACCTTCTTATTTGTAGAACCTCTAAGAACATCCACAATCATACCTATTCCATATTTTTGTCCCATTCTATAAGCACATGAAATAACTTTTTGAGCATCTTCTGTTTTATCAACTAACTCACCTTGAGCTTCACAATTGCTGCAATTATTACAATCTTCCTCAACTTCTTCTCCAAAATATTTTAAGATAAATTTTCTATAACATTCTTGGCTATATACAAAATTAATCATCGTTTGTAATTTTGAAAGCTCATTCTCTTTTCTTACAGGATCCACAGTTCCAGCATCTATAATATATCTTTGAGTCTGAACATCTGATGGAGAAAATAACATTATACACTCACTATTTTCTCCGTCTCTTCCAGCTCTACCTATCTCTTGATAATAGCCTTCAATATTTTTAGGCATATTATAGTGAATTACATATCTTATATTAGGTTTATCTATTCCCATTCCGAAGGCATTAGTAGCTATTATAATCTTTGATTTATCATATATAAAATCTTCTTGTGCTCTTTTTCTTTCTTCATCTCCTAATCCAGCATGATACTTTTCAACATCTATACCCTTTTGAATTAGGAAGCTATGAAGGTTATCAACCTCTTTTCTAGTCGCACAATATATAATACCTGATTCATCTTTATTTTTTTCTATATAATCTAATAAATAATTTTTTCTAATTACACCCTTTTCAACTACTATCTTTAAATTTTCTCTATCAAAGCCTGATATAAAAATCTTTGGATTTTTAAGAGTTAATTTTTCTATTATATCTCTTCTTACTTCTTCTGTAGCAGTAGCTGTAAATGCTGTTACTATAGGCCTTTTAGTTAGTAATGAAATAAATCTACTAATTCTCCTATAGCTAACTCTAAAATCATGTCCCCATTGTGATACGCAATGAGCTTCATCTATTGCAATTTGAGATATTTCTATCTGAGTTATCAAAGTTAAAAATTCATTAGACTCTAATCTTTCTGGCGCTACATATAATATCTTTATTTCTCCATTTTTAACTTTTCCTAATATATCATTTATTTCTAAATTACTTAATGATGAATTTATATACGCAGACTGTATCCCTATGTTATTTATACTATCTACTTGGTCTTTCATTAATGAAATAAGAGGTGATATTACTAATGTTATACCATCTAAAAGCATAGCTGGTACCTGATAGCATATAGATTTACCTCCACCAGTTGGCATTATTGTCAATACATCATTACCTTTTAGTATTTCACTAATAATTTCTTCTTGCTTTCCTCTAAAGGAGTTATATCCATAATACTTTTTTAATATCTCTAAAGCTTTCTCCATAGCTATCTCCAATCTATAATCTTTACCTCTTAATTCTATACATAATTTTTATTTTAAAACACTTATATTATATTTTTATAGTGTAATTTACAATAACAAAATTAACATTTTTATTGTCAGTCACATTCATCTAGCTAAATTTAAATTTAGAGCTTTACGCAAAAAAACTAGCAAGCTTCGCTTACTAGTTTCTATTTGGCAGGGGCAGTAGGATTTGAACCCACAACCAATGGTTTTGGAGACCACTAC